>Ga0209698_10003334_pt1 | contig 17954 bp, 26 predicted proteins | sample LitLauG_LLR_2012_FD_187203 | JGI IMG/M metagenome (GOLD analysis project Ga0209698, IMG submission 187203) | Freshwater sediment microbial communities from Pennsylvania, USA - Little Laurel Run_MetaG_LLR_2012 (SPAdes) (version 2) | ecosystem: Environmental > Aquatic > Freshwater > Creek >...
ATGACGGAATGCCCGGTTGGCGACCAAACTGAATGACGACCCATCAATCACCGCCCCAGCGCGGGCCACATGCGGGTCAGCACCCCGTCGCGCCAAACATATTGGTGGACGAGCGCGATCAGGGCGTGCAGGCCCGCGACCGCGAGAAGAATGTTGGCCGCCAGACCGTGAAAATCGGTCAGCGGCTCGCGCCATTCCTTGTCGATCCATTGGGGATAGTGAAACAGCCCCCAGACGTTCGAGCCGCGCGACATGGCGTCGGCGATTCCAAGCCCCAGCACGACGGCGAGCCCCAGATACAGCACGCCATGCCCTGCCGCCGCCAGCTTCACCAGCCCCGGCGAGCCGACGCCCGGCAGGCGCCGCTGGCCCGATAGCTTCCAGATCAACCGCACGACATAGATCAGCGCCAACAGTGCGCCGAGCGTGAAATGGCTCGACCACATCGCGAATCGCCCGGTCGTGCCCTTGTCGAAAATAAGCTCCGTCGTCTGACCGAGGGTCCACAACGCGGCGACCAGCAGCGCAGTCAGCCAGTGAAGCCAGATCGTCGCGCGATCGTAGGTCATCGTTTGTCTCCCGCCATTTCGTTGCCGCCGCCGGGCGGGCGCGCGAGCGCGATCAGCCTATCGGTCACGGCGTAATCCTGATAGCCGCAACGCGCCAGCGGACGCGCCGCTGCGGTGTCGAACCTTCCGTCAACGATGAATGCGTCCTCAATATGAACGCCGACGACCTCGCCCAGCAGGAGGTAATTGTCGAGATCGCTTCCGTCATGGCGCTTCAGCCTTATCGCCTGCGTCAGCTTGCATTCCAGACTCGCATGCGCCTCCGCCACGCGCGGCGCGGCGACAAACCGGCAGGGCGCCATCGTCAGCCCGGCGGGCTCGAACTCGCTTGTCCCGCGCGGCAGCGGCGCCGAGGTTTGGCTCATCTGCATCATCAGGTCGTGGCTGGCCAGATTGAACACGAACTCGCCGCTGTCCTGAGCAAAATCAGCCGAATCCTTGAAGCCCTCGCTGGAGAAGCCGATGATGGGGACCTGGCTCGACGCAAACGCATTGAAAAACGAATAGGGCGCCAGATTGACCCGCCCGTCCTTCGCCCGCGTCGAAATCCAGCCAATCGGGCGCGGCGCGATGATCGCCTTGAAGGGATCGTGCGGCAGCAGAGTCTTGTCGCGTAAAGCGGGCTCGTAGAACATCGGGGCTCCTCAGAAATAGGTGACGATGTCGGCCAGTTCGGGCCGGGGCCGGTCCTGCGGCGGCGCCGCAGGCCGGCCGATATGGACGAAGCCGGCGATTCGCTCGTGTTCGGCCAGACCTATGGCGGCCCGGAAGCGCGCGTCATAAGCGATCCATTCGGTGAGCCACGTCGAAGCGAAGCCCAGGGCGGCGGCGGCGACTTCCAGCGCCATCGCCGAGGCGCCCGCTGAAAGCACTTGCTCCCATTCGGGAACCTTCACATGCGACGCCGCGCGCGAGACCACGCCGATCACCAAAGGCGAGCGCGAGAACCGCGCGCGCTCGGCCCCCTGCCCCGCTTCGTCCAGCGCAGGATTGTCTTCCATCTTGATCTTCAACGCGATTTCGCCCGCCCGCGCGCTCGCGTCGCCCTGAAAGACGATGAACCGCCACGGCGCCAGCTTGCCGTGATCGGGTACGCGCGAGGCCAGACGCAGCAGCGTCTCCCGTTGCGCAGCGTCGGGGCCGGGGCCGATGAGAAAGGCGGGGCCGACCGAGCGGCGGCGGGACAGCAGCGTAAGGGCGTCGGTCAACAGGGGGTCTCCAAAAGGCAGCCCCCTCTACACCGCCCTTGCTTCGCCGCGAAGTCCCGTTAGAGGAGCGTCATGCGCAGCCTCGTTTTTCTGGCTTTCGCCCTTGGCCTCGCCTTTCCCGCGTTCGCGCAGGACCAGGAGGGCCAGGGCACGCTGAATCTCTCGGCGGCGCTGGGCACGGGCCCGGCGCTGCAGGCGGGATTGCGCTGGCGCGTGTTCAAATCGCAGACCGATCCCGACGGCACGCATCGGCTGATCGTCGAATCCGCCCTGCCCCATCCCAGCCTCACCGTGCCGCCGGGCGATTACGTGATCCATGTCGCGTTCGGGCTGGCGAGCGCCACCAAGGCGATCAGTCTGGGCGCCGAGGCGCGCGACACCAAGCTGATCCTCTCGGCGGGGGCCTTGCGCATCCATTGCACGGCGCAGGGCGACAGGGCCGTCGATCCCGCCGACGTCTCGCTCGCCATCTATGTGCCCGAGCGCAACAATGCGACCGCCAAACTGGTCTACGCCAAGGCGCGCGAGAACGAAGTGATCGGCGTGCCCGAGGGCAATTACCACATCGCCTCCACCTTCCTCGACAATCGCGGCGTAGGTTCGCTCGACAAGACCCGAAACGTGGGCATCGCCACCAACTCGATCTCGGCGGGCGATGTGAACGTCGCGACCGGCAAGATCGTAGACGTGACGCTTCGCCATCATGTGGCGACGCTGACGATCAAGCTGGTGACGGCGCCCGGCGGCGGGGCGCTGGCCAACTCGACCTTCACGGTATTGACGCCGGGCGGCGACATCGTGCGCGAACTCGCGGGGGCGTTCCCCTCGCTGGTGCTGGCGGAAGGCGAATATGTCGTGGTGGCGCGTCACGACGCCAAGACCTATCAGGCGACCTTCACCGTGCAGTCGGGACAAGATCGCGACGTGGAAGTGCTCGCGCGCGGCGCGACCAACTAGGAGACGGCGGTGCAGACGTTCTTCGTGCAGATCAAATGTCAATTGGGCAAGACTTACGCGGTCGCCAGCGCGCTGGCTGAGGCCGAGATCGCCTCGGAAATCTACTCCATCGCCGGCGAATTCGACATTCTCGCCAAATTCTACGTGGAGAGCGACGTGGACATCGGCCATTTCGTCGGCGAGAAAGTGCAGGTGATTCCCGGCATCGCCGACACGCGCACTTTGATCACGTTTCGCGCTTTCTGATTCGAGGTTGATCCCATGCGTTCGATTTTTGTCGCCGCCGCTCTGCTGATTTCAGGCGCGGCTGTAGCCGAGGAACCCGGCTTCCTGTTCGACGCACTGCGCCTGCCGCGCTACAAAATCGCATGGAATGCGCTGGTCAAGGACGTGCAGCCGACGCCCGACTGGCTTTTGCACTTCAATGATTTCGACGGCGTGGCGGGCGACCTGAAGAGCGTAACCATTGAGGGCAAGCCGTTCAAGCTGTCGTTCGTGTGCAAGCCCGAGGATTGCAAGGGCCACAAATTCGAGGTCTTGTTCGCCGCCGACGGCTCGCGCGCGTGGGGCGCGCTGGGCGGCGGCGAGGCGCCGCCGGCCTTCTTTGGCGGCCCCAACCCTGCGCAGCAGGAGGCGCTGACCAGGGCGATCAACCCCGTCGCCAACTAAAGGTCAGGCGAAGTCGGAATAATCGATTCGCCCGCCGTTGGGGTCGGTCGCGACATAATCGGGGCCGTCGCCGGTGAGATACGACGGCCCGACGGGAATCTTGCCGCGCGCTTCCGGCAGGTCCAGCACATAAGTCGGCATGGCGAGTCCGGAGAGGCGTGCGCGCAGCGCGCGCATCAGCGCCTGACCCTGGGCCAGGGAGACGCGGAAATGTCCGGTGCCGGGCGCCGGGTCGGGGTGGTGCAGATAATACGGTTTAATGCGCGTCTCGACGAAGGCGCGCATCAACTCGGCAAGCGTGTCGGCGTCGTCGTTGACCCCCTTCAACAGCACCGTCTGGCTCACCAGCGAAACGCCCGCCGCGAGCAGGCGGCGACAGGCTTGGCGGGCGGCGAGCGTCAATTCCCGCGCGTGGTTGGCGTGGACGGCGACGTAGACCGCCTTGTCGTGGCCCTGTGTGAGCGCGGCGGCCAGCGCGTCGTCGATCCGCTCGGGCGCGGCGACGGGCATGCGCGTGTGCCAGCGCAGCACCTTGATGTGCGGCAGATCGGCCAACGCGCGCGTTGCCTGCGCCACGCGGCGCGGCGACAGCGCCAGCGGATCGCCGCCCGTTAGAACCACCTCCCAGATTTCCGGACGCCCGCGCAGGTAGTCGAGCGCAGTGGCCAGGCTGGCCTCGTCAAGCGCGGGGCCGCCGGGGCCGACGCTCTCGCGCCGGAAGCAGAACCGGCAATAGACCGCGCAGGCCGAAGTCAGCTTCAGCAGCACGCGGTCGGGGTAGCGATGGACGAGACCCGGCGTCGGGCTCTTGATGTCGTCGCCTATGGGGTCGTCGAGTTCGTGGGGCGCCCGCGCGAGTTCGCGAAGATCGGGCAGAACCTGACGGGCGATGGGGTCGGCGGGGTCATGCGGGTCGATCAGCGCGGCCAGCGCGGGCGGCACGGCCAGCGCATAGCGGCGCGCGACTTCGCTCCATGCCGCCTCGCGTTCGGGCGGGCCGAACCCGGCTTCGATCAGGGCGCGCGGCGAGGTCAACGTAACCATGCGCGCGCTCTAGCACGGGCGGCGCTGCAAAAACGACTCCACGTCGCGGGCGCCTTGCGCTAGGGTTCAGCTTCGGAGGCGTGCATGGCGTTCCCACATCAGCGTCCGCAGGATTTGGCCGAGCGCGTCGCGCGTCGCCGGTTGGCGCGCGGGGAATCGCCCTCCGACACGTGGCGGCGCGAAAGTTTCACGCTGCCGAGAGCCGAGGCGCGCACCAAGGCGCGCGAATGGTTCGACCGTTTTCCGAAGGCGGCCTATTCGACCGAGATCGAGTTCTGGCGGGAGCTGGAGGACGGGCGCATCGAGTTCACGATGCGACGGCTGCCGACGGCGGATTGAGCGTCCGCGTTTTGGCGGGGCCCCCTCATCCGGCCTTCGGCCACTTCCTCCCGCAAGGGGAGAAGGGCCTTATCTTGCGAGGGGCGTGCTCTCGCGCCGCGCGTTAGATCTGCTCGACGCCCTTCACCTCCGGCAGGAAGTGCTTGAACAGGTTTTCGATGCCGTGCTTGAGCGTCGCGGTGGAGGACGGGCAGCCCGAGCAGGCGCCCTTCATGCCGAGATAGACGATGCCGTCGCGAAAGCCCTTGAACACGATATCGCCCCCGTCGCCCGCCACCGCAGGACGCACGCGGGTCTCGATCAGGTCCTTGATGGTGTCGACGATCTCGGTGTCGCCCGTCTCGAAGAATTCGTCTTGCGCGACCCCCTCGCCGGTCAACACCGGCGCGCCGGACAAGAAGAACTCCGTCACCACGCCCAGCACGGCGGGGCGCAGGTGCTGCCATTCGCCTTCCGTCTTGGTCACGGAAATAAAGTCGGGCGCGAAAAACACGGCCTGTACGCCCGGCAGCGCGATCAGCGCCTTGGCCAGCGGCGAGCGTTCCGCCTCGCTTTCGGATTTCGCCTCGAACGTGCCCGTTTCAAGGACGGGCCGGCCGGGGAGAAATTTCAATGTCGCGGGATTGGGCGTCGCTTCGGTCTGGATGAACATGGGCGTCCTCTGGGGCTGACCTTCAAATAGGCGTCGCCGGGGCCGCCCGCAACCGTCACGCGTCCTTGGCCGCGAATAGCTTGCACCAGCCGGAGGGCGGAATTTCGCCCGCAACCGATTTGCACGTACCCGCCGCATTGGCGTCCGCGCCGGGAATGAACAGCTTGCAGCCGCTGCACTGATGCCCGTCCTTGGGCTGGTCCTGGTAGCCGACGGCGGTCTTGGGGATCGCGCCGGCGGCGTCGGCGCGGGTCGAAACGACCAACGCAGAGGCTGCGGCCGCAGCGGCGGTCAGAAGGGAGCGTCGGGACAGATCGGAATTCATGGGTAATCCTCGCCTATTTTGGTCGTTGGTCCGCCCACCGGCGAACAGCCCACGCGGGCTCACCATGTTTTTACGCTGGCGAACCCGAAAGGTTCAATCGGGTTGACGTTGTGTCGCAGGGTCGATTTGGTGCGCGCCGAAGGGGAGCGTCATGAGAAATTGGGGCCGTTTTATTGCGGCATTAAGTTTTGTCGGCGTTGGCGCCGGCGCCGCGCGCGCCGATGTCGGCTCGGAGAACGTCTCCGGCGCGATCTGCGCGATCATCGAACCCGCCGCGAAGTCTCATGGCGTGCCGGTCGGCTTCCTGACGCGGCTGATCTGGCAGGAAAGCAATTTCCAGGTCCATGCGGTCAGCCCGGCGGGCGCGCAGGGGATCGCGCAATTCATGCCAGGCACGGCGACCGCGCGCGGGCTGGCCGATCCGTTCGACCCCGAGCAAGCGATCCCGCATTCGGCCTCGCTGCTGGCGGACCTGAAAGCGCAGTTCGGCAATTGGGGGATGGCGGCGGCGGCCTATAACGCTGGGCCGGGGCGGGTCGCCAAATTCGTCAAGGGCGAGGGCGATCTGCCGGGGGAGACGCAGGACTATGTCGCCATCGTCACCGGCCACGCGGCGCAGGACTGGATCGGCGAAAACGCCGCCAAGCTGACCGACGAGGCGGTGTTTCCGGGGACTTCGTGCGGGGAGATCGTCGCCAAATTCCGCGTGACGAGCCCGACTTTGTTCGCCCATTCCTCGTTCTGGGCGCCGTGGGGCGTGCAGATTTCGGGCGCCTTCAACAAGGGGGCGGCGCTGCGCCAGTACGAGCGCGCGAAGGGGCAATATGCGGCGATTCTGGGCGGCGTGCAGCCGATGGTGCTGGCCGGGCGGGTTCGCAGCCGCGGCACGCGCACGTTCTACCGCGTCCGCGCCCCTGCGCCGTCGCGACAGGTGGCGCAGGCTTTGTGCGACAGGTTGGAGAAGGTCGGCGGCGCCTGCGTGGTGCTGCGAAATTCTTGACGACGCGCGCAGCGGGCGCTTCAGCTCGCCTGCGCGGCTTGCGGCAGGGCGGCCGCCGCCTCCCGGCTGGCGGCGGCGTAGCGATTGGCCAGCGTCGCGCAGACCATCAGCTGAATCTGGTGGAACATCATTAGCGGCAGCACCAGCAGGCCCACGGGCTGGCCGGCCATCAGCACCGTCGTCATCGGCAAGCCGCTGGCCAGACTCTTCTTGGAGCCGCAGAAGACGATGGTCACTTCGTCGGCGCGGTCGAAGCCCAGCCACCGGCTGCCATAAGTCGTGATCGCCAGCACCATAGCCAGCAACGCGCCGTCGGCGACAACCAGCCGCGCGAGATCGCCCAAACCCAACTGGCGCCAGATGCCCTGCGTGACGCCTTCGCTGAAGGCGGCGTAGACCACGAGCAGGATCGAGCCGCGATCCACCAGACCCAGCACCTTCTTATGACGCGTCACCCAGCCGCCGATCCACGGCCGCGCCAATTGGCCAGCCGCGAAGGGCAACAGAAGCTGCACGACGATATCGCCGGCCCCATGCCATGAAAAGCCGCCGTGGCCGCTCAGCAGGAGGCTAACCAGCAGCGGCGTCAGCGCCATGCCCAGCAGGTTGGAGGCGCTGGCGGCGCAGAGCGCCGCCGGCACATTGCCGCGTCCAATCGAAGTGAAGGCGATGGAGGACTGGACCGTGGAGGGCAGCGTGCACAATAATATGACGCCCGTCCACAGCGCGGGGGGCAGGAACCCGGGAAACAGCGCCCGCGCCGCCAGCCCGAGCGCGGGAAACAACAGGAACGTCGAAGCCAGCACAAACACATGCAGGCGCCAATGCCACGCCCCCGCCAGCGCCTCCTGCGGCGAGAGCCGGGCGCCGTGCAGGAAGAACAACAGCGCAATGGCGGCTTGCGTGACATAGCGCGCGACGACGGCGCCCTCTCCATGCGCGGGGAGGAGGGAGGCGAGCGCGACCATGCCGACGATCGCGAGGATATAGGGATCGACCCGCAGCTTGCTCAACAACGCCTTCATCGTTTCGCTCAACTCTCGCGCCGGAACGGATGCGCGGGATAGACGCCCAAAATCCGCACCTCGCGCGAGAAGAACCCCAGTTCTTCCAGCGCCAGCTTGAGGTTCGCGTCGTCCGGGTGGCCGTCCACGTCGGCCAAAAATTGCGTGGCGGTGAACTCGCCCTCGACCATGTAGCTCTCTAACTTCGTCATATTGACGCCGTTCGTCGCAAACCCGCCGAGCGCCTTGTAGAGCGCCGCCGGCACGTTGCGGACGCGGAAAACAAAAGTCGTCGCCACCGGCCCGTTGCCCGAAGCCGCCCAGCGCGGCTCGCGCGCGAGGATCACGAACCGCGTCGTGTTGTGCGCCTCGTCCTCGACATTCGCGCGCAGCGTCTTGAGGCCATAGATTTCCCCCGCCAGCCCCGTGGCGAGCGAGGCGCGGGTCTTGTCGCCGGCCTCCATGACCTCGCGCGCCGAACCCGCCGTGTCGCCCGCGACCACCGCCTTTAGGCCGAGTTCGCGGATCACCTTGCGGCATTGGCCGAGCGCATGGACATGGCTGTGGACGCTTTTCAAGTGCGACAGCGTCGCGCCCGGCAGCGCCAGCAATTGAAAGCGGATCGGCAGGAAGGTCTCGCCGATGATGTGCAGATTCGACGCGGGCAACAGGTTATGGATATCGGCGACCCGGCCCGCGATGGAGTTCTCGATGGGAATCATCGCCAGATCGGCGGCGCCGTCGCGCAAGCTCGCGAAAGCGTCCTCGAACGTCGCGCAGGGCAGCGGTTCGCAGCCGGGAAAATTTTCGACGCAGGCGATATGCGAATTCGCGCCCGGTTCGCCCTGGTAGGCGATTCTCATATTTGGCTCCTCAGGCGCGCCCGCGCCGCTTCGAGATCATAGGGCGTATCGACGCCGAGCGGGGCGACGTCGACCAAAGCGATGTCGATCCGCATCCCCGCCTCCAGCGCCCGCAATTGTTCGAGCCGCTCGCGTATTTCCAGCGCGGACGGCGGCAGCGCGACAAAGCGCTCCAGCGCAGTCCGCGTATAGGCGTAGAGCCCGATATGATGCAGCAAGTCGCCCTCGCCCCACGGCGCCGTCGCGCGGGTGAAATAGAGAGCGCGCAGCCGGCGCTCGCCGACCGGCGTTCCCACCGCCTTGACGACGTTGGGGTTGTCGCGCTCGGGGGCGTCGCGAATCGGCGTCGCCAGCGTCGCGATGGCGACGGCCGGGTCCGCCAGCGGTCCCAGCGAGGCGCGCACCGCCGAAGGCTGGATGGTCGGCAAATCCCCTTGAAGATTGACGATCACGTCATGGCGCCGGTCCGGATCGAGCCGCGCCAGCGCCTCGGCGATCCTGTCGGTTCCCGACACGTGGTCGGGGCGCGTCAAAACAGCGCGCCCGCCCGCCGCCTCCACCGCCGCCGCCAGTTCCGGTTCGTCGCAGGCGACGGCGACCGGGCCGACATCGGCCTCCAGGGCGCGACGCAGCACATGCGCGATCATAGGCTCACCGTGGATGTCGGCGAGCGGCTTTCGCGGCAGGCGGGTCGAGGTGAGACGCGCGGGGATCAGGACGAGCGGGCGGGACAAGCGGCGAACTTCGCGTAAGCTTCGTGAGGCACGGGCTTATAGAGGTTGCCAAGCCGAGGGCAAAGCGGCTATTTCGCGCCTGCGAAGGCGACTTTTGGGAGAATGGCGAACGTGTCCACCGGCGGGATGACCACGACCGACACCAACAAGACGCTTATCGCCGTTTTGGGGGTGCTGCTGTTGACCATGGGCCTGGGGGTCGTCTCGAACGCGATCTACGCCCCCAGCCACGCCGAAAAGCCCGGCTATGCGCTGCCCGCTGGCGAGGCCGCGACCGCCAAGGGCGACGCGCCCAAGGAGGAGCCGATGCCCGCGCTGCTCGCCAAAGCCGACGTGAAGAAGGGCGAGGCGGACGTGAAGGTTTGCCAGTCCTGCCACAGTTTTGAAAAGGACGGCGTAGCCAAGGTCGGCCCTCCGCTTTACGGCATTGTGGGACGCCCGAAAGCCTCGATCGCCGGCTTCGCCTATTCCGACGGCCTGAAGGGCATAGGCGGCAACTGGACGTTCGCCGATCTTTTCAAGTTCATCACCAAGCCCTCGGCCTATGTGGCGGGAACCAAGATGACCTACCCCGGCGAACCCGATCCGCAGAAGCGCGCCGACATTATCGACTATCTGCACATGCTGTCTGAGTCTCCCCAGCCTTTGCCGCAATGAGGCGATGGCCGCGTCGCTCCTACTGACGCGCGAGGAAGACCCCGATCCCGAGACCGTGCGCGCGTTCAGCGATGGTCTGAAGGCCTACAACGCGCAATTCTATCCCGGCGCGGATTGGTCGCCTCATTGGTGGATCGGGCGCGACGACAAGGGCGCCGTCGGCGCGGGTTGCCGCTTCGTATTCGAATTCGACTGGACTTTCGTGAGTTGGCTCTGGGTCGCCGAACCCTATCGCCGCCAGGGCGAGGGCTCGCGGCTTCTCGGCGCCGTCGAACAGGAGGCGCGCGGGCGCGGTTCTCAGGGCGTCTATCTCGACACGTTCAGCTTTCAGGGACCGTTGTTCTATCCCAAACACGGCTACAGCGAATTCGGCCGCATCGCCGGTTTCCCCAGGGGTTTCGACCGCATCTGGTTCATGAAGCGGTTCTGAGCCAAGGAGCGTCCCATGGAACAAAAGCCGCCGCTGCCGCCCTTCACTGAGGAGACCGCGCCGATCAAGGTGCGTATGGCCGAAGACGCATGGAACTCGCGCGATCCCGACCGGGTGATTCAGGTGTACACGCCCGACACCGTCTGGCGGAATCGCGCCGAGTTTCCCAGGGGCCGCGACGAGGTGCGCGCGTTTCTCGCCCGAAAATGGGCGCGCGAACTGGACTATCGGCTCATCAAGGAATTATGGGGTTTTCGCCTCAACCGCATGGCGGTGCGCTTCGCCTATGAATGGCGCGACGACAGCGGTTCGTGGTTTCGCAGCTACGGCAACGAGAACTGGGAGTTCGACGAGAACGGCCTGATGCGGCGGCGCTTCGCCAGCATCAACGATATGCCGATCAAAGACGCCGACCGGCTGTTCCACTGGCCGCTGGGGCGCCGGCCCGACGACCATCCGGGATTGAGCGATCTGGGGCTCTAACGCCGCTATAGATTGCGACTATGGCGGTCGCTCTTGCTCCCGCGCGCTATTTTCCGTCATAAGACGCCAACAGCTTTCGGGAGGAAAACATGGATCTCGGCGTCACCGACAAAGTTCGCCCGCTCATCGCCGCCGTGCGCGCGATGGTGCGCGACGAGATCATCCCGGTGGAGCCCGAATACGAGGCGGAGGTCGGCAAGGGCGCCGACCGCTTCGCCTATACGCCGCGCATGACCGAGATCATGGAGACCCTCAAGGCCAAGGCCAGAGCCAAGGGCTTATGGAACTTCTGGCTCACCGGCTCCGACAAGGGCTACGGCCTCTCGACGGTCGAATACGCCTATCTGGCCGAAGAGATGGGCTGGTCCGGCATCGCTTCGGAAGTGTTCAATTGCTCTGCGCCCGACACCGGCAACATGGAGGTGATCGAGCGTTACGGAACCCCCGCCCACAAGGAGCGCTGGTTGCCCGGCCTGCTCGCCGGCCAGACCCGCTCGGCCTATCTGATGACCGAGCCCGGCGTCGCCTCCTCCGACGCCACCAATATCGCTATGGACGCCAAACTGGACGGCGATCATTGGGTGCTGAACGGTGAGAAATGGTGGTCCTCGGGCGCCGGCGATCCGCGCTGCGCGATCTATGTGACGATGGCCGTTACCGATCCCGACGCCGCCCGCCATGCGCGCCATTCGATGTTCTTCGTCGACGCCGCGACCCCGGGCATCAAGAAATTGCGCGCCATGCAGGTCTATGGCCACGACGACGCGCCGCATGGCCATCTGCACCTGCGCTTCGACAATGTGCGCATCCCCAAAGACGCTTTAATCGTCGGTCGCGGCAAGGGGTTCGAGATCGCGCAAGGGCGCCTGGGACCGGGGCGCATCCACCATTGCATGCGCGCCATCGGACAAGCCGAGCGCGCGCTGGAAACCATGTGCCGGCGCGCCACGACGCGCGAGGCGTTCGGCCAAAAACTCATGCATCTGGGCGCCAATCGCGACATCATCGCCGAAGCGCGCATCAATATCGAGATGGCGCGGCTGTTGTGTCTGAAGGCCGCCTGGACGATGGACACGGTCGGCAACAAGGCCGCCGCGCCTTTGATCTCACAAATCAAGGTGGTGGCGCCGCGCATGGCGCTGGAGGTGATCGACCAGGCCGTGCAGATGCACGGCGGCGCCGGAGTCAGCCAGGATTTCCCGCTGGCGCGGATGTGGACGAGCGTGCGCACGCTGCGCCTCGCCGACGGACCCGACGCGGTGCATCGGCGCGTGATCGCGAAAGCCGAGTTGAAGCGCTACACCAACGAGGGCGGCGCGGCGTGAGCGGGTTTCCCGAGGACACCGCCGCTCTCGACGCCTGGGCGAGCGCCCATGTCGAGGGTTTCGTCGGCCCGTCGCGCGCGATCAAATATCCGACGGGCCAGTCGAACCCGACCTATCGGCTGGAGACGCCCGGCCGTGCTTATGTGCTGCGCAGCAAGCCGCCGGGCAAATTGCTGAAAAGCGCGCATATGGTGGAGCGCGAGTTTCGCGTGCTGCGCGCCTTGGAAAACGTCGGCTTCCCGGCGCCGCGCGCGCTGGCGCTCTGCGAGGATGAAGGCGTCACCGGCTCGGTGTTTTATCTGATGGGCTATGTCGACGGGCGCATCCTGTGGGACCCGGCGCTGCCCGATCTGACAAATACCGAGCGCGCGGCGATCTACGATTCCATGAACGCCGGGCTGGCGGCGCTGCACTCGATCGATGTGGCGAAGGCGGGGCTGGCCGACTACGGCAAGCCCGGCTCTTATTTCCAGCGCCAGACGCAGCGCTGGAGCGAGCAATACCGCTCCAGCGAGACGAAGCCTGTGCCCGACATGGATCGGTTGATCGACTGGCTGGCCGCCCACATGCCGCCCGACGACGGGCGGGTGTCGTTGGTTCATGGCGACTTTCGCATCGACAACATGATCTTCGCGCACGACTCGGGTCGGTTGCTCGCGGTGCTCGATTGGGAATTATCGACGTTGGGCCATCCCTTCGCCGATCTCGCCTATCAATGCATGCAATGGCGGCTGCCCAACGAAGGCGATATGCGGGGACTGGCGGGGATCGACCGCGCCGCGAAGGGGCTGCCTTCGGAAGAGGACTATGTCGCCACCTATTGCCGGCGCATGGGGCTCAGCGGCGTGCCGCATTGGCCGTTCATGATCGCGTTCAGCTTCTTCCGCATCGCGGCGATCTTGCAGGGCGTCTACAAGCGCGCGCTCGACGGCAACGCGTCCAACCCCGAGCGCGGCATCAAGATGGGCGCCGCCGTGCCGCTGATGGCGAAGCTGGCGATAGAGGAGATCGAACGGGGCTGAGCGTCTCATACGGTTTCCGGTTGAAGGACACGCTGGGTCAGAGCCGGGAGCGCCACACTGGCGCGAGACGTTGATTGGCCGAGTTCCCCTCATCCGGCCTTCGGCCCCCTTCTCCCGCAAGGGGAAAAGGCCCTTATCCGGAGAAGGGCGCGCCTTCTCAACGCACAGTCTTCGCTGCTGGCCCAAGGCGTTGCGGGAAGCGTCTCACAAACGCGGATCGATGGACTCGCTCTCCAGCGCCGGACCGGCGCGGTCGGCCGCCTCGGCCGCCGCATATTGCTGCTCGATCAGCGCCGAGGCTTTGGCCGACAACGGCATGATCTCGGCGTCGAACAGCAACCAGTCGCTCGCCAGCTCCTCAAACAAACCTGCGGCGGCGGCGTATTTTTCCGGGACCGGAATCCGCCGCACCAGGCCGACGTCGATCCAGCGCCGCCCTAGCCCGTCGGCGGCGCCGAGCCAATCGTCGGCCTTGGCCTGCGCGCCGCGCCCTTGCGGCTCAGGCCTGCGGGCGCACGGGCTCGCTATAGACCCGCGCCGCCGCCATGCTTGACAAGTCGCGCACCAGCGCGGCGGGATCGCGGGCCAGCACGAGGGCCGCCTCGCAACACTCCTGATTCGCCTCGGGGAAGAAAACGACCGCCTTGTCGAAGGCAAGCTCGATCTCATGCGCCCGGTCGGGGGGCTTCATCAGGAGAAAGCCGAGATCGGTCGCGGGCGTGCGCGCAGCAGCGACTGTGAGAAACATGACCTTCTGAAGGCGCGGCAAGGGCGTGGGCTTTGTTCTATTCAAACAACCTTGCCGAACAGCGCGCCGATCCCAGTTGTCAACGCCATGGCGAGGGCGCCCCAGAACATCACCCGCAGCGTCGGCTTCAGAATGCCGGCGCCGCCGGCTATGGCGCCGATCAGGCCAAGCAGCGCCAGGAACAGGAGCGATCCAGCGGCGACCGCCGGCAGCAGCAGGTTCGCCGGTGAGATCGCCGTCAGAATCAACGGCGCGGCGGCGCCGAGCGTGAAAGTCGCCGCCGACGCCATCGCCGCCTGCACAGGCCGGGCCGTCGTCGCCTCCGAGAGGCCCAGTTCGTCATGCGAATGGGCGCCCAGCGCGTCCTTCGCCATCAGTTGCGTCGCGACCTGCCGCGCGAGTCCGGCTTCGACGCCGCGCTTGACATAGATCTGGGCAAGCTCTTCGAGCTCGCTCTCGGGATCGCTGGCGAGTTCCTTGGCTTCACGCGCCCTATCTGCGTGTTCGGTGTCGGCCTGCGAGCTCACCGAGACATATTCGCCGGCCGCCATCGACATCGCCCCCGCCACGAGACCGGCGACGCCCGCCAGAAGGGCGCCGTGCGCGGAAGGGTTCGCCGACGCCACGCCGAGGATCAGGCTGGCGGTCGAGATGATGCCGTCATTGGCGCCCAGCACCGCCGCGCGCAGCCAACCGATGCGCGCGATCAGATGGTTTTCCCTGTGGATCGCTCTCAAGCTAAAATCCTCCGCTCAGCAACCTTCGCCGCCCCCCAACGCCAGACGACGCCGATCAAATCATTCGCCAAGTAGCCGCGCGAATTCGTCGCAAGGCCGCCTTCGGTGGCGATGATTGAAGTGACCCAGCCGGTGGCCTCCATCACATGGGCGCCGCGCGACGGCTCGATCACCTATTGGCCGCAGGGATCGCCCCGCAAAGCCAAATCGAACCCGATTGTCTCTTCGCATCCGGGGCGAAAATCTGCATTGGCCTTGCTCAATGCAAGCAAACGTCTCGGACGCATCGAGTGTCGATTGGGGGTATAGACTCTTTGCGCGCAAGACATAAACACTGATACCGGGCGGAAGGGAGGCACGGAAAATACGCACAAGCCCAGACTGCGTAGTTTCCTAGCCTGCTCGTCGGGGCTAGCGGGTTCGAAGGGAACCAGGAGACTTCCGGCTGTGCTTGCCCCTGAAGAGGAACTCCCAAGGCTGAAGGTGTAAAGACCAGCCTGAAGGAGGGCAAAGACGAAGCGGTTTTTATCAGATTGCACGTTGGAATTCAAGAAGGAAGCGGTTCGCCGGGTTCGAGGCGGGCAGTGGCGATCCGATGTCAGCGCTTCGCCGGGGATTTCAGGCCAGACGCTCAGCAATTGGATCAAGGCGGATGCGGCGGGTCGGTTGACGCGGCGCGACGGCGTCAAGCCGATCAGCCAAGAGCAGACGGAGATCAATCGCTTGAAGGCCGAGATGGCTTGCGTGCGGATGGAGCGCGGCATCTTAAAAAAGGCGACGGCGCATTTCGCCAGGGAGTTCAGGTGAGATACGCCTTCATCGAGGAGCATCGGAGCGTATGGCCGGAGCATGAAGGCCCATGAAATCCTGACGCATTCGCGCCGCCAGTTCAAGCAAACGACAGACAGCAATCACAACCTCCCGATTGCGCCGAACCTTTTGAACTTCGACTTCACCGCTCGGGCCCCCGACAAGGTCTGGGTCGGCGACATCGCCTATGTTTGGACGGCCGAGGGCTGGCCTTGTCTGGCCGCCGTCATCGACCTATTCAGCCGCCAGTTGGTTGGCTTTGCTTTCGGCGAGCGCATGGGCGCTCAACTCGTCGACAGTGGGTTGCGCATGGCTTGCTTCCGGCGCAGACCCGCTCCGGGGCTGATCTTCCCATCCGACCGCGGCAGCCAGTACGCCAGCGACAGGCGAACGCACCCATGACATCCAGGACGCTCAACAACAGCAATCTGGTGGTCCTGCATTGCGGGGGCTCCGTGAACCGCTGACGCTCAGTCGACGCCGCTACGGACGTTCGCAATAGCGCGAATTTCCGGGATGGACGCCTCAGGCAGCATCAAATCGCGAGCGCCGAGACGCTGTCCATCCTGAAGCACGAAAGAGCTGAGCTCCCCTTGAACGCGACTTGGCCCGTGTAGACATCAGCTTCCATCTGGCCGTCGGAGGCGCGCACGCTCATCCCGGCGCCGCGCAAGCCGTCATACTTGATTTCGCCGACAGCCTTCATGAGAGCGTCGCCCTTCAAACGGCCTGCCTGTTCGGCGGCCGCCGCATAGAACATGAGGCCGTCGTAAGCCAGAACCACCCAATCGTCAGGCTAAGTGGCGAACCGCGCCTTGTAGTCCTTTACGAACTCGGACGATCTCTCCTGCGACAACGCGTTGATCGGCGCCCAGGCGGCCCCAAAGACGTGCGACTTCGGCATCGCGACTCCGAATGCTTGAAGGGCGTCCAGCGTCGCCAGCGTGACCAGGTTCATTTTGTTGAGAAGGATCGATAGCCTCCTATCTAATCCGCATGACTTCGCCCTCGCAAATCCGTTCGGAAATTGGCCCGTTGATCCTCACCCCGGCGCGCGTATGGCGCCGCGAGGGCGACAAGGCGTTGGCCGAACACGGTCTTTCCTGAGCGACGGCGATCCCCCTTTCCGTGCTCGCGCGCCGGGGAAAGTCCGTCCGCCAGGGCGTGCTTGCCGAGGAATTGGGGCTGGAAGGCCCATCGCTGGCGCGACTGATCGATCTCTTGCTGGCCGGCGGCGCCGACAGCGACGCCAGGGCCAGGCGGCTGCAACTGAAGAGGGATATCGTCGAGATCGACGCGCTGATGGTTCATCTCGCCCACGAGGGCGGCGACCCCGATGAGCTTGAAGGCTTGCGCGAATTGCGCATGCGGATGCTGATGGCGCTGCCGGCGATCGCCTCCATCGGCGATTATCTGACGGCGTTGAGCGGGCGGCCCGAACTGGCGCCGCAGATCGCCTCCGTCCCGCAATGTCTCGTGCAGGACGCCGATCTGCAAGCTTCTGCCGTCGAAATGGAGGCCGCCGTCGCCCCGCGCGCCGCGCGCTCCTGCGCGCCGACGCCGACTGGGAGCAGATTCTGGCGGCGAAGCTCGCGATAAAGCTGAACGAGGCGATTGATCTGACGACCGATTGCATCCTGCTCAACACGGCCATCGCCGAGGGGCGGCCGATCTCAGCCCTGGCGCAACTCAGTTTGGAACGCAGCGAAATGCGCGCTTCGGTGAACGGCGCGATCTCCCACCTCGATCTTGAGCCCGGCGCCTATGTGAGCGCAGGCAAGGGCGTCATGGCGCTGCTCGACGCCGACACGCTGCATGCGGAGGGCTATTTCGAGCAGACGAAACTCGCGCGCATCCATGTCGGCGACACGGTGAGCGTCCGTCGCATTGGAGACGGCGCCAATTTAACCGGGCGCGTCGAGAGCATCGCGGCGGGCATCGAGGACCGGGACAGCGCGGAGGGCGCCAAATTGCTGGCGAACGTCAACCCGACTTTCAACTGGGTCCGGCTGGCGCCAAGGGCGCTGGTGTGGTTGGCGCTGGACGAAGAGGGCGCGCGGATGGCGCTGGTGGCCGGTCGCTCCGCGACCCTGGAGATCATCAACCGACCCCGGTCCCGGACTTTATTGTCGATTATGTCCGCCGAACCGGATTGCGGAAGCGGTTTGGGGTCTCCACTCGGGCTGGGCGTGCGGGCCCGTCATCAGCACTCCGGCAGGTTTACGGCCAAGCCGCCGGTCGACGTTTCCTTGTATTTCGTGTTCATATCGATGCCGGTTTGGCGCATGGTTTCGATGCAATTGTCGAGCGGCATGAAATGCTGGCCGTCGCCGCGCAGCGCGAGGCTCGCCGCCGACACGGCCTTGATCGCCCCAAGC
>Ga0209698_10003335_pt1 | contig 17951 bp, 13 predicted proteins | sample LitLauG_LLR_2012_FD_187203 | JGI IMG/M metagenome (GOLD analysis project Ga0209698, IMG submission 187203) | Freshwater sediment microbial communities from Pennsylvania, USA - Little Laurel Run_MetaG_LLR_2012 (SPAdes) (version 2) | ecosystem: Environmental > Aquatic > Freshwater > Creek >...
GAGCGGCAGGTGCTGGCCAGCCTCGATCATAAAAACATCGCCAAGCTAATCGACGGAGGCTCGACGCCCGAAGGGCTGCCGTTTTTGGCGATGGAGTACGTCGAGGGCCTGCCCATCGATCAATATTGCGAATCGCGCGCCTCGACGATTACCGAACGCTTGAAGCTATTTCGCGACGTGTGCGCGGCGGTGCAGTACGCGCATCAGAACCTGGTGGTGCATCGCGACATCAAGACGGGCAACATTCTGGTCACGCCCGATGGAGTGGTGAAGCTGCTCGATTTCGGCATCGCCAAGCTGCTGCGAACCGACCTTTCGACGCTGGAAATGGCGCAAACGCGTCCGGAATTGCGTCCCATGACGTTGGATTATGCGAGTCCGGAACAAGTGCGCGGCGACGCGATCACCACTTCGACCGACGTCTATTCGCTCGGCGTGCTGTTGTATAAATTGCTGACTGGCAAATTGCCGTACACGATCCCGCACCGGTCTCCGGATGCCATCCGCCGGGCTGTTCTGGAAATGGAGCCGCGCCGGCCCAGTGCCGTGATCCTTACCGACGACGCGCATGCGATCCCGCAGGCCACCCAGAAGATCGAGGTGGCGCCGAATGAAACCCGCGACGTGGCGCGCAGGCGTTTGAAAAAGAAGCTCAGCGGCGATCTGGACACCATCATTTTGAAAGCCCTGCGCAAGGAGCCCGCCAAGCGCTACTTGTCGGTGGAGCAATTCTCCGAAGACATACGGCGCTATCTGGAAGGGCGTCCGGTGATTGCACGGATCGATACGCCAGGCTACCGTTTTCGCAAATTCGTGCGCAGGAATGCCTTGGGCGTGGGGGCGGCGGCGGTGCTGGTAATCGCGCTTGTGGCGAGCACCGTCTTTTTCGCCGCGCGCGAACGCGCCGATCACCGGCGGTTCGCCGTCGAGACCGAGGCACTGCAGCGCCGCCTGTTGCGCGCGGATTTGGAACTCGGCGGCGCGGAGCGTACAAAGGAAGCCTACGAACTGGCGTCGGCGATTTTTGCGGCGCATCCAGGGGACGGCGGAGCGCGGGGAGACCTGGCGCTGGCCGCCGCCAAAATGGGTGATTTGGCCTCCAATCGCGACGATGCAGCGAAATTTTACGCCGAGGCGCTGGCGCGCGGCGAAATCGGTGACGCCGCGGCGAAGCTCGGCGCGATTGAGATGGAGCGCGGAAACGTTTTGGCCGCGCTTTCCGATTTCAGCCGCGAATTGAAAATCGCCGAGGGGATCGACGCCGCGAATTCTTCCATGAGCACTCGCCTTCAGGTCGCGCAGGCCAATGCCGATGTCGGCGGGGCTCTGCTACGCAATGGCGCAGTCGCCGAAGGTGTGGCAAAGTTGAGAAAGGCGCTGGGGATTTTTCGATCGCTCGGCGAGGACGGCCGCGCTGCCGTGTTGGAAGAAGAACTACGCCGGCATTAATCAGGGAGTCCCTGACTGACACCGGGAACTGTCCCCTGGTATGCCGAACGGCGGGCCGCTTTGCCGCATCCGATTCCCTGCTCTCGTATCTAAACTAAATAGGAGGAGTTACCCCCACAGGTGTGGATCGTTAACGTCGCCCTCAGGCGTCCGTATACGTTTATTGTTCTGGCGCTGCTGATCCTGCTGGTCAGCCCCCTGGTGATCCTGCGCACGCCCACCGACATTTTCCCCAACATAAATATCCCGGTGGTGAGCGTGCTGTATCAATACGGCGGCCTCAGCGCGGAGGAAATGGAGCAGCGCATCGTCAGCGTGTTCGAGCGCATCCTGACGACCACGGTCAACGACATCGACCACATCGAATCGACGTCTCTGAACGGCGTCGGCGTGGTCAAAGTATTTTTTCAACCCGGCACGCAGGTCACAGCCGCGGTGGCTCAGTTGACCGCTTCGACGCAGCCCGCCAGCCGGCAAATGCCTCCGGGCGTGACGCTGCCGTTGGTGATCAGCTATAGCGCATCCTCGGTGCCGATTCTGCAACTTGCGCTTTCCGGCCAGGGGCTGTCCGAGCAGCAGTTGAACGATTTCGGCACCAACTTCATCCGGCAATCGCTGGCTACGGTGCCCGGCGCGTCGGTGCCGTGGCCGTACGGGGGCAAGCAGCGCCAGATCATGATCGACCTTGCTCCCGCGTCGATGCAGGCGCAGGGGATTTCGCCCGCGGACGTGGTTACTGCAGTTAGCAATCAGAACCTGATCATTCCGGCTGGTACGTCGAAAATCGGCCAATTCGAATACGACGTGGATTTGAACGCCAGCCCGAAGACCGTTGCGGAGCTGAACGATCTGCCGATAAAATCGGCCAACGGTACGACGATTTATATCCGCGACGTCGGCCACGTGCGCGATGGATTCTCGCCGCAGACCAACGTCGTGCGCCGCGACGGCATGCGCGGATCGCTGCTGACGGTGCAAAAGGTGGGCGCGACATCTACGCTGGATATCGTCCAACGAGTGAAGGACGCACTGCCTGCCATCCGCGCGGCACTGCCTCCGGAACTTCGCATTGAGCCCATCGCCGATCAGTCTTTGTTCGTGCGCGCGGCGGTGAACGGAGTGGTGCGCGAAGCCGTGATCGCGGCGTGCCTTACCGCCATGATGATCCTACTGTTTTTGGGAAGCTGGCGCAGCACGCTGATCATCGCCATCTCGATTCCGTTGTCGATCCTCACGTCCATCTGCTGCCTCAGCGCGCTGGGCGAAACGATCAACATCATGACGCTGGGCGGCCTGGCTCTGGCCGTCGGCATTCTGGTGGACGACGCGACCGTCACGATCGAAAATATCGAGCGCAATTTCGAAGAGGGTAAAGACCTGCACGACGGCATCCTGGACGGCGCAGCGCAAATAGCCGTCCCCGCGCTGGTTTCGACCCTGTGCATCTGTATCGTGTTTATCCCGATGTTCTTTTTAACCGGCGTCGCGCGATTCCTGTTTATCCCCTTGGCTGAGGCAGTGGTGTTCGCGATGCTCGCATCGTACGTGCTGTCGCGCACACTCGTCCCGACGCTGGCGATGTACCTGCTGCGAGCGCACGGGCACAAAGGGAAGCCCTCGGCGTGGAATATTTTCGCGCGTTTTCAGAAATGGTTCGAGGGCGCGTTCAACTCCACGCGCGACGCGTATCACCAGCTGCTGGTGGGCCTGCTCGGCGTACCGTGGCTATTCCTGCCGCTATTTCTCTTGGCGTGCATTGCGGCGTTTGCGTTGTTTCCGTGGCTGGGCCAGGATTTTTTCCCGTCCACAGACGCGGGGCAGATTAAGCTGCACGTGCGGACCAAGACGGCCATGCGCATTGAGGAAACGGCCAAAGTCTGCGATGAAGTTGAGCAGGCGATTCGCCTCGCGATTCCGGCTCGCGAGGTTTCGAGCGTCATCGACAACATCGGGTTGCCCTATTCGAGCATCAATCTTTCCTACAGCACCTCCGCGCCCATCGGCACCATGGACGCGGATATTCTGGTGTCGCTGAAAGAAGACCATCACCCCACGGACGAGTACGTGCGGCAGTTACGCAAGACTCTGCCGCGCGAATTTCCTGGCGTGAGCTTTGCGTTCCTGCCCGCCGACATCATCAGCCAGATTTTGAACTTTGGCTTACCGGCGCCCATCGACGTGCAAATCGTCGGCCTGAACATCGACCAGAACCGCGTCTACGCGCAGAATCTGCTGAACCAACTGAGGGAGCAGGTTCCGGGCTTGGTCGACCTGCACATTCATCAGCTATTCGATCAACCGAAGCTGCACATCGCTGTCGACCGCACCAAGGCTGCCGAAAGCGGCTTCACCGAGAAGGACGTCGCCAACAGCATGGTGGTGGCGCTCAGCGGCAGTTTTCAGACTACGCCTTCGTTCTGGCTGAATCCGAAAAACGGAGTGAACTACAGCCTAATCGCGCAATCGCCGCAGTACACGATCAGCAACCTGGACGATCTGGAAAACGTTTCCATCACCGGCGCGGGCGCTCCGCAGGCGGAAATTCTGGGCGACGTGGCGTCCACCACGCGCGGCGCGGGCATGGCCGTGGTGACGCATTACAATATCCAACGCACCATCGATTTGTATGGCTCGGTGCAAGGGCGCGACTTGGGCGGCGTGGCATCGGACGTCAACCGCATCATCGACGCCAGCCGCAAATCGCTGCCGCGCGGCGCGCAGGTGGTGCTACGCGGGCAGATCCAAACCATGCGCACGTCGTTCACAGGACTCGCGGGCGGACTGGCGCTGGCCATCGTGCTGGTCTATCTGCTTATCGTAGTCAATTTTCAAAGCTGGCTGGATCCCTTCATCATCATTACGGCGCTGCCTGCGGCGATGGCGGGCATCGTGCTGGCGCTGTTCTTTACGCATACGACGATCAGTGTGCCGGCGCTGATGGGAGCGATTATGTGCGTCGGCGTGGGTACGGCGAACAGCATTCTGGTGGTGAACTTCGCCAAGGGCCGTTTGCACGAAGACGGCGACGCAAAAATGGCGGCATCGGAGGCGGGCTATACGCGCTTCCGCCCGGTGGTGATGACCGCGCTGGCCATGATTATCGGTATGGTGCCCATGGCGCTGGGCGCAGGTGAAGGAGGCGAGCAGAACGCTCCTCTGGGACGCGCTGTCATCGGAGGCCTGACGCTGGCCACCATCGCGACGCTGTTTTTCGTACCGGTCGTCTTCAGCGTGGTGCACGGACGGAGGAGAAATAGTGCATGAGCGACAATAAAGTGATGTTGCGCTGGGTGATTCGCGGAGCCTTGGCCGTGCTGCTTATCGCGGTACTGGCCGTGGCCATCCATCGCGGCATCGTCACGCGAATTGCCGCGGCGGCGAACGTTCGGGAAGAAACTATCGACATTGCCACGCCGTCGGTCTCGGTGGTGACGCCCAAGCGAGGCTCGCCGCAGAGCGAGATCGTGCTGCCGGGCAATGTGCAAGCGTTCACCGCGTCGCCGATTTACACGCGCACCAGCGGCTATTTGAAAAAATGGCACGTCGATATCGGAGGCCACGTCAAAACGGGCGATCTACTCGCCGAGATTGATTCGCCCGAAGTCGATCGCCAGTTGGAGCAAGCTCAGGCGGATCTGAAAACGTCGCAATCCACGCTCAAACTGGCAGAAATTACGCTGAATCGCGACAAGACGTTGATGCAGGACGCGATTTCGAAGCAGGATTTAGACAACGCGCAAGGCGCATATGAAACAGCAAAGGCCAATGTGGAATCGCAATCGGCCAACGTTCGGCATTTGGAGCAACTGGTGGCGTTCGAGAGCGTCTACGCTCCATTTGACGGTGTCATCACCGCGCGCAATACGGATATCGGCGCACTGGTGAATGCGGGCAACGGCGGAACGTCCCAGCAGTTATTCGCGCTGGCTGCGACGCAGACGTTGCGCGTGTACGTCAGCGTCCCGCAGGTGTACGCCAGGGCCGCTCTGCCGGGAACCGTGGCGCGGCTCAGCGTCGCCGAATATCCCGGCCGTTTCTTCCCCGGGAAGATCGTGCGCAATGCGGAAGCCATCGATCCCGCGCTGCGCACGCTCCTGACCGAGGTCGATGTGGATAACGCCAGCGGCGCGCTGCTCCCCGGAGCGTTCGCGCAGGTACATCTCACGCTGGCTCAAAAAGCGCCATCGCTGATCGTGCCGGTGAACGCACTGCTGTTCCGCGCGGAAGGCCTGCAGGCGGGCGTGGTGCGCGACGACGGCAGGGTGCAGCTGGTGCAGATCGTGATGGGCAAAGACTACGGCACCGAGGTGGAAGTGGTGTCGGGCCTGAACGAATCCGACCGCGTCATCGTCAACCCGCCGGATTCGCTAGCCACAGGCACCAAGGTGCGGGTAGCAAAATAACGCGCGCGTTACGCTCGCCACACAACGGACCCATTCACAACCGCTGCCACTGGCCCTCCGCGGAACGTTTTGCCGTCGAACGGCGAGTTGCGGCTCTTTGAGAATGATTTGTTGACGTCGTAGGTCCATTCGCGATCGAGCGAAAACATCGTCACGTCGGCCGCTGCGCCCGCGGCCAGCGTTCCGCGCGGGATGCCCAGAATACGGGCCGGACCCGTGGTGAACAGGTCGATCAATCGCATCAGCCCGATTTTCCCCGGATGCAGCAGCCGTTCGAGCGACACACCCAGCGCCGTCTCCAGCCCCAAAATGCCGAATGGACATTTTTCGAACTCCTGCATTTTTTCGTCGCCGGCGTGCGGCGCGTGATCCGTAGCGATGGCGTCGATAGCGCCGTTCACCACGCCCTCCGTCACCGCGTCCACGTCCGCGCGGCCACGCAACGGCGGCTTCATTTTGTAATTGCTGTCGTAGGGCACAATATCGGCGTCGGCGATGGCGAAGTGGTGCGGCGTAGTCTCCGCCGTCACCGCCAGGCCTCTCGATTTGGCGAACGCCACCATCTCGACGGAATGCTTGGAAGAAATATGCGCCACGTGATAGCGCGCACCAGTGACCTCAGCCAGCAGAATGTCGCGAGCCACCATCACGTCCTCTGAGCAGCCGGGAATGCCACGGAGGCCGAGGCGCACTGATTCCAACCCCTCATGCATATCGCCACCCGCGCTTAAATGCAAGTCCTCGCAATGGTCGATCACGGGGACTTTGAAGCTGCGCGCGAACTCCATCGCGCGGCGCATCACGCGCGCGTTCATCACTGGCTTGCCGTCGTCGGAAATGGCCACCGCGCCGGCTTTGATCATGGACCCGATCGCGGCGAGCTCTTCGCCTGCGCTGCCTTTAGTAATCGCGCCGATGGGCCACACGTTGACCACGGCATGCTTGCGCGCTTTTTCGACGATGTAGCTGGTCACCGTCGCGTTGTCGTTTACCGGCGACGTGTTCGGCATCGGCGCGATAGAGGTGAAGCCTCCCGCAGCGGCGGCACGCGAACCGGATTCGATGGTCTCCGCGTGCTCGAAACCGGGCTCGCGCAGATGCACGTGCATATCGACGAATCCCGGCGCGACGATCAGCCCGGACGCGTCGAACATCTCCGCACCCTGTTTCGACAAATTCGCCCCGACACCAATGATGACGCCGTCTTCGATCAACACATCCGCGATCGCATCGTGACCCGAGGCCGGGTCCATCACGCGGCCATTCTTAATGAGTAGCGCGGCCACCTAACACCCTTTCCAATACCGCCATGCGCACGGCAATGCCGTTTTCCACCTGATTCAGAATCACCGAGCGCTGCGAATCCGCCACTTCCGACGAAATTTCGCGCCCACGGTTGATCGGCCCCGGATGCATCACGATCACGTCGGGCTTGGCGAGGCGCAGATGTTCCAGCCGCAGGCCGTAGAACTGAAAATACTCGCTCGCCGGAAATGCCGATTCGTGCTGACGCTCGAGTTGAACGCGCAGCATCATGATGACGTCGGCGTCGCGGATCGCTTCGTCCAGATTCGTGGTCAGCGTGATCCCCGGCGCGATGTCCTTCAGCTCCGGAGGCAGCAATGACGCGGGTCCGCACAGCACGATATCGGCGCCGTACTTCGACAGCAGATACGCGTCCGACCTCGCCACGCGGCTGTGCGCGATATCGCCGATAATCGCCACCCGCAGCTTTTCCAGCGACGCGCCGCGATCGAGAATCGTGCGCGCGTCAAGAAGCGCCTGCGTCGGATGCTCATGCGTGCCGTCGCCCGCGTTGACGATGGGCGTTTCCAGATGCCTCTGCAGAAAATGCGGCGCGCCGGAGGCCGCGTGGCGCATGATGATCGCGTCCGGACGCATCGCGGCCAGGGTGTTCAGCGTGTCCACCAGGGATTCGCCCTTGGTCGCGCTGGATGCCTGCACGTTGATCGACACCGCGTCCGCGCCCAGGCACTTCGCGGCGATCTCAAAACTGGTTCGCGTGCGCGTGGAGGCCTCGAAAAACAGGTTCACCACCATCCGCCCACACAGCAGGTCGGTCTTGCGGAAGCCTTCGCCCTTCTTGGGCTGAAAATCGCGCGCACGGTCTAAAATGGCCTGGATTTCGTCCCGATTCAGGTCCTCAATGCCGAGCAACCCGGACTTCATTTAATCCACTCTCTCGCAGAGCAGGACTTTCTCCGTGCCGTCGATTTCCTGAAATTTCACTTCAATGATCTCGGTATCGGTGGTCTGCACCATGCGGCCCGTGAACTGCGCCTCGATGGGGATTTCGCGGTGGCCGCGGTCGATCAGGACCAGCAGTTGCACCCGCGCGGCGCGCCCCTGATCGAACAGCGCGTCCAGGGCGGCGCGGATGGTACGGCCGGTGTACAGAACGTCATCCACCAGGATGATGTCCTTGCCGGTCACCTCGAACGGAATGTCGGTGGCGTTCAGCACAGGTTGTTGCGACACAGTGGACAGATCGTCGCGATACAGGTTGATATCCAGAATGCCAACGGGGACTTTGCGCTTTTCCAAATCCTCGATTTTCTTGGCCAGGCGCTGCGCCAGCGGCACGCCGCGGCGGCGAATACCGATAAATGCGAGCTTGTCGAGGTTGGCGGTGCGCTCCAGAATTTCATGCGCCAGACGGACCAGCGTGCGGTCGATTTCGGAGGCGCTCATCAGTTGGGACTTCTCACGAGTGGAGGGCATGGCAGGTAAACGCTTTGAGAGTATCACACTCAAAACTTTTTGATCCGGCCGCGGATGGCCTTCGTCAGCCGCTCAATCTCGTCCAGTTTCTTCAGCGTCTTCACCGACATCACGAAGCGGTCGTTTTTCTCCAGATCCTCACCGATTTCGGCGGCCAGTTTGGAGATCGCCGCCGCGTCCTCGATGTTCTTCTTGTGATCCTGCTTCAGGATTTCGTCGCGCTGCGATTTACCGCCGGGCAGCACGACGTCAGGCGGCGAATCCGGCAGGGGCGGCGGAAGGGTCGGGTGCTGCGCCAGGCCCAGCAGCGCAACCGCGAAGGCGAGCATCATTCGTGGCATTACTTACAATGATACAGACGCAATGATACAGACGCCCATGAAATACGGAATTCTGCTGCTCTCGGCGGCGCCCACGTTCGCCGCCGAGATCGAATTGCCGTTTTCCACGCTGGAGCGGATCGTCGGCGAACAGGTGTTCACGCAGGACGGACGCAAATACGTGCGCGGCGCGCCTTCGGTGAAGTGCCAGTTTGCGTATCTGGAAAAACCGCGCATTGGATCGGACAACGGCTTGCTGCGCGTCCAGGCGCGCTTCAGCGGACGCTCCGCCGTGGGCGTGCTGGGCGGATGCGTCGGCCTGGGCGACTCCTTCGATCTGACACTGGCCGCCGCGCCGGTAGTCAAGAACGGCGCGATTGCGTTCAAAGACGTGCGCATCACCACCGGCAGGGATTCGTTCTACATACGCCGCGTACGCGCCGCGCTGGCCCAGGCCTTCCAAAAGGACCTGAAGATCGAGGTGAAGGATCAGGGGCGCAAAATTCTGGAGCAAGGCAGCGCCTCTTATAAACCGGAGCTGGCCTCGTTCGATCTCACCGGCATTCGCGTGACGCCCGATGCGCTGGTGCTGGTGGTGGAGTTCCGCATCGTCGTACATTGAAAGAACATGCAGCCCGTTAATATCGGCATCATCGGCTTGGGAAACGTTGGCGAAGGCACGCTGGCCATCCTCACCGAAAACGCCGCTCATATTGAAGCCAAGCTCGGCTTCCCTCTCGTCGTCAAAGCGGTGTGTAGCCGCGGAGTTGCGAAAAAAGAGCTCCCGCCGGCGCTGAGCGGCGCATTCAAGACCGCCAATTGGCGCGAGGTGGTCAATCGTCCGGACATCGACGTTGTCGTTGAATTGGTCGGCGGCACGGGCGCGGCGCGCGAAATGATTGAGGCCGCCATTGCCAGCGGGAAATCGGTGGTCACCGCTAATAAGGAACTGATGGCGCTGGCAGGAGCAAGCCTGTGGGATCGCGCCATCGCCGCGCGTATCAACCTCGCGATGGAGGCCAGCGTTGCCGGCGGCATCCCCATCCACGCCGTGCTGCGCGAAGGAATTTCAGGCGACCGCATTCAGGCGCTCTACGGCATCCTCAACGGGACGTGCAATTTTATTCTGACCGAGATCGAATCGCGTGGCGCTTCGTTCGAGGACGTTCTGGCCGAGGCGCAACGCGCGGGCTATGCGGAGGCTGATCCGTCGGCGGATGTGGACGGGCTCGACGCGCGGTCGAAGCTGGCGATCCTCGCGGCCCTGGCGTTCGGAGAGCAGATCAAGCCCGCCGATATTTATACAGAAGGCATCCGCCGTGTCACTCCTGTCGATTTTGAATACGCGCACCAGTTGCATCACACCATCCGCCTGATCTGCGCGGCGCGTCAGACGGCGGAGGGGCTGATTTTATCCGTGCGCCCGTCGCTGATTCCGCAATCCACCATTCTGGCCGGCGTACGCGGAGCGTACAACGCCGTGTGGGTGAGCGGAAAATACGGCGCGGATACGTTTTATTACGGACGTGGTGCGGGTCCTCATCCCACCGGAGTCGCAGTGGTCAGCGACCTGATGCGCGTGGCGCGTGAAATCCGCTCCGGCAGCCCGGAGCGCGTGTCGCCGTTCGCCCACGCCAGCCTTGGCGAGTATAAACCGGTGCCGATCACGCTGAGCAAATCAGCGTACTATCTGCGCTTCCGCGTGGAGGACCGGCCGGGCATCATCGCGCAGCTCGCCACGGCGCTGGCTGCGGAGGGCATCTCGATCGACGCGGTGCTGCAATTGCCGAAGGCCGACTGGCGCGATCTGCCGTTCGTCATTACCGTGGAACCGGCAACGGAGCAATCGATCCGCGCCGCCATTGAGCGCATGGCCGCGCTGAATTTCCTGATCGAGCCGCCGCTAGCGATGCCGATGGAACTACCGCTGTAAATTACAACTCCAATTCCAAAAATCGCGCCCCTGGCACTGGATTATTGCGATACGGCTCGATGTCTTTGAACCCCAGCGACGCGTACAGCTTCTGGGCGCCCTCCATCTTGGGCAGCGTGTCGAGCCGCATGCGCTTATACCCAATCGCCCGCGCTTCCCCGATCAGCGTCCGCACCAGGCTTCGCCCCAGCCCCGATCCGCGATACGCGTCACGCACGTACAGGCGCTTCATCTCGCACGTGGCTTCCTCGAGTGGCCGCAGCGCGACGCATCCCGCGCCCCGGGCGATCAACAACCGTCCGCGCGGAGGCGCATAATCCCCCGGCAGCGCCGCCAGTTCCTTTTCGAAGCCCTGAAAACACAGATCGACCTCGAGCCACGCCTCGTACTCGCGCAGCATGGTGCGAATTTCGTCCAGATCTGACGCCTCGGCCCAATGAATCATGCTTTCTGATAGCTTACCGCCAGCGTGCGGCCGTAGACTTGCTTGAACACGTCGGAGACGCGCGCGGCGGCCCATTCCGCCAAATCGGGCTCGCGCGGCGAACTCAGCTTCACCGCCACCTGACTGGGCGAAACGTCCAATGATGCGATCTCCACGTCGCGATCCCGGCTGCGGTCCAGATTGTCGGCGAGGCGGAGCAAGGGAATCAGCAGCAGCAACGCGCGTTTGTCGTCCGGGCCTAAAATTTGAAACTCGGCGTGCGCCGCCGACGGCATCGCTTTGCGGTGATAGCGGCACAGCGTCGCGATGAAGATTCGCTCGCGGTTGGTGAAGCCGCTGAAATCCACGTTCGACACGATGTAATAGGCATGCTTGTGATGCCCGGAATCGTTCACATGATGGCCGGTATCGCAGAAAAACGCCGCAGCCTCCACCAGGCGTCCGAACGAAAGCGGCAGGTTGTGCAGGGCCTGCAAGCGCGTGAAGAGAGTTTGCGCGAAGCCGGCTACTTTGCGCGCATGCGGCAGCACCACGCCGAAGCGTGTCGCGACGCGCTCCACTTCGCGCCGCTGTTCGCGGCCCAGGCGCGCCAGTTCGCCGCCGACGCCGCGCGCGGCCATGTCGGCCAGGATTCCATCGCGCACGCCGGCGGCGCAAAAGTAGACGGACGAGGCGTGAAAGCGCTCCAGGATCCGCAGCAGCGTCCCCGCCCCGGCGACGATAATTTCCGCGCGCCGGGGTCCGATGCCGGCGATCTTGCGCCTTGCATTGATGTCGGATTCGGCCAGCTTGCGGTACAGTTTGCGAATCTGCGCCGTCGACGCGCGTAAACGGTCGGCCTGATCGCGGCGGCTGCGCGACACTCGATTCACCGCGCACACCACGGCGGAAGCGGTAGCCGAAGTGGCGATTACGCGGTCGAACTTCGTGCCCATTTTTTCCACCGCGGCGGCCACTTTCTGATCCACGAACTCGGCCATTTGCAGTAACTGCCGGGGCGACGGCGGATCGGCGTGCAGAAAAATCTGCTGCAATCGCACCGCGCCCAAAGGCTTCGACACCGCATCGACCATTCGATCGTCCTCGGCCGAAATAATCTCCGCGCTGCCGCCGCCGATATCAACGATCAGGATGCGCTTGCCCGCCTGCGGCCAGCGGCTGGCCACGCCGCGATGGATCAGGCGCGCCTCTTCGCGGCCCGATACGATTTCCACCGGCGTCCCCAACGCCGACGACGCGCGCGCCAGAAATTCCAACTGGTTCGACGCATCGCGAACCGCGCTGGTAGCCACCGCGCGCACCGCCGCCACGTCCAGGCGCTTGTATTGTTCCGCCATGCGCGCCAGCACGCGGATCACCTCTTCCATCGCTTGGGCAGAGATGCGTCCGTCGCGAAACACGCTCTCGCCCAGACGCGTTACAACGCGTTCGGAAACCAGTTCGCGCACAGGCTCGCCCGGCGGAACCTCGGCGGCAATCATGCGGGTGGAGTTGCTTCCAATATCGACAGCGGCGTAGCGAAGCATCGTCGCTTAGGCCAGGCTCACGCGGCGGACGTCGATCTTCGCGTCATCGAATTCGCCTAGGCCCAGCGCGCCCGCGAATTCAATGTGCTCCACCTGACAGTTCAAATAGGTGCTGAATTTATCGGGTTTCGCCAGCGCCAGCGACGCCATGCCCGCCTGCGCGCGCCGCGCGTCGATGGCTTTTAGGCCCGTCTTATCCAGCGCCACCGGATCTGTGGCGAAGTACATCGTCTTGTTCTCCCACACAAACTGCGGCCGCGCCGGCGGGCCTCCGTGGAACGACGCCTTCACGCCGTCGCAGATATGCAGTGTGGCCTTTTCGCGCATGACAGGAAGATTCACGACGGATGGAATGAACACACCGCAGGCATTCTGCGTCGGCGTCAAATGGCTACGGTTCACGTTGTTCACCATGCCGTGCGACATGTTCTTGAGGCAAATGGTCACGCCCGCCGATTGATGATGCTTCAACACCGGCACGTTGATAAATTTGTTGATCTGCTTCGTCACCACCTGCGCTACATACGACCGCCGGTAATGCGCATCGTTGGCATTTTCACCTGGCTTGATCAGTGCCATCTCCATGAACACGTCCGGATCGTAGCCGCCCATATCGAGCTGCGTGTTCGTATAGCCCTCCGACGCCAGGAACGTGCGCACGCCCCGCGGAACCCATTTATCGATGCCCGCGGCGAGAAACTCATCCTTGTAGCGATTGAACACCACCACATCGCGCGCGCCGACGCCGGCCTGCGCCAGGCCATCGAGAATCTGAAGCAGCACGCTCTGGTCGCCGCACAGCGTCGGTCCGCCGACGGGAGACACCTTGATGCCCACCACGTCGCCTTTTTCGAACAGCGTGCGCCACGCGTCGGTCCAGGAAGGCGCGCCGGTCAGCTCCCGCATGCCTCGCTCCATCGTCTGTTTCACCGCGGGCGCCTGATACAAGCCGTTTTCGATCACGTGCGCATGTTGCACAGCGACGACGCGTCCAGGCCATGGACCCGGCATCCCGCCCTTTTTCGCCGCGCGGCCGGCTTGCGGCAACGCGGCGGCCAGCACGGGAGCAAACGCTGTTTTCAACACATGACGGCGAGTCTGTGCGAGATCGACCGAGGCGGGCTTCATCCCGATATTGTATGTCATCGGGCAAATGCGCTACTGTAACGGAATCGCCATGCGACTTTTTCCGCGAAACCCTCTGGGCCATCTGGAATCGCGAGTGATGGACGTGCTGTGGGCGCAGGGTGAATCGAGCGTCCGCGATGTCGCCGACCAGCTCGAACATCCGCTGGCCTATACCACCGTGATGACCACGCTGGACCGCCTGTTTAAGAAAGGCATTCTCGCGCGGCGCAAAGCGGAACGCGCGTTTGTCTATTCGCCGGTGGCTCCCAACCGCGCTGATCTGCTGATTTCCGCTCTGCTCGAAGAAGCGGGCCATGACCCCGACCTGCTCAACGAACTGGAACGCAAAATCCGCCTCAAGCGAAAGGAGCTGGGCAAATGAGCGCGTCGTATTTCGTCCGCCTGCTGCTGCTCGCGAGCGCGGTCTTTTTCTTGCTACGCCTAGGGCTGGAAGCTACGGTCAGCCTGGTCGTAAAGAATGCCATCGCCCGCGCGGAACGACTGCCTGCTGCCCACGGCGCGCGATTATTGCTCGCTCTGCGGCTGCTTCCATCGGCCACGGCTCTGGCGTTCGTCGCGCTCTACTGCCTGCCCAGCTATCTGCGCTACGAACCGCCATCGGCCTCTGAAGAAGTGGGCGCAGCATGCCTGTTCGCCGCCATCTGCGGAATCGCGCTCGCGTCTATCGCCCTCGTCCGCGCCGCCCGCGCTATCCGCGAATCGCGACGCTACCAAATCGCCGAAGGCATCGCGCTAGCCGGCATCGTGCATCCGCGCCTGCTCATCTCCGAACGCGCCCGGTGCGAATTGTCGCTCGAGCAGTTCGACGCCGCGCTGGCGCATGAGCACGCACATCGCCAGTCGATGGACAATCTGAAGCGCCTGCTCATGCTGCTCACTCCCGCGCTGTTCCCTGCCTCGCGCGCCCTCGAAAACGCCTGGGCACGATGCGCGGAGCACGCCGCTGACGATCGGGCGGTGAACGGCGACCCCAATCGCGCCCTCGCCCTCGCCGAAGCGTTAGTATGCGTCGCCCGCATGCAGACGAAGGCTCCCACACTGGTCGCGACGCTGATCGATTCCGGCGACGATCTGGCAAGCCGCGTGGACCGCCTGCTGGAGCCTCGCGAAACTGCTGCGCCGCGTCCCCAGCCATGGCTGTGGATCGCGCCGGCGGCAGCGCTTGCACTGGCGATCATGCCGGGCACGATGCACGCCGTCCACACGCTACTGGAACGGTTGTTGGACTAGCACCAATCTACGACCCCTGGTAGTAGACGCCTCCATTCCTTACGCTGTAAGGAACATGTTTCGCTTGCTAGGCCTTCTTCTTGCGGCCATTATTGTGTCGGGGCAAACCCCCGACGCGGCTACGCTGCGCGGGCGCGTGGTGGATCAAACGCACGCTGCCGTTCCGGGCGTGGATGTCACGGTCACCAACGCGCTCACGGGATTAAGACGTGCCGCTCGGACCGGCGAATCCGGCGATTTCTTGGTCTCCGGTCTGCCCGTCGGCGGCGCGTACGATGTGGTCGCCAGTAAGCAGGGATTCGCGGAAATGAAGCCCGCGCGCGTCACGCTGGCCGGAGGAACCACGGCCGAGATCGACCTGACGCTGAGTGCCGCGGGTGGCCAGACGCAGGTGACCGTTACAGGGGCGGTGGGTGAGGTGCGAACGGACGGTCCGCAGTTAGGCGACCGCCTGAGCGCCGAACAGATCGAGGAAACTCCGCTGCTCAATCGGAGGATCACCTACCTGCCGCTGCTGAACGCCGCCAATCGCCAGGCCATTAACCAAGGCGACGTGTTCATGAACGAGAATATGTTCACCACCAACGGCGCGGGCCGGCGCCAGACGTGGTTCGAAATCGATGGCGTAACGGGCAACGACAGTTGGGGACGCCAGACGCTGTTCACCAACGTGCCCGCCGACGCGGTGCAGGAAATGACCATCCTGAACAACGGATTTTCGGCGGAGTACGGCGCAAGCACCGGCAGCGCGGTGAACATCGTGACGAAGACCGGCGGCGAGCGTTTTCACGGCAGTTTTTTGGAACTGTGGAGGCCTTCCGCTACGGCTGCGGCGCTTTCCGGCTTCAGCGCGGCGAACGGAGCCAGCGGCAACGATATTATCAATGACGCTCTCGGCCAGAGCGCCATCTCTCTTTCGGGCGCGATCGACGCCAAGACGCACTTTTTTCTTGCCGGGGAAAATAGCCGTGAAACGAAGGGATCGCCCGTCATTTCGCCGCTCGATCCGACGGTGTTCGAGGGCGCGTATCGAGGGTGGCTCGCGTATTTCCGCCTGGACCGCCAGTTGAACACGCGCAATAACGCGTTCTACCGCTTCGACGCCGATATGTTTGAGGACACTAACCCGAACGGCACCGTCGGCGGCAACAATCTGCCCACGGTGCAGCGCGTGTTCCATCGCCGCACCTATGCGAACGAATTGGGCGAGACTGCGGTGCTCAGCCCCGCGCTGCTCAATACCGCGCGTTTCCAGTTCCAGCTCGCCTCGCCCATCACCGAGTTCGATCCCACCGTATATGGCACCCAGTTCCAGGTGCCGATCTCATCGGGAGGCACCTTCACCACCGGCACGTCGCAATCGGCGCTGCTGATGAATCGCCAGTACGAGCCAAGCGACACGCTTTCGGCCGTGTGGGGCAAGCATCAGATCAGATTCGGAGGCGACGGTATCCTCGCGCACACCGGCGGCAACAGCAAGGAGTTCGGCGGACCCATTTACCTCGGCCAGTTCATTTACAACACCTGTACGCGGTCCATCGCGGTGTGCGAAGGCTCGGCGTATCTGGGTAATCTGGCGAACGTAAAGACCTACACGCAAAGCTACGGCAACGCGAATTACAGCGTGAACGACTGGCTGTGGTCGGGCTTCGTCGAGGACGACTGGCACGTGCTGCCGAACCTGACCATCAACCTCGGCCTGCGCTATGAGCGCCAGACGTTCACCGATTCGAACAAGGATTTCGCCCCGCGCGCCGGCTTTGCGCTGAATCTGCGCGGCTCCGTTATCCGAGGCAGTTTCGGCATTTACGATTCGCAGATCGTCGACAACTCCGAGGCCAGTTACGCGCTCACCGGACCCACGGGTGTATTCAATTACACCGCGACCCCGGGGCAAATCGGCTTCCCCACAGCAGTCAGCGCAGCGCCTCTGCCCGCGTTTCCCTCGGGTGCGCAAGCGCCTCTGCGCAGTTTATATGTCCGCCCCGGCAACGCGGCGTACTTGAATCAGTTCTTCCCCACCAGCACCTTAATCGGCTATCAAAACGGCCTCTGGAATCCTTACTCGGAGCAATGGACCTTCGGCGTCGAGCGCGAAGTCGCGCGCAGTTGGGTGCTGAGGGTTGACTATGTCGGATCGCACACCTTGAAGATCAACCGCCCTCTGGACGTCAATCCGCCCACGCCATTCGTCAGGACAGCGCAGAATCAGACGCGCTCCGCGCAGGCGGCCAACTGCACGCGTCCGTATTGGATTTGGTGGTACGCGCAGAATCACCTGACGTGCTCCAGCACGGCGGCCACCAATCCGCAGCCTCCGTATTCGGTGATCCAGACCGATGCGAACAACGGCTACGCGTATTACGACGCTCTCGACGTGAACCTGACGCACCGCTTCGGCCAGCATTTTTCGGCGCTCGCCAGCTATACCTGGTCGCATACCATCGATAACGTCGATCCCGATACCACCAGCCAGAATCCCAACAATCCGAACTTCACCGGGAAGGTGGAAAACGGCAACGCCATCTTCGATCAGCGCCAGCGCTTCGTGCTCAGCGGCGTCTACAACCTGCCCTGGAAGATCAATTTTGGGTTGGTGGGTACTGTGGCTTCGGGGCTGCCCTATAACTACACCACCGGAACAACAAATAGCGGAGACACCGGCGCGACCACCGATCGTCCGGTAATCAACGGAGTGGTCGTAGGCCGCAACATCGGCCGCGGCAACCCGATCTACGACATCTCGCCATTTAT
>Ga0209698_10003336_pt1 | contig 17949 bp, 18 predicted proteins | sample LitLauG_LLR_2012_FD_187203 | JGI IMG/M metagenome (GOLD analysis project Ga0209698, IMG submission 187203) | Freshwater sediment microbial communities from Pennsylvania, USA - Little Laurel Run_MetaG_LLR_2012 (SPAdes) (version 2) | ecosystem: Environmental > Aquatic > Freshwater > Creek >...
GCGCTGCCGCTTTCGGCGCTGACAGCTTGGCAGGCGCTCTTCGAACATGCGCACCTTGCCGCCGGACAAAGCGTCCTGATCCACGGCGGTGCTGGCGGTGTCGGGTCCTTGGCAGTGCAACTGGCACGTTGGCGAGGCGCCCGCGTACTGGCCACGGCGTCTGCCCGCGATACGGCGTTCTTGCACAGCCTCGGAGCTGATGTTGTCATCGACTATCACGCTACGCCGTTCGAGGATACGCTGCGAGACATCGATGCGGTCTTGGACACTATCGGCGGTGAAACGCGGAGGCGTTCCTGGCGCGTGCTTCGGAAAGGAGGCGTGCTGGTAACGCTGGTTTCGCCGATTCCGACCGGCGAAGCTGAGCAGAACGGCGTGCGCGGCATATTTTTCATCGTGAGTGGTAATCGAGGGCAGCTGGATCAAATCAGCGCATTGGTGGACGGTGGGAAGCTAAAGCCGGTGATAGCCGAGGTGTTGCCGCTCGCCCGCGCACGCGAAGCCTTTGAACATGGCGCCGCAAAACATGCTCCAGGCAAGATCGTGCTTCAGGTAGCTACATAACGAGCGCGGTCCCCAAATTGACATATGGCAGCTCAAGCAATGACCCTCCCTGCTGCAGGGTTTAGGTTCGTACCGATAATTTGCGGCATCGGGACGCAGCCCCTCCAGTCCTCTTCAGCATTCTTTACCCGTCACAGCCGCGCACGCTCCGTGCACCTCGGCCCATCGACAGCCATTGGCGACCGCCACACCGACGCTCTCCCGTCATCCATCGTGTCCAATCCGGCCTCCAAACGTCCGAATTGCTTCACGCCCGCGCTGCCTCGCTGGCGCAAGTTCATCCGAAGGCCGGCCGCGGCAACGACCTCCAGACTTAAGTCCAACGCAATTCCAGGTAGTAGATTGCCAGTCTGCTGATTCGAGGTGAGTTGGTTGTGGTCCGAGCGAGTCAATAGCGGCTCAATAACGAGCCAATGGAAAGGCAATTAGGCAGAACCGACGAGGTCACGGCGCGAATTGGCGTCCAAAACGGCGCATAGCGGAACCGATCTCAGTCGGCGACTGTCCATCACGACGGCGTCAAGCGCGTTCTTGCGGAAGTCATCCGACAGCGCAAAGTACACCGGCTTGGAGCATCGCTCGAAGAAGGTCGCTACGTAGCTCAACAACGGATACGCCGGCAGGACGTATACAATGCAGTCCACGTGGCGCTCTTTTTCGAGAACCTGCCGCACCCGCGCGTATTTCTCTGGGGTCTTCGGGCTCCTCTCATACTCCAACGCGAACTGATACGAACGGCCATCCCGGTCCACCTTGACGACGGCATCATAGTCTTTGGCGAAGCCGTACGCGGTGAATTCATTCAGAGAGCGGATTTCCAGTTCCGCTTGCCAGGACGTGAGCACCCCTGCTCGCAACAGCGCAAGGTGAAGGTCGTTCAGTCCCAGCGAATGCTGTATGGAGCCGTGATCGAGTTCGACAAACCCACCTGTCACTAGTAGGGCGGCGGCCTCTCCCAGACCGACCAGGTGTTCCGCGCCTTCCTGGGACACCGAGTACACCCAGAGGCGGTTTGGAGTCGATCTGCGGAGCACCAATTCGTGGTCTACCAAGCGCTTGATCCGCCAACTGAAGACTCTGCGCCGGTGTTCTCTCGCTCTGTGTTGCATGAATTCCCACAACTGTTCGTGGGAGACATGCCGCGACCGCAACACCTGCTGGAGCAGTAGCGTGTCCTGGGACGACGTCAGATCAATTCCACCCTTTGGATACCGCATCTGTTTCCTCAAATCATGGACGACAGTAGGAGGCGGGCTTCCCCCGGCCTTTGAGCGACAGGCTCCATGAAGAATGTGCCAAGCTGGCCCCGAACCCACGTGTACGCCGGCATCACGAGCATCACTTCTTGCTGCCCGCCGCATTCACTGAACGAGATCAGGTGTGCGTCATGGTGCAACCAAGCGCCAGCCTGGTCTCTGTTAATCCCGCCCGATTGGTCGGCTGTGATGGTCACGAGGTAAGCATCCGGCTTCGCGGAACTGCCCAACAGTTTCTTGAAGAGCACCTTGTTGTGGCCATCCCAAACGCACGGCGGCTCGCACTCGAAGACTTTTTGCAACATCCGGTGGATGCAATCGGGACGAAACCCACTGTTGCCGTTGAATCGGGCAACACCATAAGTGCAGGGACGGTTCCGGAGTTTGTCACCCACAAGGACGCCAGTCGTGTTGTAGTACGCGGTTTCAGAGATGCGAACATCCGCGTGATTGCGTGCGTCCGTTGCGACCCGTCGTGTCCAGATGCTCCCGAATCCCAAAACCGAGATGAGCATGATTGCGCCTCTACGCCCCTTTTAGGCGCCGATTTTCTTGCGTTGCTGTTGCAAGAGCGCTCTCAAGACGGTTGATCCGGGCAACAAGCGCGGCCTTGTCATCGCCGCGTCCTGTCCCGGCAGGTCCGTTTTCGCCGCTTCCGTTCGCAATCCTTTTCGTCACTTCGTCCACGCGAAGCGATAGTTCAGAGATCGTCCTGGCCTTTTCATCCAGCTCGGCTTTCAGACGAAGCTTCTCGGACGTCACGTTTTGCAGTTCGGCACGGGCACGTTCCAGATCCAGCCGCAGGTCAATCGCCTCCGCCGCGTCTCCGACAGGAATGCCGGTTTCGCCAGCTTCGATTACCCGGTTGCATCTTTCGATATGCGCATTGTGCTTAGTGATCGCCTCGAGTGCCCGGCTCTTCCAGTACGCAGCCCAGTTTCTACCCTTCACGAGTTCCGTCTCGAAATAGCGGATGTCCTTCTTGTGGTCCCGGACGATCCAGCCCATCGCCACAATCGCAGCGTAAAAAGACAGCACCAGAAACGCGCAAAAGACGAAATACTTGTTGGCAACGGTGTTCTCGAGGAAGACAGCGCGGCGCTGTTCCCACTTCATTCCCCAATTGATGTTCTTGGGATTCAGGGAGTGGAACAGGGCGTCATACCATGTTGTCCCGTGACCTCGATAGCCCCCTTGGGCGGCGAGTGGGGAGTAGCGAGCCGCCGGCGATTGCGCAGTCTTTGCGCCGGGAGTGGCATTCGGCGCTATCTTACGTGTCACGCCAACCGGCGCCCGTGGCGGCATTGGCTGTAGTTGCGGCGGCTGCTGCGGCTGCTGGCTGTACACCGACGCCGCTGTGAGAGCTCCCAGGAGAGCCAACCGATGAGAATCGCGCATGATCTTCAGCGTCACAATTACCTCCTCCCTTGGACCCGGCGCCCAAATTGGGCAGCCAATTCGGGATTCTTGAATCGCAGGTTTGCTCCCTGGACGTCGGCCCGGGACGGACGCGGGCGAGGCGCCAGTGCCGCGTCCAGATCCGACAGACCGACATCTTGCGGCGGCCGAACGTGCAGATGCCGGTGCAATGTGCCTTCGGTATCGTCGGTCATGAGGATCTGCATCTGCCCTTTGGGGAGATTCTTGATCCGCTCGTCCTCCGCCCGGTACTCCCGTTCCTCGCGCTCCGACCCGCTCGTTCCCTTCTCAAACCGCTCCCATCCAAACAGCTCGCCCCGTTGCAGAGAGACGGTCCGCTTCTTCACGGTGTGTTCGGCGGATGCCCGAATGAAGAATTTTGCAGTCTCCTCGTCCTGGGTGCGCATGCTGATCTTTGTATTCGGAGCGCTGGTGACGTCCTCCTTGAATCCCTTGCCCACCTGGAGAAGCTGCGGCAGACTCTGCATGGAGAAGAGAAACGCCGTGTTGGTGCCGCGCGCAGTTTGCAGGATCTGGGCGAAGTTCCTGTATCCGAACGGGGCAAATTCGTCCAGGACGACGGAAAAGATCGGCTTGTTGAGCCGCTTGCGCTCGGCTTCACTCTCGTAACGCTTGCCCACCACGAGCTGAAGATTTTGCAAGAGCATCTTTCCGAGTGCCCGGACCGGCTCCGTGTTCTTATTGACGTTGAGCGTTACGAACAGGATCAGCTCGTGCTCAATCACGTCATCTATCGAGAGCAGGTCTTCGTATGGGCCAGTGATGACAGACAACTCATCATCGAGGAAAGTCATGCACTCGTTCAGCAGACCTTGGATTTTCGGGACGCGTTCGCGATCTTCGAACGATTGCATCAAGTTCCGGACCGACATTTCAAAATTCAGCCGGCGCTGCGTGCTAACGTCGCGGTCGAGTTGGATGCGCTTCCTCGCCTTCTCAATCTGGTCTTTCAACACCTCCTCATCGAGGGCCATCACAATCACGTCGTAGAAGTTGAACGCCAGACCGGTGTAGTGGAGCACCCGCACGATGTCAGCCAAGTAGTTGAGTTGGTGCTTGGCGAAGAACTCGTCGTGCAAATTGAAGCTACCAAATACCATGTTCACTTGCGCCATGTAGTTCTCGTCCGTTGTATGAAACGGGTTGTACAGGCAGGAGAGCTCCGGCCGCGCGGGATTGATCATCCGGAGGTCATCCAAACGGCCGGCGGCCGCAATGTGCGGCAGCAGGCGATAGAAGAAATCCAGATCGCCTTTGCCATCAAAGATAACCATCGGGATTCGGTGAGGGTCATTGGGCGGGCCCACCGGCCGCTGAAGATCCTGCGTGATTATGTTCTCGAGCAGAGTCGTCTTCCCGCTGCCGGTCATGCCGAGGACGATCCCTTGCATCACCCGCACCTTGTCAGGCCATATCCACGGCTGGCCATGAACGTCATATCCGAGGACCACGCCGCCTTCCTTCCACGCACGATCGACGTGCTTCCGATCCGTCGCTGGGTCCATTACCATCGGGGGATAGCGCAGCCGATTTTCTCGCCAGTCTCTACGCTTCGCGAGCACCAGAATGGCTAGACCAGGAACAGCGATGCCCAGCAGTCCGTAAACGAGGAATTCCGCAGTCTGCAGATCGGTGTAATGGTATGCGCGCGTCCAAATGAGCCAGTACACGAACACTACCGCCAGGAGCACAGTGACCACAACGAAGGTGGCAGAATGAGACAGCGGCGGCGTGCGAGGTTGTTGATCGGCGTAGTATTCACGCATCATTTCGTACCCCCAACAGATGAGGATGAATGCGGAGCGCGGCTCCGCGATGCGACTCGTTTAGCGGAGCCATGTGGCGATGGCCAGGTTGAAGCCGGCCAAAGCCGCTACAGATGCTGCCGTGGTGAGACGCCGGCGCAGGGACTGGATGATCTCGACAGATGCGGCGCGGTCCCGCTCCCGCCAGACGTGGCATAATCCGCGGCAAGCCGAGAACAACGTTCCAGCGGCAATCGTCAGCAGGAGCGTGACCTCGAAACGGGGTTTCTGATACCACGGTGGCATGACCAAGAATCCCAATGGCGATACCGGGCGCTCCGGGAATTGTAGGTGGTGAAGCCAGTACACGAGGCATCCTTCGACTACGATTAGCATCAGAGCGACAAAGACCAAGCCGAACATCTCGCCCTCTTGGAGCACGCGATCAAGCGATCGTTTCCATTTGCGGTTCATGGTCATTCCTTTATGGCCGCGGAGCAGCGAGATTGAACGAGAGGAGTGCAATCACAACCAGGGCCAGCAGGGTCCCGAACACGGTCGCTTCCATCTTCGGCTTACGCATCCTCTGCGGCTCGAATGGGTTCCTGGGCTCGAGAAACAGGTTTAAGGTGTGATTCAGAAGTCCAAGGTCGGCACGCTTCCGTCTAGCGGCACGGAATTCCATGTCCACGTCCTGCAGCATTACCGGCTGCTCGACGACAATGTCGGCAAAGATCGCCGACCGTTTGCGCAGTCTTTCTAGCAGTTGCACTTCTGAGAGCGTCCAGTCTTCGAGCATGGCTAGAGCACCAGGACAGCGCTAACACTATTGACGCCATCCTCTGGAAATCTCAGCTTCACAACCGTTCGTCCTCCGGGTTGGTTGTTCTGTGACGGCAGATCGAATGCCACCAGCCCATGTGCGGTTTGTCCCGGCCTTACGACAGGCGCCTGCAATTCCGCGTGGACGACAGGAACGGCGGCTTCACCGTTCCACCGAAGTTGGATATCGTCGGCGAGTTGACGATTCGCGAGGGTGATGAGCGATTGCGGGGCGCGAGGTGACCTCAATGTAAAGACAGCGGGCGCGGCTGGCAGGTAGACTGTCCGCCCGCCGTTCGATATTGCATATCGCAGGAAGACTCGTCCGTCCTTGCGGTAGACATCCTCCACGATGATCTCGACTTTTTGGTGGTTCTTCGAGGAACCAACTGTCCTGACCGGCGTGCTTTCCATCAGCATGGCGGCGGGCACCTTGGGCTGTTCGATGAGGGATGGGGGCTGAGGAGGATCTTCGCGTTTCGCCACGGGCTTAGTTGGTTCCTCGTCTATTGCGAAATGCATCTGATCGACAGATTCAGCCGACACAAGTTCGTAGCTCTGACGGCCCGACTCGGTCCAGATGAACAAGTTGGTCGTGGCGTTGGGTTCGAGGGGCTGCACAAATACCTTGTTCTCCCGCCACTCCACTTTGAAGTTCGAGCTGCCCACGGCAACTTCCTTCACGGGCTCGTTGAACTCGAGGACGCTCAGATGGTTCTGGGTTGTGGCTAGGCGCGTGATCTTTGTCCTGTCTGCTTTCTGCGTCTCGATCTTCTGGCCGAAAACGGCAAGCACTGCGAATGCAGTGATGATTAGAATGCGTTTCATTGGCATTGCTCCTTCATTTCCTTCTCTCCTCAAGACCCCTTGGGGAGGTCCAATTGCGCGGAGCCTCCCCTCGGGCGCTACTTCTCGTCCAGTTTGGGTTTTGTGACTTTCGGTCGCAGCCGGGAACCCGGAAGCTCCAGCCTGCCTTCCCTCACTTCTGCCCGCCCGGACTCAAACTCAACGGGATGCATCCGTTGAGATCGGCCATGGTCGTAGATTAGGTCGCCATCCCTCGTGACCTGCATGAGAAAGGTTTCCCTCTCGACTACCTGGCCCTGGCCGTCATCGATTTCATCCAGCAGATAGACATTGCCGTCTTCGTCGATCGACACCTCGCCAGTCACCAGATCCGGAATGGCGACGGTGACCCGACGGCCACCAGTACGCTCCGCGATCATGTTGACGAGCTCTTGCGGAAATGCGTAGAACACGATACTTCCGGTACTCTTGCTCCCCTTGCAGGTGATTGCGTAGAGAGCGGCGAGCCAGTCGAACGCGTTCGCCGACTTCCGTTCAGCCCACTTCCGGACGAGATGAATCATGTTCCTCATCTCTTGCCGGGAGCGTTCCTCGTACCAGTGCAGCGCAGCTTTCGCCTTGTTCCGCGCCTTGAAAGCCTTGCGCCTCGCGACCAAGTCGTCGAGAGCGCAGGCGTTCACCGCGGCGTCGGCGTCGGCCACGGCCCGCCGGTACTTCTCGCGCTTCTCCAGGATCAAGGCGATATTCACACCGTAGATCCTCGCGATCTGCCCAGCCTCCGTGTACATCTCACGATCGAATCGCCCGTTGACGATCAGACCGCGGAAGTCCGCGAGAGGACGGACATCACTAAAGAAGTCGTCGAGTTCCTTGCGAAGCATGTTGTACAACCTGCCGATCCTGTCCGTGGGACTCACGGCCAAATGCAAAGGCAGGTCGCATACACGCTTTTCGTCCTTCACCCTGAGCCACGGAGCGGTGACGATCTGTTTGCGAACGCCGGCTATCACCTCCTGGTTGGGCAGCGTCCCATGCTTCAGGGCATCGAGGGCCGCCTGGAGTTCCTTCGCCAGCATTTCCGATAGATCAGGCCGACCCTCAGCCAGGCAGGACGTCATAAGGTCAGTGATGATCCCAATTTCGTTCCCCTTTGCTGAAACTGCGACCTGTGGCAGGTTCCACCACGCCGAGCGTCGCTTCTTCCGCTTGTCCTTCTCGTTCGAGAAGGTCTCACGGTGGTTGAAGCGATCCTCGACCCATCGGGGAAATCGGTTCTCCTCCACCACGCAGACTACATCGAAGTCGTAGTCTCCCCCGTTTTTCGCTGCCGTCTTCGAGTGAAGGGTAATGGTGTGTTCCAGGACTAGTTGCCGGCTCACGATCTCCTCGACGGCTGGCTGTTCCGACATCGAACAGCCCTGCCGAGTGAGGTCGCTCGTCAGTCGGGTAACCAGATCTTGACGGTGGAGTTTTTTCAGCGGAAGCAGATCGTCCTTCGCCCGAATCGGATAGCGCACCTCCAACACCCGCGCCGAGTCGAGGCTCGTGATCGCGGTGTTCTCGGGTATCCAATCCGAACCGCTAAAGACCCGTCCGTTGTGCAGCACCAGATAGCCGTCGTCAGCCAATGCGAAGGCCGGCAGCCGGAAGCCACCTGCCGTGCACAGCTTGTACGCCCACCGGCACAAGATCCGCTGGAGCTGGTTGTTGATGAATGGGAACTTTACGAGCTGACCACTTCCATCAGCCTTCAAGACCGCTTCCACCACCGTGCGCTCAGCGGACGTGTATTCGGCGTCTTCGGATCCCTCGTCTCTTTGCACGGGTCGCGCCGCATTCGAGGTTCCGAGAATCCGAAAGAGTTCTTCGAAGTTGTTCTCATCGACTGTGGTCTTGAGTTTCCGCACTTGCTCGAGCGCATGCGGTATCACTTCCAGATCGATGGTCGACTCCGGAGCGTGAGTCAAGAGTGTGTAGCTGGACTCGTATTCCAACGGCCGCGACACTTCCCGGATGCCTAATACCACAGGTCCCCGGAACAGTTGCGCGTCGCCAGCACAGAGCCTCACTAGAATTGACTTTTCCGGAAGCGCAGGCTTCAGGGCGCTCTTCGGCAGGATCATGTCGGCGCCGATGTGATCAGCGACGTCATTCTCCATTACCTTGAAGCTGCCTTTGGCCTGAATCCGGTTGAATGCGAGACGGAACTGGTAGAAGTGACGATCGGGGAGGCCCAGCCGCTCAAACAGCGTGCGACGGATCCACCCACGACAATCATTCGTGCCAAGAGAGTGGTCTTCGACGACGAGTACAGTTGCATCAGGCTCCTCGATCCGCACCTTGCATGGCGAAACGAGAATCCCGAAATACGTGACTGCCGCCTCAGGCCATTGCTGGAACCGGTCCGCGATCGTCCGCTCGAATTCCTTGTTGACGGCGTAGTATCTACCGTTTTTCGCGGAACCCGAAGCGCCGATGAGACGATACTCCACCCCACCGACGGTGAACTTCGCGAGAGCTTGTTCCACCTTGGCGCGCCCATAATCGTCGAGCTCCGCTCCCGGAATTTCAACTGTGGCCACGCGGATTCCCGGATACAAGGCATCCAGGAGCGTGTTGTCGAGTTGTCCTTGCCGGGTCAGTTGCATCGACTTCTGAGCGACCGTTCCTTCCTCATCGATTTCCAACGCCATCACTGGCAATTGGGACGAAACTATCGTTTTCATTGGGCATCTCCTTGTCTGTTTCTGTTGAATGAAGCAACAGACAGACAGGAGCCCCGTCTCCGGTGCCCTCCCTCCGCCTGTTGCCGTGAACTTGAATCAAGTTCCCGGGTGCCAGGCTCGGAGAGCCGTCACCGGGTTATTGCTTTTCTACGCTGCCTTGGACCTGTTCACCACTTGCGAGAGCCTCCACCTGTCGGTGAGGGTCTCTTTCAAGCGGTCTACAAGATCAGGGAGCGCTTCCACCACTAAACCGAATACGATGCCGCCGACGAACAACAGACGCTGTTGCCAGGTCATGCCGGCGCCGATGAGCATCGCGGAAACGATTACGAGCAGTGTTGCCATCTTATTTTTCAAAATGGTTCCTCTCCTTTTCTGTCTGTTGCCAGAACAGCAAGGAGACCGCTGGTGTGGGCCTCGTTGCTTATCCATGGCCAGGGTTGATGAACTCCGGCCAAGGATTCACATGGAAACCCGGCCAGCACTTTTCTGCATTAAGCTGCGGATCGCCTCGACTTTACGTCATGAGACCGTGCTGTCGACTATGAATGCGTTATTTCCTTTCTCTTCGAACCGCCTCCTTCTTGATCACCGGCTGTCCGTTCGACAAGTCGGCGTTTGTCTTCCATTCCGTGACCACAGCAAAACTCCCGCCGGTCCGGAAGGCGGTGACCATCGCTTCGCTCTCGCTGGCCGCCTCTTCACCGAGTTCCATCTTGTCTGCGCTCGATGTCTTCACAAGAAAATAGCGGGCGCCAGATTCGTCAGTGCGCGCGCTCCTGTGGCGCTTGACGCGCTCTCGCTTTTTAGCCGGCGGCTTGGATTCAATGGTCGGCGCGTCCGGCGTTAATGTCGCCATCGCTGATCGCTCCTTTCTGCAAAGCTGATTCACGGCCCGCCGACCCTCCCGAGCCGACGGGCCGCGCCGCCTCCTCTCTCGACGCGTAAATCGCCAGATAGCGCTGGCTTCGCCTCTACCCTCCCGACGCGGAGATGCCCTCTCATAGATCGGGACCAGCAGAATCGTCAGCGTTCCAACAGGCCAGACTCTTGCAACAGACCGATATCCTTTTCTCCGACCATCTGTTCCTCGCGATATTCCGCGACCAAGAGGCCGCTGGGCACGCGCTCGGAGCGGCGGTCCTGAATCAGCCGGACGTGGTACTTGCCAACGATCTTGTCGGTGAATTCGCTCTTGTTTCGAATGCGGTGAACTTCTTTCACCCCGAATGCCTGATACGTCCATGACTGACCAGGAATCGGCTCGATGGATCGGATCTTGAATGATGACGTGATCTGCTCGTCCTTGATCTTTCCGATCAGATCCTGGTCCCGGAGTTGATTCAGACAATAGACCCGTAGATTCTGCGTCATCATATTGAGCGCATCGGCGAGATTTTTATCCACCGATGTCGGTGTGTAGCGCAGATAGCTTTCGAGGAACTTCCGCACCGCAGCCCGGCCTTCAATATCCGTGGGTGCAACTTCGCCCGATTGCGCGGCGGCAAGGACCTTCAAGATCCCAGCCGTCACCGAACCGCTTATGGGTTTCCCGCCGACCACGGTCGCTTCCCCGTCAGCGGCAACTCGGATTACCGTTGGCGGTTGCAGTCGCACATAGATTGCGAATAGCAGGGAGATGAAGGCGATCACACCAAACAGCCCAGCCATAAGCATGGACCTGTTGGCATACGCGCGAAGCTGGCCATCGTACTCGTAGTACTTCGTATAGTGAGTTTTCTCAGGTGGCGGCTCGCTAATGTTGCTTTGCTTTCTTTTGAACATCCGACAATTCCTTTCCCTATCGTCCAGGCAGTCTGAATCCAAAGCTCCCCACGGCCGAGCTGACCGTGTGAACGATCATCATCATGGAGCTACCAATCTCTCCGGTAACGATTCGTCTGGCGAGGAATGGGATGAGAGCAACCATTACCGCGAACAGGATGCTCGCCAGAGACATCAACAATGCGGTGCTGGCCCCCTGGAACCAGCCGCCGAGGCTATTCGAGGCAAGCATCGCGGCTAGACTGTTTGCGTTTATCGCTGTTAGCAGAATGCTGAAGAGGGCGTACACGATTCCCCAGGCGTGAAACACAAACAAGTTCACCAAATAGCTGCGTGCCAGTTGTCCGAGACCAAAGGCCGGGTAGAGCGCAAGAACCAAGGGCCCGACCGCGTACAATATTGCTCCGTACAGGCAATAGAGAATCGTAAAGATCAGAAGGCTGATCGGGAAGACGACGGCTGCAATCAGTTGCACCAGCACGCTGATCAGAGCCACTATGCTGCTGACGACTAGGTTGAACCAGCTCGCATTGCCCAGCCCATTGAAATACTGGTTCACCTGGAGCATCCAGTTGTTCGCCCAATCGTTGGGCGAAATCGCTGCGGCGACCTGATTGAAAGCGCCATTTACCGAACCGAAGATGCTGTCGTAATTCGAAAGGATCAGCCCCAGGAGCAGGAACTTCGCAGCTGCGATCCCAATCATCCGAGCGTCGCCGCCGCGTGCGTACGCCTCATAGACGGCGAAGAGAGCACACAAGAGCAGAATCGCGTTCGCGATGTTTGTAATCGCGGCCATCGGTCCGAACGCGCCGGAAACGCCGTTGAGGACTGTTTGGAAGGTTTGCTCAAAGAAAAACATCGCTTCTCCTCTACTTGACGAACATATTCGTCAGATCACGGCGCGTGTCGCTTGCATGATTCGCATTGAATTTCAGCCCGGCTCCAGTATTTGCCATATCGACAGCCCGAATCCTGAACAACTCGGCCATTGCTGACTGTGTGAGCGCGTGAGCCTTCACGAGCATTGCCGCAGACTGCGCCTCGATCATCGGAGCAGTCCCTGGAGCGGCCTGACCGAGTTCGGTCGCAAGCTGGTCAGATGCGTCCATCAACTGATCCGCGGCTGCGTCGATCGCGATTGCTTTCTTGAAGGCGGCTTGAGCGGTCGCATCGGTCATGTCGATCATGTCCCGCACCGCCGACGGAGCATCGGTCGGTGGGGGAATCGTCTGGTATACGGTTGTGAATCTGCCGGGGACCTGACCGATATTCCCTGGATTTCTCGACAGAAGTACCGCTTCAAGCTGACGCGGGTTTGCGAGTGTTGCACTAGCAACATTCAGATTGACGAGACTCCGAATCGCGTTGTAAATCCCTTGAACTGCACCAACAACACCGCGCGCTCGATTGATTGCAGCCTGCGGGTAGATCTGATTCTGGAAGAAGCTGTTGATGGTGTTCAACACGCTGTTGACCGCCCCGAGGGCATTATTAATGGCTTGCAGTCCGCCGCCGATGACGTTGCTGATGGCTGTTCCGATGCTGTTGATCGCGGCCACAATGGCCGCCCAATCGATAAACTGGCCCCTTGCAGGTTGTGGTGCAACTAGCAGGAGCACCAACAGAAGCGCAATGAACTTGGTCCTCTCTTGCCAGATGCAGCGGAATACCTCACCGAGGAAAGCAGGCATGATCCCTCCTATTTCTTGAACATCGTCTGTACGTCAGTTCGGAACTGAGCGCCAAACATCGCGTTCCGTTTTCTTACTGTGTTGTCGTGCGCAACTCGTGCCGCCTCTTGCCGGATGGCAGCCGCGACCATTCGTTGCATCATGGCTTGGCTCTTGACCGACGCGATCATGCCAGCCCCAGCGAGGTACGGCGCTGATCCCGGTGCCATGTTCACACCCTCATCCTCGATGACGTTGGCGGCTGTCATCATCTGGTCAGCCATTGCGTCCGAGGCTTTCAGCGTTTTGAGGTTTGCCAACGCCATCGCGTCATCGATATCCACCAGATCCCGCTCCATGGGATGAGCGTCCGTCGCTTGGGGAATCGCTCGATAGGTTTGGCCAAAGGCGTTTGTCAGTTGGGCAAAGTTGCCCGTATTCCGGTCGCGGACGATCGATTCGAGTGCGACAGGATTAGGAAGTTGCGCGCTCGAGACGTTGACCCGAAGAAGAGCCGTAAGGAGACCGCGGTATTGGGCGATCATCGAACTCACCAGGGCACGAGCCTGGTTTATCAATTGGAGCGGGTAAACAAGCTGCTCCCAAAGCCTGTCGAACTGCGTCAGTACGCCATTGATCGAGCCAATTGTGCCCCGGACGGCATTGAGCAGGCCCCCAATCGTGTTGTTAATCAAGGTGACTACAGCCGCTGCAGCGGCTATCACAGGATTGATGCCGAGTTGAGCTTTCGCAGGCGGAGCGACCATAGTGAGCGCTACTGCACCAACGAGGGTAAAAGCCACGGCCCGACGCACTCGCGTTACCAGGAAAAACCCGAGCAGGTTGGTAAAGAAAAGGCGCAGCAGTCTCATACGTGAACTCCATCTCCTCTCAGCAGTCCCGCCACCGCGCCCGATACTTCTTCAGGAAGTGGAGGAACCTCTGCTAGCCCGGTGGGAAACTTTTGAGCCAATTCCTCATAGATTTCGAGCAAAGGCTTGTTGCGGTTTCGCTCGAAGAGATATTTCCGGTACGTGCGTTCCCGCGGGAATGTTGTGCAGACCCAGTACTCGATAGGTGTCGGCACGAGGCGAACGATCTGCGTGGTCTCGGCCTTCTCGCCGATAACGAGCAATACGTCGGCGCTCCGGCCTTTCCGCGGTGCGCTGAGCTGCTTAATCTCGTTCAGAGCAACCTGGTTGAGTGCCAGATGCGTTGCCAAGGGAGAAACATCACCGGGTTGCCGTCCGATGATCTTGGTCGACACATTTCGGACGATGCCGGGTCCGTGGATGCGTGGCTGCATGTCGGTGCCCACAAAGTCTTCAAGTGTCTGCGAGATGCCCCACACGCTTCCGCCACGCTTTCGAGCTGTCCGGAACAGTTGGACCACCTCAGGCGCCAGCACGTCGGAATCAAGTAGCGACCAGCACTCGTCAAGAACCGTGATGCTGTGCTGACCGCTCCTCCCAGACGCCCGCTCCTGCATGGCATGGGCTATCATCATGCTCATCGCCGTCTCAAGCCGCGGGTCGTCACTCAATCTCTCGACGTTGAAGAAGAGCCAGTCCGCGTCAGTCTTCAACGTCGTGTGCTGATCGAACAGCTTGGAGTAAACGCCTCTCTCGCCAGTCCATTCGCGCAGCTTCAGAGCCGCCAGTTTCGCCTCCTCGACCGTCCTCTCGATCCGCTCTTCATCGCGCCACTGCTGCAATTCCTCGCGCAAATCGTTAAAAGTCGGAATGGGGTTCGAGTGGCGAATGGCGCACCTCTTGTAAGTGCGGCTGATTGCTTCGCTGAGCAGGTTGTCGAGCAGGGCAGTGTCGGAGTTTGGGCTGTCCCCGATCATGTGCCGGGTGAGATTCTTGAGGAACGCGATCTTGTCCTTACCGGGTGTGCCTGATCCGGGAGGCAGGTCCCAGGGATTGAGGGTGACGCTCCCTTCTAGGTCCACGTCGATGCAACGCCCTCCCATCAGTTCGACCAACGGCCGGTATGAGTCCCCACGTTCCAGGATGGAGATTAGGGGCTTGATCCGCGCCATCATCAGCAAGAACAACATCGCCATAAAGGTCTTGCCGCCACCCGAGGCAGCCATGATGAGAAGGTTGGCGTCAGCGAGGGAAGCGTCCCATGGCGAAAACGGCACCAGTTGCCTGTGGGGTGTCTCAAGTAAGATTAGCGGCGCTTGCGGCATCCCCCGCCACGAAGTCTCGACCGGCAGCAGGTCGGCCGCGTGAAGCGTCAAGCAATCGTTTTCCCGCTGATTCTCCTCTCCCATACCGGGAAGTGCGCCGATGAACAACCGTCGCTTGGCCAAGTCCTCCTGCAGCCCCCGGCTCCCGTTCATCTGCATGACCGTGTAGAGCACCTTGTGACGCCGGTCCGCAAGCACGCGCTCCTGTTCCGCTAGATCGCGATGGCTTTGCACCGGTTGCGAGGTACGGACACCGATGACCATGCTTGTCCGGCAAGTCTTCAAGGAGCTGGATATCAGTTGCTCCAAAGTCTCCATGAGTTGCCGCTGCGCTACCTGTGCGTCGACATCAATGCGGACATTTCCGTGTGAATCGCGTTGTGCAGCCTGCATTTTTTTTAGTCGGCTCTTGTAGTGCTTGATCATCGCCGCCTGGTCGGGAATTGTCACTTCGGTATTCACGGTGATCGGAAAGTCCAGACCTACCAAATCGCGCAAGATTCCCGGAAATGTAGCGTCAGGAAGATCCTTCAGCGTCACAAATGAATGCAACAGGCCGCCCACGCGAATGTAGGTTTCTTCCTCATGCTCGATGTTCGTGTTGACGACCTGATCGCGTGCGCTCTGATAGCGAAGCGACGACTCCGGGCGCCGAAGGGGAATCGGATCCCTCAAGAGAGGATTCAGCGCCCGCTTCAGCTCAAGGAAGATCTCGACATCGCTCAATCGCCGCACCATCATTCCCGTAGCTTTCAGAGTCTGTTCGACGCCCGAAAGAATAGAGGTGAATTCGGATAGAAGGTCCTCGTGTTCTCGTCGTGTGCGTTGGATGCACTTGTTCGCTGACAGGCTGAAGCCATCGCGGCTCACTCGTTTGGTGATGTTGCCAAGGCCCCCGCCGGGTAGTTCGTGATGAACCACAGGATTCCAGTGAAAGTAAGCATGGAGCAGGGGGCGCAGGTAGAATCCTTCCTTCTCTCGCACTTTCCAGGCTTCCAGTCGTGCCCGGTCAAGGGCCAGCAGAGTCTGGTTTTCGTTTCGGAGTTGTTGCTTGTAGTTGTCCAACAGGTCTCCAAGGCCTTCAGTGATCTCGAAGCGCGCCTGCATGCGCATCGATCGTTCCGGCAAAGAGCGAATCAACGCTTCGAGCGCCACCTTCGTGCGGTTTCTTCCCTCATCGTTGTGGTAATACGAGTTGATCCCGCTGAGTTCGTAACCGGCTACAAAGGCGCCAGTGGTCCTGACAATCACGTCGTGCAGAATGTCCCGCACGGGCAGCAGTTCCGAAAATGCCGGCTGGTGCAGGGATCTCTCACGCTGTTCGATAGTCGTGGGCATTGAAGTCCTCTTCGGTTAAGTAATCGAGGTTGATTTGGGAGTCGGGCTCCATGCCGCAGTAGATCCGCGGCTTCGTGTGCCAGGCTAGGAAATCTTTCAAGTAGCCGTGTGGTTTGCCGTATTTGAACAGCATCAAAAACGGCACGCTAAGCACAGGCACGATGTACTGCAAAAACACGTTCATCGGGATGCCGAAAATGCTGCGGTCCACCCAGCGTCCAAAGATGTTCGTGAGCGCAGCTAATCCGATCACGACGAACCAGTCCTCGAACTCCAGGTGAAGGAAGGTCACCCGAGTGTGCAGGTTTCGGTGAACAGGGCTAATAGTAAGTGCCATAGATCGCTCCTCTTCAGCTGATGCCCCCGAGGCCCTTCGAAATGAACCACTCGGCTAGTCTGAGCAGTCCTGAGAGCGACAGACAAAGGGCTGCGGCCGCAAAATGCCGCATCCATGCTCCACCGGCATAAATCCGGTGGCCAACCCCGGAGTACTGCATGAGCCCCTGGACCAGTTGCAGCACCGCATACACCGGCAGAAAGACGTTGCACGTCCAGTTGATGAGGCCACGGAGTGTAATCCAAATGAGATCCGGATTGTTCCAGGCAGCCTGTGCTGCGAATTTCTCGATGGCACGCAGGACACCGGAGACCATGAGGCACAAGAAGCCGGCCCACGGCGTGTAGGTGTGGGCTTGGCCGTGCGCAAGACGGAGGACCCCGAGCGCGAAGAACAGCGCCGCCAGAGTGGGCATGATGACGTTGCCCATCCAGTCCGTTAAATTCGTAATGCCGTTCAGAAAGTTCATAGAGCCTCGCGTGTTACATCATCGAAACAACTAACTTCCAAAGAGCGGATACGGTGAGAAATGCGCCGGCGCAGCCGATGAGCCGAATCGCTGGTCGTCCAAACGCGAAGTTGATGACGGCCCCGATTACGGCGAGACCGGCGGCGATCGGCATAATTCGACTTGCCGCGTAGGTCCAGGCACCTTCAAGCACGGCCGCAGTGCCGAATCGCGTTCCGTCGTTCCACCCCTGGAGAAGCGCCGCAGTGGCCGGTATGGCGAGAAGGAACATCGCACCGAGAATCGAAGCCAGGGGTGTGTATCCTTCGCTGAAATCGATCACGGAACGCAGCACCATCCACGCGGCAAGCACGGGAACGAGACGCCCTATAACGAGCGTGTTCACGAAGATGGTTGCGTCATTGGAGAACGTCGACATCCACCCGTTCCCAATTCCGCCGCTCGGGAGCGGCGCCCCGACGCCCCAGAACGCGAACCATCCGAAAACCTGGGGAAGGGTGATCATCACGATTGCCCAGAACATCCACTTCGAAAACCCACCGCCACCGACCGAGAACGATGTGGTCCCCTCACGCCGCAACGCGATTCCGGCCAGAACCAGGGCGACAAGAGAGGCGGGCGCGGCGAGTGCGAGCAAGAAACGGATGCCGTCCAGGATGAGCTGTGGAACTCCCATTTCATTTCCCCCTGACCGTTAGGTCGGCAGGCCGGTCTAGTCTTGCCGCACCGGCCTGCTTCCGTTAGGTCACTGACTCAGAGGACGCTTAGGAAACGCCGCTCCCCCTTGCGA
>Ga0209698_10003337_pt1 | contig 17947 bp, 14 predicted proteins | sample LitLauG_LLR_2012_FD_187203 | JGI IMG/M metagenome (GOLD analysis project Ga0209698, IMG submission 187203) | Freshwater sediment microbial communities from Pennsylvania, USA - Little Laurel Run_MetaG_LLR_2012 (SPAdes) (version 2) | ecosystem: Environmental > Aquatic > Freshwater > Creek >...
CAGTTCGTTGCGGTATGTCATTTACGCCGGCGCGCCGATGTATCGGGCTGACCAGGTGCATGCGCTGCGCAAACTGGGCAAGGTGCTGGTGCAGTATTTTGGCATGGGCGAGGTGACCGGCAACATCACCGTCCTGCCGCCCGCGTTACATAGCGAGAACGATGCGGAGATGCCGGTGGGAAGCTGCGGATTTCCACGTACTGGCATGGATGTCGCCATCCTGGACGATGCCGGCCAGCAGGCCGAAACGGGCGAAATCTGCGTCCGCGGGCCCGGGGTGTTCGCCGGCTACCACAACAACCCGGAGGCGACCGCCAAGGCGACCACGCATGGATGGTTTCATACCGGCGACCTAGGGCACATGGATGCGCGCGGCTTTGTCTACATAACCGGGCGGGCGTCAGACATGTATATCTCGGGCGGATCGAACGTGTACCCGCGTGAGATCGAGGAAGCGCTGCTGCTGCACCCTTCTGTCACCGAGGCCTGCGTCGTTGGCTTGCCGCATGAAAAATGGGGGGAAGCCGGGGTCGCCGTGGTGGTGCTGGAGCCGGGCGCCGAAACCTGCGCCGCGGACTTGCTAGCGCACCTGGACGGGCGTCTGGCAAAATACAAGTGGCCTCGGGAGTTTGCCTTCTGGAACGAACTCCCAAAATCCGGCTACGGGAAGGTCACCAAACGGGACGTAAAACATTTGTTGCAGAAGGATTTGTGATGCTCGCCACAGCGATCGATCCCGCCAGGATCACCGACTACCACATCCATGTTTATTACGACCCGGAAAGCCGGGATCGCGCGGCCCAGTTGCGCGCATGGGTCGAGGAACGCTTCACGGTCCGGATGGGACGCTGGCACGATGTGCCGGTCGGTCCGCATGTGGCGCCGATGTATCAGATCCAGTTCACACCGGATTTTTTTCCGACTCTGGTGCCGTTCGTGATGATGAACCGCATGGGGTTGACGGTGCTGTTGCATCCTGAATCCGGCCGCCCGCGTGACGACCATACGCTCAACGCGACCTGGATGGGCGCGGTACTGCCGGTAAAGACCGAGGTGCTGCGCGAAACCGATCAGGCCGGCGACCAGCCGTAGCTGTCGAAGGCTATTCCGCGTTCTCGCCCATCATAGGATGGTTCGCCCAGTTCTCCGGATTCCAGCGTTTCGTCGATCTCCAGATCGAGGCGCACAAAATCCTGGCCGGGACAGGCCGGAACCACAAGCAGGTCGGCATAGTTTTCCGCCACCGCGAAATGATGCGGGGCGGGCTTGCCATCGACCTTGACCCGCAGTTGCTCGCGTTGCCTTCCGTCGACATAGCCCCTGATCCAAACCAACAGAAACATCTGCATGTTTGAGGGCGTTGGAATGTACAGCGTCGTGCGGCTCGCTGGTCCCGTCCACACCGCACAGGACGGTATGCCGGCACCGTCTCGCCCGTGGAAACCCGATCCGACGATCGGCTGCCGAACCGAATAGCGGGTCGCCCCGGCATGGTGTGTGCCTCTCAGTTCGCTCAGCAGGCGGGCAACGTGATGCGTCTCGAAGGCGGCGGTATCGTAGGTTTCCGCTGTGTGCCGATGACGCTGTTCAAACAGTTGTTTGGCGCGATCGTAGATGATGCGATCGACGCGGGTCAGGCACTTCAGGATATCCCGAGCACCACGTATGTCGTGTTCGGACTTGTCCGATTGACGGGTCATGTTGATGGTCGGAATTTTCGCCGCCGGCGGCAGGCCGACCATGGCACAGAAGGCGTTGCGGCACAGATCGACGCTGTCCGTGACACCCACAAGATTGTAGTCGTTCTCCAGGCTTTGCAGGGCCACCGGGATCAAACGTTCCGGATCTATGACATCCTCGATCAAATTGCCGATCCGTCCGGCCGCTAGCGCCCGGGTCAGGTAGTTGTCGAGAAACATGCGGCCAGCGGCGTGGGCATGTCGTTCCAGGAAGTCCCGCAATGGCAAATTCCGAGAGTCTTCAATATACTCACGCACTTCGGGTGGGTGATGCAACGTATCGGCGTCGCTCAGGCGCCGCCAGTCCGACACCTGGGAAACCAGGCGCTGCACGGGATCACGCAACACGGTGAAGCAGAACGTATTGTCGGGAACGAATTGACGCAGCGGCGCATGACTGTGAACCACGTCCGTCCAATGGAACAATGTTCTGGCGAGCGAAGCCTCGTTGGCGGAACCGCCTATGGTCGGATCCAGGAGTTTTTGGTCGAACACCGATATGCCTCGCCACGTCGCCCGATGGGTGCGTTCGTCCGAGGTGAGCGTATCCAGCCAATGATTCAGCGTCGAACCACCGCACTTCTTGAGGTGATAGAAATAGATCCGTCGATATTGGCTGGTAAGCATGATGGTACAGCCTGTCAGTTTGATCGCGATGAGCTGGTCACACGGCGTCAGCGGCGGCGCAGCACGGCGCAGATATCCAGGCCGCTGTCGGGATCCTTCAACACCGTGATCGTGTCGCAAAAACCGGCCAACAATTCCCGTGCCGGCGCGGTGGACTGCCAATTCACGTCGTCGAAAACCACGATGCCGCCGGGCCGAACCTTGCTTGCGTAGAGGATGACGTCCTCGGCTGCGTTGAAGGCGGAATGGGATCCATCGATATGCAGGAAGTCGATTTTGTCGAACAACGCAGCTGCCCGCCCGGATGGCGCTTCGACGACACGTACTTGCTGGGTTAGGTTTGTGGCTGAAACGAAACGAAAAAACGCCTGTTTGATGCCAGTGAAATCAACCTTGGACCACCAGTCGTCGTTGACCAGATTAGTCGGGTTCGCGATCGCCACGTTGGGGCTCCAGGCTTCGATCCCGTAAATCACGCCCTCGCCGATGTGGCGGAGAGCGGCGGCACAGGGGATCAGGGATCGGCCGCCGAAGATGCCGATCTCGACACAAATGTGCGGACGCTCCTGCAACACCGTGCGGGCAATGATCAACGCTTTTTCGCGTGAGCACCAACCGGCGAGTTGCGCTTCGGCTTCCAGAATTAGGGCGAAGACATCTTCCGGTATCCCCTCAGGGGGTTGCTCCGGTCGCTTCTGCGCCTCCATCCGCAGAACTGAGCCGATATTGGCGAGTGCATCCAGGATGACCTGCGGATCGGCGGTAAAGTGCCCGCCTCCAAGAATAACCGCGGAATGGCACCCGGCCTTTTCCGCGAGGTAATCGACATGGGTCATGACGGTTTCGACCGGCTCGATCCCGCCGGTTTCGTTCAACCCGGTCAGCACGTCATCCAACGACTTGAAGTAGACAAACAGATCCGATTTCTGCGGTGCCGCGACACGGAAGCCGGCTAATGTTTGCCAGGCCGCGGTCAATGCGCCGAGCAACGCCTGATCGGTATTGGCCGAGGCTGTCATTACATCGATACCCATGGGAACACTCCTTGTATTTTCGTTTGTTATTCGATATGATCTCGGATACCGTGATACAGCAGTTGCAGCAGGCACCAGGCGACGAAGCTCAGCAGTGCGGTCTCCAACATCACCCGCCAACGGATGGGATACATCGAGTCCTGCGGCAGGCCCGGGTGTACGAACGTGGCCAGATACACACTTTGCTGGCTCGCCGCATTGCGCGCATCCTGCAACGACATCAACGCACGCTCGTAAATCTTGGCGGCGATATCTTCGCTCAGGCGCAGCACGCCGTATTCCGACAGGACCGAGGCCAGCGCGGTGTCGGGTGCGGCGGTTTGCGCCTGGTGGTCGTGGACACCCTGCAACGCTACCCGCATCGCGGCAATCCGGTTGGCCAGCATCCGCATTTGGATCACGTCCCTGGAAACACCCTGCGCGAGCTGAGCGTCGTAAGTCGTTTGGGCCTCGATCAGGGTTTCCTGCACCTTGCCACCGACCGAGGTATCCGAAGTGGCCTGCATCTCTGGAAACAGCACCGCATGATGGTTGCGATAGGCAGCGATCCTGGTTTGCGCCTCTTGCAGTTTCGTTTCGCTCTCGGCTACTTCCCGTGTCGCATAGGCCAGCACGTCGTCATGCGCGCGCTTCGATATCCCGTTGACCAGTTTCTCGGCCAACCGCAGTGCCGTGGCCGCGACCAACCGGGCATCGGCGGGACTGAAGGCGCGCACCTCCACCGACACGATGCCGGTCGTCATGTCGAAGAACGGATCGACCATCCGACGCCAATACCGCTGGCGCTGCTCGACAGAACTGTGTGGGTCGAGATGCGCCCAGAAGTCGGCGCCGGCACCTGCATAAATGGCATCGAGGTCAACACCGGCCGCAACCATGTCGTCGATCACTTGGCGGCTTTTCAGATACTGAACGACGATCTGCGAATCCGTGATCACCGCCATCGGCGAGACACCGCCGCCGGGGGATGCGGTCATGGCGACATTCGCGGCCGATGCATCCATCTTCAACGGGGCTTCGTGACGCACGCTGAAGCGGAACTCGGTCACATACTGATTGGATGCGCAACAATATAAATATACCCCCGCCAGGGCGGTCGGCAGCAGTACGCCGATCAGCAGCGAAACCAAACGCCAGCGCCGCCGCCGGGCGAGTCGTTGCAACGGCCCGAGATCCGGCCGAGCATCGCGCGACACCAGGCCGTCAAAGGACGGGACAATCGTTGCGCTCATGCGAACTCCATCACGGGGATCAGGTTATCCCGCATCGCGCGGGCGTGGTCGTCGATGGCGGCTTCGAGATCGTCGAACAGCGTCAGGCGGCCATCGCGCAGCACGGCACCGGTGTCGCAGTAGCGCCGCATCGTTTCGAAATCGTGGGTGACCATGATGACGTCGGCCCGATCCATGCGCTGACGGAACGCATCCAGGCACTTGACCCGAAAGCGCTCATCCCCGACCGAGGTCACCTCATCGATTAGATAGACATCGAACTGGATCGCGAGGCAGGCCCCGAATGCCAGCCTGGCGCGCATACCGCTGGAATAGGTCCCGACAGGCATCCTAAAATACGTGCCGAGTTCGGCGAATGTTTCCACATAGGCAATCGCCTCGCGTTCCTCCGCGTTGTAAAGCCGAGCCAGGAACTTGACATTTTCCAGTCCGCTGAGTTTCGGGTGCATCGTGCCGCCGAACCCCAACGGGAAACTGACGGCTTGGCTACCGCGGCTGATCCGGCCGGCGTCGGGGCGTTCGGTGCCGGCGAGCAGACGGATCAACGTCGATTTGCCGGCGCCGTTGGCCCCCAGGATACCCAAGCCGCGGCCGGGGTGGATCGCCGCGCTTACGTCTTGCAGGACGACCTGGTGGCCGTCGATCGTGCGATACGCCTTATGCACGCGGTCCAGAATGATCATGTGTACACCACCATCCGAGCGCGCAGGGACCGTTCGAGGGCGAAGCCGATGCCGATCGTCGCCACGACCCAGGTCAGCAGGTAGGGGACGTCCAGCCAGTGCGGTTCGTATTGCCGGAAAAAGCCGCTGCGGAAGAATTCGATACCTTGCAGGATTGGATTCCAGACCAACACTTCGCGCACCCAGTCGGGCATCGCGATCGGTGAGTAATAAATCCCGGACGCAACGTACATCAGACGCAGCATCGCCGCGTAAATCGTTTCATATGATGGGAACATTTCCACGACGACTAGATTCAGTGCCCCGACGCCCACGGCCAACAACCAGATCGAGGTCACCGCGGCCAGCGCCGTCAATGGATCTGCCGGCACTCCGCGCTGACCAAGCAGGCCGGCGATGGAAAAAATGACGATTCCGACGCAAAGTTCAGTGGCGAACTGGCGAAGCGCGTGGGCCACCATGATATCGGTCCGCTTCACGATCGGGAGCTGCAGCATCACGTTGTTGGTTTCCGCCGCACTCATGACATCGTGCGAAACGTGGGAGAACATCAAGAAGGGAACCAGTCCGGTGATGTAAAACAGGAACAGGTTGTCCCCGACCGGCGGCGCACCATGGTTCAGCGCGTAAAATATCGTTCCTAACGTCATCAGATGGGTAATCGGTTCCATGATCGCCCAGAAATACCCAAGCCTGGTATGGCCGAACCGAGTGCGAATGTCGCGCAGCATGATAGCGTAGATGACCCGCCCGCGCGTAACGATATCGTCGGACAGGGTCGTGGCCCGACGCATTTCCCGTGCCTGACGCGTGGGGAGCGACCAGCTTGACGGTTCGCCGCTCGCCACCGGCAACGCGCACAAACCGGCCACATACCCCAAATGCGCCCGATAGCCCGCGTCGTCACCCGCCAGCTCGACCGCTCGTTCAGCCGCCTCAAGGGCCTGACCGAGTTGACCCAGCGCTGTATGAACACCACTCAGAACACGCCAAACCAGCGCATTCTCCGGGGCCTGCGCCAGCGCCGTTTGGACCTCGGTCAGCGCCTGATCGTGCAACCCACGGACGCTCAGCAAAGACGCAAGGTTGAGGCGATAATCAATGTTGTTGGGATCCGCCGCGGTTGCCTGACGAGCCGCCTCCACCGCACGCACCGTATGGCCTGATTGGTGCAGCACGGACGACAGCAGACGCCATCCCAGCGGTGTGGCCACCGTGGATACCACATGCGCCGACAGATGCTCCAGCGCCTCCTGCCAGCGGCGTTCGGCCGCCAACATTGCACCGAGATGCAACCGCACCTCGGCATCAGTCGGGGCGATTTTGACCAGTTCATTGGCAATCAAAATGGCCTCTCGGCGCTCCCCCGCGGCATCCAGTATGCCGCTGAGTGTCCGCAGTGCCGGCGCATCGGTGCGATCGAGCGTCAACGCGTTATAGGCGAAACGTTTCGCCGCCGGGATATCGCGCGCATGCAACAACATCATGGCCGCGTGCAACAGCGCGGGCACGTCGTAGGGAAGACTCTCCGCCGCAGCCACTGCTTCCGCGGCGAGTGCTTGGTAGTCCGGGGTGTCGGTCAATAGTTTGCCCCCATGTTGCGCGGGATCGCGCCCACCGCACTAATCCCTGTCAGCAACTGAAACACTTTCGCGGCTTCGGCGATCGGCGCCTCGCTGACATAGATCAGGTCGTCCGGGAGGACGGGAAACTGCTGCGAAACGAAGAAGCCGCCCGGATCGCGCAGGTTCAGCCGATAGATCACGCTGTTCACGGCCTGACCGGCAGTGAGTTGGCGCGTCAAGCCTGCATTCTGGTGCCGGTAGATGAACACCGCGGCGGGATCGGCTCGGCTGTCGGCCAGGCCTTGTATGCGGGCCAGCGTGTGCGCCAGGCTAATGTCGTCGGCGTCATACGGCTGCTCGCCCGGCCGGTTGACCGCCCCAAAGGCGTAGAAATAGCTCAGGCGCGGCTGCACCAGGATGCGGTCGCCCGGCGCGAGATCCATTTCCATCGCCCGGGTGTTGACCAGATGCGTCAGGGTGCGTGTCACCGAACTGTCGCCGCGCGTGATGCGAACCTGGGTTTGCCGATCCGGCGTGTGGGGTCCGCCGGCCATCGCCAGTATATCCAACAGACCACTGGAATTCGGTACGACTGGATAACGACCGGGTTTGGCGACATCGCCCTGCACGATGACGTTGTTGGTCACGTCATCGATCACCAGCACGACGACTTGCGCGCCAGGGGATTGGTTCGCCAGCCGAACCGCAATATCGCGCTCTATTTGCGCCGGCGTGTGACCGGCGGCGTGCACGCGGCCGACATACGGCAGGCCGATCGAGCCATCGGTGCCGATACGCGTGGTCGTCTCGATGCCGGATTTATCAGCGGTTAGCGACGTGCCATTGGCATTGGGCTCCCAGATCGCGACCTTCAACAGATCGCCAGCCCCGACCAGTCCGACGGTGCGGCCGGCTGGCAAGTGGATGGGCGCCTCCTTGCGTTCCGCTGCCACGAAGCCGCTGACGATGCTGGCCGTGGCCGGGTTCACGTCGACCAGCGCATAGGACGGCGAGGCGCGTTCGATTTCGCTGGTGCGCGGTCCACTGCCGGGCACCGCAGAACAGGCCGAGAGAACCAAGCCGATCGCCGTCACAAGATCACGCGCTCGGGTCATGTCACGCCCTCGACAATTTTATCGCGAATTTGATTCACAAAACCCGGCCCGGGGGCGCGTGGCTGGCTGGCTTGCAGATACAGCGCCGTGTTGGTCTTGGTATTGTAGCGCAATTGCCGATCGCGGTTCGGTGTCGCCTCGCCGGCGCGGATCATGTCAGCCAACTGGGCATGATTGCCGATATCGAAGAAATCGATCTGGTCCGGGTGATAGCGGGCAAACTGCAAAAACGCCAAAGTCCGGGACGCCAGCACGCGGCAACCCATTTCCAGCGCCATCGCGATCGGGCCGGAACTGGATTGGCCAACTTCCAGGTACGGCAACACCACCATATCGCACAACGCCATAGCCCGCATGAAGCCTTCGTCGTTATGCACACCCATGAAATGAATGCGGTTCTGCAAGTCCTCGGGGTGGCGCGACAGCAGGTCCTTTGACGCTGCATCGAGATTAAGCGTGATCGGCATATGCTTTCTACCGATCGTGTCGAGAATGGTTGTGCTGATATGCGCTTCGTCGAGTAAAGTCTGAAGATACGGATCAAGGCTTTGCTCGCGTTTGATGCCCTGTGGATGCACCCCGCCGAATATCAGCAGGTGGTGGTCTTCCGGCAAATAATGCAGCGCACGAACCGCTGTTTCGAAGCCTTTGTACGGTGACAAGAAACCGAACGAACCAATCAGTTTGGCATCCGCCGGCAGTGCACGCAGAACCGGGAATTGGTCGCGCGTCGCCGTCACACGAATTCTTACCGCGCGCTCGGCGTCGATAAAGCTTAAAGGATGATGTTCGACGTTCTCGATACGAAACACATCATGCAGCAAACGCGCGTCACGTCTGGTATGAACGATCGCGGTGACCGACCGCTTGCTCTGGTTATCTCGCAGCAGCCGGTAAACACGACTTCCCAGCCGGCGATTGCGATAAACCGACAAAACGGTCTGCCCCGCGCGGAAGATCCGGCCGGTCATCAGGTTGCGGCGGATCCCCGCCCAATCCAGCGGGTCATAATTCAGGATGGTATGAAACGTTATGGAGACGGTTGGCGCCCTGGTGACCAGCAGGCGAAGGCGTCGCACGATCTGTTTCGTCGTCCGTCCCAAGGTACCATATTCAAGCTGGATATTGACGCTGTCGAATTCACACAGCCGGTCGGCGATCTCTTTGATGTGACGATCGGCGAGGCGCTGGACACGGGGGTGCGGACTGCGCAACAGATACTGGTCCAGATCAAAGACCGTGACCTCCGCGTGCGGACCAAGCTGTTGCTCCAGCGCTCTTGTGTAGCCCGCGATGCCGCACATCTCGTCATACGTACTGATGATCGCCAGGCGAAGGGGTGGGGATCGCGGCGGCGTGGCTCCATCGAACAAACGAAACCTCCTGTGTCTGGCTGAAGCCGGCGCGACGGATGAGTCGGGCACATACCCGGCGATGTGCTGTCAGCCCTTTTAGGCACCGATATATTTACGAATGGTTAACGCGTGCCTATCGGGGTGTGAAAAAATCATGCCCGGCGATGTGATTGACCGGCCGTTACAAACGTTTTGTTAACCTGTTTCCCGTATGTCGGACGGGCTGACAGCGGGGTGACGCCTGTCGCCGGCGGCATTTGACCAGAGATCTGGGAAAAAAACCCAATGCAAGCAGCTTCCTTTGAAGCCGTCCGCCCACCGCCCCACGGCTCCTCAGAGCGTGTTCGGTCACTGAGCCCCGTAGTGCGGGTCTTTCCGCGCCGACGCTTTCTGTTTCTACAAGGGGTCCCCGGACCGTTCATGCACCGCCTGGGACAGGCGCTGACCGAGCGCGGCCATGGCGTGTTGCGGGTGAATTTCAATGGCGGCGACCGCCTAGGTTGGCGATCCCTGCCCGCCACCGATTTCACCGGACGCATCAGCGAATGGCCGGCGTTTCTGCAACGCCTGATGTTCGACTTCGCCCCAACCGACATCATTCTGCACGGCGACTGCCGCCCGCTGCACAAGGTGGCGATAGAACTGGCGAACCGGCGCGGAGTCACCGTGCATGTGTTCGAGGAGGGCTATCTGCGGCCCGACTGGATTACATTGGAGGTTGGCGGCGTGAACGGCTACTCGCGGCTGCCCCGCGACGTCGGCGCCTTTGGTGTTGCCGCCGATCGGCTGCCCGCGCAGCCGGCCTCCGCGCATATGCCGCCGTCGATCCGCACACGGGCATGGGATTGTGTCGCCTATGCCGCGGCCTGCGTGGCGCTTCGCCCGGTCTATCCGCGCTACGCCACGCATCGTGGCTGGTCGCTGCCGCACGAGGCCGGTGGCTGGTTGAAGCGCATTCTACGAGCACCCTTCGCGCGCCGGCGCAGCCGAACGGCGGTCCGTCAGGCATTCGCGGCCGCGGGCGGCTTTTTCGTGCTGCCGATCCAAATGGATAACGACTCCCAGATTCTGTGCCATTCGGATCTTGGCGGGATGATGCATGCGATCGGACTGGTGGTCGCGTCGTTCGCGCGGCATGCCCCGAAGGATGCGGTGCTGGCAGTGAAGGCGCATCCGCTCGACAACGGCGTGATCGATTGGCGCGGTGTGACAAGGGCCGCCGCCGGTGACGCCGGCATCGCCGACCAGGTCGTCCTGATCGAGGACTGGGACCTGCAACCGTTGTTGGATCGCACGCGCGGTTTAGTGACGGTGAACAGCACCAGCGCGACGTTCGCCCTCGCGTCCGGCGTCCCGGTGATCGCGCTGGGCCGTTCGGTGTACGACTTGCCCGGACTGACGCATCAAGGCCAGTTGGAGACATTCTGGCATGCGCCGTCACCGCCTGACGTTGGGTTGTTCGACGCCTTCCGCCGCGTGCTGGCGCACGCCTGTCTGCTGCAGGGGGACTTCTTCACCCGCGACGGAATCACCCGTACCGTCGCGGGCGCTGTCCCACGGATCGAGGCGGCGCGCGATGCCGCGACCCGCATTGACGACATCTTCGAGGACGCCGTCCAGGGCGGGGCGTCGGTGGCGTGACCCAAGCCGGACCCATCTGGCTGGACATCGCCAGATTGGTGGAACGCGCCTGTGTCGGTTCGTTGACCGGCATCGACCGGGTCGAACTGGCCTATGCCGAAGGTTTGCTGGCGATGGCGGCGGAGCGCACCCGGTTTGTGCTGCTGGACCGCTGGTCGAGCCGGTTGTCGGTCGTGCCGGACACCGCCGGTCGGTCCTTCCTGAGTAGCTTGCGACGGGCCTGGGCGGACGGTCGCCCGGCTGATTGTCGCGGCGCGGCCGTGCGATTGCTGGCGCGGACCGCCGTGGCGCCGCAGGCACCGGCCGATCCGTCGGCGGTCTATCTGCTGGTGTCGCACCGGCATCTGCATCGGCAGGCCGCGTTGGAGCGCGCCCTGCGCCGGTCGCGCGCCGCGTTCGTGCCGCTGATACACGACCTGATTCCCCTCGAATTCCCAGAATACGCCCGCCCGAACGAGGCTGCTCGGCACCGCCTCCGCATAGCAACGGTGGCGCGGCTGGCGGATGCGGTGGTGGTCAATTCAGCCGCGACCGGGGCGGCGCTCGCGCCGTATCTCCCGGTGGGTCGGCCGGTGCATGTCGCACCACTGGGCGTCTGCGTACCGGCGCCCATTGGTGCGCCAGAAGCACACGAACGTCCCTATTTCCTGTGCGTAGGAACCATCGAGCCGCGCAAGAATCACCTGCTGCTCCTGCATCTTTGGCGACGCCTGGTCGCGCTGCGTGGGAATGCGGCACCGCGACTGCTCATTGTCGGAAAGCGTGGCTGGGAGAACGAGAATGTGCTCGATCTACTGGATCGCTGTCCGTCTCTGCGGGGCCATGTGATGGAGTTGGGGACGGTGCCCGATACGCGGCTGACGGCATTGTTGCGGGGCGCGCGGGCGTTGCTGATGCCAAGTTTCGCCGAGGGTTTCGGCCTGCCGGTCGCCGAGGCTCTGGCGCACGGGACACCTGTCATATGCAGCGACCTGGCGGCCCTACGGGAAGCCGGTGGCGCTGTCCCGGACTACCTGGACCCACTGGACACGCCGGCCTGGCATGCCGCCGTTGATAACTATACAGAACAAAATTCACCGAGCCGGGACGCCCAATTGGCACGCCTGCCGGATTGGCGCGGCACGACATGGGACGCGCATGTCGGGTCGGTTCTGGCATTTCTGGGCGGTGTGCGGTCTGCCTGCGGCGCGAATATCGGGAGGCAACGCCGTGCCCCATCAATCAAATGGCAGCCCGACATAGTTCTCGGCCAGTGATCGCGCCGATGCCTCCGAGGTGCGGACCAGATCGAGATCGGCGAAATGGATACGTTGCTCGAAATCGGTCTCGCGTTCGTTCCGGTGCAGCATTGTCGTCATGTACCAGGAGAACCGTTCCGCTTTCCAAACCCGCCGCAGGCAGGTCGCGCTGTAGCGATCCAGCAGGTCACGACTGTCGTTTTTGTAGTGCGCCTCCAGCGCGCGGGACAGCACCAGCACGTCGGCAACGGCAAGGTTCAGGCCCTTCGCCCCGGTGGGCGGCACGATATGGGCGGCATCGCCGGCGATGAACAGGCGGCCGTATTGCATCGGCTCACACACGAAAGAACGCAGCGGGATGATGCCCTTCTGGAAGATCGGACCTTCCGTCAGCGTCCATCCGTCATCGGTGCCGAGGCGGGCCTGAAGCTGCTCCCAGATCCGGGCATCGGACCAGTTGGCGATGTCGTCGTTGGGATCACACTGGAAATAGAGCCGCTGCACATCGGGCGAACGGGTGCTGAGCAACGCGAAACCGTCGCCCTGGTTCGCATAGATAATCTCCTCCCAAGATCTCGGCGCTCGGGTCAGGATGCCGAGCCAGCCGAACGGGTAGATTTTTTGGTATTCGTTACGGTGGACGGCGGGAATGGCTTGCCGCCCAGGTCCATAGAAGCCGTCTGCGCCTACAACGTAGTCGCACAGGATAGTTTCCAGCGCACCGGTTCCATCGCGGCGGAAATCGATCGCCGGATGGTCGGTGTCGATGTCGCGGATGGTGGTGCCGCCTACGCCGAAGACGATCTCCCCACCCTGCGCCAACCGGCCGGCGATCAGGTCTTTCAGCACCTCATGCTGTGCATAGACGACGTTCCTTTTGCCACCGGTCAGGCCCTTGATATCGACGTGATGGCGCTCGCGGTTCCATTGCAGCGTGATACCGTCGTGGACATGGGCCTCGCGCATCATGCGCTCGCCCAGGCCGAGGTCGTTCATGAGCGCAACGACCCAGTGTTCCAGGACACCGGCGCGGACGGTTTGTTCCACATCGTGGCGGCTGCGGGATTCGATGATGATGCAGCCGATGCCGAGACGATGCAGCAGGTGCGACAGGAACAATCCCGCCGGGCCGGCACCGATGATCCCGACCTGGGTCTTCATGTTTTCGCTTGTGCCGCGGTGGCGCGGGCAACGGCGTCTTCCAGTTTCAGAATCCGGGTAGCGTTCTCATAAAACAGCTTTTCCACCACCCCCGGCCGGAAGCCTTCCATCTCCCATTCGTCGCAGCACTGGCCGGGGCTCCAGCCGGGATAGTCAGACCCGAACAGCACCTTGTCTTGCAGGCGGCGTTGCATGTCGTGTTTCAACGCGGCGGGAATGTATTTCGGCCCCCAGCCGGAGATGTCGATCGACACGTTGGCTTTGTGGATGGCCACCGCGATCAGTTCCTCGGTCCAGGGCCAGCCGGGATGCGCGGCGACGATGTTCAGGCGGGGGAAATCCGCCGCTACATCGTCGATGTTGGGGATCGGACGCGCGTGACCGAGCTTGAAGCCCAGGCCGCCGGGCTCGCCCGCACCGATGGCGGTCGTGCCGCAATGGATCAGCACGGGGGCACCAAGCGACTGGAGCAGGTCCCAGATCGGGTAGAACTGTTTGTCGTTGGGCGAAAATCCCTGAACCGGAGGTTGGTATTTGACCCCGAGCAGGCCGAGGTTTTTGATCGCGTGCTCGATGTCCTCGAGGCCTTTGCGGCCGCGCCAGGGATCGACCATGGCCCAGCCGGGCAGGAACACGTCGGGGTAGTCGCGGGTCAGGGCGGCGACGGCTTCATTGCTGTACACCCCGCCGGCGGCGCCATGTTCGGCGTCCCAGGCAATGGGGATGGCGAGGGCGTCGTCACGCCGAAAATCCTCGGCGATCTGGCTGTCGGGGCGGGCCGCGAACTTGCCTTTGAACATGCGCTGGGCAGCCGGCATGAACGGCCCGCTGGCTTCGACATAGGCCGGGTTCATCGGATGGACGTGGACGTCGATGGCGCGCAAAGCGGTGTCTCCCTATATTTTCGCTATGATGCCGGGCAGTGCTTTGGCCCAGCTTTCCGACGCGGCGGCGATGGTGGCACGATCTGCGATCAGGACAAGGCGCGATGTGCGTTCGGCGGTCGGCCAGGTGTCCAGTTCGACCGGCGCGTTCAGGACATGATGCACCCCCTGAACCACGACCGGCCCCCGCACGCCGTCGATATTCAGCATCGCCTTGACCCGGAGCAACTGTTCGGCGTGGTCGATACGGATGCGCCGCAGCCAGGCGTCGAAGGCGCGCCAGTTCAACGGCCGGTCAGCCGTCAGCGATGCTGAAGCGTAGCGCCCGATATGGGTTGGATCGACACTCTCGGCAAACAAGACGGATCGGTGCGAAGATGCAAGCGTCGAATCGAAGAACTGGGGTGGGAACAGCGATGCCGCGTCCACCGCGCCATACGACGCCGTCAGGATCGGAGCAGCGGGATTATGATCGCGCAAGATGGCGCGCACCCGCCTTGTTGTTTCGTTATCGCCAATGTCGGTCTTGGTCAGCACCAGGCGATCGGCCAGCGCGATCTGTTTTGCGAACTCTGGATGCCGCGCCAACTGGGTTTCGGCGAAGACCGCATCCACCGTGGTCACGATCGCCTCCAACCGCATCGTTCCCGCCATCACCGGGTTCCGCAGAATCGCCTGTGCGATCGGTGCCGGGTCGGACAGGCCGGAGGGTTCGATGATCAGCCGCTCGAAGCGCGGGACATCGCCGCCCTCGCGCCGGCTGAAAAGGCGCATGACGGCCTCTTCCATGTCGCCGGCGAGGTTGCAGCACAGGCAGCCGTTCGCCATCACCACAGTCTTGTCGGCACCATGGTCGATCAGATCCCGGTCGAGTGGAATCTCGCCAAATTCATTTACCGCGACGGCGGTCCCGGCCATCCGCGGATCGCGCAGCAAGGCGTTGACCAGCGTGGTCTTGCCACTGCCCAGGAAACCGCTCAGCAGCGCCACCGGCAGGCGGCTTTGGTCAGTATCCCGGGACAGGAAGGAGAAACGGTTCATGACGATCGACGGGCGTCACACCTTTTCCTGTAGGAACCGGTCGACCAGCCGATCCGCTTCGGTCCGGTCCGCGCGCATCTGCACGTTCTGGCGATTGCGGGCGCCGGAGGTCAAATAGAATCGCTCATACTGTTCATTCCGGCTGGCCAACGCACTGCCGGCGAAATCCCAACCCAGGCGGAATATCCTTGCCCGGTCGTACGCGCTGGTATCCCCGGCACCACGCAGATATTTGTCGATCAGCGGCCGCAATGCCGGATCGTCGAACGCGCCCGAGGCTGGTGTCGCCAGCACATTGTGAGATCCAATCAGGCGGATGATCTCGTTCACGCGCGGAAACCAGTATGGCAACGACGTCCGCAACGCGTCCATCGGGCGGCCATCCAGGAACCATGCACCGTTACCGTAATGATGGGCGCCTTCTTCCGCCGCCAGCACGGCTGACCGCGCCAGTTCCGCAAAACTCCAGATTTCGCCGAGCATTTGCAGCGTGACCGGGTCCGACGCGCCGATCGCCTCGGCCATGCGACACGCGATCCCCCACGCGAATTCCAGCTTCGTCCAGGCTCGGATCATCGTCTGATGCATCGCGTTGGCACGCCAACTCGCGGACATGACGGTATTATAGACTGGCAAATTCCCATCACAAAAAATGCGGTTCCGCGGCACTTCGACATTGTCGAAGATGACGAAGGCATCCTGTTCGTCGAACCGGCCGGACAGCGGATGGTCGAACCGGTTGTCGGGCAACGAGACACTGTCGCGGCAGATGAACTTCAGTCCCGGCGTGTCCATTCGGATGCAGAACGACAATGCGTGGCGGCGACTGGCATCGGGCATCGGCTGACTGGGATAAACCGCCAGCTCGTCCGAGAACGGCGCCAACGTCGCCAGCACCCGCGCACCCTTCACCAATATCCCGTGTTCGGTGTTTTCCACCGTGTGCAACTGGGTTTCATCGAAGCCGGCGGGTACATGACCCTTCGATTTGTCCGACATCGCATGGATCAGCGTGTGGGTCAGGCTGAGATCTTTTCGAGCCAGTTCTTTCTGAAAGGCAACGAGATTGGCGGCGCCTTCGTCGTTGCCGTTGATACCCCACTCGTCACTGCGGCCGGCGAAGCCCGCATAGGTGACATTCATGTAGTCCGGTGTGCGGCCCATCAGCCCGACGGAGTATTCCGCCACCCGGCGCAGCGCCTTGTGCCGACGCAGCAGGTCCGCTTTCGAGCGCGGGATCATGTGGCTGACCGCGATCGGCTCGCCGGTTTCCGGATCCGGCATCAGGCAGTCTTCGGGGTAGGCGTAGTGAAGGTCGTACACCGCCGCGATTGCCTCGGCGCCGCCGCGCAGCGCGGGATGCTCCAGCGGATCGGTCACGCGCTGGCCACCGAGCCAGACTTCGCGGCTGTCGCGCAGGCCGCTTAGAAATTGAGCGCCGGTCCGTGCTGGCATCGCTGTGTTCCTCCCCTGATGACTGACACTTAACGCGCCATAGCGGTTTGACTCCAGTCTGTCTAAACTCCGTTGAGCAAGCGGCGGCACCAGCCGGTCGACGACAAACAGGGGGAAGCACGGAATGGCCGACGCAGCGATGCAGGCGGACCGGGGACGGTTGCATATACGGGTCGCATCGCTGTGCTTCCTGGTGTTGTTCCTGGAAGGCTACGACATCACCTCCATGAGCTATGCCATCCCGTCGCTGATCGACGCATGGCACGTCAAGCCGCCACAATTCACCACGGCACTGACGGCGGGCAGTTTCGGGCTGTTATTCGGGGCATTGAGCGCCGGTCTGCTGGGCGACCGGCTGGGTCGCAAACCCGTGCTGATCGGTTGCACCGCGGTATTCGGGCTGTTCTCGCTCCTGACGGCCTTCGCCACGGGGCTGGCGTCGCTGGCGGCGCTGCGATTTTTCACCGGCCTGGGATTGGGTGGCGGTATCCCGATCGCCATCGCCCTGGCGACGGATTACGCGCCGCTGCGCAGCCCGCGGCGGCTGGTCATCCTCATGAGCGCCGGGATATCGGTCGGCAATACGATGGGCGGCTTCATCGCGTCCCAGGTGGTGAAACTGACGGGTTGGCAGGCGATCTTTGTGGTCGGCGGCTTGCTGCCGTTGCTGGTGGTTCCGCTGCTGATCCTGGTCATGCCCGAATCGCGGGCCCTGCGCGCCGCCGCCCCCGAGGCCAGACGCACCACCCCGGCGGATCTGTTCCGCAACGGACTGGCGTTGCGGACATCGATCCTATGGATGGTCAACCTGTTCAACCTGGTGGGGAACTACTTCATCCTGTTCTGGTTGCCCGCCATCCTGCATGCCAAGGGCCTGACTCCATCGGCCGCAATCCTGGCGACGACCATGTACGCGCTGGGCTCGATCATCTGCGCCTTGATCACCGCCCCGATCGTGGACCGCTTCGGAGTGGAGCGGATCATCGCCGGCATCCTGTGCCTGGGCGCGCTGTGCGTATTGACGATCGGGTTGTTCGAGTTGCCGTTCCCGCTGCTGTGCCTGGTGGTCGGCGGCGCGGGGATCGGTATCGGCGGATGCCAGCATGGGATCAACTCGGTGTCGGGGGCGCTGTATCCGGCTGCGATCCGCGCGACGGGGACGGGCTGGGCGCTGGGG
>Ga0209698_10003338_pt1 | contig 17944 bp, 1 predicted proteins | sample LitLauG_LLR_2012_FD_187203 | JGI IMG/M metagenome (GOLD analysis project Ga0209698, IMG submission 187203) | Freshwater sediment microbial communities from Pennsylvania, USA - Little Laurel Run_MetaG_LLR_2012 (SPAdes) (version 2) | ecosystem: Environmental > Aquatic > Freshwater > Creek >...
CTGTGCGCCCCCGCCGTGCGAAGCCTCTGAGTTCCGCGGGTCTTCCACCACTTCGGGAGGAATCTGGTCGTAACGGATGACTCGATTCCGGCCCGTCTTCTTGGCGGCGTAGAGCGCCTGGTCGGCGCGATTCAGAAGGTCGTGCGGATCGGTCGCACCCATCACCAACGATGCGACGCCGAAGCTGGAAGTGACGGAGATCCCCGCGAAAACGCTCGACTCGATGGTTGTCCGGTAACGTTCCGCGGCCGTCACAGCTTCCGCTTCGTCGGCCAACGGCAAGAGCACACAGAACTCTTCGCCACCGTAACGGCAAACCAGGTCGCCGGCACGAGCCATTGATTTCAAGACACTGGCAACCATCTGGATCGCCTGGTCGCCCACTGCATGGCCGAATCGGTCGTTGACACTCTTGAAATGGTCGATATCAAGCATCACGCAACTGAGCGCTTGCTCGTGACGCTCGACCGTCTTCCAGATCGCGTCGAAGCGCTCGAAGAATGCCCGACGGTTCAAACACGACGTGAGAGGATCTCGGGTCGCGAGATCAGTGAGCTTCTGGTTTTGTCGGCGGATCTCCGCGCGTGACGCACGAAGCTTCTCAAGAAGCTTTCGCAATTGCAGATTCTTGCGCTCAACGCGTGTCATATCGTCGAACGTTGCGAGAACACCTCGGCATGCACCAACGTCGTCGATGATCGGCGTCGAATTCACCGAGAACGTCCGCACGCCTCCTTTCTCGGTTTCAAGCCCGACCAATCGTCCCATCTCCGGCGAGACATGCGATGCGGCAAGATCCCAGGGGAACACTTCCGGCGATCGATGAGACTCGGCTCCCGACCAATGGAGGTCCTGCGCGGATCGACCTTCGAGTTCCTTCGCGGTTGTTCCGAGAGTTTTCGCGAATGAGGCGTTCGCCATCGCGATCCGGTTTTCGATATCCACTAAAAGAACGCCTTCGACAAGTGTGTCGAGGGTCGCGCGGACCCGCTCGGGAATCCTCCCGCCGCCGGCAGGGGCTCTACGGCGAAAGATCACGGTGAGATAGAGCAGATTCGTCAGGAAAATTCCCGAAGTAAGCAAAACGAGAAATCGAATTGTCGGATCATTAAAGATGAGGAGTTCTTTCAGGAGACCATGTTCCCGAAAAAGGATCTCAATATTCCCCCAGCGCCGGCCGTTGATAAAGATCGGCACTTGTGCCGCGGCGGGATTCGGTTCGGTGCCGAGGGATTTCTCGGTGGATTGTGCAACATCGCCCGACATCGCAATGACCCGACCGTTCGCTAGTCGAACCACCGCTGACTCGATGTCTTTATTTCGAGCAACGAGCGCGCGCGTGGAATCGCGGAGCATGTCGTGGTCGTCACGAGCCGCGGCCGATGAACAGTAAATTGCCACGGCCTCACAAAGTGACTTGCGACCATCGAGTAACAGACTCGCTCCATCAGGCAGAAAGCCGAACGATTGCAGGAAGCACGCCATGCTCAAAGCAAGACTTGCCAGGCCAAGACTGATCCGCCAGGCGGTCGAAAAACTATTCATCGCGATGCGCCCGGTTCTTGTTGATTTGCCGGCGAGTTACGTCGAGCGAAAAACCGCCGCGACGTTCGTCGTCGCGGTCTTACACCATGGCGGCGATCAACCATGGTCACCAGGGTTTCCTCGTCTTCATCGTCATCGTCTGTCTTACCGGAAAGAGTCGTCCATGGCATCCCTTCACTCGCCTCAAGTACAGCCAATGGGTCGAACTCCCCCCAGAGCGGGCTGGCCGCCATCAAGCCGGCGAGAAGATACCCAGCGCGAATCGACCAGACCACATAGCCTATCGAAACCGTCAGGCCAGAAACCGCGGCCACCGTGACAACCGTCTGTCTGAGTTTGTCGTCCATCTCCGATCGCAACGCGTCGAGAGCATGCCAGAGGGGAGATGTCTCGGCCAAACGCGACTCCCCTCTTCTTAGGTCTGAAGTCTCAGCAAGATCTCGTGCCGAGAGCCGCCTCGGATCACGTGGATTCACTTCCACGTTATCATCCGGCTCAATGAATTCAGAGGATAACTCGTTAAAAGCCAGTGAAAGACCCGATGTCGCTGTTAATGGTCCCGCTCCTTTCGCAATGGCCGAAACGCCCTGCGAGATCGCGCCTCCCCCCGAATCACCCCCCTCAACACCCTGAACACCGTTCCCATTCGCAGAGACAACAACAACTGAGGACGTTTGAGAACGAGGACGCCGACCTCCCGATGAGGAACCGCCTCCACCACTGTTGTTCACACCTCCGGAAGATCCTGGCCCAAGTGGATTCCGACCACCACCACCACCACGAGCAGACGAAACAACAGATGGCCCAAACGAACTTGTACCATTTGACGACCCGGGAACCTGATTTCCGTTCGGCAACGGAGGAGTTCCCAGAGCCACAGAACTAGGAGGGGTCAGCGAATCACCGGCAGTAGAAGTATCCGTCGAGTCCGGATAGACGGGGTGAACAATCAGAGTGGCGACAGTATCAGAGCTGGAGACCTGCCCGTCCGACGCACGAAAGACCACCCGATCCACCCCCGACCAACCTGCGTCGGGACGATAAACCATCGATCCATCCGCATGAATCAGCAGACTACCATGGGCTGGGGCCGAAACGAGAATGACCTGAAGCGGATCACCAGCCAAATCCGCAGCCCTCACCAATAATCCTGGTTGGTCAACTTGCAAGAAAGCGTCTTGATTCAGTTCGTAACAAACTTGCCCCACAGTCGGTATTGGCTCGACTGCTCTGATCGAGACACTTGCTGCCCCTATTGACGTACTAAAGGCCGAATTGCCTCCATCAATCGACGCGATAACTCCAGCGGTTCCGTCGAGCGAGCCGTCAGTAGCGTCCCAAGCACGAAAAGCGATCGAGGCGATTCCAACAAAAAACGGGTTCGGCAAAAAGCGGAGACGATCATTCACCCCAAGATGCAAGACAACAGCCGACGTATCACTAACACCACTGAGGGTTGACCAGTTCCATCCACCATTCGTCGAATACTGCCAGACACCATGTGTACTATCCGCGCCGACGATCGCAATACCAGGCACTGCACCAACATCCACATCATGAATCGGCATGACACCGGCGCTATTTACGACCTGGAGGACCGATGTACCAGTATTGGCGGACGAGACGAAAGTCTCGTCAAGTTCCGCGAGGGATAGAGGCAGTCCTGTTTGCAAAGTCGGCGCGGAATTGAAAACATTAATCGTGACAGTCGCAAGATCAGTCGCCGGACCACCCGTTCCCGTGTTCCCAAGATCATTTGCAAGGAGCTGCAAAGACGCCGTTCCTACAAAATTCCCATAGGGTACAAATCTTAATCCATCCAATGCAGCGTTAATTGCTGCGATCGTTCCCTCGATCGTGACCGCACTGGAGCCGTCGACGCCGGACACGACCTGGACGCTAGCGGATGGATTCAGAAACAGCGTGCCATGAGAAGCGGAAAGCGCAACGCTTATCACATTCCCTCCCGCGTCCGGATCAGAAACGCTGAGAGGGTTGCCTTGCGCCGTCGAAAACACGAGCCCCACGTTCATTGGGACCGACTGCGGACCTGGCAAACTGAGAACCGGAGGACGATTGGGTATCTCAAGATTCAGGAGATGAACGCTGGACGGGATCATGCCGTTATAAACTTGGTCGCGACTTACGGCCGGACCCAGAATCACAGAATACTGTACATTACCTTGATTAAGGTAACTCTGCACTCCCATGACATTCACGACTTGTGGTACATTCCAGTTTGACGCATCAAAGGTGAGGCTGGTGAGATCAGTGACACCTGCCAATAAATTTGAGCTTACAAGGGGAATCGTGACGGAAGCAAGAGGCTTGCTCGTTAAAACAACGCTGAAACTGGCACGCCCACCCAGAGCTGTGGTCACTAGACCAGAAGTGGGGGAAGTCATGATTCCCGGAACGTCAATTTCTCGATTAACCACAGTCAGTGACGGAACATTCATACCAGAATAGAGAGGATCCTGACTGACCGCAGGACCGTTAAGCATCAAATACGTCGTATCACCGGTAAAGACAAAATCATCCACTCCAGTGACAGTGACAACCTGAGGTACATTCCAGTTCGTAGCGTCAAATAGAAGATTGGACTTGTCACTCACTCCTTGCGTGGTGTTCGAACTCTGTACCGGAATCGAAACCGTGCCTTGTGGCTTACTGGAAAGTACGACCGAGTACTTGGCCTGGCCTCCCGCGCCAGATGTAACGAGTGGTGTCAGTGGAGTCACGACGATATCAGCGATCTCGATAGGAATAACAGCAGATGCAGTTAAAGAGGTTGTGCCGCCCGTATGTCCCAAATCATCGATCTGAACTGAAAGCGACGCAGGCCCAGCAAAACCCGAAGTTGGAGCAAAAACCAAACCCTCAAGTGCAGCCGTAAGTGCAACAAGATTGCCCTGAAATACAACGAGAGAATCCGATGTACCAGTACCAGTCAAAATCGTCAAACCAGCCTCATTTGCGAGAGAAACAGTCCCGCCGACCGCTGTGATCGTGAGTTGCTCAGTCGCGCCAAGGGCGTCGGCGTCGCTTACGACGATTGGGTTCTCTAGAGGACTTGAGAACACGAGAGATTTCCCAGTGGCAACCCGTTGTGGACCGGGAACTGAAACCGTCGGGGCGACATTGATGAGGTTAATCGAGAGGCTCAACGTTGAAACACTGCTCGTTCCACCGGCACCGTCGCTGACAGTAAAAGAGATCGATCGCAGGAGAGGAGAGGAAATAAACGCGGCATTCGTATAGGTGACGTCTCTTGCAAGAGACTGGACTGCTGTAACGCTGGCGTTCGCATTGAACAGGACGGCCAAAGGAGTGCTACCATCGGTACCCCCGCTCAAATTACCAATGACGATTCCTCCATACGTGACCGTCGACCCGGAGAGACCGATTTGCCCAGGTCCCGTTCCTTGATCTTGTAAACCAAGTCGATCTTCAGGAAAACCATTCCCGGATAACCACACAGTAAGAATTCCGCCATTGAAAACAGGGGAATCCACGTCCGTTATAGAAATCCCACTACCAATGACAAGTGGTCCCGACCGCTCGTCGTATCTAAGATTTGTACCTGGCAGAGTAAGTACGGGCGGATTATTAACAGGAACGACGACAAGAGAGTATGACGCAGGAAGGCTAACGTTAAAGGGATCAGTGACAGCGAAATCAATCGATCTCGGGAGAGCCGATGGATTCTGACTGGAATTGAAATATGTGACGGATTCGAGCGCTAATTGATAGGCTGCAAGCGAAGCATTACCCGTAAGCGTAAGTGTACCACTGGTTGCGTTCCAAGTTCCGGAAATGCCATTCTGAACAGTCCAAGCAAGACTGTCTTCCGATAATACAAAGTTGGATGATATCCGTATCGTTGCTCCTGTAAGAAACGAATTTCCTGGATCATTCAAAACAACACCAGAATCAATCGCAAGGGGAGAATTACCTTCCGTATAGCTCAGAGAGCCCAAAGCTGGTGTGATCGTCGGTGGCAAACCAATGACCAGGTGCGTCATAGCCAATTCCGAAGTGTCACCTTGTTGATCGGTCGCTGTCGCGGTGATATTCTCTCCAATTTTCAGCCCACTGACTGAGATCGTGCCGGCAAAATTACCATTCGCGTCGGCGGTCAAATAGCCCAGAAATGCCGAAGCTTCGCTTATTCCAAAGGAGTTACCGCCGCTCAAAAACAGCTCGACTCTCGAATTTCCGAAAATTGACTGTCCAGGTGCTGTGCCGATATACCCTCTGACAATCAAAGAATTCGCGCTAACCACAGCGCTTGTAATCACGGGCGAATTCATTCCGTTGTTCGCTTGAGTCGGATTCAAGCGACCCGAATTTACACTGACGCCGTCGCCATTAAGATCAATGTTTAGACTTCCGTTACCGTAGATTCTGTTATCCAAGAGCGCATTATTCTTGCCGGAGAGAATGACAACACCCTCCTTAGCATTCTCTGAGATCAGATTCCCTGCACTTCCCGACGTACCTCCGATTTGATTAGCGGAGGCACCAATGTCAATATTGATGCCAACCCCCAAATTAGGCACAGGTAGAGTCCCGGTGACATCGATTCCAACGTAGTTTCCGGTCACAATGTTATTGTCAGTGCCAATATTACTGATAAGTATCCCATTCGAACCATTACCGGAGATGATGTTTCCACTACCCGAAAGATTACCACCGATCGTATTGCTTGCGGCACCACTCAATATCGCAACACCATCGGCTCCATTACCAAGAGAATTTGTCCCACTAAAATCCGTGCCGATAAAGTTGCCTGAAACGGTGTTACCAGTTGTCCCTACATCGATTAAGAGCACACCGTAGGCGGTATTGCCCGAGATCACGTTACGCGTGGAGACGGAAGTACCACCTATCCAATTGTTAGGGGATGCGACGAAAATGCCATCTTGATTACCAAGGCGATTGGATCCTGTGATATCCGTTCCGATCAAATTTCCTTGAATCTGTGTGCCTGAAGTGGAACCGTTGAGAAAAATGCCACTGTTGGAATTACCTGAAATCACATTTCCTGACCCTGTCGGACTTCCTCCGATCAGCGTATTGACGGCGTTGACGATCTGGATTCCAATCGAATTGGCCAACGACAAGATCCCTTGCATATTTGTGCCGACTCGGTTTCCTTGAATCACATTTCCGGTAGCCGTGGTGTTCGCGATATAGATTCCTTCGCCTGTATTACCTGAAACCAAATTCCCTTCTCCAGAAAGCGTTCCTCCAACAATGTTGTTCGCCGAGCCATCAATGGAGATGCCGACTTGATTCGGTAACGCAGTCGAACCAGACGCATCCGTTCCAATCAAATTTCCCGAAAGCATATTATTACTGGCAAACGGACTGTAGATTCCGACTCCAGACAACGCATTGTTTGAAATTAAATTGCTTTCCAACAGGTTACTCGAACCGGACGTAATAAAGACTCCATTTGCGGAATTTCCGAGTGGCACAGTTCCACTGATGTCGGTACCGATACGATTGTACTGAATTACGTTCGATGTTGATCCAATTGTTGCGATCCTAACTCCGTCCAGTGAGTTTCCCGATATGATATTCTGGTCACTCTGGAGAGGTCCTCCAATGAGGTTATTATTAGCCGACCCAAGAATTTCCACGCCAGAGCCATTAGGAAGGGCGTTTTGACCATCCGCGGTCGTGCCAATCAGGTTACCTTGAACCTGATTCAGCGTTGCTCCAGTGTTTTCAATTCTGACTCCAGCAGCAGTATTTCCTGAGATCACATTGCCCGAAGTCACGATTGGATTGCCGATTTTGTTGTTTGAAGATGCGTAAATTTCTACTCCGACACTATTTGGGATTGAAACCGTACCGGTTCCATCCGTTCCGATTCGATTTCCATCCACAATATTGTTCATTGTCAATGCGCCAATGATCGTCACACCGGCTGTTCCATTACCCGACACTGTATTACTGAGTACCTGGTTTCCGGTACCACCTTGAATGCTGACTCCCGACAACGTGTTACTCAGACCGGAATTCCCCGTCATATTTGTTCCGATTCGATTATTCTGAATTCTGTTCGCGTTAGCGGTAGTCGTATCGATTAATATTCCATTTGCGCCGTTGCCCGAGATGATATTTTGATCGTTTGGGCTAGAGCCACCTACGACATTGCTCGAACCTTGAATGTAGATCCCCTGTTGAGCGTTTTGCAAACTCGATGTACCCGTGGAATTCACTCCAATCAAGTCACCTTGGATCGTTGTATTGGTTACGGTACTGTCGATTGCTATACCATCACTGCCATTTCCAGAGATTAAATTGCCATCACCTAACACCGTACCGCCAATCGTATTACCTGATGCGCCATTCTGTAAATAAACCCCTACCGCATGATTACCCAGCGGATGATTACCAGTTGCGTCGGTACCGATGAGATTGCCCAGGATTATATTTCCCGTCGCCGAAGCCCCAGAGAGTAAAAGTCCATTCTGTGTGTTTCCGGAAATGACATTCCGTCCCGTCAAAATACCACCGACGGTGTATGCACCACCGGTAATCGCGATACCATTATTTCCGTTACCCAGGATCGTCAATCCCGACGAGCCCGTACCGATTTCATTTCCCAGAACGAAACCGCCTGATCCTTCAAGATCGACACCGTCGAGGAGATTCCCGGAGATAACATTTCCATTGCCAAGAGCAGTTCCGCCAATGATTGTTTGAGCGGCATCATCAATCAATCCTGTAGAGTTTGCCAAGGCATTCGTGCCACTTGTATCCGTTCCAATACAGTTGCCGAGAATCAGGTTATTTGTGGTATTTCCACCGAAAAGGCCTACGCCTACATACGACGCGCCACCGATGATATTCGCATCCCCGGAGGCTGCTCCACCTATGGTATTGTTCGAGGCGCCAGAATTCAGGAGAACGTCATCATGCTGGCTTCCCACCAAACTTGTCCCAAGATTGTTTGTACCGATAAGATTACCCAAAACGGTATTGTTAGAAGTACCGGAACCAGTCACACTGACGCCGACAGATCCATTCCCGGAAATTGTGTTTCCCATACCTGAAGACGAGCCACCGATGACATTGTTTGTCGACCCGATATCAAGAACAATACCATCTCCTTGATTCCCTATTGCGAGGCTTCCAGTGACATCAAGTCCTACGTAGTTCCCGGCGATGACTGTACTCGATGAGCCAAAAACCTCTATCCCCAAAGACAGATTCCCCGAAACGACATTTCGCTCCGCGGGGAGCCCCCCCCCGATTGTGGTATTGGTCGTGTTTTGAAGATAAATACCATCGCCTCCATTTGAAACGGCGGAAGTTCCACTACCATTCAAGCCAATTGTGTTTCCTTTGATCACATTTCCCGATGTTGCAATTCCACTAATAGTGATTCCATTCCCTGAATTCCCTGAAATCGTATTGCCGACTCCCGCCAATGACCCTCCAATAATGTTGTTGGAGGCAGAGTTTACAATCGAAACCCCATCTCCACCATTACTAATGGACGCAGTTCCTGACACATTCACACCGATGTCATTCCCTTCGATCTGATTTCCGGTCGAGTTCACTTCCCCAATAAGAATCCCCGGGCCGTTGTTACCAGAGATCAGATTGCCCGCGCCCGCAATTACTCCTCCGATAATATTGTTCGGTGCGTTTGAAATCTCGATCCCGCCAAGTCCGTTCGGGCTCGCGGTAGTGCCGTTAAGGTTGACACCAATCCAGTTATCCAGCACCTGCGTACCCGTCGTTCCATTCACAAGACTCAACCCGTAGCCCGAATTTCCGCTCATGAGGTTACCGCCACCCACAGGGTTCCCATTCACTGCGCCGATGACCGCTCCCGGTACATTATCGAGACGAATGCCGTCCAGTCCGTTCGGCATCGCTGTGTAAAACGAAGAATCGAGCCCAAAGACATTGCCTTCAATATCCAAACCGGTTGTGCCCAGTCCAGTTGCATACACTCCGTTTCCCGAATTGCCAGAAACGATATTTCCTGTACCTTGAGCAACACTACCGATGAGAGTACCCGGCGCGTTGAAAACAGTGATGCCATTGCCGCCATTCGCTATACGTTTCCTTCCATTTGTGTCCATACCAATCCAGTCCGATGCCACTACGTTATTACTGGATTTATTACCATCGATCAACACGCCGTCTCCCAGATTTCCGGATATGACATTTCTTCTTGCGTAAAGGCCACCGATAAAATTCCCTGGTGAATTAAGAAGTTCAATGCCTTGTGCTGAATTCGGAAGTGCCACACTCCCTGAGACATCGACGCCGACGTAATTACCAAAGACATTATTACCCGCTGAACCAGCCTCAATCCGAATTCCCTGGTTGATATTTCCTGATATTACATTACGATCTCCGGCTGATGCTCCTCCGATCGTATTGTGCGCTCCTGCTGTAACCACAATGCCGCTACCATTCCCCCCCGCGGTTTTCCCATCGGGTAATGTCCCTAGAAAATTCGCTCGGACGGTCGTGTTCTGGACGTACGCCAATTCGATCCCATTTCCTGAAAATCCATTAATCGCGAGACCGGCAATCTCGCAACCATCAGCGGAAACGACAATCCCGTTTGTTCCGAACGGACTACCTTCGTTCAGAATCTGGACAACGGGCGAGTTCGAGTAACCGTACTGCTGTGTTGCATCGATGTTGACCGCGTCAGTGATATCAGGTAGTGGCGTCAAAACGTTTATGGTGGCATATCCGCCAGTAAATTGACTTACATCACCTGTGTTGAGACCAGCGGATGGGTTACCATTTGCGATCATAAAGACCGCGTTCTCACTATTCGCAACGTCGCCGACTTGCTGAAGCCCAACGTTGGAGAGAGCATTCGCATTGAGAATGAATTGTCGTAGCGAACCTTGTCCGGAATCCTTCTTATTGACGACCGTGTCAAAATTGAATCCGAAATCGACTCCCGAAACCGGAATCGCCCCGACATTGACCGTTGAAATCGACTCGGCCGTCGTACTCCCTGTCATAAGGGCGGAGAGAGTCGTCCCACCCAATCCGGCGTCGACCAGGGTCGGGTTTTCACCTCCGACATGGTCGGTGACTGGTACCGGAGTTCCGCTGGAGGCATCTGTACGATACGTTTGAACTGGAACCAAAGAAGAGTTCGCGCCGACCCTTGTTGATGAAACCGTCGCGGAAACGACCCTTACCTCGTACTGGCCCGCCGGCAAATTTGGGAACGAGTAGACTCCCGTGGAATCTGTTGATGTCGACGCCACGTAATTACCGGCGGCATCGTACAACTCGACAATTGCGCCGTTGATCACACTACCATTCGACGTAAGAAGGTCGCGACCCGCGCCTCCGCCGTAATTTACGTCCTCAAAGATACGCCCGGAGATCCCCGCGGAAAGACCTACGTTATCAATCAATGGACCAGCCGAACCTGGTGTCGTGCTCTGGAAGCTGATCGTGGAAAGTGAAGACGTTGCCGTAAAAGTCAACGACTTCACGACCCAACCAAGGTTCGTGGACGACTTTCCCGTAGTATCAAATGAAAACGTAGCGGGACTTCCCGGTGCCGTGACAATCAGTGTCTTTGGATTCGCGCCACCAAGTACATTACCGGCGAGCTCAAACGACAGTGTGTAACTTACCCCCGGAACCGTGAGAAAGCTTTGCTGAATTCCGCCCGGCATGGTTCCGTTAAGATCGATGACATGTGTTCCAGGTTGAGTTAGTCCATTTTGGAATAGACCACTATCGAGTTCGACATCTCCACTGACAATCGTCCAGTTCGGGATGGCCGAAGACCCAAAACCATAAAACGATGATGGGCTACCGCCGTTCGTTACGTTTTCGAAGGAACCATTTTGGAAGGTTGTGGCGACTGTGACACTTGCGTTCAACCCAAATTCGGATGTATCTCCGAGAAGATCGGTCGCCGTGCCAGTCAAAACACTGGAAGCACTCAGCGTGACTCCAGTCGGTAGAGTAATCTGGCCTGTAAGGTCACCGTTTGCATCAGCGGTTAAGGTGCCGATGTAGGTCTGACTTCCCCCATGACCTCCAACAGCCCCATCGCTTAGATACAGTTCGACGGTTGAGCCGGCGAACGCAACGGAATTGGGAGCACTACCGATATACCCAACGACCGCCAATTGATTTCCCGCAAAAATCGCGGAGGCAATGACCGGTGACGACATCAGATTATTCGGGCCATTCTGAAGCGTCGTCGAATTTGGGGTAACTCCGTCATTATTAAGATCGATCCCGATGCCCACACTATTTTGAATGACATTCCGCAGGATAGAAATGCTTGAAGCCGTATCTGAAACAACAACACCATTGTTGTTGGCACCAAAGACATTTCCCGCACCTGGAACGATTCCTCCGACTGTGTCTCCCTTGGCCCCGCCCCAAGCCCATATGCCCCAGCCTGGTAGTCCAAGAATCGTTCCGAAAGGGCCTTCACCGAACCAGTTCCCTTCGATCGAATTTCCCGTCGAGCCGCTTTTGGCGAATGTCGCTCCGAGTGCGTCTCCGGCGAAGTAGTTTCGATCCGCGATGGTTAAACCACCCACGAGATTGTTCGTTCCAAAAATATCAACCCCCACACGGTCACCAGACACAGACACTCCGTCAGGAAGTATGCCGAGATCGTTTCCCAGAACCAGATTGTTGTTCGACACAACGCTGATCGCACGACCATTTGTCGTCCCATTGAACCCGGTGATAGAAAGATCACGGATGGTTGAACCATCACTTCCGGCCAGCAGATCAAAACAATCAACATCTCCCGCGGTGTTACCATCAATGCGGACTAATGGAGTTCCAGTAAAGCCGGGCTGCGAGGAACCGTCAATTGTTACGGCATTAGTGATCGCCGGCAAGGCGGATGCCAGACTGATCGTCTGTGGTCCGGACCCAGGTATGTTGAACGCGATCGTATTTGTTCCGGGAGTGTTATCAGCTGCCAAGATCGCTTCCCGAAGCGACACCACATGATCCGGTCCGTTGTTCAGAAGAAGTGACGAGATTGACGAAGTATCGCCATCGCTCGTATCAGCGGTCGTAGTTACGAAAATTGTGTGCGCATTTTTTTGAATGACATTAACCGTCCATGTTCGCGGCACGGGGTCTAGATCGATACCACCGTTCGCGGTACCTCCGTCATCTTGAACCTGAAACGCAAAACTTGCATAGGCCAAGCCGAAAGTACCGCTGACCGGCGTAAACACCAAGAGGCCACTCACAATGTCGCTCACCGGAACATACTGCCCGGTGGTAACCGCCGTGCCGTTATCGCTGAGCGTGCCCGATCCGGGAAGTGACGAAATCTTAACTGCTAAGAAATTGTTGGGTGGATTGTCGTTTACGTCAGTGAACCCGAAATCGGACGTTGTAAAAACATAAGTAGAATCCTGGAGAATTGAGACCGTGCTACTTTTTCCGGCAGGTGCATTGTTGACTGGGGTGATATTGAGCTGAATGAATTCACCAAGGGTGTTCACTCCTCCATTCGCAGTTCCACCGGAATCCACGACCTGAAAGCCAAAAAAGGAAGGCCCACCCTTTCGATACACAGCAGGACGAAACTGCATCCCCTGAATTTGTGCTAATGAAAAATTGCCGATTCCCACTACGGTTGTACCATCGGCGAGATAGATGCTCCCGAAATATGTAGGGTCCGGGATCGTCGTGACACTGTAAGTCAGTGTTTGACTCGCTTCATCAGGTCCGCCTCCGGGCCCGAACGCCACGCTTCCGAGACCAAGTGAAGTCAAACCCGAGTTTTCCAGGACCGTCAGATTATTGACACTACCTCCGGTGAGAACCGGTGGGTTGTTTACAGGCGTGACGTTGATTGTGAGTAACTTTGGCACGGGGTCGGTATCGACTCCTCCATTGGCAGTTCCACCGTTATCCTGAACCTGGAAGGTGAAGGTCGAGTATGCCGTGCCGTTGGCATAGATTGCGGGAGTGAATTTCAGGAGACCCGAATTCATATCGGAGACGTTCACGAACTGTCCGGCCGTGACTGCCACACCGTTATCCGTGAGTGCCCCGGCTGTCGGAAGCGATGTGATTTCGACCGCGAGTAGATTGTCGGGAGGATTATTATTTGGATCCGAGTAACCAAAATCACCTGTTGTGAACACGTAACTCGAATCTTCGAGCAGTGTTACCGACTTTGAAGTACCCAACGGTGGATTATTGATATAGGAAACGCCTTGGAGAGCCGTATCAGTCTGGGTGCTGAATGCAGTCGTGCCGCCGGTTGTTGCCGCACTAGAATACTGTGGTAATCCGTTCGTTGAAGCAATACCCGTGGTCTGATCCCAGGCCTTGAAACTAAGTGTTGCCGTTTCACTGGTTTTTCCATCAGGGACGTAACGAATCAAGGTGCCGCTGTCCAGCAAAAGCGCGTTATTGAGGGACACGGAACCGAAGTTCGACCATGTAATATTGTCCGTGGAAAACTGGAAGATTCCATTTCCCGTTGTTGACACTACGGCGATTCCACTCAACGCTCCAAGGTCAACATCCGTCTCCATGGCGGTAAAAAGCATCACGCTAACTTTTGTTGCGGCCGAGGTTGTGTCCTCGTTTGTTGAAGGCAGACTTTGAAGTCCGGTATAGCCGAGTGTTGGCGCATGGTTTACCGGGTTGATGGTGGTTGCCACCGTATTCGTGGCGATCATCGAGAGATCGTTAGCCAGCGTGGCAATTTCTTGAGCGGTGAGGGCGCGGTTGTAGATACGGACGTCGTCGATCTCGCCTGTGAAGTTCCAGGTCGTTCCGCCGTTGCCATGTTTACCGATAAACGTATTCGCGCCCTGGTTGTAGGTGATGCTGTCCGTAAGCGTGCTCTGCGAGCCAACAAGCGAACCGTCTAGATACAACTGAACGACTTGATTGGTTTTATCGAACGTGAAGGCCACATGATGCCAGCCAGTACCGGCAAGTGTTCCTGAGTAAAAAGTCTGGGGCCAGTTGTTGCCATTGTAATAGAAGCCATCGAGTCTACCGCCATTGTCAAGAACGATGCCAACGCTGTCGCCCAGTGAAATGACATCCGCACCGCTCGTTCCCGCGGAAGTCAGATTCACCCAGGCCGAGAGCGTGACGTTGGCGGGTTTTCCGAAGAGACCAGTGATCTGCTCACTGGCGCCGCCGGACAGATTGAGAACATTGCCGCGAGTGGCGTCGTTGACCGACGTTCCGCCGCTATTCGTTGCGTTATTGGCGGCGGCGGGGCTGGTATCCGTACCTAGAGCGCTGGTGTTCTTGAAGGTGTAGTGACCGACCAAACTGGTGTCGATGTTCAGGCTCAGCAATAGTGAACTTATGTCGAACACGGAAAGAGTGTCACTGCCGACATAGTTGGCGGTCGGAGTGTAGATCAGGCCGTTCAGCGCGGCGTTGATCGCACTGGTTGTTCCACTGAAGGTCATCGTTGGGTTTGCGGTTCCAGTGCCGACAGAGAACGCTAACCCCACCACACTTGCCAGCGTCAGTGTTCCGTTTGCGACACTTATTGTGATTTGGTCGTTGACGCCATTGGGGTCGTTGAGAGTGATCGGGTTGCCGTTCGCCGTGGAGAATACCACGCTCGTATTCTCATTCGTATTCTGACCGCTGGGCACGGTGATTTTCACCGAATTGGTGACAATTATGCTTGATGACGCTTTAGTCGAGCTGAAGGCAGTGCTTCCACCGTTGGTACTCACATCGGCGGATGTCCCGGCCGTTCCACTGGTCTGGTCCCAGGCCTGGAAAGTCAGACCGTTGGAAACGGTGCCATACCAATTGGCGTTGGGAACAAAGCGGACGTAGGTCGTCGTGTTTGCCGCCAACAGCAACGCCGCGGTTTGACTGGGGGAACCGAACGCGGTCCAGGTGGTTCCCGCATCAGTGCTGAATTGCCAAGTACCATTGGTGTTGTCGACGCCCGTCACGGCGATGCCAGTTACAGCACCGGCATCGGGATCGGTCACATATCCTGTGATCAGCGAGGAAACTAGCGTACCCGGATTGCTGGTGGGGTTTTCATTGATTGTAGTCAGGTTATTGGAACCAGAGAGCACCGGCGCATTGTTCGTGGCTGCGTGGATCGAAACGGCCCCAACTTCCCACTGCGTCGAACTTGGTACTGAGGTGGTCAAGGTCACTGAGGGTGCACCTGCCGCCGTGACCGACAATCCTCGCTGCACCGGGTCAGTCTGAGTCCACTGTTGAACCTCTCCGACACCCGGGGTGTAACTCACTGAGTTGCTTTCCCAGTTCTCCACGTCCAGCACAACGTCATTGGTCGCGCTTGTGACGACGATGGAACTCGCCAGGCCCGTGCCTGCGTTACCCACGAATGTACCGGTCGGGGATGTTTGATCAACGCCGTTGAACGTTGTCGCACCGCCGGTCGCATACGTCGTTGCATTGAAACTCGCAACGACATTCGCCGTTTGGACGGCCGGGTTGATGAGACTCCAGATCTCGACCGCATGATTTCCGGTGGCTCGGCCTACCTGTGTCAATGCCACTCCACCAAACGTGACTCCCGCAACCGACGCACCAAGCCCATCAATGTCTAGCTCGACGAACATGACACGGTTCTGACCGTTGGCAACGGTATCCGTCCAAGTCAAACTGGTTGCGCCGAGAAGTCCGGTTGAGGCCGAAAAACTCGGACCGTTCGACGTGATCGCCAACAAACCGTAGCAATCGCGCATTAGCAAAGCATCAACAAGCCCGCCGCCGGTGATGGTTCCCGTCTGATATTCCAACGTCCAATTACCGCCCAGCGAACTTGGGCCGGTGAGGTTCGTACTGGCCGAGACGTTTGCGGCTGTGAGGCGCGCGAGGTCTTGAACGAACGCTTTCCCATCCGCGTTCTCCGCCACATCGCAGCCATAAAGCAGAATATCGGCGCCGGGAGCCAGGGCATTTTTCCAGGAAGAAATCGCGGCGGAATCCGTGGCGGTGTCGAGGCCGGCGGTCGTGAGCAAGGTATCGCCGATCAAGACGGCACCGTCTTCTCCGTGCGAGATGATGTGAACGGCCGCGACATTGCGGTAAGCACTGAGGACTTCAGTGATCTGGCGAACACCATCTCGGGAGGGGTCGAGGGTGACGACCACGCGATTCGGCACCGCGGCGGCGATCAGGTCTTTGACAACAGTCGTCGCATTGGGAACGCGCGCGTCGACAAAAACGATTTCGACGGGGTGTGTCGGAGTGGCAAATTCGCGGAAGCTCGGATTGGTCAGCGGGTTGGCGGCGGGCGCGACGCGAATCGGCATTCCCGCACCCGAGTTCGGCAAGGGCGCAATCGCTCGACCGAGTGGAGTGAGATCCACCACGCCGGCAAGCCCGGTCGCGGCCCCACTCAAAACGCAGCGCGGCTCAAGCGCCTCCAAGTGCAGGCGAGAGAGTGTGTTGCGCCGACGAAGATCACGAGCGTTGCGACGAATGATCCCGATTCTCCAGACAAAACGGAACGAGGATTCAGCCGTTCCGGTCGCTTCCCTCCGACCGTTTCACTCTCCGCGGGCAATACCCGGGCATGCGGGCGCGGTTCTTCCTGGCGGCGGGTCGATTCGGAGCCGCTTATAAACCAATAGGTTCTCAACACGAGTCGTGCCCGTTTTTTTGCGAGGATCTCCCGAGGTCGTCGCGTTCCCACAGTCCTTGTCGCGAAAGGGGGTTAGGACTGACAACGCGAGCGGGTTTCTCACTCGGCCGAAGCTAGCCAGGTGAGGAAGCCCAGATGATTCACCGCAGAGAACGCAGAGAGCGCAGAGAGGGGTGGACTAAGGAGTTTCGCTAGAGCAAGTCAGGGGAGGTTATCCTCGCGCAGAGTTTATGGTCCCGAAAACGATGTGTTACTCGTCCTTCCTCTGCGCGTTCTCCGCGGTGAATAATCCGGGGAAGGGGAAGGGTCGATCCGGAAGGGTGCGATCGGAATCCGTCAGAACGTCGCAATCAACGCGGCGATTTGCGCAAGGGCTTCAGCGAGCCCGGCTTCCGCCGTGGCGGAAAGCCCTTCTCCGACCGAGAAATCGGTCGCCGGGATGCTCACGAGCCAGGCCGGCGGACAGGTTTCGAAAACGTCGCGAGCGAGAGCGAGAAGGGATTGAGGGTCCGACGAGTGGCCGACGGTCGCGGCGTTGGACTCATCGAGCGGCTCGACTCGGCTGATCTCGACCGGGTCTTGAGCACGGACGGCACGCGCGTCGATGAACACGACGCGCCTTGCCTGAGAAATGGGTGAGGCGAGTTCGGGAGTGAGCTGAACGACGGCCAATGCGTTGACGTTCGGCAGGTTCCAGCCTTCGACACCGAGCGCCGCGAGTTGACCCACGGCGTCGTCGGTGCGCAGCGTGCTGCCGATCCCGATCACCAGGAT
>Ga0209698_10003339_pt1 | contig 17944 bp, 16 predicted proteins | sample LitLauG_LLR_2012_FD_187203 | JGI IMG/M metagenome (GOLD analysis project Ga0209698, IMG submission 187203) | Freshwater sediment microbial communities from Pennsylvania, USA - Little Laurel Run_MetaG_LLR_2012 (SPAdes) (version 2) | ecosystem: Environmental > Aquatic > Freshwater > Creek >...
GACGGCGAGGCACCATTGCCGGCGGACGCACAGGCGGCGCTGGATAAGTGGGCGGAGACGGGGGGACCGTTGCCGCCGGCTTTGCAGGCAGTGGTGGGCAAACGGATCGGCAAGCTGACGGCAGCCCGCGAGACGGAGAAGGCGCGGGCGGATCAGGCGGAGGCGGCTTTGGCCGCGGCCAAGGCGGAAGCGGAGGCACTGCGCAATGATCCCAACCGGCCAGCCCACGCCACGCCGCCGACGGTGCTGGACGAGAAATCGGTGGCGACGATGGCGGCGACCGCGCAAAAGATGGTGACGGAGATTGAGAATTATCTCGATGACTCCGCCACCGACGACGAGCGCGGACGCGTGGAGCGGTTCATGCAGTCCAGAGGTCTGGACGCCAAGGGCCTGAAACGCGAGTTGCGCACGACCAACGCGTTCCTGACGCAGGAACTGCCACAGCTGCGGGAGCAGGTGCAGCGGTTCAAGCAGCAGGAGGCGCAGTTGACGCCGGTGGCGAAGGCGCGGTTTCCCTGGCTGGACGACAAGGCCCGGCCGGAGTACGCGCAGGCGCAGCAGGTGCTGGGACTGATGCCGGAGATCGTGCAACGCACGCCGGCGCACAAGGTGGCGGTGGGCACGTATGTGCTCGGGCTGAAGGTGCTGGAGGCGTTGAACGCCGCCGGCATTGACGGCGATGCCACGGCGGCGCTGGGTCCGGTGCTGGCCAAGGCCTTTCCCGCCAAAGGTTCCGCCGCGAAAACCGTTCCGACCAAAACGCCCCCGCCCAAAACGCCGACCGGCGGCAGCGCCGCGCCCGGCAAGGTGAACGCCAAGCCGCTGGATGCGGCGAGCACGAAGTTCAACCAGAAGATGACCCGGCAAAGTGCCACGGATCTGGCGAGGGCAGCCCTTGCCGCGGCTTAACGCTGAAAAGCTGAAAAGCTGAAAAGCTGAAACACTGAAAATCAGGGATTTCAAGAAACAAACAAAACGAAAGATCAAACATGTTACTTGAAAAAAATGTAGTGGGTAAGAAAACGGACTGGGCGAATTACATCACCCTGGCCGATGAGCATGAAACCCCCATGCTCCGGGTGCTGCCCAAAGGGCCGAAACCCGTCAACGTGGTGAAGCACTATCAATCCGACACCTATTCCGCGCCGCAGGGCAATGCCTGGCCGGATGGCAAGGATTGGGACACGTTCAAATCCGCCGGGCAGAACCGGAAGGAATTGACGGCGCGGGTGCAGTGGTTCGTGCAGACGGCCGCGGTTTCCAAACTGGCGGAGGATGTGGCGGACACCGCGGGCATCCAGGACGAACTGGCGCACGAAATCCCCAAGAAGATGACGGAGATGGCGCGCGAAATGGAATGCGCGGCGGCGAGCGACCAATCGGCAGTGGCCGATGCGGGCGATGCGCAGACGGGCAACAAGTTCCGCGGTTGCGGCGCCTGGGTGGCGGCCACGGCGACGGCGGATGCGGATATGGCGGTGGATGCGACCATTCTGCCGGCGGCGGCGCAGATCTACACGGACACGAAGGCGAACCTCACGGAGGATGCCGTGAAGCTGGCGCTGGAATCCGCGTGGCTGGCGACGGGGCGCACGGGCATGAAAGTGGGTTTCGTGGGCAGCAAGCTCAAGAAACAGTTCGGGGTCTTCCAGTTCTACATTCCCACGAGCCTGAACACGCAGGCCACGGCGCGCATCATTACGCGCGGCGAGGATGCGACGGTGCTGGGCAACATGGTGGACGTGTACGACAGCGACTGGGGCAAAGTGGAATTGCACCTGACCCGCTGGAATGCGCACGAGAACTTTGGCGGTTCCGTGACGAAAGCGCAGTGGCGCGGGTATTTCCTGAATACCGAGCGCTGGGCCTGGTTGTGGAATCAGAAGCCGACGGTGTACAAGCCCGAATTCAAGGGCGGCGGTTACAAGGCGGCGATTGATGCCATCCTGATGTTCCTGTGCTGGAATCCGGTGGGCGAAATCAAAATTGCGCCGAGTGACGCCTAAACACCAAACGCTGAAACGCTGAAACGCTGAAAAGCTGAAAGGCCCAGTAGGCACAAACAAACGAAATATTTGACCAAGAATTAAAATGAAAATTATTCCTCTTCCTTTGGAAACGCAGGCGCGGTTGAACGCGAACACGAAGATCATCCTGGATTACACGGACCTGAACGGGACCGGGTTGGCGAATGCCAACAACATCCCGTTTAGCGCGGCGTGGACCAGTGGCACCGGCCAGAGCATTGAGCCGCTGACCTTCGTATCGGCCTCGGCGCAGTATCCCACGGCGTCGCTGGGCGCGACGACGAACCAACTGCCGGCAGGCACGCGGGTCAGCAACTGCATTGCGAACGTCATCACGCCGTTCACGAGCAGCGGCGGGGCGATCACCAGCCTGGGGCTGACGCTGGGCGATGCGGGCAGCGCGACGCGCTTCTTGCAGAGCATTGACCTGAAAACGGCGGCGTACACGCAGACCTCGAGCGCGGCCTATGTGGAAAGCGCGGCGTTCAATGTCCTGGCCACGGCCACAATTGTGGGTCAGACGATTGCCAGCCTGAATGCCGGGCAAATTGAAATCTACTGCAACATCGAGCCGATCTACGATCTGGTGGCGGTGAAGTAGTGGTGATGGTGGTTTGGGTTCTCCCGGCGCGGCGGTTCCGACGCGCCAGGAGTTTTCAAAGGCGGCAAGCCTCTTTGACCGGAACAAAACCAATCTAAACAAAAAACAATTCTAAAATTCTTATGAAAATCAAACGTTCGATCTACGGTGCGGTGTTAGTGGCGGGGCTGGCGCTGTTTCTGGCGCTGCCGGTAAAGGCGGATCAAGTGACCATTCCCAACAGCCTGGCCAGTGTGAGCAATGCCACGCTGGTGGCGACGGATGGTCCGGCGCTGGCCATTGTGCCGTTCCACGATTATGGCTTCCTGATCAGCCAGAGCGCGGCGGGCACGGGCACGAGCAACGCGATCTATGGGTTCGATTACCAGGTGGGCACGAACTGGACGACCACGACGCCGCTGAAATTGACGCTGGCGCTGAATGGCACGACGAACACGGGCGGTTACTTCTATCTGAACCAGACGAACTTTGCGGGGGTGAACGCCATCCGGTTCTCTTACTTTTCGTCCACGCAGACGAATATTGTGACGCCGCAGAGCATTCAGGCGGGCGTAATCCACTAAAAAGCTGAAAAGCTGAAAAGCTGAAAGATTTTTGTGGAAGTAGATTTCTCCAAGCTGGACCTGGCCACGGCCACCAAGGTGGACGAGGTGATCCGGGGAACGTATAACCAGACGCTGTTGCGCGCGGCGGAGCGGCAACGGCGGGTGGCGTTCATCAATCACCTCCACCGACCGCTGGCGCAGGACGGCTTTGGGGAGCGGACGCTGATGATTGATCCGGTGTTTGATGCGTACTGGCGGGCCTGCTACGGCAGCCGGTACACGCATGACGCGGATCTGCTGAAGTTTCTGACGAAGCGGAATCCGGAGATCGCGGTGCGGTCCCGGGGGACAAAGGAGATCTTTGTGGGGTATGCGCCGGGGAGTGCGAGCCGGCGGCCGTGCGGGCTGACGGAAACGGAGAAAAGCGGAAAGCGGGAAAGCGGGAAAGCGGGAAACATGGCGGAAAGCGGAAAGCGGGAAAGCGGGAAAGCGGGAAACGGGGAAGGAGGCGCATGTGCGCACGGTTGATTATAGCGATGTTTTGCGGGGGAGCGCGGCGCTGGCGGGGCTGCAACCGACGGATTTGAATACGGCGGAGTTTGCGCTGTTCCGGAGCGCGCATGACCGACGGCTGCAATTCGCCTGGGAGATCCATCGCTGGCCGGAGATCTGCCGGTATGAACAACGGAATTTCCGCGCGCCCTGGGATGCCAGTCACGCTTACGCGGCGGGCGATGAGGTGCTGGATGTGCCCACGCTGACGTATTTGCAGGCGTTGCAGGCGAGCACGGGCCAGGCGCCGACGACCAATAATGTGGTAAATCTGGCGTATTGGGCGCCGTGTCAGACACAGTACCAGGCGAATGCCTATGTGGCGGGCAGTACGTATGCCATCGGTGACCAGGTGCTGTATACGGATCAGCAGGTTTACCAGCTTTACGCGCTGCCGATGGTGGCGGCTAATGCCGGGGATCCGAGCATGAACAATTCCTATTGGCCGGCGGGCACGCTCAACGGCAAAGCCTATTATGTGGCGACGGGGGGAAATCAAATTGCCTGGGATGGAACAAACTGGAATTTGCGGTATCAGGATCAATTTGGCTGGCACACGCAATATACCAGCACGGACGCGGTGGCAACGCCGAATCTGGTGACGACCTGGACAGCGGTGGGCGGCACGCTACCGGTACCGACGGTGACGCTGGGCAGCGGCAGCTTTCCGGCGGGCTGGGCGAAACTGACGCCGTTCAACCGCTATATCGGGTATGAACAGACGCTGGCGGATGGGACGCCGTTGACGCCGATTGGGGAATTTCTGTTTGCCTGGGACCGCGATCCGCGGGTGACCACCAAGCTGTGTCCCTTGCGCTACACGCTGAGCAGTGACGGGGCGCAGTTCACGACGCTGCGGCACGCGAGTGCGCAGGTGTGGCTGCTGTACCGGCTGCGGCGGCCCGAGCTGACGGGGGATCTGTATGACCCCACCGTGGTCTATACGCCTGGACGCCAGGTGTATTACATCAACGCCACGACGGGCGCGGGCAACTTTTACGATTGCAGCACCACCACGACCGCCGGCGACAGCCCCGCGAGCGCGCCGGCCAAATGGTCGGTGGTGGCGCTGCCTTACACGTTCCGGCAGTACCTGATCCAGGGCGGTTACGCGGATTGGCTGACGGCGGATGGCCAGACAGACAAGGCCGGCGTGATGGAGAACGTGGCGGGCGCCCTGCTGGAAGCCGAGGCGGACAAACTGCAACGGCAGCAGGGACAGACTAACCGGCTGCAATTTTCCAGTTAATGACGAATGACGAAGGACGAATGACGAAGGACGAATATGAAACGTAAATCTAATATCGTGCGGTGGCTGATCCTGGTGGTTTCAGCTTTTCAGCTTTTCAGCTTTTCAGCGTTTCGCGTTTGGGCGTATCCGCCGGCGCCGGCCACGCAGGCGCAGGTGAATGCGGGGACGGAGCCTTACCTGTACGTGACGCCCAATACGCTGGCCAATAAGACGGGCGGGGGCAGCCTGAGCAGCAAGCAGTTGAACACGCTGGCCACGGCGATCACCAGTTACACGGATCAACCGCAGGAAGGCTTGAAAAGCTACCTTTCGCCTCTGAGTTCTCCTGAGTGGCAGTTCGTTGGCCGGTCAGCAATTCCCAGCTACCGCAATAACGAGTGGTTTCTGTCGGAAAATGGACTTGAGAACGGCGATCCAACAACCTCCGGTTATTACTGGTACAACATTCCAGTGACAATGGGTGCCACAGGAATCACAGCGACGGTGTACATGCACTCAATCTATGGCACCAATGTCACGGTTAAGCTTGAGCTCTGGAACCAGAACACGTCGCTGATGCCGTACGCGACAACGAACACGGTAACGCCGACACCTCAAGCATTCACGGTTACCGGAGCGACCAATGGAAATTACCTTCTGAACATTCACACTGCTGGCAACGGTGTGGCAGTGAGCAACAACATTGCTCTGACCTTCGCTCCGGCTCCGACTGATCCAGTTCTGTCTGCTCCGTTCGTGCGCTACCGTGTGACGCCGCAGCAAGTATTCGGTGACGCTGGAAGCTATGGATATTACGGTCAGCACGAGGTCTATCAAGGCCAGTACGCTGACCAGTCCGTGACCCGCGCCTCGCCGTCCAGCTACGTCGAGTTTAAGACAACCGCCACTAACATCGCTTTGGAAATATTCGCTCAGGCAGCGGCGCAATACGCCACGATCTCGGTCAATGGTGTGGTTGTGACAAACATAACGTCGCAGGCATCGGGCACGCCCATCTTCCGAAACATCTACCCGTACAACATCAATTCCTCGCAGAACATGAACACCATTCGGGTGGTCGGCTACCGAGGCAATCAGGACGGTCTGAGCGCGGTTTATGTTCCCACAGGATCATCGGTTGAGTTTAAGAGCCATGAGCCTCAGCGCAAGCTTCTGATCATCGGCGACTCCATCATGACTTCGCTGAACACGACCAACCGGTTCAACACCATTGCACGAATGCTGGAGCAGGTATTGCCGTTGCGAGTATTCAACTACTCGTCGTTTGGCATTAGCTTGTACGACATGTGGCAGACTTCTCCAAACAAGTTGTGGCTGTCGGATGCGATTTCTGAAAGCGACCCAAGCGACGTTTGGATTGAGCAGTCATTCAATGATTGGGCGCACGCGAATTGGGCGTCAACAAATACGTTCATTTCCTGCTATGGAAACATTGTTGACACAATCCACTCTTATTTGCCACGGGCAACAATCTATTGCCAGTCCGCAATTCCGGTTGGTCCAACATACTCAGGAACTAATGCCAACGGTGAGACTCTGGCGCAATACCGCACCGCAGTCCAGTACGTCACACTGTCGCGCACCAATTACTGCATATTCGTGGACGGAACCTCAGTCATTCAGGCAAGAGACATTTCTGCCGATGACGTTCATCCTACCGACAGTGGTAATGTTCACATTGCGTCGTGGATGAAGGACCAGATTTGGACAAACCGGATTGTGGTGTTGCCGCAGTTCGCCAGCAACAGCATTGTGTCCCTGATTCAGAGTAACACGTATTCGGCCACCTTCACCGGCAGCAACAACCTTTCCACTTTCGCATCGACCAATGGTAATCAAGTGACGATTAATTACTCATTGCAGACTTGGTTGCTGACCAATGGTGTCACGGTTCAGGGTGGCTGGTATGGCACTAATCATACGGCTGACTTCATCCTCGGTGGTAACAAGGCGCAGATCATCCTCCCTTGGTAACATGAAACAATTCCTGATCATCCTAGCTTGCTGTTTATCAGCCAAGGCGCAGTTCTTCACCAACACATCACCGACCGTCTGGGTTGGTAACCTGACTAATCTGGTCTTTACCAATGCTGGTGGTAACGTCTGGACCAATGTCAACCCGTCGAGCGGACCTCCGACTTATACCTTACAAGACAACTACAACCTGTCCTTTGGTGGTGATGGTACTATGAACTATGGCCAATACTACGGCAGCTCCGACAAATGGCTGGCCAGTGGCAAGTTCACGGCTTCATCCAGTTATACCGTAACCAAGGTAGATGTGAACTTGAATAAAACAGGTACACCCACGTTTAATGTTAGAGTTCATATTTATACAGTGTCTGGTGGAGTTCCCAATACCGACATCAGTACACCATCAGCCTGGGTATCAGCTAACCAAACGTGGATTACCAGCTTTACCGGAATTTCTGCCTCGCTGACTTCTGGCCAAACCTACTGCATTGTTCTGGAGAGTGATGTCGTTCATGGTGATGGGTCGAACTATGGCTTATGGCGTTATACTTTTGATGGTGGAAACGGCACTTGGTATCAGTCGTCAAGTGGTTCTGGCTGGAGTAACCAGTCTGGCAACACGCGGGGCGAGTTTGCAGTTTATTCTTCACCATGAAATGGTTAGTTATTACATTAATGGTATGTTTGTCAGTTAAGGCTGACATCCTGCCCGCCTCACGGTCAGTTGACTGGTCGCAGGTCGGGTATGAAGGTGGTATTCCGAGTTGGTTGGCTTCGTCGACCTTATCAGGTATCGACAATACTGGAGCCAGTGATGTGAGTGGAGCCATTAACTCAGCATTATCTTCTTGTCCTTATGGTACTGCCGTCCTATTGCCGGCTGGGAAGTTTCTGGTCACTAGCACGGTCAACATGGCCAGCGGTGCGGTGTTACGCGGGTCAGGCACTAACACCATTTTGATCGGGAACATCAATGGCCCGATTGTTAAGTGGTATCAATCGTTTTACTATATCAATCAGACTAACATCTCATCTGGATATACCAAAGGGTCCACCAATCTGGTCTTGATCGGCCTACCTTCCGATCTGGCTGTCGGGACTCGTATCCAGATCACTGAGAGTAACGATACTAGCTTTGTTAACCCTTCCGGTATTGATGGTAGCGTCGGTGAGTTTGCCATGGGTCAGTATACTGAGATTCAAGCCATCAATGGTAATACGTTGACAGTCTGGCCACCACTGTACATGAACTATACGAACACCTGCTCGCCATTCATTTATTGGCCAGTCAATGCGGTATCTCCACAGTACAACATGCTAACGCAGTCAGGAATCGAAAACATGGTGGTTAGCAACATCAACACTGGATCTAGCGAATTAAACTTCCAGATGGACTACTGCTCGCGTTGTTGGATTAAGGATGTGCAAAGCTGGTGGGGGTCGGTCTGTCATGTGTGGCTTTACAACACTTTCCGGTGCGAAATCCGGGATAGTTCGTTTAATGGGGTCATTTCACCGGTCACGTCGTCGAGGTGCTACGGGATGCAGATTGGTACTCCAAACTCGCCGCATCCATCTAGCAAAACCTCGGCTTTACTCTGTGAGAATAACGTCTGGACAGGCTGTCGTGGTAGTGTCGTGGTAGGCTATGGTGCATCTGGTTGCGTTTTTGGTTACAATTACTTTGTTAACACTACCAATGAATCAGCCGGCTATCTTCGATGTGACGTATTTATCCATTCAGCTCATCCTACCATGAACCTATTCGAAGGCAACATTGGACAGTGCATTAACGCAGATGATTTTCATGGATCATCTAGCCACAATGTGGTCTTCCGCAACTACTGGCGTGGTCGGGACTTGACCAACTCAGACACGTCAAGCCTTAGGTCGATTGAAATGGACGCGTGGCAGAGGTACTACAGCACATTTGGTAATGTAGCTGGCTACTTAAACATAAGTAATGACATGGCTGCGTTATCAAGCCCTACCGGTGGTACCCTAGCCTTGGCTCTGGTGCCAGACACGAGCTGGAACTACCAGAACTGGTACAAGGCTCTAATGTTCGGATACGATGGTGAAGGTGGTGGCGTGACGCAGAATGATACGTTGGTCTATTCGACTGCAATAACCACTGGTAACTTCGATTATGTGAAAAATAGTGTGACATGGGACACTAATGGAGTTCAGGCCATCCCGGTTTCATTGTATCAGTCAGGTAAGCCTAGCTGGTGGGATGGTTCGCCTTGGCCACCGATTGGTAGCGACCTGTCACCCATGGTCGGCACGATTCCAGCTTATGATCGGTATTATGGAATAACACATCAGGCCACCAATAGCCCGACCCTGAGCTTCCGGTTTAACTCAATTAAACCCCAATGAACCCCAATACCAATATGACCGATATTATCAATGCCGCCGACAAGGTTGCCGCCCAGAATGACCGGTGGCTGATGGTGGCGTGCCTGATCATCATTGGCATCATTGCGGTCTGCATCTGGCGGTGGATGGTGAGTGACCGGGAAAAGCTGTCAGAGCGCCTGACAGTGATAACAGATAGGCACATTGCATTTTCCGAAAAGCTGACGGAGGTGGTTTCAAACAACACCAACGCCCTATCGAATAACACCGATGCACTTAACGAGGTCAGTGCCGTGATGCGCGGGTGCAAGGGGCAAAATGATTCACGATAGCAAAACAACCAAACAAAATCCGAATGACGAATGACGAATGACGAAATAAAAACAACATTATGAATAATGACCAAATTAAATCACTTGTCCGGCTGCTGTTGAATACAGCTTCCGGGGCCATCATCGCTTGGAGCGCGAGCAAATCGCAGTCGGCCAAGGACACGGGCCAATTTCTGGCGAACTTTATCAATGGTCCGGATGCGCTGGCGCTGGGGATGACGGCGGTGGCGTGGATCTGGGGGCACTTGGCCCATAGCAATGGGCCGGAGACGCCGCAGCCCACCAGTGCGCCGCCGCCCAAATCCACCGGAAGCGGTGGCACGCTGGGCTTGTGGCTGAGCCTGGGTGCGCTGGCCGGCTTGATGGTGGCGGGGTGCGCCGGAATTGCTCCCGGAAATGACCCGCTGGTAGTGCGCGTGGAACAGACGCAGACGACGGCCAAGGGGGCGTTTGATCTGGTGTTGAAAGTGGATAACGCTGACCGGGGCTTTTACAAGACTAATGCGGCGGGGTTTCATGGTTTCTGTGAGTGGCTGCGCGTGAAAGTGCCGACGAGCGATGGCGGGGTGCTGCCGCGGGCCAGCGCCATGCTTTGGACGCTCGACGCCGAGAAGTTGGCTTACAAGGCGGGAACGGCGAGCAGCAACAACCTGGTGCTGGTGTGGGACATGGTGCAGACCAATTTGACTCAGGCCCAGACTTGGTTGCTGGCGGTTACCAATAGCCTGGCGAAATAAAGCGGAAATCCGGAAAGCGAGAAAGCGGAAACGAAACAAAACAAACACGAAAGGAAAACGATTATGACAGCAGCTTTAGCACTAGTGCAAATCATCCTGCCGTTGCTTCCGAGCATTGAATCGGGGGCAGTGGAATTGTGGAACTTCATCAACACCGTTCGGGGCGCAGCGCAGCAAAGTGCGGTTTGGACGACTGACATGGAAGCGTCGTATCAGGCGACGCTGAAAGCCACCACCACGGACCCGGCGTATCAGCCGGACGCACCGAAATAGGTTTTATGCGAATTGCGCTAATTGACGCTCATTAAACTGCATGAATCGCTACCGCCAATACGGTCAACTGGACGATTTCCCGGAGGTGTTCGGGGATGTGCAGTTTACACGTCTGGACATGAAGACGGACCCGGCGACCCTGCCGGCGGGGGCGGTGCAGGTGAGCGAGAATCTGCGCATGGATGCCAATGGCATCACGGTGCGCGGCGGGATCAGCCGGCAATTCCTGGCGGGCACGTACATCGGCACCATCGTCAAGAGCGGGATTTACCGGCCGGATGGCGCGGAAGATCGCCTGGTGTTCATCACGTTCAACCGGATGTGGCTGTTTAACCCGGCGGATCAGACGCTGGCCATGTATCCGCTGCCGGCGGGGGAGACGTTTCTGCCGGGAGATACGGTGGACCTGGTGCAGGGCGGGATTGGCGCGGGCACGTTGCCGCGGCTGTTCATCTTCCACGGGCTGGATAATAACACGCTCTCGTTCGATGGCGCGGTGGTGACGGTGGGGACGCATATCCCGAAGGCGTCCATCGGCCTGTTTTACCAGAACCGGCTGGCGGTGGCGAGCGGAGCGCAAAATATCAGCACCAGTGATTTTCTGGCGTTCGACCTGGACGCGAATTGGAATCTGCTAAACCAGTTCCAGATCGAGAAGGGCGGGGCGGATTATCTGGTGGGGTTCATGGCGTACCAGGGCGACTACGTGCTGATTGGCACGCGGAAGAAATGGTTTGTGGCGTATTTCGATCCCGGTCTGGGCACGAGCAATCCCTACACGGGCGCGCTGAGCAACCAGAGCTGGCTGCGGCTGCTGACGGCCGAGGCGGGACCGGTGGGGCGCGAAGCGATGCTGGCGGCGGCGGGCATGATCTGGTTTGTCAGCGATTCGGGCATCTACGCTTTTGCGCCGAATTTGAATAATGAGCTGGTGCCGCTGGGCCGGCCATTGAGCGCGGAGATCCTGCCGGCGTTCAGCCGGATGAATGGCGCGGCGGCGAGCGGGGCGACGATAGCGCAGTTTGGGTACCGGATTTATTTTGCGCTGCCAATCTCGGATGTGCCGGTGGCGATCACGAATTTCAGCGCGGTGAACCATTACACCAACGGGGTGGTGCTGCCGCAGACGCTGCCGTTCCTGCTGACGCAGGGGGCGATTGCGACGATCACCACGGGCACGGCGCACGGCTTGAGCGCGGGCGACATGGTGCAACTGTCGGGCCTGATGAGCGGGAGCCTGAACACCTCGTGGCCGGTGCTGGCGGTGATTGACACCTTGAATTTTCAGGTGGCCATTCCGACTTCCACCGGGGCGGTGCTGACCGGTCAGCGGGCCACGGCGCAACGGCTGGCGATGCGGAACAACCTGATTGCGGTGCTGAACACCAGCAACCGGGACGCCGAACATCCGCTGGGGGTGTGGGAGAGCCTGGACACGTTGCCGCAGGGTTTCTATGCGGATGCGCTGAGGATTGCGGATTACGGGCCGCAGCGGCGGCTGTGGATTGTGGACGCGGTGCGCGGGCCGGCGCTGTACGAGCAGGGCGCGGTGGATGAGGTGGGCGATGTGGTGGGCGGGGTGGCGCTGCCCTTTACGCTGCCGGTGACGCTGTACCCGGCCAATTTTGCGAGTGTGCCGGTGGCGGGCCGGCTGGTGAGCCGGGCGTATCGGTGGGAAGGCACGCTGGGCAGCCCGCACGGGACGATTGCCTACAACCGCCGGGTGCGGGCCAGCGAAGTGCGCCTGGCCACGCGCACGGGCGATGCTGCCACGGTGATCTGCCGGGTGCGAATTCCGGGCCGGTTGCAACAGGAATACACGCAGACGTTCACGGCGGATCCGAACCAGCCGGATGCCGCGGTGTATCAGCGGGTATCGGCGCGGGGTCTGGAAGCGGAGGTGGAAGTGCAGGCCACGAGCGGACAGCCGACGATCCGCAGCTTGGAAATACAGGTGATGAAGAGCGGAACATACTGAAAAGCGGAAAGCGGGAAAGCGAGAAAGCGGAAATGAAGCGGAAACGAAACTAAAAACTAACTAAATATTATGCCACAACTTGTCGCAGGTGAAACTTTTACGAACGTCAGCCCGGGGAACCAGGTGGATTACTCCCGGCTGAATAACCATGTCAATAATGCCCTGCTGCTGAATGGCGCGGTGACGGATCAGAGCGATGTGAGCACGCGGGCGGCGAACCCGCTGCCGCTGGCGGCGGATACGTTGCTGCTGGGCGATAGCACGCAGGCGGATACCGGCACGCCGCTGAAGGTGCGGATGGACCATCTGCTGCTGCAAAGCCAGCGCGATGGCACGCAGCGCTGGGGCGGCACGGCGGGCGGCACGGTGAACGCCATCACCATCACGACCAGCCCGGCCAGCTCGGGCGCGTATGTGGCGGGCGAGGTGGTCCGCTTCAAGACTTCCGGCGCGAACAATGGCGCGGTGACGCTGAATGTGGACGGGCGCGGCGTGGCGAACGTATATTCCGCGGCCGTGGCGGCGCTAGTGGCGGGCGATCTGCCCAGCGGCGCGGTGGTGACGGCGGTTTACGACGGGACGCAATTTCAGGTGGCGGCGGTGCTGGCGGCCAAAGAGGTGGACAGTCTGCGCTGCGCCGAGGCGCTGCGCGGGAGCGTGCAGCAATGGGGCGGCGCGAGCGGCGGCACGAGCACGGCCATTACGATTGCGCCCACGGATAGCGCGGGCAATGCGGCTTTCACAGCGGTGGTGGCGGGCTTGCGGGTGACGTGGAAGGCCACGAACGCCAACGGCGTCAGCCCCACGCTCCAGGTGAATGCCACGGCGGCCAAGCCGCTGGTGACGGTGGGCGGATCCGCCGTTGCGAGCGGGCAGATTGCAACCGGCCAGTTTGTGGAGTGCCTCTATGACGGCAATAATTGGGTGGTGCTTTCCGGACTGAACAGCGGGTGGGGTTATACCTCGGCAAACACCACGGTGCCGACGAGCGGCAACCTGACGGCGTTTGCCCATGGCCTGGGCGTGATCCCCAGCCGGGTGCGGGTGGTGGTGGTGCAAACCGATGGCTCGGCCCATAACGGCTATGCGACCAATGATGAGGTGCCGATTGAAAGTCTCTACAACGGCAACAATTCGCCCGTGTTCAACATCGTGGCGGATGCGACGAACATCACGGTCCTGCGCAACGGGGCCAGCAGCGCCATTGACATGGTGCCCAAAGGCGGCGGCTCGGGGTCGGACCAATCCAGCACGTTCGATGCAAGCCATTATTTCAAACTCAAAGTCTATGCCAGCGCTTGAGGCCATCGCGGCGCGACCCGCCATTCCGCTGACGCCGGCGCGCATCGAGCGCGCGGAGGCGGAGCTGCTGGAATTGCCGCAGGCGGAATGCCCGCTGCGCCATATCTTCGCGCCCGGCCTGGTCGTGCGCGAGGTGACCATGCCGGCGGGCGCGCTGGTCATCGGCCACACGCACCGCGAGGCGGACCTGAATATCATGCTCACGGGCCGACTGACGCTCTTACAGCAGGATGGCACGCTGAAGGAATTGCGCGCGCCGCAGACTTTTATCGGCGCTCCCGGCCGCAAGATCGCCTACATCCATGAAACGGTGATCTGGCAAAACATCTGGCCAATGACCGTGAAAAGCGGAAAGCGGGAAAGCGGGAAAGCGGGAAACCAAATCGAGAAAGCGGAAAGCGGGAAAGCGGAAACGGAATGGATGACGCTGCCGAATGATGTGGAAGCCATCGAGGATCATTACCTGGACCGTTCGCCCACGTGGCTGGCGGACCGGGCACAGCGGCTGGCGCTGGACCGCTTGGCGCGGCAGCCAGACCGGGAGAGCTTTGAGGCTTTCCTGAATTTCCACGAGTTGCCGGCGGAGGATGTGCGGCGCATTTCGGAATGCGTCAGCGACCAAGTGCCGCTGTGGAACGGCGAATGGAAATTCATGATTGGCGATTCGGCCATCGAGGGCAAGGGCGTGCTGGCCACGGCGAACATTGCCGCCGGCGAAACCATCGCGCCGATGCGGATCAGCGGGATGCGAACGCCGCCTGGCCGGTATTGCAACCACGCCAAAGACCCGAACGCCGAGGTGCGGCCGGGCGTGGGCACGGTGGATCTGGTGCTGGTGGCGCGCCGGGATATCCGGGGCTGCCAGGGCGGCCAGCCGGGCGAGGAAATCACGGTGGATTACGAATCGGTGCTGGCGGTAAACAATGCTTTGGCGGTGAGCCGGAGCAAAATGAAAGGACTTTTATGAGCGCAGTGGCTGTGGGAGTGGCGGTTGGCGCCGGAACACTTGGCTTGGGTATCTATAACGCGACGCAGGGCGGGCCATCGGTGCCCGGCGCGCCCAATGTGGGCCAGCAGGCGAGCGACCAGATCATGGCGCAGATCAACGCCACGCCGGCGAACTACGCCAGCCAGGCGACGTACAACCCCAAATTTGCGGCGCTGAATAATACGATTGCGTGGCAGAATATGTTCGGGACGCCCGCCGCCACGACGCCGGGGCAGGCGAAGCAGACCGGCTATTATGATGCGCAGGGTAATTTTCTGGGACCGGCCGACCAGTTTGGCGCGAACAATCCGCTGCCGGCCGGCTCGGTGTTGCGCAATGCGGGCGATTATTTCACGGTGCAGGCCCCGGCCGCGCCGGGCAGCCTGGCGTTGCAACAAGCCACGCAGCCGGCCTTGCTGGGGATGCAGACCACGCAGCGGGCCACGGATATCAACAATGTCCAGACGCTTGGACCGCAGGCGTACAGCGCCATGCGGGCGTATAACCCGGCGGTCACGGGCCTCTACGACAGCATGGATGCGCAGGCGCAGGCGCTGGTGGATACCAATGGCGCGCTGGATCCCTTCTTGCAACGCAGCCTCCAGCAGCAATATCGCGCGGGCGAAGCGGCCCGTGGTACCGCCGGCGGCTCCAGCGATGCCGCGATGGAAAGTTATTATCAGGCGGCCACGCAGGAACAGCGCCGGCTCCAGAACCTCGGCGTCGCGGGCCAGGTGGCGGGGCAGACGGCGGGCTATTATGGCGATCCCTTCCAGCAGGTCCTGAGTCGCACGAGCGGCGGGGTGCAGGTGCCCGGCCAGGCGTACACGGCCAACCAGCCGAGCGCGGTGGCGAACACGGGCAGCCTGTTAAACGGCGGGCTGACGGCCAGCCAAATGCAAGGCTACCAAGCGCAGTTGCAAGCCCAGCAGGCGCAGTATCAGAGCCAGACGCAGGGAATGAATGCGCTGGCCAGTCCGCAGTTTGCGAACACCCTGACCAGCACGCTGAGCGGGATCAACAATTATTTCAATTCGCCCACGGTGGCCCCGGTGACGGGCAGTTACGGCGCCGGCCCGAGCGGCACGTTTACCACGGCGGCGAACAGTTACGCGCCCGGCACGGTGCAGGCCATCGGCGGGGGCAGTTACTTTTAACGCGACAGCGTAAAGCGAAAGGCAAACTATGTCTGACAATCCTTGGAATCCGGCGGGGTTTAATCCCGGCTTGCAACAAAATCTCGATGCGTGGGATAGCCTGTACCAAAACGCCAAGGTGGCGGATGCGATGGTGAAGGCGAATCCGGACTTGCCCCAGCGCATGGGCTTCCAGAGTCCGGCGCAATTCCAGAGCCTGAGTGCGCAAGACAAGATTGCGGCGACCACTGGCTATATCAAAAACCAGGGCGTACAGGAGTTTCAGGCCAAGATGGCGGACTACCAGGCGCAGGCGGCGGACCGGCAGGCGCAGGCGGGTTTGCGCCAGCAGGATGTACAGGACCAGCAGACCAGCGGCCAATTCTTGCAAAACTATCTCACAGCGCCGGACACCATCACGAATCCCGATGGCACCACGCGGCCGGCCACGCCGCAGGAGAAGATGGCGCACGCAGCCAGCAGCACGCCCGGCATGAGCGGCCGCATCCTGCCCAAGGTGATGGATAGCCTAAGCAAGTGGCAGGTTGCCAATGCCTCGGATGCGGAAACCAAACCGGTGATCCCGCAGGAAGCCACCGTGGGCGGCAAGAAAGTGATTTTCAATCCCCGCACGGGCACCTTTGTGGAGCCGGACCGCGTGCCGGATGACATGCTGGCAACCAAGCCGAAGCCCGAAGACATTCCGGATGGTTACATGAGCCGCCAATATGGCAAGGGCTGGCGCATTGAGCAGGACCCCAGCCGCTGGCAGACGATTGTGGAAACCGATCCGGCCAATCCCATGCGCCAGATCCACACGCAACAACTGGTGCCCAAGACGGGGACGACCCCGCCGCCGAAACCGGGCGGGGCAACCAATCCGCCGCCGGCCTTGAAGCCCGGCAAAGTGGTGATTCAAAACGGCAACCGTTACCAGGTGAACGCGGACGGTACCGCCACTTTTCTGGGACCGGTTCAATGAGCCATGCCAAACTTCGATCCCACGCAGCCGTTCACGGAGGAGACCGACGCCGGCACCATAGCCACGGCCCAAGCCACGCCCCCGGCGTTTGATCCAAGCAAACCGTTTGTGGAAGCCCCGACGGCCACGGCCACCGGCCCGCGTCCCTTTGATTCGGCCAAACCTTTCGTGGAAGATCCCGGCGCGCCCACCTCGGCGTGGCGGCAGTTCTTCCCGGCGATGCTGGATTTGACGCCGGAACAGGAGGACCACCAAGCCACGCTCAAAACCGCCTGGGCCAACGCTAAGGCGCAGGGCCTCACCGTGCAGCAGATGGCGCAGCAAGCACAGCAGGTGCATACCAAATGGGATACGCTGATCGCCCAGGCGCGCGACAGCCGCCCCGAAAATGTGGTGGCCATGGAAGCGCAGCGGGATGAAGAACTGCGGCGCACGGGCGTGGAACCGCTCCAGCTCCAGCCGCCGGCCAGGCTGCCCAAACTCGAGGAGGGCGACGTGCACACGCTCTTTCCCAATGCCGGCGCCCGGGCGGTCAATGCCATCAAGACCGGACAGAATATCGTGGCCGGCACGGCGGAAGGCTTCGCCACACCGGAAGGCGCGGGGATGTTTCTGCCCAAAGTCGGCCTGGTGATTGGCGGCGCGTTCATGGCGCAGATGATCAAAGCCATCCCGGATAAACTCATGGAAGCCGCCGGCGCTTATTCCGGCGGCGATACGCAGGCAGGCGATAGTGCGCTGATCGAGGCCGGCAGCACCGCCGCCATGCTGGGCGTGCCCCTGCTGGCCCACAAACGCCCGGCCAGCCCGGCGGAACCGGCCGTCGTGCCGCCCGCCGACAACTGGCTGCCGCCCAAACCTGCCCCCGTCCAAACGCCTGGAGGCGGCCCGCCTGAAAACC
>Ga0209698_10003340_pt1 | contig 17943 bp, 12 predicted proteins | sample LitLauG_LLR_2012_FD_187203 | JGI IMG/M metagenome (GOLD analysis project Ga0209698, IMG submission 187203) | Freshwater sediment microbial communities from Pennsylvania, USA - Little Laurel Run_MetaG_LLR_2012 (SPAdes) (version 2) | ecosystem: Environmental > Aquatic > Freshwater > Creek >...
GTAGTTGCCGCCGATACAGCCGCGAGGCCCAGCCCCGAAGGGCAAATGGGCGAAGGGCGTGTGCAGCTTCTCCTTCACTTTGGAGAAGCGTTCCTCGTCGAAAGTCTCAGGGTTCTCCCAGTACTGCGGTGAATGGTGCACGCCATAAATGAACACAACGACCGTGGAACTCCGGGGTATAGCGAGATCCCCTGCCCGATCGTCGGCGAGAGCCATCCGGTCGACCATCCAAAACGGCGGATAGAGGCGCAGCGCCTCAAGTATCACCTGAGTCGTAAACTCGAACTTCGGAACGTCCGAGAAACTCAGAGCCTTGTCGCCCAGCACGGAATCGAACTCCTGCCGTACCCTGTCGACACAATCCGGACGCGAGCTCAGCAGGTAGAGAAGCCACGATAAGGCATTCGACGAGGTTTCATGCCCGGCGACGAGCAGTTGCATGCTCTCGCTGAGGACCAACTCATCGCTCATGCCTTCGCCATCGCTGTACCGAGCATCCATCAAGATCTGCAGTAGATCGTGGCCGGGGGCCTCCTTGCGCCGCCGCCGGATGTAGTCGAGCAGAATGCCGAAGGCGCGGGCTCGCATTTCCTCGTGTCTACGCAGTTCGCCCGAGACGGCAAACCAGGGATTCAGGTAGGGCTGAATGGTTTGCCGAACCATAAATTCCTGGACGGTCGAGATGGCCAGGCTGATGAGGTCGATGTCTTCCTCTTTCAACCGGGCGCCAAACAGAGATCTGCCTACCATGGCGAAGGTAATCTTCATCATGTGGTGGTAGATATCGACAGGGCCGAGCTGCGCTTGTCTGTCGAAGTCCCGCAGGGAGTCGGCGAGGGAGTCCTGCATGATCGAGGACAAAACTTCGAGTTGCTTTCGCTCAAAACCCGACTGGATAAGGCGCCGTTGCGTGCGCCAGGGTTCCCCCTCAGTCGTGAGAAGACCTTTGCCGAGAAAATGGCCCATCCGCTTCTTTTGGATCTCGGACTTGTGGTAGTTCTCCGAATTGGTCTTGAGCACATGTTGAATGACGACGGGGTCGATGGTGACAATGGCCTCCTTGACGCCGCCAAAATAAAACCGGAAGGTGTCGCCATAGAGTGCGGTGTACTTCGAGAGAACCTGTACGGGATTGTGGGCCATCGCGCGCGAATCCAGGAAGGAGCGGAATCGGGGGACGGCGGGCACGCTTCGTGGCAAGGTCACGCCGCACTATCCCGGCGCGTATGGACAACTGCGCGAAATCCCGCGTGATCTGCCTGAATGGATAGTCTGGTCATCTTACAAATTCGGTACCTGAAAATTGATCCTGGTTCCCCAATTGTTTCAAAAGTAACAGATGATGTTTAATCGCCCGCCTCATTGTGGGATGTTGCCGATAGGGAATGCCGTACTCTTCGGCGGTCTCCTTCACAATCCGGGTCAGTGGAGCATAGTGAGTGTGGCACACAAAAGGGCACAGATGATGGACGATATGGTGGTTCAGCCCGCCAGCAAGCCAACCGACGAGCGGGTTCGTGGTCGCGTAGTCGGCTGTTGTCGCGAAAATGTGATAGATCCCGTTGTCAAACTCGTTCCGGTCCGAGGGAAAGTACGTGCTGTCGACCGAGTGCGTGGTCTGGAATACGAGGGCTACGCTCAAACCGATGATCAAATGGGCAAGTACGAAAGCCAAAGCGACCAGCAGCGGTGATTTCCCCAGCAACACGACCGGCAAGACGAGCATGTAGGTGAGGTAGAATCCTTTCCCTGCAAAGAGGATTACGTATTCTCGCATCGGATGCTTCGTCTGTTTCAGATAGTCGTGGGAGGGGAAGAAAAAGCACTCGAAGTCTCTCAGGAACACATAATCGAGAGAGAATAGCGCGTAAAGGAATAGCGCGTAGATATGCTGGAAGCGCTGCAGGCGTGCCCGGGGTTCGTGGGGCGTAAATCGTAAGACACGGCGTCCCGTGAGCGCGTCGTCTTCACCGTGGAGATTGATACAGGAGTGGTGGCCTCGATGATGGAGGATGCGCCACATGTACGAGCTGATTCCACAAACGTCGAATACATAGTTCAGGGCTTTGTTCACCGACCGCACCGACGAGATGGCGTTGTGGTTGCTGTCGTGCGCGATGTTCAGCAAAAGAAATGTCTGTGCGATGGCGTTTAAAAGGTAGAGGGCGACGAACCTCCATGAATCCGGCTTGAACGCGTAAAGAGCAATCCAACTGCCCGCCAGCGCTGCCAATCCCACCGCGATCTTGACCCACATGGTGCGGTCGGCTTTGGGGGAAATATTCCCGTTGGAAAAGAAATCGTCGAGGCGGCGACGCAAGACTTTCGGGAACGAAGACGCACACGCCGGGTCGAAAACGGAGTGCCGCAGCGAGACCTCCGATGGTACAAGATCATCAATCTCCGGGTTCAGACTAATAACCGCCTCGTCTCGGACAGTCACCGGCGCAATGACGTCGCGTCGGCCCGATGCATCCCGGCCCGGTTTGCCGAGGGTCGACTAGGTCAGCGGCGGATTTCTGTTTCGCCTCTGGCGCAGGCGTTAGAGACCGATGTTGCCCTAAAACTTAAGGAAGATCAAGGGAATTTCGGATCACCCCGAGACGGCGTAACGGCGATTCTCGAAAATCACAAGAGCGCGCTCCTTCCCAGCTTTCCAAATCTCTGTTAACATCACACATCTCTGTTAACATCACCGCTCTGTGGGCATGAAGAAAGACGCTTTGAGTCGGGCGATCCGATGCCGAGCGGGGGTGCGTCTTCACCGGACCGAGAGACGCATGGTCTTGGGAATGGCCGTGCCTCTGCTCTCGAAGTTGGTCTGCCTCTGTGCACGGGGAGCAGCGAGACTTTTGTTCTCTTAATAACGGAGTCTTCTCATTCAACGTAGGAGGTTAGCGACTGGCGGTGCCACCGCCATGAGTACCGATCCGAATCTATGATGGCTTCGATTTTAGTCAAGCTGGATAGTCTAGGGGATCAGCACCCAAACAAAGTTCTCTATTCGTACATTGACGTGAACGGCGATCCGATTGGAGGCTACTCCTACGAGTCGTTTCTCCACCGGACGAAAGTGATCGCCGGACATTTGCGCAAGGAGCATGGTTTCAAGTCGCAGGACCGTCTTCTGCTCGCCTACCCGCCAGGGCTCGAAATGATTTGCGCGTTTTTTGGTTGCGTGCGCGCGGGTCTGATCCCCGTGCCCGTCTATCCCCCAAGTTCTCGTGGCTTCCAAGGCGCGCTGTACAAAATGGTCCACATCGCAAAGGACTGCCAGGCGACTGGCATCTTAACGAGCAGAGACTACCTCGGGTCTCTGAAGACCAATCTTGCCAGAAGCGGAGTCTCGGCATCAGGAGTTGACGTCGACTACATTTCCGGTCTTCGTTGGGTTGTAACTGAAGACTTCGTCGACACGATTTCGGACGAAACTTTCAACGGCGCTTCGAAGATTCTGTTTCTCCAGTACACGTCGGGCTCGACTCGAGATCCTAAAGGCGTGATGGTCACCCACGAAAACATATTGCATAACTGCCCGCTCGTGATCGACCATCCCGCGCCGGTCGTCGTATCCTGGCTTCCGCAGTATCACGATATGGGGCTGATTGGGTGTTACCTGTATCCCGCGCTTACAGGCGGCACGACCTACGGCTTTGCTCCGACGGATTTCATTCAGCGCCCGACGCTGTGGTTCGACGCGATCAAGACTTATGAGGCCAGCGCTTCAGCAGCGCCCAATTTCGCATACGACTATTGCTTGCGCGCCGGGCGGCTTTCGAAGGAGAGCTTGGAGAGTTGCGATCTCAGCTCGCTCAGGCTGCTGATGGTTGCCGCGGAACCCGTCAAACCGGACACGTATACGCGGTTTCTGCAGGCCTTTCAGCCCCATGGGCTTAAGTCGGAAAGCTTTTTTGTCGCGTACGGGCTGGCGGAGAATACGCTGGCGGTTTCGCTCGGCGGCCGCAGTATTATTTCGGTCAATAAGAACGCCGTCGCGCTGGGTAAGGCTCGCATGACCACAGAGGCTTCCGAAATCGGCGCGGCCACGCAGATTGTCAGTTGCGGAACCCCGCTTCCGGGCCTCACGGTAAAGATCGTGGATCCGGAGAAGCACGTCGCTCTGGAGCCGGGTCGGATCGGCGAGATTTGGATCGCTGGAAGGAGTAAGTGCCTGGGTTGCTGGAATAATCCAGAACTGACGCTGAAGCTGTTTCACGCCCGACTGGTGGACGACAGCCCCTATGACGATGGTTACCTCCGGACCGGCGATATGGGTTTCTTCCACGAGGGCGAACTCTTCGTCTGCGGCCGTATCAAGGACATGATTATTCTCCGCGGGCAAAACTATTACCCGCAGGATATCGAGGCAGTGGTAGAGAAAGCGTCCGGCCTGATCCGGACGAATTGCGTAGCCGCGTTCCAGATTAACGAGGACAGCGAGCCAGCGCTGGCGATCGTCGCCGAGGTGAAAAATCCAAAAGCCCTTCCCGACGCGCTGAAGATTGCAGCCGCCGTCCGGAATTACCTCAACGTGGAAGTGGCGCTGATCTCTTTTATCGCACCCCGCGCCATACCGAGAACCAGTTCGGGCAAGATCATGCGCCATAAAATCAAGCACATGTGGCTGCAGGGTCAATTTACCGTGCTCTCGGAGTTTTCGCGGGAAAAGGACGCTGAAACGTCCACCTCCGGTTCTGTAAGCCACTCGCCACTCGACGTATTGAAAGCCCGTTACAACCTGACGGGCACCGAATCGTACAACCTCGTCGAAGCCGGACTGGATTCCCTGGATCTGGTTGTGTTCATGCACGAGATCAAGGAACTCCTCAAAAATAAAGACGCCGAGATGCTGGCAAGACAGGTGGATATCGGTCTTATTCAGCGTGTGAGCGTAGCCGAGTTGTTTCGACTGGCCGAACAGTTGGAGCGTGCTCCCGAGGAAGCACTGGTTCCGCTGCGGCAGTCCTTGGCGGCTTTCCGTGAAGAACAGCGCACGGCGGAAGAGCGGATGATGAGGCACGACACGAAGCTCATCTTCGAGCCTACGGCGCCTGCGGCATTGTCCGAAATACCAATCCTGAATCATGTACTACTTACTGGCGGTACCGGCTTCATCGGTCCGTTCCTGGTGAAAAGTCTGCTGGAACAAACGCGTGCGAAGATCCACGTTCTCGTCCGGGCTTCCGACGAGTATCAGGGCAGGCAAAGACTAAGGGCGGCGATGGAATCAATGGGGCCCTGCCCGGCGGAGCTGACTCAGATGTTCGAGACTCGCGTGATTCCGGTTTGCGGAGATCTTGGCCAGAAGGAACTGGGATTGACGCCGGAGGTTTGGGATTTCCTCGCAAGTGAAATCGATACGGTGTTCCATAACGGCGCAACCGTAAACTACTTGCTCAACTACGACCGGATGCGTGACGCGAATGTGCTGGGGACGAATGAGGTCTTGCGACTGGCGTTCGAAGGACGGGCCAAGAGCTTCAATTACGTCTCGACTACCTTCATATTTGGCTGGGCGGTTAAGAAAGTTCTGTACGAGACCGACTTCAACGAGAATATGGAGCTTCTCGATTTTGGATACAGCCAGTCGAAGTGGGTATCGGAGCAAGTGGTTATGGACGCGCGCCGCCGAGGGCTTACTGCACGGATCTTCCGGCCCGCTCTGGTGAGCCCCTCCATCACCGGCGGAGGCAATAACTTCGACATAGCTGTTCGTTTAGTTGCGTTCATGGTGAATCACGGCATCGGAGTCGACGCCCTGAACCAGGTTAGTTTCGTTCCCGCAGACGTCACCGCCAACAATATCGTTGCGATTTCCACAACTCCCGGTACTGCGAATAAGACTTATCACGTGACCAGGGACGAATACGCGAACATGCTGGATATTACCGGACTCATTACAAAGGCGACCGGCCGGCAATTTGAAGTGTTTAGTCTTCGCGACTTCGTTCCCGAGCTGATCCGGAGATGCAGGAAAGAAGATCTACTCTTTCCGCTGCTGGATTTTCTGGTGGGATCGGTGGACAACATCTCGGCGATGGAGTTCAAACGCTACGACAGTTCCTGTTATCAAGCGGCTCGGGATGCCTCTAAATGGGGCAAGGCGGATCCGTCTCTCGAGGAAACGGTCAATGGCATCCTGCGATTCATGCACCGAAAGGGAATTATCTCGGTTGCGGCTCGTGAGTTCAACGCCGTTGGTACTGCCGGTAGGCGGTTCACCTGTGCGGATGCATCGGGCGTGTCATAGCGCCGTTACTGTTTCCGAAATACCATTGTCTCTTTTACTTGCTGACCGGTTTCCAACGTGCCTGTGGTGGTTAGCGTCATCTCTGCTCCGTCGGCGGAAACCACCCACCGATCTCGTTGAGCGATTTGATCATCGCGCCGGTACGTCGAATCGACCGTGTGAGCGTCGACCACTTGGAGGGTCACGGTATCGTTGCTGGAGTTTTTCAGATCGTATTCCTTGCCGTCAAATCGGGCACTGTAGCTGAAGTCACCCGAGAAGCGGACCCCATCCTTTCCGTCCGCCTCGACCTTGAGCGCCATCCCTTGCCGCAATCGAGTCTTACTCAGATCCTCGGACCACTCACCCGCGAATAAGTCATTGGCAGTCTTCTTTCCCCCGCTGCGCATCCATACTGTGATTCTGTCGGTGTGGCCCTTCTGTGAAGTCCGGCTGGTTAACTCGTTACCATCGCTCGACAGCTTGTCACGAATCGTCGCCACCAGGGCTCCATCCTTCTTCTCCTTGATTTCGACTTGATGCTTGTCGATCCTCCGCAGTTGGATTTGATTAAAGGCCGGATTGCCGGGTACGGACGCTTCATGGCCGTTCAACTTCGCCGTAAAATCGATGTGGGTGTTGCCTGAAATCACTACGTGCACTTCATCGTGTAGACGAGTGATGGAAAGTTTGTTGGGGGGATCCAGGGAAGACTGCGCAGAGATGAGCGTCCAGGAGCCGATGCGGGGGTCTGCGGCGCTAAGTTGACTGGCGGCAAACAATCCCAACAACACGAGTTTGTGCAATGGTCCTCCTAGAACCGTGTCCTTTACCACACAATAATACGAAACTGGCCTCCGCACGGGATGTGAATCTCTCTAGGTAACGATTTTGAGTAGTGGGCTAATTCCATGTTGCTGATTCTTCCACCGATCCTCTACGATTTCGAACTACGACAAGTCAAACGAAGAAGAATTAGCCCACGACGCAATTTCGCGTGACACAATGAATCTCATGTATGTGCGCCGTTTCTGGCTGGCCGGGGTAGTCCTTGTCGCCGTCCTTGTGCTGCTTCCATTTTCCTTTCACGCCGAGCGCCATCTGGAGACTGCAACACGCATCGAAGGTAGCGAAGCTGGAAGAGTCCCGCAGGAGCTGGCCACTCGCTTTCATTCGCCATTCGTTGACCGCGTGGTCCTGGTGATTCAGGGACTCCCTCCTGCTGATTCGGAGGAGGGTGAGCAAGCATTGGCAACAATTGAAGAGAGACTGCAAAAGGAGCCCGGCGTGTCGGGAGTTGTTTCCCATCTTGATTTTCGCGATCCGCTTTTCCTGGGCAAGGGAGGAGGAACTTTTGTTCTGGTGGGACTTACCTCGACCGAGGGGCCCGTGGAGTCGCTTGTCCCTAAGCTTCACGAACTGGAGAACTCACTTCAAAACCAATTGCGAGGCCGCTATCCGGCTGTGAAGTTCGAACTGACGGGAGAGACGCCACTTAATTTCGACATTCGGAAAGCTAGCGCCGACGACGTACAACACGCCGAGAGTCTGGTGATTCCGGGCACACTCGCGCTTCTGCTGGTGGCTTTCGGAAGCTTGGTTGCGGCCCTGATTCCAGTAGCCATTGGTCAGCTTGCGATCGCGAGCGCTCTGGCGATTGCAGGGTTCCTAGCCCAGCGTTGGCACTTGTCCATCCTGGTTCAGAATCTGTCGACGATGCTTGGCCTAGGTTTGGGAATCGACTATGCGCTCCTCATGGTTAGCCGCTTCCGGGAAGCGATTGCCACCGAGCAAAACGGACTCGAGGCCTCGGCGGTCGCGGCGCGCCAGGCGGGTCGTACACTCCTGATTTCAGCTTCGACTGTGGCCATCGGATTTCTTGCCCTCTTGACCGTCCCTATCAGCGAAGTCCGGTCCATCGGTCTGGCTGGAGTCCTGGTGGCGGGAACGAGTGTGCTGTTGGCGAACACCCTCGTTCCGGCACTGCTGGCAGCTCTCGGTCCGCGAATCAATGCTGGCCGGGTGCCCTTGATTGCAAGTTGGGATGAGCATCGGGCAGCGCGCACGGCCAACCGCTGGAGGCGGTGGGGGAAAGTGATTGTTGCTCATCCCTGGCCCGCCATCTTTCTAGCCGGCGTTCCCTTGCTTCTTCTCGCCTCGCAAGCCTTGCGGCTCGATACCAACGTCCCCAGAGGGGATTGGCTGCCGTCACAAGCGGAATCGGTTCGCGCGCTTCACAGCCTTGAACAAATGGATCGGGTTGGCATTGTGTACTCGTTGCGCGTGATTCTCGAACTTCCAACGGATTCCATTACGCAAACGGACGCGGGCTGGAATGCACTCGATCGTTTCAGCAAGCGACTCGCGAGCGATCCTCGTTCCATGCGCGTAATCTCCCTCACAACAATTGCGGAAAGTGACCGGTCTGGCCTCGGCAACCTCTCGCGGGAAACGCATCGAACGTTCCTGAGTCGCGACGGGCGGGCGGCGCTGGTTGAAGTGTTACCCGCGGCGTCCGTTTCTCTGAACGATCAGGTCAACTGGGTGCGGGAGCTGCGGAATACCGGCGCGGTAGCTCTCACGGGAGTACCCGGCGCCACGCTGCGCATTGGCGGCATTCCCGCGCTGACTGCTGATTATCAGACGATTGTCAGGGACCGGTTCGCTTCGGTAATGGCGCTGGTGGTGGGAGGAACGCTCGTGGCGCTTCTTGGCGGGTTCCGATCGCTTTTCGCCGCGGTGAAGGCCATTGCCTTGAACTTGCTGTCGGTTGCGGCCTCCTTCGGAGCATTGGTTCTAGTGTTTCAGGAAGGGCACGGAAGTGGCTTCTTCGGAGTGCCTGAGGGAACGGGTAGCATATTTCCCATTGTGCCAATCGTCGCCTTCGCCATCGTCTTCGGACTGAGCATGGATTACGAAGTGTTTCTGGTCGCGCGGGTCCTTGAAGCGAGGCGGAGCGGCCTGACTGAATTGGAGGCAATCCCGGAGGGGCTGGCCAAAACCGCAGGACTCATTACGAGCGCCGCCGCCATCATGATTGTGGTATTCGCGGCGTTCACCTTCGGGAACTTCCTCGTGGTGAAGATGCTCGGATTTACGCTGGCGGTAGCCGTGTTCATTGACGCAACCCTCGTTCGCATTGTGATTGGACCTGCGCTCCTTCGCGTTGCAGGCGATTGGAACTGGTGGCCGGGAGGGCTCGCCTCCGCACGCAGTGCACCGGCGATCGCCAGCGGCGAATGATGCAAATCGGTAGGCGCAGCTTAAAGGGCTCGAAGGTGATTGCGATTACCAATGGCTCTGGTGTCGCGTCGGTAACGCTAACGCTGCCTTCCGCACCGCAGACCGTCACGGTCACCGCCGAAGGTCCCTATGGCCTCGGTCATCCCATTGCCACATTCACCGACGTTTCGCAGTGAATGCGCCTTCGGCGTGTGCTCCTTCTCGGGTTGAGACTTTTGCTCCGGACGTCGAGACCCTCATGCGACAGGCGTTTTCGCCGGGCGGAGCTGCCACGTGTGATTACCGTCGTAATGGCAGATACCGAACAGGGCTTGTTCACTCGGAGTGGGGGGCTGCAACCTATGGGCAGAAGCATTCCTGCAGGGGAAACTATGTTGCTGCCAGACTCACCTTCGTTCAAAACCAAGCTTGTGGGCAAGCGCGTGATCGTGAAGGTTTCTCTTTTCAGCCGCGCCTTCCCCGGCACAGTTGCTGCCACAGATGAAACCGGTTTCTGTTTCCTGAGCGACGACCTGGTGATGGCTTTGCGAGAGATTACCGGCGGTGCAATGGCCAGCATGGACGCGCCCAACGTTTATTTGCCATTCTCAAGCCTGGAATGGCTCGTATTCTCGGAGCCCAAAGCATCGGCGGCGTCGGCATAGGGCCGTTCCCCTTCGCCCGAGCTTTCTATTCGCCATGATCGGCGGTTCGCGCGATTCTCAAACGAGGGAAGAAGCCCTGTTGACAACGGCTACGCCGTAGGCAGTGCAGAGGTGTCATCCGCTAGGAATTCGAGGGCATCCCCGAGTCGTGGTCACGAAAGTTACGACCAAAAAGGTGAAGTGGCACGGGATGGAAGCACCGTGCCACCAGGGTGAGTGGATTCTGACTACGGTTATGCTCCTGCGCCTGCTGCTCTGACGAGGACCTCAGTTTGCAGACTCTCCGCCATCGCACTGAAGTACAGACGGTAGGAGCGGTGGATGACGTACATTACAGGGAACACCGCAAGCGCGAGCCCCCATCCGAGATGGGAAGTCATCGCCTGGACCATGGAGGTCACGCCGGCGCTGACAACGTAGTAGGGGAACGAGAGTTGCGCCAGGCTCAACCAGACGTGCCCGGCGGACTTCGCCTCGCTGACGGCTACAATCCCGGCCACGGGCGCGGTTTGCCCCAGGAACAGACTGACGGTAGCCAGAACGAGTCCCAGCGTGGAGGAGTGCCACAGCGTCGCGCTTTGAGCCACGCCGTGGAAAATCAGGCTTGCAGCAGAAGTGGCAAAAACCATCATGCTCAGGTTGAAAGCCATTTGCTGCGGATTGAACTTTGCGTTTTTCCGCGGCCAGCATTGCACCGTGGTCGAGATGCAGGTGATGACCACCGCCTCCACTGCACTCAGGTTCACAGCGGCTGTGAGCAGGAACGGCAGGTTTATCGACATATTGCCGTTGATGCCGGGAAGCTTCACTTTCATTCGTGAAGTCGCCGCTGCGAGCGCCAGAACTGCCAGCGCGAAATATGCGTGCGGCGTATGACTCGCGAAGCTCGCGTATCCAGCGACGCTGAGTCCGAGCAGCATCATTGCGCCGATGAACATCTTGGTTTGCCGTGTGTCGTTCATACTCTTGTCTCCTTTCTTGTCATATACACACGGTTAGCTATTGTTCATCGTCTCCGGCGTCAGAGAAGGCGCTGTTTTCGGCGCCCACTGACGCACCCCAGACTACGCTAGTGGCTGACGCTGTGCCGGTGCTTGAACCCCACACCACGCTGAATGCGCTGTTGGTGTTGTCGTTCCAGGGAAGCGAACTACCCCAAACCACTGACGATCCCCAGACGACGGAACTGCCCCAGACCACTGAACTGCCCCAGACAACCGAGCTGCCCCAAACCACGGAAGTGCTCGCCACGCTGGAGTTTCCATATACGATCGAAACAGTGTGAGTAGTCGGGTTGTAGGAGGCGGACGGAGACAGGGCGGCTCCGACGTTGGAGGGAGCCAGGTCCTGGTTGGTCATGGCGTCCTGCACGTCAAGCAGTCCCGAACCGACTGAAAACAGATCGTAGAAATCAACAAACGACGCAAACAGGTGAGGAACATACGCCGATGTTGAGGTCAGACCCATCTTGTGGGCGGTCTTCATCAGGCGAGCTTTCACCTGGTCGGGAGTGAGTGTGTTTTGCTCCTGCAACATGAGCGCGACGGCTCCCGCTACGGCCGGAGTCGCCATGCTGGTGCCGCTGAGCCGGAAGTAGTCGGCATTGCCGTCTGTTCCGGTGATCAGATCTCTGGAGTACTGTGATTCCAGGGTCGCTCCCGGTGCGGCAAGAGAGATGATCTCGTGTCCCGGCGCCATGAGGTCGGGTTTCACAACGTGATCGTAGGTCGTGGGTCCCTTCGAACTATAGCTGGCTTTGGTTTGAGCGGAAACCAACGAAGATCCGTTGTTCTTGGTCGCGCCTACGGTGATTACGAATGGGTCATTGCCGGGCGCGGTGATCGTTCCGAAGCCGTTGCTGCCGTTCACGCTCAAGCGGCCATAGTTGCCGGCGGCCACCACCACCACGATGCCACTGTTCCAGGCCGCTTCCACCGCCTGGCAGAGAGGATCCTGCGTGTAGCTCGCCGGAATTCCGCGGCCTAGCGAGAGGTTGATGATGCGAACGTTGTAGGCGTTCTGCAAAGCGATCGCCTGCTGAATGGCCGCGATGACCATGCTGTCGGTTCCGCTGCCGTTAGCGTCGAGCGCGCGAAGATCGATCAGGCTTGCAGCCGGCGCGACACCCTCATATTGGCCGCCGGAGAGATAACCGTTGCCCGCGATGATGCCGGCGACGTGCGTTCCGTGACCGTACAGGTCATAATTGGCGCCGCTCGAGTTGCTGGTGGCGGTTCCGGTGAAATCCTGGTGATAGACCACGCGCGAGACCGTGTGTGTCGAATCCCAGAGATCCGGATGGCTGTCGTTAATACCGCTGTCGATGACGGCCACGCCGATGCCGGCGCCCGTGAAACCGGAGTTCCATGCTGAGGAAGCGCCGATGACATTGTCGGTAGTATCATCCATCAGATGCATCGGGTGGTCGATAGTTACGGAAGCGATCTCAGGATCGGCCTCCAAGGCAGGCAGCGCGCTGACCGGAATGGTGAAAGCGGCGCCCTTGATCATGTGGAGTTTGGCATGCAGGCGCGCTCCCCGGCCGTGCATGGTGGAGTAGTGTGTCGCCGTGGGTACCTGTTTGTACTGCACGATGACTCTCACCGTCTGCGTCTTGGCAGATCCCCGTTTCGCCTGCGACAGCAGCCCCGAGAGCTCCGGAGAGATGCGCGAGAACCGGCCGGTCGCGGTCGGATTGCTCCAGCGCTGTCCGAATGCCATTCCCGTGGCCAATACCAGGACCAATACCGTGCTGAGACGCTTGCCCCAGGCCGCACTATGTCGTTCGTTGCGGTCTGCAGGTCTCTTGCGTTGTTTGGTCACCATAGAAATCTCACCCTTTCTTCAAGGAAACCGGGGGAAAGATTGAGCTACGTTCCGTTTAATGCTGTTGCACGGGAGGAACCAATCCCGTTGTGTTAGGTTATTGAAAACAATAGAGTTGGATGGTGGCGATGGAGGGGCGGTTGGGCCAGTCTGTCCCGCGCAGGGGGCATGAGACAAATTGTCCCGAGCCAGAGGGACGAATTGGGGACCTAATTGAAAGGGTGACGTTGGTTTCGTGATGCGATTCGTCGGGGTTCCTGTGCGAGTCGATGGTTGAGCGGTCTTTCCAGTCGGTGCGACACCGATATTGCGGGCTAACGCGTGGCTGCTTTCGCCACGGCGCTGGACTGCGGCATTCGGGGCATCGAGGCCAGCAAGCGCTTGGTGTACTCGTGGCTGGGAGTGGTCAGAACCTGTTGGGTGTTGCCCGACTCCACGATTTGGCTCTGATGAAGAATCGCGACGCGGTCGCAAATTCCGGCGACCGAGGCCAGATCATGTGAGATGTAAAGAATCGCCATTCCGGAGTTCTGATTCAATTCGCGAAACAGCTTCAGGATCTCAGCCTGGGTGATCACGTCGAGTGCGCTGGTGGCCTCATCGGCAATAAGGAGTGCGGGGCGATGCACGACCGCCATGGCGATCAAGACTCGTTGTGCCTGGCCGACACTCATCTGCGCCGGGTACTTGCGCAGGAAGTCGTCGTCAGAAGGCAAACTGACGCTTTCCAGCGCCTTTCGAATCGCGGAGTCGCATTCTGCGATGGATCCCGAAGCGTGGGCGCGCCAGGCCTCCCGAAGCTGGGTGCGGATCTTCAAGGCTGGATTGAGGGAGGAGAGAGGGCTCTGCAATACCAGAGCGACCTTCCTCCCGCGCAGACTTCGCAGCTCTGCCTCACGAAGAATCAAGAGATCGGATCCTTCAAAGAGGATCGAGCCTTGAGCATTCACTTTCTTGCGATCGAGCAGCCCGAGAATCGCCATCGCCAACGTGCTTTTGCCGGAGCCGCTCTGGCCAATCAATCCGACAACTTCACCGCGCTGAATTTCGAGATGCACGTCTCGCAGAACGGGCGGTTTATCGCCGTATTGCACCGACAGGTGCGCGGAGAGGAGAACTTCGGGTTGAGGTTTCTCAGCCAAGACTTTGCTGTCCGCGAAATGAGATTCTGGTTGCTGCACTCCTACTTCACCGAGAGGCGTTCCGCATTCCAATAGGTTTGTGGAACGAGAATCACCGGGCTTGCGCCCTGGACGTTGGTGGAAATCGCCGACAGGGCGTTGCGGTTCACCAGGTAAATGAAAGGCGCTTGCTCGACGGCGATCTCCTGCACGCGGTCGAAGCTCTCCTTCCGATCTTTCGGATCAGCCGCCGAGGCTTGTGCCTGCATCAGGTTGTCGATCTCGGCTTCCCACGGGGTCTCCGGACTCTTCTCGGAAGGATTCCACTGATGATTTTCCGACGAACTCAGCCATACATTCATCTGTTCGTTAGGATCGAGGCCCACGTTGGTTAATCCCAGCAGAATCGCTTCGTAATCGAAAGTCTGGGTCATGCGCTCGATCAGAGAAGGGAAGTCGAGAGTCACAACGTTCACGCGGACGCCGATTTTCTGGAGGTCCTCCTGGATCATGGTCGCCATGCGCTCACGATACTTGTTGCCTGAGTTCGTGATAATCGAGAAGACGACTTCATTTCCCTCCATGTCCTTCAGGGCGCCATTCTCCAGGTGGAACCCTTCCTTTTGAAGCGTTTTGAGCGCGGCATCCGGGGAACAGGCCTCTGGTTTCAGTTTGGAGTTGAACCAAAACTTGTTCGCCGGAGATACCGGGCCGACAGCCGGTTGTGCGTGTCCCCGAAAAACGACCCTCGCCAGATCGTTACGATTGATTGCTTGAGAGATGGCTCGCCGGAAAGTTGCCGAGCGAAACCACTTTTTCTTGTACTCGGGTATGGGCGCCTTAGCTACTTCGTTGAACCACATTTGCTCGCTGTCAAGAGATGGCCCGGCATCGTGCACGACGTTCGGTGATGTGGTCGCGAGCTTGTCAAAGTATTCGCTGTCGAGCGAGTTGATCAGGTCAATTTCGTTTCGTTTAAGGCGGAGCATCTCCACGTCGCGGCTCGGCTGAATGTCCAACTGGACGGAGTCGAGATAAGGCAACTTGCGACCTTGCTCGTCGGTCTTCCAGTAGTTTGGATTTCGTTTTAGCAGAACGGTCGCGCCCGGCTTGTAGTCGGCGACCATGAATGGACCGAGCACCGCCATCTCCTTCTTGGGCGAGCGTGCGGAGAGAATCGCAACTTGATCGAATTGGCGATCGAGTCCGGCCACCGGAGCGGGGAAGGTAACCAGGATTTCGGTGGGCGAGATGATCTTTGTTTCCACTTTGCCCGGCCCGGACCGGAACGTGTCTCCGGTCGCCGAGTGAAGCGCGGGATCCATTAACTGCTGGACGGTGTAGGCAACATCTTCAGCAGAAAACGGTGTGCCGTCGGAGAATGAAAGTCCGCCGCGCAGCTTGAAGGTGATCTGTTTGCTGTCATTCGAGACTTTCCACGACGTCGCCAGTCCGGGCTCGAGGGCTTGCGTCTGGCGGTTCACGCGCACTAGCACGCCGCCGGTCAGATAACGGATGGCCACTGAGGCGTCGTCTTCCACCTTCAGGGGGTCGAAGGTCTTGGGTTCCGACCGCAGACAAAAACGCAACTGGCCCTGCGCCAGTGCTCCATCTGTCAGCATCGCCAGGCAGAACGCTGCAACCGCGATCGCTTTTACGCTCTTCGTCAGCATTGACGTGGAACATCTGGACTGGCAACTTCTCCGTCGGCTCACGCGGCCACCTCATCCTGCTTCGAAAGCACAAGTTGGAACGACGTCACGACTACGACCAGTAAAACCAGAGGGACGAATTTCCAGGGCTCTTCCCCCACCGAAACCAGTCCTTCTAATTCCTTCAGCAGACTTCCCCAGGACGGCAGCGGTTCTGCCACTCCCAAGCCCAGGATCCCGAGATTCGCCTCGCTCAAAATGAAGGCGGGAACGGAAATCCAGAACTGCGCATACAACACGGGCTTCATGTTGGGCAGCACATGAATCCAAAACAACCGCGCACCGCGGATTCCCGAAGCGCGTGCCTGCCGCACAAAATCCGAGTTCCGGAGCGACCCGGCGGTCGCGCATAGAACTCGCGCTGCCGCCGTCCACCCTAACAAGCCCAAGATCAGAAACGTCACCAGCACCGAGAACGCGGGCGCCACGTTTAACGGCATCATGGCCCGAACCGTGATCAGCAAGAATAACCACGGCAGGGACAAAAACAAATCTGTAACCGCCATGGCTGCCCGAGCCCAGGCCCCGCCCAGGTATCCTGCCAGTCCGCCGATCAGGGCAGCCAGCAGCGTGGACAGCAGGGCTGCGGCGGGAGCAAGCAGCAGCGAGATTCGCGTACCGTAGAGCACGCGGGCAAAACGGTCGCGGCCAATCTCATCAGTTCCCAGCCAATGTGCATGCGAGGGAGGCGCCCCTGCCGCCTCGCGATCTTGCCTGGCGTATCCGGCAGGCGCAAGCAAGCTTGCTGCCAGAGACACCGCCAGCACGAGCAGCAACACGGAACACGCCACTCTGCGCCAGAAGCTCATGCTTGCTGGCCTCGCCATACATATCCGATTACATCTGCGCCGGAGTTGGCCAGCAAGGTAACCAGCGTCACCAGAACCGTGATATTCATCAGCAGGGGAAGGTCACGGGCCAGGGCTGCCTGCCATGCAAGTTGTCCAATGCCCGCCAGTCCGCACAGGGCTTCAACCGGAATGGCCGCTCCAATGGCGAGGCTGACCGACACGCCGGCGAGCGCCAGCAGCTGCGGCCCAACCGCCGGAACAACATGCCAGAAGAGGATGCGCAACTCGCTCAGCCCCTTGGCTCGGGCAGTGATGATGTGAGGCAGGGAATAGGCTTTGTCGAGAAGGTTGCGCGCGAATCGGTAATCGCGAGGAAAAATGATCAGGGCGATTGCGAGCGCTCCCGGGATATTCCAGAACACCGACAAGAGGGCCAGCACCGCCGCGGGAACACAAAGCAAAAAGCCAGTCAGGACCGTCGCGAGCAGGTCGTACGCCGTCACTCGCAGCCACGCTGCGGTCAGTGCCAACGCCATTACAGCCGCCCAACCCATCAACAGCCCAAGGCCTACCAACCGCAATGTGAGTGGAATGCGGTCGTGCAAGAGTGAGCGGACAGGCTGCCTCAAAGAGATAGAGGTTCCCAGGTCGCCGTGCACCGCCAGCCGCAGCGAATGAAGGTAAAAGTGAAAGATGTTGTGCTGTTCAGTTCGAGCCTGGCGCAATGCTTCGATACTCTGAGAACTCAGATGTGGATCGAGAGCGGCTTCATCGGAATCGAGACCAGGGGCCAGCCGGACCAGGGTGGCGGAAAGGAATCCGCCTAATAGCACCGTGGCGACAAGAGTCAGGCCATGCCGCGCAATTTTCCGCCCGAGCATGGTATCAGCCTCCTAGTTCGCCGTCGCCCCGAGCTTCTTCTGTTCGCGGGCCACAGCCTCGGCGTGATGGACCTGCTTCATCGAGTACATGCGGCGGTCTGCTTCGGCGAGCAGGCGTTCCACGTCGAAGCCATCTTCAGGACAGAAGGCCATGCCGACGCTAAGGGTAATCAAATCGCGTCCGCAGACATGACGGCCGGATTCGATGGCTGCCTGGTTAAGCCGTTCGGCTTTTTCCTTGGCCGCCTCCGGAGTCAGTCCGGGGGCAGTGATGACAAATTCGTCGCCGCCCATGCGGGCCACGTAGTCATACCCGCGACAGACATCCTTCAGCCGGGTGGTGAATTCGCGCAGCAGCTTGTCGCCCTCGAGGTGACCGAAGGAATCGTTGATCTGCTTGAATCCGTCGATGTCGCACAACAGCACCGCCAGCGAACTCTTCATGCGGCGGCAGCGGGCTACTTCCTGCGCCAGATGTACAAACAGCGAGCGCGCA
>Ga0209698_10003341_pt1 | contig 17942 bp, 19 predicted proteins | sample LitLauG_LLR_2012_FD_187203 | JGI IMG/M metagenome (GOLD analysis project Ga0209698, IMG submission 187203) | Freshwater sediment microbial communities from Pennsylvania, USA - Little Laurel Run_MetaG_LLR_2012 (SPAdes) (version 2) | ecosystem: Environmental > Aquatic > Freshwater > Creek >...
CTCGATGCCGAGGCGAAGAACGACCGCGCCTACAGCGTGCGCGGTCTTGCTCTCATGCGCAAACAGGACTATGCGAATGCCGCCCAGTCGTTGTCGCAGGCGGCGGCGCTGAGCCCCAACATCGAGACTTATTATTCTCTCGGGGCGCTCGACGCGTCGGCGAACAGCGCGTTTTCAGCAAGGTTCGATGCGGCGTGGCGGCATTTGCGCGCAGGAATTAGTTTTTCCAATATCTCGTCCGATGACCTCGCCTTCGTGTACGAAAACACGCTGGTCACGCCCGAAACGCGCAAGCTGTTCGGGACGCACAGCACGCCACGACAGGTGGCGGAATACGTTGTTCAGCGCCTGGAACTGCACAATCACAAACCGGAAGATATTAGGATCTACGAGCCGTTCGCCGGCGCTGGCGTGTTTCTGGTCTCGGCGCTCCGACACCTCCGCGATCTCCTGCCCGTGGAATGGTCGGATCAACTGCGCCACGATTTCCTCGTCAAACATATTTCCGGCGACGAGGTCGATCCCTTCGCCTGCGAAGTGGCGACACTCTCGCTGATCCTTGCCGACTATCCCAATCATAATGGATGGCATGTCGAAGAAGCCGATCTGTTCGCCGACGGCGCGCTGGCGCATCGGATCGGTACGAATAACGTGATTGTCTGCAATCCGCCGTTTGAAGCCTTCGATCCCGACGAAAAAGATCGGTACGCCGTCGCAAGCGAAACGCATTCCAAGGCTATTGCAGCCTTAAGCGCGACCTTGGATGCGAAGCCGCTAGCCCTCGGATTCGTGTTGCCACGATCATTCATTCTTGAGCGGCAGTTTGCGGAAACGCGGCGTCGGATCGAAAGTCTCTACGGCTCCGTTGAAATTCTCAAGCTTCCGGACGGGATTTTCGGCGCATCGGACGTCGAATCGTCGGCGATCATCGCGCGCGACCTGCGCCCACCGACGACCAAGACGATCATGATCCGCTCGACCGAAGTCGCCGAACGCGATCGGTCATCCTTCCTGAAGACCGGACAGACAACGGTCCATCGCGATATGATCCGCACCGTTGACGATCAGCCAGCGGGTCGTCTTTGGATACCGCCGCTGAATGACTTGTGGGACTATCTGAAAAACCATCCAAGGCTCAGCTCAGTTCTGAAGCCGAGCCGGGGGCTCGAATGGACTTACGATCAGGACCAGGCAACTAGCGACATGGAGAAGCCGCGATACCGGCTAGGCTTTGCGAATGCGCGGCACCTTCAACAGTATATGCCTCCTCGACCCATCTGGTTGGATTTCCAACCCGATCATCTGCGTCGAGGTGGAGCGCATGACTGGTCACAGCCCAAAATCATCGCAAGCGCTACGCGTCTGAGCCGGGGCGCATGGTGCATTGGTGCCTTCGTGGACCCAGAGGGCATGCTCTGCTCGCAACAATTTTTTGGTCTGTGGCCTGTCGCCGCATTGAGCCCGGCCGAGCTACTCGCGTTATCAGGAGTGCTGAACGGCCCGATCGCAAACGCATTTCTGGCCGTAAACTCACCGAAAGATCGGTTCCGCGCCTCGGTTGTTAGCGATATTCCGATTCCGGCATCTCTATCCGTGAAATTGGGAGAGCTGGTTCGCGCTTATGTGGCACTACTTGGTGCACCGTCAATTATGGCGAGTGCAGATGACGAGCTTACGCGGTTGTTGGTGCAAATCGACGCCGCCGTCCTTGAAGCTTATGATCTCCCGCTGAGGCTTGAGCGGCAGCTTTTGGCATTTTTCGAAACCTCCGAGCGTTCCGTTCCCCATCACTGGCAGCATTGGAATAGCCTCTATCCGGTGCCCGGACTGAGCCTGGCCGAGCGGTTGTCGGGCCGCTTCCATGCCAACGGGGACTGGGTCAGGAAGGTATTTCAGCCGCTCCCTGAAGACCAAATTTCGCTGCTCCGCGACTATGTAGCGTAGCCCAAATGGACGCCTATCTTCTTGATACGACGATCCTGTCCATCTATCTGGATCCGTCGCATCCCCATCACGTCGAAAAGAGCCAGTCACTAGCGGCTTTGCCCGCCGACAGCCCACGGTTCATTTCCGCCGTCGCGCTTGCCGAACTCGGCTTCGGCACCAAGCTCGCGGCGGCGATCGGCAAGGGAAATCTGCCGGCGCTGGAGGCGATGCTGGTCCAGGCGCGCACCCATGCCGTCATCGACATCACACATCATACCGCATCGGTATATGCCGACGTGAAGGCGCATATTGCACAGAAGTATCTGGCGAAAGTTCTGAGAAAGGACCGGCCGAAATACATCGAGGAATGGGTTGACAAAGCTACCGGCCAAAAGCTCGGCATTGACGAAAACGACCTCTGGATGTGCGCCCAAGCCAAGGAGCGCGACTTGATCTTCGTGACCGCCGATGGCCGAATGAAACGAATTCCGGATGCCGATCCGGATGTGAGATTGCTCACGATATGAGAGAAGTCTCGCCGACATCGATGTGAATATCTCCCGCCGCTGACTGTCGTACGGAGGCTTTCAGCACTTCCGTGATCAAAAGCCGCCAGTCCGCCACTGGCCCAATTCAGCCGCGTTGCGAGGCTGGACGGACCAAACCTGGGTGTCGGGAATTGGCGAGAGAACTGCTGTTGAGCACGTCGCGAGGTAATGACCGGCAAATCCCAAAGCCCGACGAATCCTGCTTCCGAAGCACCCCGGCTTCATCCGCGCAATTCCTTGGTTCAGCCGATGGCCTGACGCCATCAACCCGTAAAGGGTCGGACTACGTGAACGTGTCGCCGCTTCGGCTTTGCCTGCGCGGTAATTGCGGCCCTCGGCCGAACACATCGGGCGCCTGTCAGCGGGGGATGGTCCTCCGCTCGAAACAGGAGCCGGATCGATGTCCCTCAACGACGCTCGCGCTTTCGCCTTCAGACTCGCGACCACGCTGATGTCCGTCATCTTCATCTTCCGCGCCGGAGACGGCACGCCGTCGCTTGCCCTCAGCAACTAAACCAAGGGCGAGCTTATCGCGATCGTCTGTGACATCTCCGCACTTCTACCCGTGAGGAGTGAAGATCACAGGATTGAAATTTCAAACCTCGCCGGTTTCGGCCGTCGCCGGTCTCCACTGCCGCCTCGCCCTATCTTTTGCTATAACAATCGCTGCGCCGTGGCGGTGGTGGAGGCGCAGCGTTAGATTTGTGTCTCTCGGAGGCTCCCGCCATGATCGTCTTTGGACCAATACTCGTCCTCACCGCCATCGCGTTTTCTTGCTGGCTCTTATTCGCCCTTGCAGTATTTGCGCTTCCACTCTTTGTCGCACTGACGGTCGGCTTCTGGGCGTTTCACGCAGGGGCCGGCGCCCTCGGCGCCATCATAGTCGGTCTCATCGCCGGCGGCGGCTTCTATGCTCTCGGTCAGATTGCGCTGGCGTTCGTGACGTCGACGGGACCTCGCCTCGCGATCATCTTGTTGTTCGTCGCGCCGGCTGCGGTCGCTGGCTACAACGCCACGCTCGGCATAGCTCAAATGGCGATGCCCTCCGCTGTCTGGCAGATCGCTTTCTCGCTGATCGGCGCGGTCGCGACGGGTGTCACGGCGCTCCTTCGCTTCACGGGAATGGCCCCGCCCGGACCGAGCCCGCGGGATTTCGCACGGGGCTGACCAATGACGCCGGGAGTTGAGACGGGACCAATCAGGCTCCTTCTTGCTCCGCATCCTCGCCGCCGATTGGCGGAATTGCCTGGGGCGGTGGAGGATTTGGAATCGGCTTTCTTTGCGCGACTGACCCTCATCTTGAGCGCTTGGACCAACGGCGACCCTCCGAAACCACGACGAGCCCGCTGTCACGTGGGCTGTTCTACTTGCGGTTGACACGATCAGGGCGACACGGTCCGCAGCCTGGCGCGGTGACATTGGCGGTGATGAAGTCTGCTTCCGGCCTCCAGGTCAGCGACCGTCGCCAAGTTCACCTGGATGTTGCTCAGTTCGCATCGAGCGCACACAACGGCCTCTTCAATGGCTTGATCTGGCCGAAGGCCGGCTGACGCCTCGCTCGCCTAAGGCGCAATGGCGCCGATCGACTTTCTTCCCCTGCCGGTCCTCACCCCGCGCGACGCGCGGGGCCCCTGAAGGCCCGCCATTCCTCGCGAAACAAGAAAGTCGCCTTGCTGCCATCCTCCGCTGCGCTCCGGCCCCTCAGGGTGCGCCGTCGATCGCCTCCGGCCTTTCGATCGCCATCGAGGCCGCAATGGTGCGGGCTCGGAACATCGGATCAAGGAGAACCACCATGGCGACCATCGGAACCTTCAAGAAGGCCGGCGCGAACGACTTCACCGGCCAGATCGTCACCCTTTCCGTCCAGGCCAAGAACGTCCGCATCGTCCCCGAAGCGAACCGCTCCGGCGAGAACAGCCCGAGCCACCGGGTCTACTCGGGGCGAGTCGAAATCGGCGCCGCCTGGTCCAAACGCTCCAGTGAGGGCCGCGACTACCTAAGCCTCAAGCTCGACGATCCGAGCTTCACCGCCCCGATCTTCGCTAATCTCTTCGACGACGAGGACGGCGAGGGTTACAGCCTGATCTGGTCCCGTCCCAACGCCCGCCGCGGCGACTGATTGAGCCACACCCCGCCCGGCTTGCCCGGGCGGGGCCATGTCCGTGAGGCGAAGAGGCGCGACGTCCGACAATTCATGGCGCCGCGCTCGACGCGCTACTCTCGCGCTCTGGCGCGCCCCGATGAGGCGGCGGCGCCGCGATGTGGGCTCCGCACCAGTTCCTCGGCCTCGACCCCAAGCGCGTCCGCGATTTGCCCCAGCACCGTGACACTGGCGGAGACTTTCGCGCGTTCAATGGCGCCGATGTAGCGCGCGCTCACGTCGGCCCTGTCGGCCAGCGTTTCTTGCGTCATTTTCTTCACATGACGCAACCGACGCAGATTGATCGCCATGACCTCCTTGAGATCCATGGCGAGGATGGAGACGTTATCGGAAACATCGTTCCAGGAACGATCATTCCGAATCGTATGGGTGCGTGACCGAGCAGCGGCTTATTGCGAGGCCAGAGAGCTGTTTCCGCCTGCGATGCGATGCAGTCCGGCGCATCGCGATTTCGACCCGCACGGGCGGCTCCGCCTTAATCGGCCGCAACTGTTCAATGATTTACTAAGAAATATATTCCGCCAAACGGCATGATGACGGAATGTAGCGCACGCGACCTCGCCACTGCTGCACGGTAACGGTAAGGCGATATACGTTTCCTCCGCTGAAATTTGATAGTTTCGACCTGCGAAGTAGCTATATTATTTAACATTTCTTAGCCTTCAGTCTGGACTAACCACAATCGTTTTTGCGAGAAAGACTCGATCCCGGTAAGTTATGTGGGCCTCGAATTGTGTCCACATCCTGCAACCACTCTGTGACGAACGCAGCCGCAAATGCGGTCGCAATTTGTAATTGCCCAGATCGTACTCATCGGATTGCCACGCTCTCCGGATGCGCGCGATGCAATTTGGAGATCTATCGCGAGATTTCCGTTTCCGGATTGTCTGATCGCTTTCCCAAGCGACGAGACGAGGGAAACGCCATGCCGACACCCTATTGGCGCTCGCCGGAGACGATCCTCCATCTCACCCGCCTCGAGCGACCTGGCTTCGCCGCCGAGTTTCTTCGCCGCAACGGCGAATACCGGCGCGATTTCGCCGAGGCCGAGAGGCGGATAGCCCAAGAACGCGCCGATGCGGAAAGTGCTCGAAGGACCTGCGCCCGCAAATGGGGCCTGCGCTTTCGCGCCGGTCCCAGATCAACCCATCGGACCCGAGCCTGTCTTCTGGCTGCCGGAACTTGCTCCCGGCACGCTGCTGCTGGATGCAGCGCCAACCCATTTCAACGCCGTCTCGCTCGACCCATCCGAACTCGGCTCGGTCGTCGCCGATCGGTCCGATGACGAAGGCCGAGAGCTGGTCGTAATCGACGAGTCCGGCGAGCTTCATATCCGCTTATGCCACGCTCTCGCCGCCGCTCGTCCGATGATCCTCTTGCCCCTCGGGGCCGTTTCGGTCGAGATACGCCTCGACGTCGCGTCGCGCTTCCTTCGGCGACTGAAAGGCCAAGCGATCGGTCTGCTGCCGCAAGCGCTGCGGCTCACGACTCAGCGCAGACGCCGTCTCGTCCAGCTCCTGCTCACCTTCGACATCCTTGAGACCGGTGGCGGCCCTCGCGACGTAGCCGAGCGCATATTGCGTTCGAAGCAGGCGCGCCTGCCTTCGGTCGAGTGGAAGGATTCCCACTCGCGCCGCGCCGCGAACCGCCTCATCCACGACGCGCTCGCGCACGTCGAATTAGGCTATCTCAAGCTACTGCGCGGTGGTTGATCCGCGTTGCGCGGCAAGCTGACGAATTTGCTTCGATCCGCAGCTGCGCCGTCAACGGCTGGGACAAGCTCCCGCGAAAATCTTCGTCCACCCCCAACATCGCCTCATTCCGCCACGGTGCCCCCGAAACGCCGCCGCTTGGCTGCGGCGCCTCGAAACGCGACGGAGGGCGCATATGCTCGACAGAACTGCACCGGCTCGCTTCCTTCGCACCCCGGAAGCGGCGCGCATTCTCAGCATCTCGCCGCGCACGCTGGAGAAATATCGCTGTCAGGGGAACGGTCCGACCTTCCGTAAGCTCGGCGGCCGCGTGGTCTACGCCATCGACGATCTCGAAGCCTGGGCCAACCAGGCCGCCTGCAACTCGACGTCCGACCCGCGTTACGCCGGCGCGCGCGCCGCCGGTCCCGGTCACCGCTGAGAGATCGAGCGTCGATGCCGATGCGCCGCCTCGTCACCGCCAGCGAACGGAGCCATCTCGACCCATTCGTCGTCGCCGTGGGCGACGCCGCCCCGCGCGACCAGCGAGACCTGATGGAGCGGCCCTTCTTCTCGCTCGCCAAGGCCCGGCGGACCGCGCCCATCCTCTATCAGGCCGGGGACATCCGCATCGAAGTCTACGCCGTCGCCGAGCACGGCATGGCGACCATTTGGGACGCCGACGTGCTGATCTGGGCGGCAAGCCAAATCGTCGGCGCGGAGAACGTCGGCCTCAAGACTTCGCGGTTCCTGCGCTTCACCCCGTATCAGCTCCTGAACGCCATCGGCCGCCAGACCGGGGCGCGCGACTACAAGCTCTTCAAGAGCGCGCTCGTCCGCCTCCAGTCGACGGTCATTCGCACGACGATCCGCAACGGCGACCATTGGCGCCGTCATCAGTTCTCCTGGATCAACGAATGGGAGGAATGCGCGACCCGCGACGGCCGTGTCGAGGGCATGGAGTTCGTGCTCCCCGACTGGTTCTACCGTGGCGTCGTCGACCGCTCGCTCGTTCTCGCCATCGATCCCGCTTATTTCCGTCTGACCGGCGGCATCGAGCGCTGGCTCTATCGTGTTGCGCGCAAGCATGCCGGCCGTCAGTCGGGAGGCTGGCTATTTGAGGTCGCGCACCTTCACGAGAAATCCGGCAGTCTCGCCAAGCCTGCCGATTTCGCCTGCGATCTACGACGCATCGCCCGCCGTCAGCCTATCCCCGGCTATCGCCTGCACGTCGAACGCGACAGGGGCCGGGAATGGTTGCGCATTCTGCCCGCCAACTTATCCACAGGGCCTGTGCATAACCCTGTGGACGGGGTCGGGACTTCGGGCGTTCCTGGTATCGGGATTTCAGGCGTGCCGGTATCGGGACTTCGGGCGTGCGGACCGCAGCTAAGCCTCTGGCCCGAAACCGCGATCTCCGCCCTTAACTTATCTAACAGTAGATCTAACTTTTCTTGCGAGCCGGAGGGCTGCGGGGATAACCGCCCCGGCGCGGCGACGCACTCCTTAAACGCCGCCAAACAGCTGTCGCTGCCCTTCGGCCGCAAGCCGAGAGGGAGGCGATGATCGTCGCCTTGCTCAACCAAAAGGGCGGCGTCGGCAAGACGACGCTCGCCTTGCACATCGCCGGCGAATTTGCGCTGCGCGGCAAGCGCGTCACGCTGATCGACGCCGACCCTCAGGGCTCGGCGTTGGATTGGTCGCAACAGCGCGCGCGGGAGAACGTCTCGCGGCTGTTCGGCGTCGTCGGATTGGCGCGCGACACGCTGCATCGCGAGGCCCCCGAGATCGCCCGCGCCGCCGATCACGTCGTGATCGACGGCCCGCCGCGCGTCGCCGGGCTAATGCGTTCGGCTCTGCTTGCCGCCGACCTCGTGCTGATCCCCGTTCAACCGTCGCCGCTCGACGGCTGGGGCTCGGCCGAAATGCTGGGTCTGCTGCGAGAGGCGCGCATCTATCGCCCGCAGCTCGTCGCACGCTTTGTGCTGAACCGTTGCGGCGCGCGCACCGTGATTGCGCGCGAAACCGCCGAGACCCTCGCCGATCACGATCCGCCAGTGCTTCTCAGCACCGTCGGCCAGCGCGTCGTGTTCGCCGACGCCGCGCAATCCGGCCGTCTCGTTTTCGAAATGGCCGAGCGAAGCGCCGCCGCCCGCGAGGTCGCGGCGCTCGCGACCGAGATCGCGAGGATCGCGCCGTGAGCGAGCGAACCTCCCGACGCGGCTTCGCCGCCCGACCCGGTGATCCGGAGAGCTGGATCAAAGCCAGCGACGCGCCGTCGCAGCGGGGCGATCCGTCCGCCGCAATCACTGCGCGGCTGACCATCGACGTCACGCCCGCGCTGCGTGGGCGCATCAAAGTCGCAGCCTTCCGCCGTGGAATCACCGTCGCCGACATGCTGCGCGACCTCCTCGCGCGCGAATTCCCCACCGATTCCGGAGAGCCGTCATGAACGAAAGCCGTTCGTCGCCGCGCGGGCCGTCAAAGTCGCCTCTGCGCGCAACCGCGCGGACCCAGCTCGACCTGACCCATGTCGAACTGACCTGGATCGAAAAGCGGATTGAACATTGGTTGCGCTTCGGCCGACGCGCCGAACAGACGATCCTCGACCGTCGCCGTAGCGTCTCCAGCTTCACGCCCGGCAGCATTTTCGGTTTTGTCCGTTGGGGTTCGAATGACTACGGGACCGTCATTTCGCGGATGGACATCGTGCGCGCCGTCGAACCCGGAGCGCATTTACAGACGCTGCCCTTCGTGCGCCCCGGCGGCGAAATTCTTCTGCGAGTGGATGGCTGGCCGAAGGTCGAGCGCGTGTTGCAGACGGTCGATGCGATCGAGGCGCTCGGCATCGATCCCGCCGACGCCGCGCCGGAATATTGGCGCACCCTTCATAACCGGCTCACAGCTGGCCACGAGGCGAGCAACTACACGCGCGAGCGGCACGAAGCGTGGCTGAAGCGCCGGGGCGTCACGCTATGAGCGGCTTCGGCTACGTCGCATCGGTGTCGACGGCCGTACTGGGCGTCGCGGCTTTGGCGTTCTTTCCGACCGCGCCCCGGCTGATCTGGAACGCCACGTCCAGCACGCCGACTGGACTCTATGCGCTGCGGCCGATTGGACAACTTCGCACGCGCGAACTGGTCGTTGTGCGACCACCCGAGCCCATCGCCGCCTATCTCGCCGACGGCGGTTTCCTGCCCCGGGGCGTGCCGCTGCTGAAGCACGTGTTGGCCGTCGCCGGCCAAACCGTGTGCCGGGCCGGTGACGCCATCACTGTCGATCACGTCGATGTCGGCGTGGCGCGCGACCGCGATCATCTCGGCCGTTCGCTGCCACGATGGAACGGCTGCCGTACGCTCACGCCGGCCGAAGTCTTCCTCATGAACCCGACCGTCGCTGACAGTCTAGACGGTCGCTACTTCGGCCCGCTCCCTATCACTTCGATTGTCGGCCAAGCGCTTCCGCTCTGGACCGACGCCGCCGGCGACGGCCGCTTCGCATGGCGCGCCGCAGCCGATTGACCTGTTTCCAAACCGCCAACTGAGGAGCTTCGCATGGCGCATATCGGTCAGTTTACCCGCGACAAAGCCGGTTTTGCCGGGCGCATTGAGACGCTCGCGTTCCGTCACGAACTTTATCTCGTTCCGGCCGAGCGCTCAGATGCGGAGAACGCGCCCGATTATCGTGTCTATCTCGGCGACGCCGATGGACCGGAGATCGGCGCGGGTTGGAAGCGCACGGGCGAGAAGGCTGGTGAATTCGTCTCATTGCTGATCGACGATCCCGCGTTCGCGCAGCCGCTGCGCGCCAATCTTTTTCAATCCGTCGACGACAAGTCGATCTGGGTGCTGAGTTGGACTCGCGCGGCCAAGCGCGACGAGCGGAGTTGATCGCATGCGGCGCGCGATTCTCCTGCTCGCCGGTATGGCGACGCTTGGCGTTCCGTTGGCTGCTGAAAGCGCTCCGCGAGCGCCGTCGGCTCCGCAATCAGCACGCGATCCCTATGCGCCGCTGATCGCCGACGCCGCGCGGCGCTTTGGCGTTCCCGCAGCATGGATACGCGCCGTCATGCGCGCCGAAAGCCGTGGGGATCGTCACGCCCGCTCACCAAAGGGCGCAATAGGACTCATGCAGATCATGCCCGAAACCTGGGCGCTATTGCGCGCCCGTTACCGGCTCGGGAGCGACCCCTTCGATCCGCACGACAACATTTTCGCGGGCGCGGCGTTGCTCCGCGAATTGCATGACCGCTATGGCTCTCCGGGTTTCCTTGCAGCCTACAACGCGGGGCCCGGCCGCTACGAAGAATTCCGCGACCGACATCGTCCGCTGCCCGCCGAAACGATCGCCTATGTCGGGGCGCTTGCCCGTTTTGTTGGGGGCGGCGAGATCCGTGAGCCTGTCCTCGTGGCGGCGTCCGGCTCGCCGCCTTGGGCCCAGGCGCCGCTGTTCATCGTGCGATCAGAAAGCGGTGAACGGGTTGCAGACGACGCACCCGCAGCGCCCTTGAGAGATAGGCTGCCGATCATTGCCGTGCGTGACCTTTCGGGGATTACGCCGCAACCCACGGGTCTATTCGTGACGACATCTTCTGCGGGGTCGAAGCGATGATCGCGGTGAGCTTCCGTTGCGGAATCGCAGCGCATTGGCGCTTGATGAGCACCTTCGTGGACGGCAGTCAGCGACAAACCCGCGTCATCGACGGCCCGGCGTCAACAGCTCGCCGGAGCGCAACGAGGAGCAGCGTATCGTATGCCCGCGAAGAGGAAGGTGGAAGTACTCTTGAGGCGCAGCGATCAACCGTCAGAGGGCAAGATAAAAGGCCGCAGCGTGCGGCTCGGTCGGTTGGTTGTTTTCATTCGGGTTTTTGGCGCGTTTCGCAGTGTTGGGGCACGGGGCGCAATGTGCGCTGGTTCCTCAAGCCATTGCTGAACATAACCTTTGGGCACATTGCCGAGGCCGGCAATGGCTGAAGAGCACGATTTTCGGCCGCGACTTGGTCGCGTCCGCTCCTCGCGCAACCAGCGCGTCAAACCTTTCATCGCCCAGGCCCTGGCCGCCGCTCAGCGGGCCGGCGGCAGCGTCCCGCGCCGCGGGACTCTGAAGGGTCCAGCGCGCTCTACCTTCGGCCGGGGCCGCGTCGCCTGCGTCCAGGCGAACCGCCTTCTGACCGGGCGGACGCGGCTGGTTACGGTCAAGGCGCGCATCGTCCGTCACACCGCGCGAGCGGGCTCGCTTGCCGCCCATCTCGGTTACTTGCGGCGCGACGGCGTATCCCGGGACGGAGAGAAGGCGCGGCTGTTCGGGCCCGAGACCGAAGACGCCAACCCCAAAGCCTTCGCCGAGCGTTGCGAGAAGGACCGACACCATTTCCGTTTCATCGTCTCGCCCGAGGACGCGCCGGAACTGGCGGACCTCAAGGGCTTCGCCCGTGAGCTGGTCGGCCAGATGGAGAAGGACCTCGGGACCAAGCTCGACTGGGTTGGCATCGATCACTGGAACACCCAGCACCCGCATGTCCACGTCATCGCGCGCGGCGTCGCCGACGACGGGAGCGACCTCGTCATCTCGCGCGATTACATCAAGGACGGTCTGCGCGCCCGCGCCCAGGACCTCGTCACGCAGGAACTGGGGCTGCGCAGCGACTTCGACATCCTGCACGCGCTCAAGACCCAGGTTGAAGCCGAACGCTGGACCCAGCTCGACCGACAGCTCGTGCGCGACGCCGACCGGCTTGGCGTCATCGATCTTGCGCTGGAGGCGGGCCGACAACCGGATCCGTTCCAGACGCTGAAAGTCGGTCGTCTTCGGCGACTCGAATTGCTTGGCCTCGCGCAACAGATCGGCGCCGGGCAGTGGACGATCAGCGATGGCGCGGAAACAACTCTGCGCGAACTCGGCGACCGTGGCGACATCATCAAGCGCATGCACCGCAGCCTCGCTGAGCGCGGCATTGAACGGGCCGCCGCCAGCTACGTTCTCGCCGGCGAGAGCCTGGAAACGCCCGTCGTCGGTCGGCTTGTCGTTCGCGGCCTCGACGACGAGTTGAAGGGGACGGCCTATGCGGTTGTCGATGGGATCGATGGCCGCGCGCATTATGTTCGGCTGCCCGACATCGACGCCGCCGGCGACGGCGCCGCCGGCTCGATCGTCGAGTTGCGCAAGTTCGACGACGCACAGGGCCGCTGTCGGGTGGCGCTGGCTGTGCGTTCCGACCTGCCCCTTGAAGAGCAGGTGACCGCGCGGGGCGCGACCTGGCTTGACCGCCAGGCAGTCGCGCGTGAGCCTGCGGCGTTGGGACACTCGGGCTTCGGCGCCGAGGTTCGCGACGCGATGGACCGACGCGCCGAGCACCTCGTCGGGCGCGGCCTCGCGGTGCGGCGAGCACAGGGCGTCGCCTTCTCGCAAGACCTGATCGGGACCCTTCGGCGGCGCGAGGTCGAGGCGCTCGCCGAGCGGCTGGCGACGGAAACTGGCCAACCGTTTCATGCGGGCACGCCTGGGGAATATGTCGCGGGGACCTACCGGCAGCGCTTCACACTCGCCTCCGGCCGTTTCGCCATGATCGATGACGGTTTCGGGTTCCAACTCGTGCCCTGGACGCCCTCGCTCGAAAAGCAGCTTGGCCGCCATGTGTCCGGGGTCGGCCGCAGCGATGGCGGCATCGACTGGGCCTTCAGCCGCACCCGGGGGCTGGGCCTATGAGCGATTGGCTTCCCCACTCGTCAAGGCAAGGAGCCGACGGGCTGTCCGGAACCAAGATTTTTTGGGGTCAGGTTGTCGCCGTCTTTTCCATCGTGCTGCTCGCGATCTGGGCCGCAACTGAGTGGACCGCTTGGCGACTTGGCTTTCAGCCGCAGCTCGGCCCTCCCTGGTTCGAGGTCCTGCACTTCCCGATCTATCTGCCGCCGGCCTTTTTATGGTGGTGGTACGCATTCGACGCCTATGCGCCGTCGATCTTCGTCGAAGGCGGATACATCGCCGCTTCGGGCGGAATCTTCGCCGCCGCCGTTTCCATCGCCATGTCGGTTTGGCGGGCGCGGGAAGCCAAGAACGTCGAAACCTACGGCTCGGCGCGCTGGGCGGACCCGAAAGAAATCGTGAAAGCCGGACTGCTCGGCCCCGACGGCGTCGTGTTGGGACGCTACCAGGGCGCTTATCTCCGCCACGATGGACCCGAACACGTCCTGTGCTTCGCGCCAACCCGCAGCGGCAAGGGCGTCGGCCTCGTCATCCCCTCGCTGCTGACCTGGCCGGGCTCGGCGATCGTCCACGACATCAAAGGCGAGAACTGGCAGCTCACCGCCGGCTTCCGAGCGCGCTACGGTCGCGTGCTATTGTTCGATCCGACCAACGCCAAATCGTCCGCCTACAATCCCCTGCTGGAGGTCCGACGTGGTGAATGGGAGGTGCGCGACGTGCAGAACATCGCCGACATCCTCGTCGATCCTGAGGGCAGTCTCGAAAAGCGCAACCATTGGGAGAAGACCAGCCACGCGCTCCTCGTCGGCGCCATTCTCCACGTCCTCTACGCTGAAGAGGATAAGACCCTCGCCGGCGTCGCCTCCTTCCTTTCCGATCCCAAGCGGCCGATTGAGTCGACGCTTTCCGCCATGATGCGCACGTCCCATCTCGGCGAGGTCGGCGTTCATCCGGTGGTCGCGTCCGCCGCGCGCGAACTCCTCAACAAAGCCGCCAACGAGAGGTCGGGCGTGCTGAGCACAGCCATGTCCTTCCTCGGCCTCTACCGTGACCCCGTCGTCGCGGAGGTCACGCGGCGATGCGACTGGCGCATCGGCGACATCGTCACCGGCGACCGGCCGACAACTCTCTACCTCGTCGTCCCCCCGTCCGACATCAATCGAACGAAGCCACTGATCCGGTTGATCCTGAATCAGGTCGGCCGGCGCCTTACCGAGGACCTGCAAGCCAAAGCCGGCCGTCGGCGACTTCTCCTCATGCTCGACGAATTCCCGGCGTTGGGAAGGCTCGATTTCTTCGAATCCGCTCTGGCTTTTATGGCGGGCTACGGCATCAAGAGTTTTCTCATCGCCCAGTCGCTGAACCAGATCGAGAAAGCCTATGGGCCGAACAATTCGATCCTCGACAACTGCCATGTTCGGGTCAGCTTCGCCACCAACGACGAGCGGACCGCCAAGCGCGTCAGCGACGCCCTTGGGACCGCGACCGAGATGAAGGCGATGAAGAATTATGCGGGCAGCCGGCTCAGCCCCTGGCTCGGTCACCTCATGGTCTCGCGGTCGGAAACCGCTCGACCGCTCCTGACGCCGGGCGAGATCATGCAACTTCCACCGAGCGACGAGATCGTCATGGTGTCTGGCCTTCATCCAATCTGTGCGAGAAAGGCGCGTTATTTTGACGACGTTCGGTTCCAGGAGCGGATCCTTCCGCCGCCGCTTCTGACACACGACACGCGTGCTCACCCTGACGATTGGAGTGGAAGGGCCTTACCGCTGCGACCGTCGCACACCGTGACCCCTGAGGAAGATGAGGGCGAGGCTGAAGATCCGAAATACGCAGACCGCAGGCAGCAGCCAGAGCTTACGCAGAAGGCGCTGGCGACACGAGAACCGGACGACAACGAGTTCGTGCCAGATTTCATCGAAGACCTTGATGAAGACGCGCCCCGGGCTCGCCGAATGAACGATCTGATGAAGGGTGTCGCGAGGCAAGCGTCGCTAGACCCCAATGATGATCTTGGACTTTGAGCCTCAATGCCGACGACCCAGAAGAAGGCGCAAATCTCGGTCTACCTTGACCCTAAAGTGATGCGCGCGCTCACGACTTACGCGGCGCGCCGGGATCAACCCCTGTCGTTGATTGCCGAGGCGGCCATCGCCTCTTTTCTTTCGCCCGATTCCGATGAACGACGGGAGGCCGCACTCGCGAAGCGGATCGACCAGCAAGACCGGCGTTTGGCGCGGCTCGAACGCGATGTTGGCGTTGGTGTCGAGACCTTGGCATTATTCATCCGACTTTGGCTCAATGCAACACCGCCACTGCCCGAGCAGGCGGCGAAAGCCACGCGAGCACAGGCGGGAGCCCGCTATGACAATTTCGTCGCGGCCTTGGGACGGAGGCTAAGCAGCGGCCCGAAATTGCGGCAGGAGATCCCCAACGACGGAATAGCGCCCAAGTTACGCTCCTCCGCGGGCGAAGAATCTGTGTTTTGATTTCATAAATCGGCCGTCTCTACGCTCCGTGCACGCAAGGTCGACAAAGGGTGGAGAGCACGCATTGTCGGCCAGGACGACCTCGCAAGACAGTTCTGCGAGGTCGCTCATCGTCAGCCAAAAGCCGGCGCATATCGCATGCAACGGCGTTCCCTTGATCCGTTACCTGAATATTGGCGCATACGGGGATCGCCTTGGACTGGCTGTCTGAAATTCCTTCCTCGACCTATGTGGCAGTTAAATCGCCACGTCCCCTTTTGCGGAGAGACACAGGACTTCGCCGACCTAATTTAGAACCAAAGACATTTCAACCGAAGCGCCGGACTTCGCTGAAAGGGTAGCCGCTTCCGCGACCGCGAGCGCGTTGACGCCGTCCGCGAGAGTGACGGGGACCGGGCCGCTCTTTGTGACAGCGTCGACGAAGGCCGCCCATTCGGCGGAATAGGCGCGCATGTAGCGCTCGAGAAAGAAGAATTCGGGCTTGGCGCTCACGACCCCCGAAGTCGTCGCCTTGGCGACGGTGTTCTCAAGCACGTTGCCCGCCGAAAGCAACCCCTCGGAGCCGAGCAACTCGACGCGCTGATCATAGCCGTAAACGGCGCGGCGGCTGTTTTTGATGACGGCTATGCGACCATCCGCGAAATGCAAGGTGACGACCGCCGTGTCGACATCGCCGGCAGCGCCAATCTCGGGATCGACGATAGAGGAACCGACTGCTGTGACTCTGGCCGGTATGGCGCCCATGATCCAGAGCGCCATGTCGAAGTCATGGATCATCATATCGCGGAAAAGGCCGCCTGACACTTTCACGTAGGACACTGGCGGCGGCGCTGGATCAAATGAGGTGATAGACAGCAGTTCACGCTTGCCAATCTCGCCTCGATCGGCGGCGGCCTTGACCGCGGCGAAATTGGGATCGAAGCGGCGATTGAAGCCGATCATGACGGGACGCCCGGTCGCGCCGGCTGCCTTCAGGCAGGCCTGAGCGCGCGCGAGGCTGAGATCGACGGGCTTCTCGCAGAGCACCGCTTTGCCAGCTTTCGTCGCCGCCTCGATCAGATCGGAATGGGTGTTGGTGGAGGAGGCTATAAGTACGGCGTCAATCGAAGCGTCGGCTAGAATGTCTTCATTGGTGCGCGCTCGCGCGCCGAAAGACGCGGCCAGCTTCGAGGCGGCCTCAGTGTTGACGTCGGAGATGGCGACGAGGCGGCTGCCGGTGTGTGAGCTAATGGCTTTGGCGTGAACGCCGCCGATGCGTCCGGCGCCGAGTAGACCGATGTTTAGCATGAAAAATCTCCGGTAAGTAGGGATCAGACGGTGAAAGCGCTGCGGAAAGCGTCGAGTGCGGCTTCCGCGTCGCGGGAAGCGAAGGCCTCCATGCATATCGGGCCGCGATATCCCATATCCTTCAGCGCCCGCGCGACGCCGGCGTAATTGATTTCACCGGTTCCCGGCTCCATGCGGCCAGGCACGTCGGCGACCTGGATTTCGCCGATCCAGGGTTGGCACGCCTTGCACCATGAGATCAGATTCCCCTCCCCGATCTGTACATGATACAGGTCGAGATTGAGCCGCAGTTGTGGCCGGTCGATCGACGAAACCAGCGCCAGCGTGTCCTCTATGCGTGCGAAGGGGACGCCGGGATGATCGACAGGCAAATTCAGGTTCTCGATCATGAAGGTGACGCCGTGCTCGGCGCCAAGATCGGCGATTCGGCTCAGCGTGTCGCACGCCTTCAGCCACATCGCGCCCGTCACGACCTCGCAAGGCGCTACGGGCAGGCCCGCGTCGCCTAGCCCCGTGCCGTGGAGGTTGAGGCGCGCGACGTGCAGGCGCTTGCCGACTTCAATCGATTGCCGCGCGGTCGCGAGCAGTTCGCTGGCGCCGTCGTCGTCGGCAAGCCGGCCGCTGATATAGCCGGTCATCGACGAGAAACGGGCGCCGGACTTCTCCAGCATCGCCAGATCGTGCGCCTGCCAGTTCCAGATTCCGGCCTCAAATCCGAGTTCGGTCAGGCGCCGTAGCCGCCAATCCATCGGTTTGTCCCGCCAAAGCATCTCGGCGCAGGCGGACAAGGTGAAAGGTTGTGTCATGTCTCACTCTTGGTTGTTAAGAACAGGAGATAGGCGGCCGCGGTATTCTGCCTCGATTCGGTCGTGCAGTTCCTGCACCCAATCGCGCAGGGTAAGCGCCTCCGCCCAACGATCCGTCGTATCGTTGCCGTCGCGGCCTGTGATGGCGTAGGGCTTGGGACCGAGTTCGCACGTGAAGGAGATGTCGCAATCTGCGCCGCAGCGCTGACGCAAGCTACGAAATCCATAGTCCCACCAGTCGAGGAAAAGATCGACCCAGGGGCGATGATGCGGAAAAGATAGCTCGATCTGCACCTGCTCGCGCGTGCCGATGCGGCCATGAAACGCCA
>Ga0209698_10003342_pt1 | contig 17941 bp, 13 predicted proteins | sample LitLauG_LLR_2012_FD_187203 | JGI IMG/M metagenome (GOLD analysis project Ga0209698, IMG submission 187203) | Freshwater sediment microbial communities from Pennsylvania, USA - Little Laurel Run_MetaG_LLR_2012 (SPAdes) (version 2) | ecosystem: Environmental > Aquatic > Freshwater > Creek >...
GGCCGGACAACGCGAGTCATTCTGCCCTCACGGATCGTGAACTCCACACCGCGCCACTGGATCCGGTTGGTGAAGAAACTCGCCAGCCAAATCGGAAACGCGAAAAAATCCCGCACAGGCAGGAGCCAGAACTTGCGCCTGACAACCGGATCTCGTAGCCCCCATACGCCAACAATCCAAGCATCCAGAAAGCGAAGCAAGAAATACGCGAACAAATAGGCTGCGGAGATCGGATAGGAAGGCGCGATGGCAGCCCCCAGGACCGCAAGCGGCAATCCCTGAGTGAATAGAAGCCCGAAGTGACCGCCAGGGCGAATATGGCGGAGGCCGATATCCCAGCGAAGTTCATGCCGAAGGTATTGGCCAAGAGTCTCTGGGCCATAAACCATCCAAACAGGCTTCCGGGCCAGTTCCACACGCAAGCCAAGCGCATAGATGCGATTACCGAACTCGAAATCATCAGCATGATGGTCCACTAACGGTTCAAAGCCGCCAATTTTTTCAAGCGTTTGCTTGGTGGTGGCCATGGTGGCGCCATGGGCAAATTGTGTGCCTTCAAATTCATTGGAAATCAGCGCCCCACCGCAAAATTCAACGGCCGCCCCCAGACAATCGAGCTGAGAGGCCAGGGATCCGTCATGCATTCCGCGGAAAAGACAGGTGACAGCGCCAACACGGGGATCACGGAAAGGCTCTACGATATAGCGAAGATAGTCGGGGTCTACGCGGACGTCGCTGTCACTGAGGGCAAACAGGTCATGGCGAGCTTCTCGCACCAGCCGGATCATCTTGTTTACCTTGTTGTTTGTCCCCAGGTCTTCCGCTCCCACCAGCAGACGGATGTTGCAATCGGGGTAATCGGCCATGACTTTTCGGATCACGGGGATTGCAGTGTCGCTTTCATCATGAGCGACAAATACGATCTCGTATTCCGGGTAATCCAGCCGGCAAAAACTGGAATAATTTTCGTACGCTTCTCTGTCGAAACCGCGGACCGGCTTAAGGATACTGACGGGGGGAGTGAAATCAGTGGTAACGGGGCCTATTCGGCGGTGTAAAGCAAAAAATCGCCTAGCGGCATGCACACAGGTGAGGTAATACATGAACGGCACGCAAGCGACAACCATCACAAACCACCGTAAAATCATCATCAACATATGCGGAGTGAGCTGCCACCCTATCTGGTCGGCGGATACCGCCGCTACTCCGGCGCAAGCAAGCAACACACCCATCAGCCGTGCCGCTCCTAACTTCTCGTGAAGAATAAATCTTGCCGATAGAGTTCCCACTACATACCCGAGCGCCGTTGCGGGCACCACAAAACTCACAGGCGCCCAGGAAAGAAGGGCAAGAAAACTGTAGAACGATAGGGTGAGCAATGACAAACCGATCCAGAAAAGAGGAATCCTCGCAACCCGCGACCCCGCACGCAACAGCGCCCGGGGCGAAAAATGAGTTACTTCGCCAACCTGTTTCATGGCCAGTGAAACAAGAATGTCGCCTGCAGATGCGCTCAACACTGCCAGAACGAGAATGAGCAGAGTTCTCAAGGATTATGCCGCTTTCCGCGTGACCGGCTGGGTCATTCCAACCAATGTGACTCCCAAGAAAATAATCACTATACCTACCCACCGCGTGAAGCTAATCGGCTCATTGAAAAATAGGAGGACGAGAAGTGGAACCACCACGAAGTTGGCCGCCGAAGTGGGCATTACGAAGCTGTAATCGGCCCAAGAGTATAACAACAGGTGACAGATAAAGAAGGCCAGCAGAAACGCTATACCAATCCAAATAGTGCCGCTGGAAATTATTTGCAGCAGCGCATGACCGATGAGCGAAGGAGACGCAATGCTTACTGGACCAATTTGTTTCATCCCGCGCCCTAAAGCGACGTCGCCGCAAGCATTGAACACAACCCTTGCGGCGAGCAGGATGTACGTCTTTCGGCGAAGGCTCATGTCCGAAGGCGTACCCGGAGGTAGTTAGATTTGCTCCACTGGGTCGGGACCGCGGTCGGTGGATGGCACACTTATCGCAGTTTTCCTTTGGGGCCCGCTGCGTGCCCACTTCAACCGCTCTTTGCGAAGCTTTAGAAACGAAACCGAACCCTCGTAAAGGCGCTTGCGCTCGTATGGATCCCACAGCGCATTACGCATGATTCTCCATGCGACCTTTGGACGGAAATAGTAAGAATCGTAAAATTTGTTCACACCTTCCATGAGTTCTTCCTGCGACAGATGCGGGTACTTAATGTGCGGAAGCTGGTGGCCGCCGCTCGTTGTCAGGGCTTCTGTGGAAAGGAAATTATTTTCGGAAAGATAGTTGTACATTTCCGTGCCGGGGAAAGCATGGGCGATGGAGCACTGAACGGTTTCGGAGTCAAGCTCACGGGCGAAATCAATGGTGCGCTGGATGGATTCCTTGGTCTCTCCCGGCAAGCCAAGGATGAAGTCACCGTGAACTGCGATGCCGACTTTCTTGCAATTCTTGGCGAAGGCTCGGGCCATTTCCACAGTCGCGCCCTTCTTGATGTTTTTCAGAACTTGAGGATCGCCGGACTCGAAACCAACGATAAACAAGCGCGCGCCCGCATCCGCCATGGCTTTCAGAGTTTCATAATCACTATGTACGCGGGCGGTGCTGGACCAGCGGAATTTCAAGGGCTTGAACTTCCCGCAAAGCTCGAGCACTCGGTCCTTGCGAATGTTAAACGTGTCGTCGTCGAAGAAGAACTCCTTCATCTGCGGAAAATGTTCCAGCCCGCGCTTCATTTCGCGCGCAACGTTGTCCGCTGAACGCACGCGCCAGGCGTGTCCGGAGATTGTCTGCGGCCACTGGCAAAAGGTGCAAAGCGCGGGGCATCCGCGCGAAGTGTAGAGCGCGACATAGGGATGCAACAGAAAAGGGACGGTGTACTTTTCAATCTGTACGTTCTGCTTGTAGACATCCACGGCAAAAGGGAGCGCGTCCAGCTCCTCGGTATGAAGCTGCGGGCGCAGCTCGTTGCTCACCACTTTGCCGTCTTTGAGGTAACTTGCCCCCAGGATCTGCGAGAGGGGTTTGCCGTGCGCGTATTCCACTACAGAGTAATCAATCTCGCCCCGCACCACGAAATCAATGTCCTCGCTGGCCCGCAGCGACTCTTCAGGTCGGTTGTGGACATGGGGACCGACAAATGCAATCTTCAGGCCGGGGTTCTTTTCTTTGATCCGGCGGATTAACTCAATGTCGCTGTGAAATCCAACGGTGGATGTGAACAAAACCAGGAATTCATAATCTTTGGCGATTTCAACGGTCTCCGCCTTGCTCACATGGTGCGGCGGTGCGTCGAGCAAACGGGATCCAGGGATCATGCCCGCTGGGTAGGTCAGCCATACCGGATACCAGTAGGATTCAATTTCGCGCGTAGCCGGCCACCGCGAACTGGCCCCACCATCAAATTTCTCAAAACTTGGCGGGTTCAGAAGCAAAGTTTTCATTACATCAGGCATAGCTCCCCCAAAAAAACACTTCACTCTGATTCGGAAGGCTCCCGACAAAGAAGCCAACTTTCCATTCAGAATTGACTCTTATTGTACCCGGAATGGCACACAGTGGATAGCAAAAGCTGCTCCATATTGGACACAATTGCACTACCTTCTATTGAAGAATTCGACTAACTTGCCCGGTGGATTGCAGCAGCGCAAGTTGAGCCTGCTGGCGTTGAAAGTCGGCCTCAAGAAATGCGAGCCACTTGTCATTTTCCTCGAGATGAGCCTGTTCCAGTTCTCGAAGCGTGGACCGGCCCTGGTCATTTTGGGCTTGCACCAGCGCCAGGCTCTGTTGCGAGAGTTTCAGGTCAAGCCGGGCGACATCGCGTCCAAGCTCCAGCTCCCGCAACAGGTGTGCCTGGGCGCGGACTTGAAGCTCAACCTGGCTCCGTTTGGCCCTCAATTCCACTTCCGCGGCGCTTACATCGGCTTGAGCGACGGACATGGCCGCAGACGTGCGAGGATTAAAAATGGGAATATTCACTTGGACGCCGACATTTACGTTGTTGCGGGTAAACTTATTGAAATACTGAGAAAAATTGTTGGTGTTGCTCAAAAGACTGTAATTGCCGACCAATGCAACAGTTGGCCACCGATTGCCTCGGGTTCCTTTCAGAATGTCATCCTTGGCGATGCGCTCGGCTTCCGCCTGCCTTAGCTCCACGCTGCTCGCAAGAGCCTTAGAAACTAGGTCAGGCAGAGGCTCTTCGGCGGCGGGAGGCAGATCTTCCACGACCAGCTCTAGCGGCTGATCTTGTTGAAGGCCTAACAGGTCCCGAAGGCGACCGGCCAGCTCCTCATCCCGGCCATCTTCGTGGGCGATGCGCTGTTCAATCCTTGCTGCATTCAGCTCAGCTTTGGTCTGCTCAATGGACAATTCAAATCCGGCTGTGACGCGCTCCCGAACAAGATCAACTATTTTTTGTGAATCGAGCCGTTCCTTGTGGAGTACCTCGAGAGCGTGCCGCACCTTAGTCAAATCCAGGTAGATAGTGGCCGTGCGCGTAATGACTGCATCGCGGACGGAGTCCAGCCCGGCAGTCATCGCCCGAGCCCGCTCCCGATCTGCCAGATACTGACCCTTGGCCAGCGGGTTGTAGACCTGCTGGCTGTAAGCCAGTGCGAATAGCGCGGGTACACCGCCCCCGGGGGCAAGCGGGAACCCGCTGGAATATTCCGCACCTGTTCCAGTGCTGAGGTTCGGCAGGAATGCCGAGCGGTCCACCCATGCAGTTTTATCAGCAAGCTCTGCCTGGAGCTTGGCCAGCGTCAGGTCGCGGCTATTTCGCACAGCAAGCTCGACCGCACTCTTCAATGTCAACTGAGCAACCGGCACGGGTAATGGCGAAGATTGTTGGCCGGCGGCGGCAAAAGACGCCCAAGCCAAAACTGGAACGATAGTTAGGGTGGCTCGAATCTTGCGCATGGCTACGGCTGCCTCCTGGGGCGGATTTGGAAATTATGCGCTGCTTCCAAAATTGATTTCCGAATGATTGAAGCTAAACATGAGATGCAGATTGCGAACGCGCGGTCGCCTTAAGACCATTGAGTATATGGCCAACTCCGAATTGAGCCAAATGGCAATCTGGAATTGTAATGGGGTTTGTTCGATTGTGAAGGAGGACAACTATTCGTAGCGCAGCGATTCCGTAGGCGGCAATGCGGCGGCCTTGCTTGCGGGAAGATACCCAAAAAATGTGCCCGTCAAGCAGGAAACAGCAAGGGCGGCAACAACCGCAATCCAGGGCACAGGGACCCGCAGATTGCCGGGGATCAGCGGCCTCACAAGCACAGGAATGCTCACTCCGGCAAAAACGCCCAGGACAGCGCCGATGCCACTGATGAGCGATGATTCCAGGAGAAATTGTTGTAAGATTTCACGGCGCCGCGCGCCAATGGCGCGGCGGATTCCGATTTCGCGGGTTCGCTCCGTAACGGTGACCAGCATTATGTTCATGATCCCGATGCCGCTGATCACCAGCGTAATTGCGGCGATGACCAGCAAGATGATGGAGAGCGCTGTGGAAATTTCCTCGGTCACGCTCAATATGCTGTTCAAATTGCGAACATCAAAACCAGAACCAGGAGGATGCCTGCCGAGCAACACTTGCTCGACGCGCGCTGTTGCCGGCGCAACCTGGTCTGGAGTGGACACGACCGCATAGAGAGTGGTCACAAAATCTTCTCCGGTGTAGTCGGCCATCAACGTGAATGGAATAATTACGGTATTGCGCTGGATTTCCGATTGGCCGAATGTTTCCACGCGCTCGCGAAATACGCCAATGATCGTGAAGCTCAGCTCGCCCAACCGCATGGATTGGCCCACAGGGTTTTGATTGACGAAGACACGCTTCGCAAGATCAATAGTGATCAGACAAACTTTGTTGCGCAACATCATGTCATCGGGATCGAAATATCTTCCATTCAGGATGAGCAGATGGCGGATTTCCTGGTAGCCCGCGGTGACTCCTACTAAAGCTACAGGATGTTCGTCCCCGTTCACGACCACGCTGGCGTCCTGGCTTCGAGTTCCCGCCACTTGCACCACTCCAGGAACTGTTTCCTGAATTGCGGCGGTGTCCCCGAGGGAAATCTGATAGCTCAGTGCGGTTGCCCTTCCGGGTGTTTGCACGGCATTGGCGTAAATCAGGTTTGAGCCAACCGCTTCAATCTGCCCGATGATGAATTGACGTCCAGTCAGTGAAACGGTCACCACCAGAACGATACAAGCGCTTCCGATGACAACCCCGATTGTGGTCAAAAAAGCACGCAGCTTGTTGGCGCGCAGAGCTTGAACCGCAAGCATAACTGTCTCAAACCGAATCATGGCTGTACGGGCTCCAAAACAAACACTTACTCAATAAGCGTCACCCACCTAGACGCTTCAACCCCTCATGCGCGGCTTTGTCTTTGGCATCCAGGTCGAGCGCAGCATGATATTCGGCAATGGCCTCGGACCGCCGGCCGGTTTTTTCATAAAGCCGCCCGAGCCAGGTGTGGGCTGCGGAAAGTGGAGCATGATCCTCGCGGTGCACCGGCCCACCCGCAATATAAGTCTTTAGCAGGCTTTCAGCATCCCGCGGATTGTCGCCAGCGATCACATCGGCGACGCCGCGATAGTAGTCCTGGCGCCGGTCGTGGGCGGCGGTACTCGGAATTGAAGTCAGAGCGTTGCGCATCCCGGCGCCGCCCTCTCTGCCCGCATAGTAATCGGCAATTTCGAGATACGGTCCGGCTTCCATGGGCTTGGCGGCAATTACAGAATTGGCCTCCTCAACCGCCTGGCTCCACTTTTTCTGATTGTGGTAGAGCCCAATCCGTGCCAGGTGAGCTTGGACGCTATCAATGGCATCCAATCTCTTGATCTGGTCCTCTGCCTTGTCCTCTCCTCCGCCCGCGATTCCCGGAGCGGCGATGTAGTAGTTGATCAGATCACGCTGCGCAGGAATGTTGTTGGGATCAAGTTGAACTGCTTCAAAGAACTCACGTTGAGCTTTCCGCGCAAGAGCAAGCCCCGAGAACCAGCCGGAGGTTTCGGCCTTGAAACCGGAAGCGGTGCCAAGAAAGTGATGGAATTCAGAGTTCTTGGGTTCAAGCTCAACCGCGCGTTCAGCGTTCTTCACAGCCTGGTCGTTTTGCTTGAGCTCGAAGGAAGATCGGGCCAGCCAATAATACAGCACGGCTTGATTTGCTGATTTGGAGATCTCCGCACTGAGAAGGGACTGCGCGTCGGCGTAACGCCCGGCATCAAACAGGCTCCTGGCCGCATCCACGGGACTTTGCGATGCCCGGAGCCCCGCAGGCGCGAGCGCAATAGAGCCAAGCAAAAGGAAAATAATTCGTAAGCGGCTCATTCCGGTCTTATGACGCGAACTCTCATGCCATCTTTTGGTTCAAGATTTGTGGGCAGGGCGATAATTTCGCCGGTATTTAGCCCACTCACCACTTCAAAGTTGGTGGCATCAGAGATTCCAAGATGGACTTCTTGCTTGTGGAGGACGGCACTCGCATTGGCATCCTGAACTACAAATACAAACCGTTGCGCCCCATCGAAAACAAGCGCGCCGCGGGGGACCAACACCACGCTCTTGCGCTGATCCAGTTCAATCCGCACATTGACGTTGGTGTTCGGGATCAAGCGTTGGTCATCATTGTTCACGGTACAAAGCAATTCGCCGACGGACCGCGTCCCGTGCGGCACCACCTGTCGCGGAATCTGCTCCGTCGTACCGGCCCATTTACGATTTGGCAGTGCGTCCCACGTAATCTCTACGCTTTGGCCCGGAACAAGTTTGCCGAGTTCCGGCTCGTCAATAAATGCCCGCACGCGGATGCGGCGCAAGTCAGCTACCGCCGCCAGCAGGTCCCCAGGCTTCGCGGCGTCATTCGCGCGAAGTGGAAAGGCATACAAAGTCCCATCTACGGGCGCGGTGATTCGTGTGGATCGAGCCTTTTCCTCGAGGTCTCGCAAGTTATCTTGCGCTTGCTGAACCAGGAGAGACTGGCGGTCAACGTCCAACTTGGCCTGGCGGACGAATTCCGCCTTTTCTGTCTGCAACCTTCTCTGATCGGTTTCAGAGCGCGCCAGATTTGCGCGGGCAACAGTCAGTTCCTGTTGCGTTGCGGCTTGTTGTGCGACCAGCTTCTCCAGGGCCGTAACATTCTCCTGCTGGCGGGCGTGGTCCAGATCAGCTTTGCGGATGTCGCTATCAATTTGCGCTAACTGTGTCGCGGACCCGCCTGAGTTCGCAATACCCAGAGCATCCTTCTTAGCGACCAGTTCTTCCTGGGCATGTGCCACTTCAGCTCGGATCTGTGCGTTGTCCAGCTCAATCAGCAACTGCCCTTTTTTTACCGCCTGACCCTCGATGGCGTGAGTCCTGACAACGTGGCTTGGAATCAAGGCGCGCATTTCAAACGGTTCCACTGGTTCGACTTTCCCATTGGTGGGAATTACGGCGCTCAAATTTCCACGGACTACGGTCACCACCTCTACTCTGGGGACCGGCCGGCGCGCGCTCAACAGGAAAATAGTCACGATGGCCGCCAGGCTTAGCCCGGCGTATAGCCACACGCGATACGACCGCCTTTCTCTCATCCACTCCCCTATCATTCTGCGATCTTCGCAGGCGAGAAACTTGAACCGAATTTCGGCAAAATGCTGGCCGGTAGCCTAATATTCCTTGCAACGAATCACCAGCCCGACAACACTTATACTTCCATCCTACAATAAGTAAAGATGCTTTGGGGACATGGGAGGATGCTATGTGGACATCTCTCAATCCTCGCGAGCGAGAGGCTAGTTGATATGATTGCGCCCCGGGCAATTGATTGTTTTGTGGCCGGGCGTGATAAACTTCGCGCATGACCGCCGACCCCCATGTCCATCCACCAGCAGACTCGAAACCAGGTGAGAAACCTGAGCCGGTGCTGCATCGGGTCTGCACACAGTGCAACAATATGTTTCGTGTCACACCGGACCGGTATGATGCCAAACAGTGCCCCAACTGCCATAAGGGATGAGTCTTGCTCGGTTGGGATTTAGGCACGTCCGGGCGGTAAGGGCTGCCATGTATGTGATATTTCCCGGCTAGGTTATGCGTAGTACTCGGTGAACCGGTCACCCCCTTAGAAGTTGGTCTCGCGTGAAACGGAGGCAATCGCAGAATGATTGAAGCCGAACGTCTGTGCAAAGTCTTCCAGGACAAGAAGCGTGGCCAAGTACGCGCGGTGAGCGAGGTGAGCTTCACGTGCAAGCCCGGGCAAATTTACGGTCTGCTCGGTGCAAACGGCGCAGGGAAGACCACAACCTTGAGGATGCTGGCTACGATTCTTGAGCCAACTGATGGGACTGCTCGAATTGCTGGATACGACCTTCTGAAAGACCCTGAAAAGGTTCGCGCCAATGTCGGGTTTCTTTCCACGGCGACAGCGTTGTACGGGCGGCTTTCCGCATTTGAAATGGTCCAGTATTTCGCGCGCTTGCATGGTCTCGACGACGCGACCATTGAAAAGCGTATCAATGCGCTGTTCGCGCGGCTGGAGATGGAGGATTTCCGCGATCGCCGGTGTGACAAGCTTTCCACCGGTATGAAACAGAAAGTATCCATTGCCCGGACGCTTGTACATGATCCGCCGGTCATGATCTTTGACGAGCCGACCAGCGGGTTGGACGTAATGGCGGCTCGCACCATCGTGCAGTTCATCCGTGAATGCCGCGACCATGGGAAGACCGTCATTTTCTCGACTCATATTATGAGCGAAGTGGAAAAGCTGTGCGATCACGTGGGAATTATCCACGATGGCCGCCTGCTTGCCGAAGGAACGCTTGCCGACCTGCGCCAACGATACGGACAACAGGATCTGGAAGACATTTTTGTCCAAGTGGTCGAGCCACATCTGCCCAAAGAGACGGTGGCATCGTGAGCCTGCGGAACACATTTATCGTTTACAGAAAGGAATTGACAGATTCACTGCGAGATCGGCGGACTTTGATCTCGATGGTGGTAGTGCCGATTGTCATAATGCCCCTGATGTCCATAGGCATCGGCACATTGATGATTAAGGTTATCGGGAAAGCGCAAGAAGAGATTCCCAAAATCATGATTCTGGGCGGCGAAAACTCACCCCGGGCTCTTGCCGACCTTAAGGCAATTAAGGGTGTGGATGTAGTGCCTTCAACGCCGGACTATCGACAGCAGATTTCGGACAAGAAAGTCCGTGCCGCAGTGGATTTGCCATCTGACTTTGATAAGTCTCTGGACGATGGACGGGTTGCAAGCGTAAAGATTTACGATTATGCGGGAGACCTCAACTCGGGTTTTGCAGCCGACAAACTCGAGAAATCTCTCCGTGACTATAGCGACAGTACCGTAAAGCGACGGCTGGAGTCCCACAATTTGCCAGCGGATTTTGTGAAACCGTTTGAGGTGGAAAAACAAAACGTCGCGCCGCCGGAGAAAGTCAGCGGCGCCGCGATTGGAGGTTTCCTTCCCTACTTTGTGATTATTCTTTGCGTGACAGGCGCAATGTATCCGGCCATTGACCTTACAGCAGGAGAAAAAGAGCGAGGGACCATCGAAACAATTCTTTGTAGTCCTGTGTCACGCACGCACCTGGTCCTGGGAAAATTCCTGATGGTCCTTACTGCCGCTCTTTGTACCGCGATCCTTGCGATTATCTCGATGGGGGTTTCTTTTCGCGTGGCAAAAGCTTGGATGGCCAGTGCAATTGCAGCCGGCAAGGGTGGTGCTGACAATCCATTCAATTTCTCCATTGGTTTGGAGGCCATCGCCGCGGTTTTCTTCATGGTCCTTCCGTTGGCTGTGTTCTTTTCCGCCACGTTGTTGGCAATCGCGCTATTTGCAAAGAGCTATAAGGAAGCCCAGAGCTATCTTTCGCCTCTTATCATCCTCGTTGTTTTGCCTGCGATAGCAGGCATATTGCCAGGCGTTGAACTTAACGCCAGGCTGGCGATGATCCCCGTGTTGAGCACCAGCTTGGTTTGCAAGGAAATTGTCAGCGGCACATTTCACTGGAATTACATCGGGCTGATATTCCTGTCATCGTGCGTGTATGCCTCGGCGGCGCTGTTCATTGCCGTAAAGCTCTTCCAACGCGAAGACGTGTTGTTCCGGACCTAATCACTTCCTCGAAACACTTGCGTCGGACACGGCCCTTAACTCTTGGCAGGGTTCCTGCCTTCTCATTCTCGTATCGCCTGCACACCTTCCCATCAGGCCGCCCATGCTAGAATTCATTTTTCAATGCCGGCCCAACCACTGATTTCGGTCCGCGATCTCTGTAAACACTTCCGCACATTCCGCCGCCGCGAGGGGCTTTGGGGCGGCATCCAGAATCTTTTTGTGCGGGAATATCAGACTGTGCGTGCAGTGGACCGCATCACTTTTGAAATCGAGCCGGGGGAAATGGTCGGCTACATTGGCCCGAATGGCGCCGGAAAATCCACAACCATCAAGATGCTCACTGGAATCCTGGTGCCCAGCTCGGGAGAAATGCTCGCCAATGGATTTGTGCCCTGGAAGCAGCGCGCCAGCTACGTGAAAACCATCGGCGTCGTGTTCGGCCAGCGCACACAACTCTGGTGGGATATCGCCGTGGTGGAATCGTTCAAGTTGTTGCGCCGAATTTACGGCGTATCGCAGCGCGATTTCGACGAGCGCATGGAATTGTTCCACCAGGTGCTGGGCATCAGCGACTATCTGAATACTCCGGTGCGAAAGCTATCGCTCGGCGAGCGCATGCGGTGCGACCTCGCTGCCGCGCTGCTTCACAATCCGCCCATCCTTTTTCTGGATGAGCCGACGATCGGCCTGGACGTGGTCGCCAAAGATCATATCCGCAAATTCTTGCGCGCAATCAATCTGCGCTATCGCACCACAGTCTTGCTGACCACGCATGATATGGACGACATTGAGGAGCTTTGCCGGCGCATCATGATTATCGACCACGGGCAACTGCTCTATGACGGCCCTCTGCAAGTGTTAAAGCAGCGGCTGCTGCGTACGAAGCAGATCAAGTTTGCGTTGCGCGGAAGCGAAGCTGCTTCCCTGTTGAGTGCGGCGCTTACGGCGGAAGGATTGGAAGCCGAAAAAGTGGACGAAGTGACTTACCGCGTGCGATTTGATCGCACGCGTGTTTCCACCTCCGAGCTGATCCGCAAAATCCTGGCAGCAGGTGACATCCGCGACTTGTTGATCGAAGACGAGCCCATCGAAGAAATCATCAAACGCATTTACGCTGGCGAAGCCGTGAAAGAAGTTTCCGCCGGAGCGCCGCTCCCCACATGAGTTCAAGGGCTCAAGTGCTTGCTCCCTACGCCGAATTTTCTCGCATCGGCTTCGTGAACATTCTGGCGTTTCGATTGCGTTACTACGCCGGGATTTTCACCTACCTCATCAACGTCACCGTCTATTATTTCATCTGGACGGCGATCTATCGCGCGGCGGGAAATGGCGTAACTTCGGGCGGCGCGGCTGCAAACATTGGCGGGTACGACCTCGGGCAGATTCTCACCTACGTAGCTGTGGGATGGATCATACGCTCGCTCTACTGGAACACTATTGATCAGGAAATGGCCTACGAGGTGATCGAAGGCAAGATCGCCATGGATTTCATCAAGCCCGTTTCCATCCAGTGGATGTGGATTTGCCGCGCGCTTGGTGAAACCGCATTCCGGCTGATCATGTTGACCGCTCTGACGTCAGTGGCCGTGGTGCTCCTATTCCCCGTGCATCTCCCGGCGTCGTGGGCAAATTTCGGCATGTTCGTGGTCTCCGTCATCGGCAGCATTCTGTTGATGGCTGCAATTAATTTCATGATTGGAACCTGTGCCATTCCGCTGACCTCCATCCTGGCGCTGATTCGCGCCAAATACTGGCTCATCGAGCTGTTGAGCGGCCTCCTGATTCCCATGACTTATTTCCCAGCGGCCCTGCAAAGAGTCGCCGCATGGCTGCCCTTCGAGCACATCGCTTTCACGCCACTGCAGATTTATCTTGGCAAGCTGAACGGTGCCGCAGCACTGAAAGCCCTGGCTGTGCAGTGGATTTGGATCGTAGCGCTGCTCTGGCTTGGTAACCTCTGGTGGCGCAGCGCGACGCGAAAGATCACGATTCATGGCGGGTAACAATATGGGACGCAACCTCATGCGACGCATACTCTCAAACGCGCGCCTTCATGCCAGCCTCCTGGGGGACTACTTCGTTCAATACTTGAAAGTCCGGGTGAGCTACCGCGGCGATTTCCTGATCAGTCTGGCCACAAGCACCGCCGCGACTGTTTTCGCCTTCGCCTTTGTGCTGGTGCTTTTTCGCAGAGTGAACCTGCCCGGCTGGACATTTGAGGAAGTGGTCTTCCTCTACGGTTTTTCGCTGATTCCCTTCGGGCTGTTCAACATCTTGAGCCTCAATCTCTATGAGTTCGGCAATACCCAAATCATGGAAGGCAAGTTTGATCGCGTCCTGCTTCGCCCGGTCAGTTCGCTCTTTCAAGTCCTGTTTGAAAATTTCCGTCTGGAGTCTTTTTTCGAGGCCTTCACCGGCCTGGGAATCGTGATCTGGATGGCCGTGCGCATTCACGCCCACTGGCATGTCGCGGATGTGCTCCTGCTGGCCCTATTCAGTGTTTGCGGTGGAATTATCTACGTTTCCGTTTTCCTTCTGCTCAGCACATTTTCATTCTGGTTTGAAGACCGCGTCGGAGTGCACCCGCCATTCTGGAATCTGCTGGCGTTTGGCCGCTATCCCATGTCCATTTATTCCGGCTACATTCAGTTTTTTCTAAGCTGGATAGTTCCCTTCGGGTTCGCTACTTTCTATCCCGGCGCGCGCCTCCTCGCTCGCGGCGAGTTCAGCCACCTCGCCTTGCTGGTACCCACAGTGGCCGCGGCATGCGCACTTGTTGCAGGATTTGCATGGACACAGGGCGTCCGCCATTACTCGTCCACGGGCTCCTGATGGAAACAAATCCGCTTCTTGATCACTCGCCTCTTCAACATGTCGGAACATCCGCATAAAGAGAATCGTATCTTCTACTAGAGGCCCTCATGAAGAGCTTTCTGTTGTGGACTGGGTCTTTAATTGTCGTGCTTTCATTGCTCTCTGCACTCGTTGGCTATTGGTGGATGCCCGGAGAACTCCACCCTTTGCGGCGCCCTCTCAGTGCGGAATTGATCGCACAGTTCGATTCAACCATTCGCGCCTCGGGAGCTCAGAGGGAAGATTTCAACGTGCGAGCCCCTGACGGGATTCTTCTGAGAGGTTGGATTGCCCAACCAGCAGCGACTCTCCTGCCGGGTGCAGTAAGTGACTGGGTTCTGCTCTTCCATGGAGTTGCGGACAATCGTACTGGGGTGATTGGTCAGGCCGGATTTCTTCTGCGGGCCGACTACGGAGTTGTGATGTTGGACTCACGAGCCCAGGGCGAAAGCGATGGTGCAATGGCGACGTACGGATGGAAAGAGCGAGATGACGTTCGCGCCATTGTCTCCACCCTCGAAAGAAAAACCCATGCCGGATGTATATTTGAGTTGGGTGTGTCGATGGGTGCGAGCATTGCGCTGCAGGCCGCCGCAACTGAGCCGCGCGTCGCGGGCGTTGCTGCGGAAAGCCCATTCAGCGATATCCGCGAAGCCGCCTACGATTACGCAGGATTTCACTGGAGTCCCTGGCTCGGGCGCACGTTCTTCCGTCCGGCAGTTGTGGCGGGCCTTTATGCCGCGGAACGAGAAGGCGGTTTCTCTGCTTCCGAAATCTCCCCTGTCCACGCAGTCAGGGAGCGCGATTTTCCAATTTTGCTGATTGCGGACGGACTCGACACCACTCTGCCACTCCGTCACGCTCAGCTGATTTATGATTCCGCTACTGGCCCCCGTCAAATTTGGGTCGTGCCGAAATCAGCCCATGCATCCGCACTCGGAACGGCTCCAGAAGAATATCAGCGGCGCGTTCTGGAGTTTTTCGCGGGAATCAAGTCGGAACGCGGATGCTCAAACAATTGACCGGAGGGCCTGCTCTTTATCCGGGATTACGATCGAGGAAGTTTTCAGTGAGGGGCGTGTGCGCAGCGCCTGAATTCGATTGCCTGTGGAAGTCATACCAGCGGCGCCGAACCCCGTCTAGATTCCCAGCTGTCACTGAGGCGCCGGATCGTTTCGCGGAGGCGCACGGCCAGTTCCGCAATCGTCTCCAATCGCGCAACCGCCTGGGGCGGCAGCCAATCGCGCCGTTTGAGCAGGAGTTCCGCGTTGCCGAGGATACCAGTGAGCGGGTTGTTCACCTCGTGACGCAGCAATTCTCCGAAATCCCTGTCGGGTTCGCCGCCCTTTGAGCTAATAGTGAATGCCCGCACCCCGAGGCGCGCGCGCCTTGCGACCAGACCAGCAATCACGGGAGCAAAGTTACCCGTGCGGACGACGAGGTCTACGGCGCCCGAGCTCACCAGGAACGCCAGGGATTCATGATGGTGCGCCGCTGCGGCAAGCACGACGGGCGCAAAATTGGTCAATTCGCCGACGGTGATCTCAATCGGGACGGCTCCCCCATCGGGCCCGAGTCCCGATTCGTCGAGCAGAATGACGTAAGGGGTTGATTCAATCAGGAGTTTTCGCGCTTGTGCAAGACTGGTGGCCAGCGGCGTCTGGTGCGGACCGCCCGCGGAAGCTAGTTCGGCGATGTACCGGCGAGTAAGGCCGGAGTCTGCGCAAATTAGAAGGACAGAGGGGGCAAGCGGATTGGTCATGAAGTTAGTAGACCTCGGATTTCCGACCATGATTTGTTTGAAATAATCGATAAATAGCTATCGCTTGTCTGGATTTGTCCACAGGCTGTCGCCATTCGTCCATAGGATTGCGTTCGCCAAGAACCCTTCATGAATGCAGGCCGTTGGTTTGTCCGTGCAAACCATCGGTGACGGTTTTCGCCGCCGAGTTTTCAATTGAGTCCAGCGCATGCGCGACCAGTGCCTTGAGTTCTTCCACCAGGAAAGGCTTCGCCAGGTATGGGACACCGGCACTTTCCAGGAATTCCAAGGTGTGAGGTGCGAGCGTGTCGCCTGTCACGAAAATCATTTGATGCCCCAACGGGCTCCCGTGGGCCTCCAGTTCCCGATAGATGGCACGCCCATCCACCCCTGGCATTCGCAGGTCGCAAATCAGCAAATCGTAATGACCACTGAGCGCATGGTCGAGACCCTCCTGTCCGTCTAATATGATTTCCACCGGAAGTCCCTCTTCGCCCAATACGTCGGCAATCAGGTGAGCCACAGTCGGCTCGTCTTCCACCACCAGCACGCGGCCGGATTGAGTCGCGCGTGGCGTGGTCGCAGAGGATCCGCGGTTCTCCCCCACTAGCCGCCCCAAGGGGGGTTGAGCAGGGACTGCGGGTAAGTCCAACGTGAATTTCGCCCCCTTGCCGGGCTGGCTTTCCACCACAATCTCTCCGCCGTGCTCGTGAATAATTCCATAAGTGATGGAAAGGCCCAGTCCCGTTCCGGAGCCGGCAGGCTTTGTGGAAAAGAATGGGTCGAATATTCGGGGAATAATATCGGCAGGGATTCCTGGACCGCTGTCGGAGATTTCAAGAGCCACGCGGCCATTCGCTTTGTGCCATGTCCGGATACGGATGCTTCCCTCTCCGTTGCCCTGCTGAATGGCCTGCTCCGCGTTAACGATCAGGTTCAGCAACACTTGCTGCAATTGTGCGGGATCGGCAAACACCGCCGGGAGCTCCGGAGCCAGGTTCTGCTCCAGTTGAATGTTCATAACGCGCAGCTCATAGTTCCGTAGGGCGAGAGTCCTTTCCACAATTTCGTTCAGATTGACAGGGTGGCGTTCAGGACGTTTTTCACGCGCAAAAAGCAGGAGATTTTTCACGATGCGCGCGGCGCGCTCGGCCTCCTGGTAGATCAACCTTCCGTCCGCCGCCTGAGCAGCGGTCAATCGGCGACCCAGCAGGAGTTGCGAATAGCCTATGATGCTGGTCAGCGGATTGTTCAACTCGTGCGCGATGCCCGAAATCAGTTGTCCGAGGCCGGCCATTTTTTCGGTTTGTATCAGCTTGGCCTGGACCATCCTCTCGCTGGTAATATCCCGGTAACTTTCCAGCCGGCCGAGAAGCCTGCCCTCGGTATCGCGAATTGGGCGGGCAAAGCGTTCTAATATGCGCGATGCAGGCCTCATCAAATCCACTTCATCCCAGCTTGCTTCGCCGGGACTCCCTGCGATTTGGCTCCAGCGCGCCAGAAATGAAACAGGATCGCGGAATTGTCCGGCTACCGTGGAGGAGAAGGTATCCCAATCTCGCGCTTCAGAAAGCGATTGCCAGGGGATTCCTAGAATTTGCGCGAACCGTTCGTTCACCATGCTCGGGTTGCCTTTGGAATCGAATAAGAGGATTCCGGCATCCGTGGATTCGGCTACTCCTGCCAATTGCGCTTCGATTTCTCGCATGCGAAGGAGTGAAGCTGTTGTGGTTTCGGAAAACTCAGGTGAACGAATGGAACCGCCATGGGCGAAATTTCCCGCTGCCGCCAATGCAACCACGTCAGCCAGTGCCCGCGGCAGTGACGTATCTACGGACGCCGCTCCATTTCGCCAGGCAACAATCGCAAGTCCCACAGCCGAGCCCATGACTCGCAAGGGCAAACACAGCGACTGGGCGGTCCCTGATAACAGTTCCAGTTGCGCCTGGCTGGATTCAGTACTTCTTAACAAAATCTCATCGGCTTCGCAGAGAAATAGGTCCTGGATCGCGGAGGCGGTTGCATCCAATTTCCGCCACTCTTGAGGGACGCTCACGCCGCCCGTCTCAACAACAACCCCTTCCAGGAATTGGCGCGATGCCCCTGAAAACAGCCACACTCCGGCTCGGCTCGCGCCACATACGTCCAGC
>Ga0209698_10003345_pt1 | contig 17938 bp, 4 predicted proteins | sample LitLauG_LLR_2012_FD_187203 | JGI IMG/M metagenome (GOLD analysis project Ga0209698, IMG submission 187203) | Freshwater sediment microbial communities from Pennsylvania, USA - Little Laurel Run_MetaG_LLR_2012 (SPAdes) (version 2) | ecosystem: Environmental > Aquatic > Freshwater > Creek >...
GGATTGTTGTTCTGCGTCGGCGGCCTGTTGTTCGGCTTGGCGATCTACGTGCAGCTGAAGAACCTGCCGGTTCATCGCTCTATGCGCGACATTTCCGAACTGATCTATGAGACCTGCAAAACCTATCTGGTAACGCAGGGCAAGTTCATCCTTCTGCTCTGGGCATTCATCGCCGTCGTTATTTCACTCTACTTCGGCTGGCTAAAGCCAGTGGGAAATGTCGCGATAACCCTGCCCATCATCCTGGGTTTCAGTCTTGTCGGCATCGCAGGCAGCTACGGGGTGGCGTGGTTCGGAATTCGCGTGAACACCTTTGCCAACTCACGGACGGCATTCGCCGGGTTGCGTGGCAAACCTTACCCATGCTTTGCCATTCCGCTGAAGGCCGGCATGAGCGTCGGCATGATGCTAATCTCGGTCGAACTGCTCATCATGTTGTGCATCCTTCTGTTTGTCCCGGCTAGTTATGCCGGCCCCTGCTTCATTGGCTTCGCGATTGGCGAATCCCTGGGCGCCGCGGCCCTGCGTATTGCCGGCGGCATCTTCACCAAGATCGCCGACATTGGCGCCGACCTGATGAAGATCGTTTTCAAGATCAAGGAAGACGATGCGCGCAACCCCGGCGTGATCGCCGACTGCACGGGCGACAATGCGGGCGACTCGGTTGGCCCCAGCGCCGACGGCTTTGAAACCTACGGCGTCACCGGCGTGGCCTTGATCACCTTCATCTTGCTGGCCGTTCCCAATCCAATGACGCAGGTGCAACTGCTGGTTTGGATCTTCGTAATGCGCGTGGCCATGCTGCTCTCCAGCTCCGGTGCGTACTTCCTTAATGGCGCTATCGCCAAGGCGAAGTACGCCAACTCAGACGAAATGGACTTCGAGACGCCACTCACCTCGCTGGTTTGGATGACGTCGATCGTTTCCATCATCCTCACCTACATCGTTTCCTACATGATGATCCCCGATCTCGGCGACGGAACGCTGTGGTGGAAGCTGGCTTCCATCATCTCCTGCGGAACCCTGGCGGGTGCTGTCATCCCTGAGTTGGTCAAGGTTTTCACTTCGACCAAATCGACCCACGTGAAAGAAGTCGTCAAATCCGCGCAGGAAGGCGGAGCTTCCCTGGGGATCCTTTCAGGATTTGTCGCCGGAAATTTTTCGGCCTACTGGCTGGGGTTGAGCATGGTCGCGCTTATGGCCCTCGGCTATTACTTCAGCTTGGGCATTCCGGATGCATTTAATAATCCGGCTGGAATGATGCTCGCTCCAGCCGTCTTCGCGTTTGGCCTGGTCGCATTCGGCTTCCTGGGCATGGGACCGGTGACGATTGCCGTGGATTCCTACGGGCCGGTCACCGACAATGCTCAGTCCGTCTACGAGTTGTCGCTGATCGAATCTGTTCCCGGCATCGAAGCCGAGTTGAAGAAGGACTACGGCATCGTCGCAAAGTTCGAACGCGCAAAACACCTGCTGGAAGCCAATGACGGAGCCGGCAATACATTCAAGGCTACGGCAAAGCCAGTGCTGATCGGCACAGCCGTGGTGGGTGCAACCACCATGACTTTCTCGATCATCATGGCCCTCACCCAGGGACTGACCGTTAATGTTGACAAGCTCTCCCTGCTGCACGCGCCCTTCATGCTCGGGTTAATCTGCGGTGGAGCGGTGATCTACTGGTTCACGGGCGCTTCCATGCAGGCGGTCACCACCGGCGCTTACCGCGCGGTCGAGTTCATCAAGGCGAACATCAAGCTTGAAGGCGCGGACAAGGCGTCGGTGACGGACAGCAAGAAGGTTGTGGAGATCTGCACCAAGTACGCGCAGAAGGGAATGTTCAACATCTTTCTTGCCGTATTCTTCGCTACCCTGGCCTTCGCGTTCATTGAGCCGTTCCTGTTTATCGGGTACCTGTTCTCGATTGCGATCTTCGGCCTGTTCCAGGCCATCTTCATGGCCAATGCCGGCGGCGCATGGGACAACGCGAAGAAGATCGTCGAGGTCGACATGCACCAGAAAGGGACACCTCTGCATGACGCAACTGTAATCGGAGACACGGTCGGCGATCCGTTCAAAGACACTTCGTCGGTGGCCATGAACCCGATCATCAAGTTCACGACGTTGTTCGGGTTACTTGCGGTCCAGCTTGCAGTGACGCTTAGTGCGCAGAATCCGGTGCTCACCTACGTGCTGTCCGTCGCATTCTTCCTGGTTTCAATGTTCTTCGTGCATAAATCGTTCTATGGCATGAGGATTGAATCCAAGGGATAGCAACCTAGCCCTTGTTGACCGACGAAGCGTCGCCCTGCCATCCCCGCATTCGCGGGGATGGCAGGGATTTCAAGCTGCTTACATCTTGACTGGCGGACGATCACGCCGCAATGCGGTCCCGTGCGATTTGCGTGGGTCCGCATTGCCGTTTTTAGGGGAGGCAACAGCGTCGAAGACAGCGCAAAATACCAATTTCAGCCTCGGCGACGAGAACTGGTACTGATACATCAGTGCAATCAACCGAAAACCTACCTTTCTATCAGAATGCTGAGCTTGAAAAACCCCAATTCAGCGAGATGCAGGCATGTATCCCCACAAAATTCGACCCGTTTGGCGCGCCACAGCCCCGCTTTTTGCTCGAAGCTGAGGCATCGCGACGGACGGTGAGGGTGGGGCACACGGTTTTCCAGGACCTGCGTTGAATCGCACCGAATCTCCACAGTTCACACAGGGGTAACAAGAAACTGCACCGAAGTTGCGTCTTGCGGCGGGGTGGGGTCGGGGCTAGGCTTGATTTTAGACTTTGGGGTGGCAAGCTGGGTGAGCGGGATCACAAGAGGGAGAGCCGGGGCGACGGGGAAGGGTTGAATTGCATCAAATAGAGGGCAGGTTTGGCCGATGAAGGTCCGCGATTGGCGAGGGTTTTGAGAGCTTTCCACAGGCAACTGGCTGTATTTAGCAGACAGGTGCGGGAAACGCAAACAAAATACAAGATATTGTGGTTTCTTGTTGACACGCACCATAGACAGCGGTATTTTTTCATCTGCGGCAGTAATCGTATTGTAACGAAACATCGGTTTGAAAACCCGCTGAAAAGCCGCCGAGAGACGAGATTAAGAAGCACTTTCCAATCCCAGTTTCGCTTGTTTGAGATGTAGCATCAGGGCCCGATTCCAGGCTTCATTTCGTCTGGTCTGAGGGGTAGTTTCACCATTTTTGCCGACCGAGAGGATCCCCCATGAACGACACCTTCCTTCATAGTTCTGTTACCACGCAGCAGATCCCGTATAGCCAGGGGGGCCTGACCTTTGCCCGCCGTTTTACCAAGGAAGGTGTGTCGCCGTACGACGAGGTGCAGTGGGAGCGGCGGACGGCTTCCATTACCGACACGAAGGGCAACACGATCTTCGAGCAGAAGGACGTGGAGGTGCCGGTCGACTGGTCGATGACGGCGACGAACATTGTGGCTTCGAAGTACCTGCACGGGCAGATTGGGACGCCGGAACGGGAGACCGGAGTGCGGCAACTGGTGAGCCGGGTAGCGGAGACGGTGCGGGACTGGGGCTTGGCGAACGGCTACTTTGCCACGGTGGACGACGCGCGGGTCTTCCATGATGAGCTTGCGCACATGCTTTTGACGCAGAAGGCGGCGTTCAACTCGCCGGTGTGGTTCAACGTGGGGTGCGACCGTCTGGAGCCGGACTCCGACGGGCAGAACTGGCATTGGGATTCGGCAACGGGAGGGGTGCGGTATTCGGCGACGGGATACAAGAATCCGCAGTGCTCGGCGTGCTTTATTAACGCGGTAGACGACTCGCTGGATTCGATTCTGACCTTGGCCAAGACCGAAGGGATGCTGTTCAAGTGGGGCTCGGGGACGGGAACGAACCTGTCTTCGATCCGTGGGTCGATGGAGCAGCTTTCGGGCGGCGGGTCGGCCTCGGGGCCGTTGAGCTTCATGCGCGGGTTTGACGCGTTTGCAGGAGTGATCAAGTCGGGCGGCAAGACACGGCGGGCGGCCAAGATGGTGATTCTGAACGTAGATCATCCGGACATCATGGACTTCATCGAGTGCAAGGCAAAGGAAGAGGCGAAGGCGTTCACGCTGATCAAGGCCGGGTACGACGGTTCGGGTCCAGATTCAGAGGCTTATTCGTCGATTTTCTTCCAAAATGCGAATAACTCGGTGCGGGTAAGCGACGAGTTCATGCGCGCCTACGAGAACGATGGCGACTTCAACACTTATACGGTGAAGGACCATGAGGTTGCGGGGACGTACAAGGCGCGCGACATCATGAAGAAGATCGCGGAGGCCACGTGGCTTTGCGGCGATCCGGGGATGCAGTTCGACACGACGATCAACAAGTGGCACACGAGCAAGAACACGGCGCGGATCAACGCTTCGAATCCATGCAGTGAATACATGTTTCTGGACAACTCGGCGTGCAACCTGGCGAGCTTCAACTTGCTGAAGTTTGTGAACGCGGCGGGAGTGTTTGAGATCGACGATTATCGTCATGCGATATCGACGATGGTGACGGCGATGGAGATCTTGGTGGATAACTCGGGATATCCGACCGAGGCGATCTCGCGGAATTCGCATGACTACCGTCCACTGGGGTTGGGTTACGCGAACCTAGGGGCGCTGCTGATGGCCTTTGGGCTGCCGTATGACTCCGCAGCGGGACGCGATCTGGCTGCGAGCCTGACGGCGATCATGTGCGGCCAGGCTTATCTGCAATCGGCGGTGATTGCGGCCAACTGCCCGCCGCTGAAGTCGGCGACCCCGCTGACGGCATCGGTGGAGCGGCAGGGCGGGGCATGCCCGGGGTTCTACGTGAACCGCGAGCCGTTTCTGGACGTGATCAGGATGCATCGCGCCGAGGTAAACAACATCGGCAAGTCGCGGCAGAGCGGCGAGCCCTTCAACGTGCCTCAGCTGGATGCGCTGATCGAGGCCAGCCGGGAGAGCTGGGATACGGCGCTGATTTGCGGGGAGAAGTATGGCTATCGCAACTCGCAGATGACAGTGCTTGCGCCGACGGGAACAATCGGCTTCATGATGGATTGCGACACAACGGGTATTGAGCCGGACCTGGCGCTGGTGAAGTACAAGAAGCTTGTGGGCGGCGGGATGATCAAGATCGTGAACAACACGGTTCCGGCGGCCTTGTTCAAGCTGGGCTACACGAACGATGAGGTTGACGCGATCGTGAGCTACATCGACGCGACGGGCACGATCGAAGGGGCTCCGGGGATCAAGGCAGAGCACATGGCAGTGTTCGATTGCAGCTTCAAGCCAGCCAAGGGGACGCGGTCGATCAATTACATGGGTCACATCAAGATGATGGCGGCGGCGCAGCCGTTTCTTTCCGGGGCGATTTCGAAGACGGTGAACCTGCCCCACGAAGCCACGGTGGACGATGTAGCCGAAGCGTATGCGGAGAGCTGGCGCCAGGGAATCAAGGCGGTGGCAATTTACCGCGACGGGTCCAAGGGAACGCAGCCGCTGAATACCAGCATGGATGCGAAGAAGGAGCCCTCGGTGCTGGACGTTGTGGGCAGCCGAGTGCTGGCGCAACTAGCGGCTTCACAGGCAGCGGGCGAAGCCGACATGAAGGCGCTGGAAGCCGGGAACGGCGCTAAGGTGGAGGTGAGCGCAAGACAAATGCTTGAAGCTGCCGCAACCTTCCAGAAGACGCTGGACGACTATGCCAAGACAGCCGCGATCGCGGTATTGACGGCGATGCCATCAATCAGCGCAGCGAATGAGCCGACGAGGGAAGTGCAGGATACGAACGGGCCGCCGCGCGCAGTGCGCCACCGGCTGCAGGAAGAACGCGCATCGATTACCCACAAGTTCTCGATCGCGGGGCACGAGGGTTACATCACGGTGGGCCTCTATCCGAATAGTCAGCCGGGAGAGATCTTTATCAAGATGGCCAAGGAAGGGTCGACGGTCTCCGGGTTGATGGATGCGTTTGCAACGTCGATATCATTGGCGCTGCAGCACGGGGTTCCGCTGAAGGTGCTGTGCGAGAAGTTTGCGCACACGCGTTTTGAGCCCTCGGGCTGGACGGGCAACGAGCAGATAGGCTACGCCAAGAGCCTGATGGACTACATCTTCCGCTGGCTCAATCTGCGGTTTCTCTCCGGGCAGCAGTTGACGCTGTTCGCCGGGCTGGGTCCACAGGCGCCGCAACTGCCGGCTTCGCCATCGATTCTCCACGAGAACGAGCCGGAAGAGGAGGGGATGGCGCCGCCGAATATGGCCGAGCTGGTAAAGCAGGTAGCGGAGCGGCTGGCACGGATGGGAAGCCATGGCAGCGGACCAGCGGCAGGCGGCGGCATCGCGCCGGAAGCAAAGGCCTGGACTGCGCAAAGCACTCCCCTGCAGATGCCGGACTTGAAAGACCGGGGTATCTACCATGCGGCCGATGCGATGCGGGACCTATATGAGATGGGCGACGCGCCGAGCTGCTCGACGTGCGGGGCCATCATGGTGCGGAACGGGAGTTGCTACCGTTGCATGAGCTGCGGGTCGACGAGCGGGTGCAGCTGAGAAGCAGGGGGCATTGTAGATGGACACGTGACCGGCGGCGCGTCCATCATTTCAATGTGACAAGACATCCGACGAGCGCCTGGATCGTTCCGCAATTACGCGAGGCATTCCCGTACGACCCTGCTCCTAAATACCTGATCTTCGATCGCGGCGCAAACTTCAATCAGGAAGTCATCGACAAAGTGAAAGACTTCGGCACTCAGCCGAAACGAACCAGCTTCCGCAGTTCTTGGCAAAACGGCGTTGCCGAGCGTTGGGTGCCTGTCGCCGCGATCGCTACTATCACGACGACAGACCGCACCTTACCCTGGACAAAGGAACGCCTGCCGGTCGTGAAGCAGAAAAGAATCCCGATGCAAGCCGCAAGGTCATAACCATGCAAAGACTCGGCAGTCTGCACCATCGTTACGACCGCGCTGCTTGAGGTTCGGTGCGGATCGGTCTCGAATGGATTGAATGTTCCAAGGGGAGTGTGTCTGCCGCCGAACCGCAATGTGCTCGATGGGCTCTTGCCGGCACACAACCAACTCCCGACCACACTCAATTCTTCATTCGGCAAGCGTGCCTAGCAGATCTGCTCTTGTCTTAACTGTTCTGCGCAAGTCATTTGGTTTCCGGATAGAATTCTGGCGAAGCACAAGGCACACGTCGCCTGTCGATAATGCAACCGCGACGAACGGGACGAGCCAGCAGCATGCCAGCAGCCAGAATAAGCTCGATTGAATTTTGTTCTCGGACGCACAGTATCTTTCGCATAGAAAACTCCGCCACGCCAGAGAGGCGTGGCGGAGTTCTTGTAGAGCAGCGTAAAGATGGTTAGAAGCTGATCTTTCCGCTGAGTTGAACGATACGGGAAGCAGAAGCGCCCGTAATCTTGCCGGCTGTAAGGTTGGAGTTGTTGACGTTGTTCGAGATGGTATTGTTGCCACCCGAACCACCGGTTGCGAGGCCGCCCACATCACCGGCATATTGGTGATGGTTGAAAGTGTTGAAGGTATCCACGCTGATCTTGAAGTTCAGCTGTTCGGTAAGATGCAGGTTCTTGGAGAAACCCATATCCCAGTTGTTGATTCCGGGTTGGCGGAGGAAGTTGCGGGTTGTGTTTCCATACACGCCTGCAAGAGGTTGGGTGAAGCAGCCCATGTTGATGCGCTGGAACTGTGCCGTCAAGTTGCTATGAATACCGCAACCCGCTGTATAGCTCCCGCGCTGGAACTGCGAGTCAAGCAGACCGTTGATATCGTTCGCCTGGATGCTAAATGGGAACCCGGTCTGGAAGGTGGTGATACCGGTAACTTCCCAGCCGCCGATTGCCAGGTCGCCTGCCCTTGAGACGTTGCCGGCAAGTTTCTTTCCGCGTCCAATTGGGAGCTGGTAGACATAGCTGGACACAAAGCGATGGTCGACGTTGAAGTCCGACGGGCCGTAGTCCAACTCAGGGTGATGGTTGTCCATGGTGCCTTGGTAGCCAGTACCGGTGGCGCCAACACCAGCGGCGGCTGATTTGTCGTCCTTGCTGCTGGCCCAGGTAAAGACCGAGGTGACAGCCAGGTCGCCGGCGCGATGTTCAAACTTCACGTTCATCGCGTTGTAATGGGAATAGCCATGCCAGTCACTGTTGATGTAGAACCCATTAAAGTTCTGATATGGCAGTCGGGCTGAAACCGGGCAGTGGTGCGTTACATCATTCGGATTGGTCTGGCAGAACGGCAAGTCTGTCGCCGTGATGCCGTAGGGTTGCGAGATGTTACGCCGATCGAGGAGATGGACAGCGTGGGTACCGATGTAGTTCACCTCGAGGGTTGTGTTTCTGGCCAACTCGCGCTCGACGGAGGCAGTCCAGGATTGAACGTATGGATTCAGGGGATTCTCCGACTCAATCACAGCGATGAATGACAGAGTCGATTGGGGGAATGGTCCCAGAGTGGAATAACTTGGGAACAACTGGTTGCTAAACTTGGGGAGGCTGGAAACTGTTCCCGGGGTGAGATTGTTGCGGATACTGTACGGGTAAATATCCGCTGAGTCGTCGATCTCACGGCCTTCAGCAGAATCGAAGAAGATGCCGTAGCCGCCGCGCACAACCCACTTGTCGGTTAACCGGTACGCAAATCCCAATCTCGGCGCGAACGGTTTCTTCGAGCCGGGATGGGGGACAGAGCCGCAATAGCGGAGGATGGGTCCACTGTTCGAGTCTCCTCCGGGAGCTACGCCGTTGGTAGTGAGCTTCGGATCGGCATAGCACAAGCCACCCTTGGTGTTTTGAGTATCCAGCCAGAAAAAATGGTTGGATGCTTCGTAGGCCGCAGCGCGGAAGTCCCAGCGAAGCCCGAGGTTCAAGGTCAGTTTCTGGGAGATCTTGAAGTCATCCATCGCATATGGTGCGAAGTAGCTGAAGACGTGGGTCTGAGGGTTCCCGGCTGTCGTTGTCGGGCTCAACGGGCCAGGGACAAATCCGCCAACGTTGTTGTAATACCCAAGCATCAAGTCGGCAACGGCATTGCCGCTTCCGCACCAGGACTGGGTTGTCGGGGTACCGTTGAGGTTGATCGTTACCGGAGCATTGGTACATCCGGGGGTGTTGGTGCTGATGAGGTTGGAGTTGAAGCCCCAGTCACCGTAGAAATCGTCATCCAGGTTGCGAATCAGGCGCCAGCGACGATAGTCGACACCCAATCCAATCGTATGCTTGCCGCGAATCATACTGAAAGAATCAGCATATTCCCATGCCGGCTGTTCAGATCCGCTGTAGGAGTTCACGGAGCCGCCGCCGCTTGAATAGGTCGTCATGCCGATGTTGGGCCAAGTCTGCTGCAACGCAGTGAAGGTGTTAAATGTGCCCGTTAACCCAAGCGCGCTCACCACAGCAGAGGGTACCGTAGTGCCGCCCTGCGGGGCATTTGCGTCGAGGTAGCCGAAGCGGAAGTTGTTCACATTTGACTTGCCGACATTGACGGTGTGAGACACTTCCCAGTTCTTCTGGTTTTCATACCAGGACTCGATGCCGTGGACAAGATCCCCGGAATTGTAGGTCCCGCTATTGGAATACTTGGAATAGGTGAAGCGGAAGAAGACCGAGCCGAGCTTTCCGAGGTTCTGGTCTCCGCGATAAGTCTGCTGATTGGTGGTCAGCGGGAAGCCCATGTTCCTGATAAAGTTGGTTACGCCTTCAGGCTGGTTTGCGATCGTTGGCGCTGCCCAAAGACCATTTGCAAGGGCGACCTTGCCGAGCCGGGCAGTGATGGAAGTCGAAGGAACCTTGTTTCCAGGGAATGCCAGGCCAGTAGTCGGATCAACCGGCATGCAGTTGTAGCCCGCACCCAGCAATGCGGTGCAGGTGGTAGTTCCATAGGCGGGCAAGGGGCCTCCCGGAAGGGGAACGACCATCGGCGACCCGTTTACCGTAATTGTTTTGGAGCCCAAAGCCGGATAAGTCTCGCCAGAGAAATCGCCGGTCAGAACGGCCGGGTTGGGTACTGTCTCCCTTGCGACCCCGCCGTTGTTGATGCGCCAACCCTCATAGTTGGCCATCCAAAAAGTCTTGTCGCGTCCGTCATACAACTTGGGAATGTAGACTGGTCCATCCGCCACAAACCCGAACTGGTTCTGCCGCAGAACTGGAAGCGAGGTGTTTCTGGCGGCGTTGAAATCGGAAACCGTTGGGAAAGGCTTGGCGTCGTATGCGTTGTTGCGGTTGAACTCGAAGACCGCCCCGTGGATTTTATTGGTTCCACCCTTGCTTACAATGTTGATCTGGGTAGCCGAGAAACCGTACTCAGCCGAGTAAGTGCCGCTCTCAACCTTGAATTCCTGAATTGCGTCCTGCGAAAGAATGACAGCAGGAGTTACGAGCGCACTGTCGGTGTTGACTAATCCGTCGAGCGTATAGTTGTTGCCTTCTGGGCGGCCGCCGTTCACGCTGATGGCATTGCCTTCACCTTGGCGCATTGTGCCCTGCTCGCCACCCACTGTCACGGCTCCGGCGCCCACCATGAGCAACTGCATGAAATTGCGCCCGTTCAAGGGAAGCTCTTCCACTTGCTGCTGGCTGACGAGTTGCGATAACCCGGAACTGTCGGTGTCCAAGGCTACGGCCTGCGCAGTTACTTCCAGCGTTTCCGTTACCGCTCCTGGCTTCAAGACCAGATCGATGCGGACCTTCTGGTTGACGTCCAGGCTAAAACCGGTTGTTACCGACTTTTGGAAGCCTTTCGCCTCTGCGGAAACAGAATAGATCCCTGGATTCAATGCCGGGGCATTGTAGTCACCCGAGGAAGTTGTAGTTGTTCTGAAAGCGCTGTTTGTTGCTACGTTGGTCACTGTCACATTGACGTTGGGGACTATAGCCCCAGTGCCATCGGATACGGTTCCGAGGATGGTGCCGGTTGCACCTGCTTGCCCCCACAAACCGCTGGCAAAAGCCAGCACGACGACCAACCCGAGGAAAGCTCGGAATGATCTCATCTTTCACCTCCTGGTAATGCGTTGCATTGACTGGCCAAAAAAGGGGTTGGCTCCTTTATCAACGAAAACAGCAAGCACGAGACGCATGCACATCCGAAAAGATTGGGGGAAGATGCAAACACCCAAAGAGGACCTAGACCAGCCCCAATTCGACCCAAGCTAGTCACCAAGAACATCAATTGTCAAGAGATAAAAAACATTCCCCATCTGAAACTTGCACTGGTGGAGAGGTACCTTTGGAATCAAAAAACCGAAAATCCAGGTAAAGCGATTTCTGGGCCTCATTTTGTTTTTCGGTCCAAGTGACGTATCGCAACCGAGCCAAAATTTCGCCAGACATTTTTTCAATAGAAACAAAGATGACTTAATGAGGAAACCGACCTGCGGCCTGGTTTTCCCCCGATTGCAAGTCGGAATTCCGAAGCACGGTTATCGCCAGTTCACATGAGAGAACACGGGCAATTGAGATCTGAATGGAACGAGGTGAGGCCCGGTCAACAGGCGCGATGCAGGAGACTTTCGCGGTAGATCGGGCCGGTAGCCGGGAGGCAGAATCGGCTTGAGAAAAGAGGGGTTCGAACAAGAACGCCTTGCGATTCACTGGCTCGGTTTGCGTCCCGTTTGCCTTAGATTCATGAGCAAGACATTCGCATGAGTGGCACCCGTGCAGTGCCTTGGTTCATCGAGAGGGATTGCCAGCAATACATGGTCGAATTCGAGTATCCACTTGGCAGACTCGGAAAACACGGGCTCGTCTTCACTCTCCACAGTCGGCGCGAATTCGGACAAATGAGGATCTGGGCAAGTTCCAGCGAGCGGAAGACCCGCGCTACGGTTTTGGACGGGCGGTGAGAAATGCGGGCTAAGGTGCTGGCGAAGGGATAATTCCAAGGAGAACAAATTTCACTTTCGCTTTTTGAGGTCATCGTGTTAAGGTTCTCTTCGCTCGAGAATGGGTATCTGCTCCCGGCAACGGCAGTTTGAATCGGCAGGAATGGCTGCAACTGAAAACCAACCAAGTGATGTTGTTACGAAGGAGATGCAATGAAACTCCCTGCAATGAAACTGATTACGGCATGCTGCATCCTGGTGATGAGTCTCGGAGCCAGTCGGGCGCAAAGCACTCCCGACCCGCTCAAGAAGGGTTTTGAGAACCCACCAGAGAGTGCGCGTCCAAGGGTGTGGTGGCATTGGATGAACGGCAACATCTCAAAGGAAGGTATCAAGCTGGATCTGGAATGGATGCACCGGGTTGGCCTGGGAGGGTTCCAGAACTTTGACGCAGCCTTGCAGACACCTCAAGTTGTAGACAAGCGCTTGGCTTACATGACCCCTGATTGGAAGGATGCATTCAAGTACGCGACCACGCTTGCAAATCAGTTGGGACTTGAAGAGGCGATCGCCGGTTCGCCGGGATGGAGCGAGTCTGGCGGTCCCTGGGTGCCCGCTTCAGAAGGCATGAAGAAATATGTGTGGAGCACGACTTATGTCGAGGGCGGAAAGCCGTTCACTGGGACCCTCCCGCATCCGCCGTCGAATACCGGCGCGTTTCAAAATATCGGCATCCGCGACATGATTGGCGCGCCTGAAGGCTCGAAGGCTCCACCGCAGTATTATGCCGATTCTGCTGTGGTTGCCTACAAGGCGGCCGCGACAGACGTGGCACTCGAGTCGTTGCATCCGAAGATGACGGCCAGCGGCGGGGCACCGGATGCGGCGATGTTGAGCGATGGTGACCTGGAGAAGACGACCAAGATTCCAATCCCGGCGATCGGCGAGAGTTCATGGATTCAATATGAGTTTGCTGAGCCGCAAGCAATTCGCTCCATCACATTTGTCACTAAAGACCCGGATTTCCTCACCGCGATGGTGGCCGGCATCTCCGCTCCTGACAAGGCGCTTGAGGCGAGCGACGACGGGCAGAATTTCAAGCTGGTTGCCAAGCTCTCCGGAGGCAGCGCTCCGGAGCACACGATTTCTTTCCCTGCGGTGACGGCCAAGTACTTCCGCATTACGTTCAAGCGGACGCCGCCGCCGCCTCTTCCTCCGTGGGCCTCGGGACTGGATCCGGCGTCGTTTGGAATCAAACTCGGCCCGCCGCCAACCGACTATGAAGTTGCCGAATTGGCGCTGCACCCTGGCGCACGAGTCAACCGTTTTGAAGAGAAGGCGGCCTTTACGCCGGAACCAGACCTGTATGGTTTTGCAACTCCACCTGTTTCGTCAAATGACGCTGTTGCCAAGTCCGACATCATCGATCTGACCTCAAAGATGCATCCCGACGGTACTCTCGACTGGACACCGCCGCCGGGCAACTGGGTCGTGCTTCGGTTTGGGTACTCTCTGTTGGGCATCACGAATCATCCTGCAACCGCAGAGGCAACCGGCCTCGAAGTGGACAAACTCGACAGAAGGTTTGTGAAGAAATACTTCGATACTTACCTCGACAGCTACAAGGAGACCGTGGGCCCGGAGTTCATGGGCAAGAAGGGCATCCGCTACGTGATCAACGATAGCTGGGAAGCTGGTTCCCAAAACTGGACGGACAACATGGTCGCCCAGTTTACCAAGCGCCGCGGATACAGCCCGTTGCCCTGGATGCCGGTACTCGCCGGGCAGGTTGTGGAGAGTGCGGAAGCCAGCGACAAGTTCCTGTGGGACTTCCGCAAGACCATTGGTGATCTGATTGCCGATGAGCACTACGGCCAGTTGGAGCAGACCCTGCATGAACGTGGCATGGGCCACTATGGCGAGTCGCATGAGAGCGGGCGCGCCTTTGTTGCCGACGGCATGGAAGTAAAGAAGTTCAACGAGGTGCCCATGAGCGCCATGTGGACCCAGGTGCCGGGGATCAACAATGAACAGTTCGGCTACAACGCGGATGATCGCGAGTCGGCGTCAGTGGCGCATATCTACGGGCAGAATCTGGCGGCGGCAGAATCAATGACGGCAGCCGCTGCGCCCTGGGCCTGGTCGCCGTCAACCCTGAAGCCTACTGCCGATCAGGAATTCCTCAACGGCATCAACCGCTTTGTAATTCACGAGTCCGCCCATCAACCTTTGGTCAACAAGGCACCCGGACTTACACTTGGGCCCTTCGGCCAGTGGTTCAATCGGAACGAGACCTGGGCCGAACAAGCCGGTCCTTGGATCGACTATCTCGCGCGCACCAGCTATTTGCTCCAGCAAGGGCACTTTGGCGCGGATCTGATCTATTTCTATGGCGAGGACTCGAATCTCACCGCGATCTTCGCAAATAAGTCCCCGGACATTCCGGCGGGATTTGGCTTCGACTACATCAATGCAGACGGCCTGATTCACGAACTGAGCGTGGCAAACGGGCGCATTCAGACTCCAAGCGGCATGAACTATCGGTTGCTTGGACTTGATCCGTACAGCAAACACATTTCCTTGCCAGTGCTGCGCGCCATTCACAAACTCGTGGAAGACGGCGCTACTTTAGCGGGGCCAAAACCAAGTGACGACCCCAGCCTTTCAGACGACCAGGCGGAGTTCAACAAATTGAACGACTCGCTGTTTGGCGACGGCACGGGTGTGCATAATGTTGGCAAAGGCACAGTCTATGCAGGTCAGGACCTGGGCGACGTGTTCAATAAGCTGCAAGTGGCGCCCGACTTCGACTACGCCAAGCCGGAGAGCGACACTCGCCTGTTGTTTGTGCATCGCAAGCTTACGGACGGCGACGTATATTTCGTCGACAACCGCATGGATCGGGCAGAGGAAGTGGATGCCACTTTCCGGGTAACGGGAAAAACACCGGAGTTGTGGCACGCCGAAACTGGAAAATCGGAGCCGGTGTCCTTCAAGATGGCGGCCGGCCGCACCACTATCCCCCTGAAGCTCGAACCCTGGGGAACGGTGTTTGTGGTATTCCGGACTGCGACCAAGGAAACTTCATTCACGTTGCCCGTCAAGACGGAGAAGCAGGTGGCCACCCTGGATGGCCCTTGGAAAGTTGGCTTCCAGCCGGATCGAGGAGCCCCGCAGACGATTACGCTCGACAAGCTTGCATCGTGGAGCGACAGCCAGGACGCAGGCGTCAAGTACTTCTCAGGATCGGGCACATACACAAAGACGATCGATGTGGAGGCTGACTGGCTGAAAAAAGGTACACAAGTCTGGATCGACCTTGGCAACGTAAAGAACCTGGCGGAAGTCACGGTGAACGGCAAGCCGCTGGGCATTGTGTGGCACACACCTTACCGCATGGATGCCACCGGGGCTCTCAAGCCGGGAGCGAATGAAGTAACAATCAAGGTTACTAATTCGTGGGTCAACCGGCTTATCGGTGATCAACAGCCGGATACAACTACGAAGTACACCTTTACGACGGTCAAGCCGTACAAGGCCAATTCACCCCTACTTCCATCGGGCCTGATTGGTCCGGTTAACCTCATCACAGTTGCAGCGAAATAGGAGAAAGACGAGACCGAGCTTGATCATGATGAACCGCAACACGGCCGCACCCATTTTTCGGCTGTGTGCTTCGGAGCAGTCAGTGGCGAGCTCGGTCTTGAATTCCGATTGACCGGGTCGTTGTTGATAGGCCCTCTATTTTAGACGGCTAACTTCCTGAGCAATCGCGCTCCTCATAACATGCGAACATGTTTTCAGGCAGGAGGATCTCACATGAATTCACAAGAGTTGCTTTCTCGCGTGCCTTCCCAGACCGCACTCCTGTTAATGTCGGTAACTCTCCGGCAGGATGACCAATTCATTGCGGTGTGAGTTGAGCATGAGCTTCATCTCCAAACCACTTCGCACAATGCTGGCTTTGGTCTGTGCCGGAGCGGTGATTGCGCCGGCAGGATGCGGCGGAGGAGCTTCGATGCTCCCGTCAGTGCAGGTGCCCATCACCGTTTCTCTCGTCATCTCCACGATCAAAGTTCCGCGGGACGGGACAAATGTCATCGTTCCAATAACAATTACTTCAAGCAGCGAGACCGCATTAGTCAACGTTTCCGGCCTGCCTTTCGGGGTTCAGGTGAATTACGCATCGACAGATACAAACCCTTCAGGGACGCTTACTTTCGTCGCAGGCGTGGACTCGCAAGCCGGAACATATAAGCCCACCGTAACTGTGTTTTCCGCAGGGCAAACGGCATCAACCACGTTTACTCTGATCGTGGGATGACCGTGGATTCCATGTGAAGGACGGACGGTGTGCGGTATTCTTCCAATCAACACATTTCTTATGGGGAAAACTCTGGCAAACATGACCATTTCAAAAACGCAACGCGAATTGTTGCTCAGAATATTGCATGACCGTTTTGCCGAAAACATGAACCGACATAGAGGCCTTGAATGGATCGAGGTAGAAGCAAGACTGAACGCCAGTCCTCAAGCCCTTTGGTCGCTGCATGAAATGGAAAAGACTGGCGGTGAACCGGATGTAATCGCTCAGGAGAAAGAGACTGGCCAGTACATTTTTTGTGATTGTTCAGCAGAAAGTCCTAAAGGCCGCAGAGGAGTCTGTTACGACCGTAAAGGACAGGAGAAAAGGAAGAAAGAAGGGTTGCATCCAGCGGGGAACGTCCTGGACATGGCAGCAGCCATGGGAATTGAGCCATTAACGGAAGAACAATATCGGGCGTTGCAGAGGCTCGGAGAGTTCGATACGAAGACGCAGAGCTGGTTGAAGACTCCCGCTACTATTACGAAACTCGGCGGCGCCATCTTTGCAGATCGACGCTTCGACACCGTCTTCGTATATCACAACACGTCACCGTGCTTTTTTGGAAGCAGGGCATTTCGTGGGTCGCTAAGAGTCTAGAAATGGGCGTTGAATCTAATTGCTTCTGTGATCCTCTCCCGTGTTTCCGGACGAACTTTCAGTTCTTCAAATGGCTCCCTTAAGGAACAGCCTTAGGGAGGGGAGATTCGCTTCCCGGTTGGATAAAGCGCTACGTCCCGCACCTTCCAGATCGGGCATCTATTTCCAGTATTCGGAATGCATACGCGGGTTCATCCGGGTGTTTTTCTGGAAGTTCAAGATGCAAACCAATGGCATCCTGGTGCCATGGAATCGGGTTGCTCGAGCCGAGCAACCTGACGCCGCATATGGGGCTTTTGAGATACGGCAATCCGCTCGCCAGAGAACGTATGCGTAGTTCGCCGCTGGGCGGCAATCCCAGGGCGATGGCGTAGAGCGCACCATGGTTCACGGTGAAGCGGATATCGGCGGCATTGAACTCCTGAAGATCGGAGTTCAATGCAGAGCTGGAGACTTTTGTTGGCCCTTCGCCGAAGAGAACCCAGGGGCGGGATCCAAAGATGGCGTCGCCATTGGTCTTGAGCCAGCTTCCCATCTGCAGAAGGATACCGCGGGCCTCATCGGGAATGGTGCCATCGGATTTTGGACCAACGTTGAGCAGCAGGTTACCGTTCTTGCTAACGACATCAACCAATTCGTCAATGAGCGACTTCGCGGTGCGGTATTCATCGTTGTTCACGTAGCCCCACGAACGAATGCTGACGGACGTATCTGTTTGCCAGGGAAGGAGTCGAATTGCGTCAAGCTTGCCGCGCTCGATGTCGAGGACGGCGGCATTCTCCGGGAAGTAGTGTTCCTTGTAAGTGAGCACCACGCCGTGACGTCGCCGGACAGCCGCGTTGTAATAGTAGGCGGCAAAGCGCTGAAGATAGGGTTGAAAGGCAGGCTGCCCGATCCACCAGTCGAAATACAGAAAGTCAGGGTGATATTTGTCGACCAGCTCTGAACTCCGGGCAAGCCAGTCTTCGAGGAAGGCCTGGTCAGGAGGCAGCCAGTTTTCAAGGTGATTGGGATCCGGCTCCTTGGAGTCGTCGTCGCCGGGCAAGGCCATGGGTTGGGCAGGACCGTAAAGACCTGCATAGCGCAGATCGCGCACATCCGAGTCAAACTTCGTGCCGCCGTCGTAC
>Ga0209698_10003346_pt1 | contig 17937 bp, 10 predicted proteins | sample LitLauG_LLR_2012_FD_187203 | JGI IMG/M metagenome (GOLD analysis project Ga0209698, IMG submission 187203) | Freshwater sediment microbial communities from Pennsylvania, USA - Little Laurel Run_MetaG_LLR_2012 (SPAdes) (version 2) | ecosystem: Environmental > Aquatic > Freshwater > Creek >...
GATTCGAACCGTTTAGGGGCAAGCCCCAACAACAACCGCGTGCTGGTGTTCGATACGACGTTGATTCCGTCTCCCTATGCAGATTTAACAACGTTTGGGCCCGTGCAAGCACTGACGTCTTGTTACGTTTGTGGGACCGCGGCTTCGTTTAGTTTGGGACAGAATACGTTCACGCCGCCGACATACACAGTGAGCGGACAGACCACACCCTCGGTTGCTTTCTATAGCGGCTACGACGGCGGGGAAGATCAGCCATCCTCGCAACCTACGGAAAATGCCTGGTTGTATAACGCGACGGCTGTTGCTAGCGATGGGGTGCGGTTTGCAATCGCGGATACTGATAATAATCGCATCCTGCTGTGGAATTCGATTCCGACGGCGAACGCCCATCCGGATTTAGTGATCGGTCAGCCGAGTTTCAATACTAAACCGCCCACACAGCAATTGGGAGTAGTGACGGCGACCACCTTGCGTGGACCGCAGGGCGTTTGGATTGGCAACAACAGACTATATGTGGCGGATACGCAGAACTACCGCGTGTTGATCTGGAATACTTGGCCGACAAAGAACAATCAAGCACCCGATGTAGTGTTGGGGCAGAAGGATTTCACAACTGCCTATGCGCCACCCCCCACTACTACCGCACCAACGGCTGCGGCGAATGAGTTGTTAAATCCCGTATCGGTAACGGCGGATAGTGGACACGTATTTGTATCCGACTTGGGCTACAACCGCGTGCTGATTTGGGATACGATTTCGCCCACGCTGGACCAGAACGCAGATGTGGTGCTGGGGCAGCCTGACTTTCTGCAGACAACAGCTAACAATGTGAACGTCTGCCACACGGTACCGGGCGGCACAACGGCGCTGCCTACGGGCACCCAAGGCCAGTGCCAGGCGAGTCTGAATTTTCCGCGCTTCGCGCTATCGGACGGGACGCGGTTGTTCATCGCGGACGGCGGCAATGACAGAGTTCTGATTTTCAACAAGATTCCGACGGTGAACGCGACCTTGGCGGATGGAGTGCTGGGGCAAACCAACTTCACCAATGACATTGTGACCAGCGTTGCGATCAGCATCGTGAGCACGGAAGTGGACAACACGGGTGGCGTGGATACGACGCCTACCCCCACCTCGCTCGCTTGGGATGGGACGAATTTGTATGTGGCTGATCCCTACAACCGGCGCATTCTTTTGTTTACACCAGGAGATTCGCTGATACCGAGTCCGTTTGATACGACGGCGAGCATTATTCCGGTAGTGAACTGGGGCAGTGAAATCGTACGTCAGGAAGGGACCGTGATTTTTTCCATAGTCGGGAAAATTACGGCTGGCGACACGGCAACGATCACGATTGCCGGCGTTGCGTATAAGTACTCTGAGAAGGCCACGGATAAAGACGCGGACACTATTGCAAAGCAGTTGGTGGCGCTCATTAACAAGACAGACCAAAACGTGCTTGCTACGTTTGGCGGCGCTGGAACGGGCACGGTTTATCTCAGTTCGCTGAACAAATCGGGCGCGGAAGTAACAAGCCTGGCGTACGACACGATTACGTTGTCGGCGGCGACATCAAATACCGCGAACGTGGTAGCGACAGCGTCCGGCGCATATCTTTCGGCTGGTAATGCGGCAACCGCATCACCGGGAGCGTTGGTGGAAGTGAACGCGCCTGGGGGCATTGTATTTACCGACGTGGATACGACTTATGTGGCGGCTTTGAATTCGTCCACGAACGGCGGCAAAATATCGAGTAACGTAAACGGCGTGCAGCTCTACTTGGATGGTTTTGCATCGCCGCTGTATAAGGTTTCTCCCAAGCAATTGGTGGGGCAGGTTCCGTACTCTTACGGCGATCGCAACAGTACAAGCGTCTATGTGCGCACAGTGCATGGCGATGGACGAGTGACGGTGACCAGCGCGACGCCGGTTTATATTGCTCCCGCGAACCCGGGAATTTTCAGCGCACAACAATATCCGGGCCAGCCAAGGCCATGGCCAATAGCGCAGGCAAAGCATCAATCGAGCAATCCCGTAGCGGTGATTTCGTTGGATGGTTCGGTGACGGCAAACGACAAACTGGCCGTTTATGTGAATGGCAATGCGACGCCTTATACATATACCGTGACAACCACTGACGCCGATATCACCAGCAAAACCAATGAGCAGGCGTTGCAAGCGGTATTGAACGGGTTAATTAGTGCGATCAATGTTGATCCGTACGTTACGGCATCGGCGGGCGGCTCGTTTACCCGTTTGATTTTGACTGCGAAAAATGGGGCGTTTTCCAACCCGAGCGGGAATGGAATTCCGGTTGCGGTGGCGACGGGGACAGTGGCGGCCGGCCTGCAGACCTGTAGTGTCGCGCAGCCGACTGTTTCAGAAGCTTTGACGGTCTATGGATCATCTGGCCAGGATGCTAGTTGTCACAACACGGTAAACACCTGCTGCGCGGTTGTGAGCGGATCGCCTATTTTTCCCGGCAACCCCGCCGTGCCAGGCGAGCTCATTAGCATTGCGGTGGCGGGCATGGGCGATTTGCAGGACCAGAATGGCAACGACATATCGACATCGATCCCGACGGGCTCTCCCTTCACGCCGAATCCGAATCCGCCGCCGAACACCGCCTTTCCGGCGAATGACGTTTTGAGCCCCAATTTTGCAGCGGCCACGTTGGGTGGAGCCAGCGCGCAAGTTATTTCCGCCGGGTTAGATACCGGCTCGTACGGGGTTTATCGGGTAGACGTGCTGATACCGACGTCGGCTGCTAACAATCCGCAGACTCAGTTCTATATTGCGCAGAACGCATTTATCAGCAACACGGTTTATTTGCCGGTGGGATCGCCGGTAGCGAACCCGCCTACGCCTCCGCCAGTTGTTCCTGCCAGTCCAATCAACCTTAGTATCGATTCGCCGCTTACGCCTCAGTTGGGTTCAGTGACGTTGGAGAACACCGGCAGTATGAAGATTAGTGGCTGGGCGATTGACGGCACTACGTCAATCACCAATGTGGCAATTCAAATTGACGGTGCGACCGTGGCAAATCTGACGAAAGCAAATGGTTACTACGGATTATCGCGGCCGGATGTGTGCCAGACGTATCCCACGGTGTTTGATTGCCCGAACGTTGGCTATTCGTACACCTACGACACGACTTTGTTGGCGAATGGCAACCATACGCTGCAGGTGGTGGCGACGGACAAAGACGGCCGTAACCACGCGAACCCGCAGGGCGTGGCCATTTTCGTATTAAACGACCCGTTACTATCCCAAACTCATATATCGATTGATACGCCCACCACGACGGGCCAGGTTTACCACGGCGTGGTTCTCTTCGCAGGTTGGGCAACCAACGATGTTTCTCCGATAATTTCACTAAAGGCCTCGCTTGATGGCTTCGCGGTAGACCCGAGCAAGATCACCTATGGGGTCTCGCGCCCTGATGTATGCGCGGTAGCCAAGGCTGGTACGCCAAATTGTACAGGCGCCAGCAGCAACGTCGGTTGGACGTATCTGGCCGATTTGACGAAGTTGGCGAACAGCAACAGCGTGCCTGGCACGACCACACCGCATGTTTTCACATTGACGGCTACGGCCCAAAACGGACAACTCTATACGGTGTCTAGTTCGTTCATTGTGAACAACTACGGTCCGACCGATTTATTCACCGGCCCGGCGATGATGATTGATACGCCGAGCCTGACAGCCGGCAATTTGACCGGGGTAACGCAACTCTGGGGCTGGGCGATTGATGCATACACGAACATCGTTTCGGTGCAGTACTCGATTGACGGCGGTCCGATGAGCAATGTACCTTACGGAATCGGACGGCCCGATGTTTGTAACGCCTACGCCAACTATCCGAATTTCGATCTTTCCACCTGCCCATATGTGGGCTTCCAGGGAAGCTTTGATACGACGCTAGTGCCAGATGGCCAACACACATTGGGTATTACCGTCACACCTGCGCAGGGTCAACCGTATACGATGACGAGAACCATCAGTATCGGAAATTTGGACTCAACGTCGAACCCGGTCAGAATCGCAATTGATTCGCCGGCGGAGATTACGTCAACGATTACGTCTTTTGGCGGGACAGCATTGGTACGCGGCTGGACGTTAACCGATAGTCCATCGACGGCGTCGATTCAATCGGTGCAAGTTTCGGTAGATGGTGTGCCGTTTGGAACGGCGACTTACGGCGACGCGCGACCGGACGTGTGTGCGACTTACACGGGTCGGCCGGGTTGTCCGAACGTTGGTTTTAGTTACTCGCTCGATACAACCCACCTGACCAACGGCAAGCATGTGCTGGAGATTACCAGCAAGACAACAGACGGCAAGCGCGCCAGTGCGAGCGCTTCCTTCACCGTTTCGAATACCTCGGTCACGGCACATACCGTTATCGATACGCCGAATGCGACGAGCATCGCAGTTTCGGGGATCCTCACCACTTCAGGTTGGGCGCTGAAAACCGGAGTTGCGATTACTTCAGTGGCGATCACGGTAGACGGCGTACTATACGGTACGGTAAGCGCTAACCTGCCACGACCCGACGTTTGCGCTTCTTACACAAGTCCGAACTGTCCGAATGTGGGCTGGAGCTACTTCTTCGACACGAGCGCGCTGCTGGAGGGCCCACACACGCTGGGCGTAACAGCGAATGCGGCGGATGGCACGGTGAATACGGCAAGTTCAACGTTCAACGTCCAGAACTGGACGGCTGGCGCTCCGATGAACGGAGTGATTGACATACCAGACTCAGCGGAGCCTTACTACACCGGCAAGGTGAATCTGCAAGGTTGGATATTGGAAGCGAACGTGAGCGTTGCGAATGTGCTGATCTCGATTGACGGAATACCGTTCGGCAGCACACCCAACGCTGTAGTACGGGTGAGCCGGCCGGATGTTTGCGCCGCCTGGAGCAGCCCCGACTGTCCGAACGTAGGCTGGTCTTTCCTACTAGATACGAGCCTACTGACCAACGATGTACATACGTTGGCGGTTACGGGCACCACAACCGGCGGACAGAGCTACACGATCACGCGATCGTTTACAAGCGAGAACTAAGCGCTCGTTGCAGTAAGAAGGAACGGGGATAGCGCACAAACAGGCGCTATCCCCGTTTTTGTTATCCTTGGAATTCCACCCGCCTCAACTGGCAGTGAACTAAATCAAACATGAAAATACTTGTTGCCGAGCCGCTTGCCGCAGCGGCCATAGACTTGCTCCACGCCCAGGCCGGCTGGGAGATTGTGATCGCCGATCCCAAGACGTATCAGCCGCATCTGGCCGATTGCGACGCATTAGTGGTGCGCAGTGCAGTCAAGGTGACGAAGGACGTCTTGAAGGCTTCGCCCAAGCTGCGGGTGATTGGCAGAGCGGGTGTGGGCGTTGACAATGTAGATCTGCCCGCGGCAACGGAAGCGGGCGTGCTGGTGATGAACACGCCCGGCGGCAATGCGATTTCTGTCGCGGAACATACGCTCGCGCTGATGTTATCGATGGCGCGCGCCATTCCGCAAGCGAGTTTTTCGACCAAAGCGGGCAAGTGGGAAAAGAAGAAGTTTCTAGGCAACGAACTGCGCGGGAAGACGCTGGGCATCATCGGTTTGGGTAGTATCGGGCGCGAAGTGGTAAAGCGTGCCAAGCCCTTTGAGATGAACGTGATTGGGCATGACCCATATGTGAGCCCGCAAACAGCGCGCGATATGGACGTGGAACTGGTTTCACTGGACGAATTGTACAAGCGGAGCGACTATTTAACTCTGCATGTGGCGCATACGCCTGAAACGGAACGCATGATGAATGCGGGCGCATTCGCGAAGATGAAAACCGGAGTGCGTATTGTTAATTGCGCGCGCGGCGAATTGGTGGATGAAGCCGATTTGCAAGCAGCGATTGCCAGCGGCAAAGTAGCAGGTGCGGCGCTGGACGTTTTTTTGAAGGAGCCGCCGGAGCAGAATCCGCTGTTTGCGTTGGAGGCCTTGGTGGCGACGCCGCATATTGCCGGCTCGACCGAAGAAGCGCAAGAGATTGTGGGTATCCGGATTGTCGAGCAGATGATCGAATACCTGAAGAGCGGCGTGGCGTTGAATGCGGTGAACATGCCTGCCATGACTGCGGATCAATACAAGGCGCTGCGGCCTTTTGTGGATTTGGCGGAACGGCTTGGACAGTTTTTGAGCAACATCATGGTGGGCAACCCGCTGACGGTGCGCTTTACCTACTACGGACGGCTAGCGGAGCAGAACACACAGATTTTACGGAATGCGGGCCTAGCGGGCGTTTTGGCGCGGAGCTTGGAGCATAAGGCGAACGTCGTGAATGCCATGCAGATTGCCACGCAGCGTGGCTTCCGCGTGGTGGAGCAGCGCGAGCCTGGCGCGGCGCAGATGGATGCGATCCGCATCGAGGTTGATACTGAATCGGGCAATTTCCCGGTGTTAGGCGCGATGGTGTTGGATAAACCACGATTGCTGCAAGTGGAAAACATTTCGTGCGAAGCGACGCTGGGCGGCAATTTGATGTATTCTCGAAATGACGACGTTCCGGGGGTAATCGGTTTTCTAGGAACCTGCTTGGGGAAGAACGGCGTGAACGTGGCGAACTTTGCACTCGGACGCCAGGAAGAATCGACCCGCAAGAAGCCCGGGCCGCTGACGGCGATTTCGATTGTAGAAACGGATTCACCCGTGCCGGATTCGGTGATTTCGCAGCTGTTTGAAAACCCTGCCGTGAAGTTTGCGCGGCGCGTGGTTTTGTAAAAACCGTAGCTTTTATGCAAAGCGAATGATGGCTGGCGTCCCAACCGGCGTGTATTGCCCGGTGAATGCTAGCTCACCAGTTTTGATGTCGCGCTTGAAACAGGCAATGGCGTCACTGCGCTGATTGCAGGAGTAAATGAATTTGCCGGTAGGATCAATGGTGAAGCTGCGGGGATAATCGCCGCGCGTCCATTCTTCACCGGCCCAAGCGAGTTTGCCGTCACCGCCAACGGAGAACCAGGCAATAGTGTCGTGCAGGCGATTGGCTACGTAAAGGAACCTGCCATCGGGGGATTGCACGATCTCAGATGTAAAGTCGGTACCGGCGAAATCTTTGGGAAGAGTTGAGATGGTTTGTTTGGGCTTGAGCGTGCCGCGCGCGGAATCCCAATCGCAGGTTACGAGAGTGGAGCTTTCTTCCTGCAAAGTGTAGAACCAATGGCGGTTGGTTTGAAAGAGGAAGTGGCGCGGGCCGTCACCGGACGGAAGTTTGAAACTCGGGGGATTGTTGGGCGTCATTTTGCCTGAGGCGATGTCAAACTTGTATATGAAGATTTCGTCAAGGCCTAGGTCAGCGACGAGCACGAAGTGGCCCGTGGGATCGGACTCAACCATATGGGCGTGGGGTTTGTCGTGACCGCTGATGGCGAAACTGCCGTTCGGGCCAGTTGCCGCTTTGGCGGGGCCGACCGTACCCGAGTGTTTGTGGACGTCAACGGGTTCGCCGACCTTTCCATCTTCGATGATGGGCAATACGGCGACGGTGCCACCTGCGTAGTTGGCGACTAAGACGTATTTGCCGGAAAGATGAAGGCTGAGGTGCGCTGGACCGGCGCCACCCGAACTGGCGCGGTTGAGAAGGTCGAGATCGCCACTAGAGGGATCGATGGAGAAAGCGCTGACTGAGCCGGCCTCGGTTTCGTTGGCTGCGTAGAGACGCGTGCGGGTGCGATCAATGGCGATCCAGGAGGGATTGGTCTCATCTTTGAAGACGCTGCGCTGCGTGAGGTAGCCGCTCTGCGGATCCATATCAAAGCGATAGATGCCGCTTCCCCGCCCTTTGCTGCCTTCCGGGCCTTGCGGCGAGCTGTAGGTGCCAACATACGTTCGCACAGGTTTGGCTGCGCCACGGAGCAAGGACGCTGCGCCCATGAGGGCTGCACTCTTTGCAAATTGTCGTCTATTCATTTAGATCCCCATCCTCCTCCACCCGGTGTTTCAATTCTAACGATGTCGCCCGCGCTGGCTTGAAAATTACATTTGCCGGGCAACGGTCTTCCACTAAGGAGGGAGTGGCCCAGTGCTCCGTCAGCGCCGCCACTGAGGCCGTAGGGTGCAAATTTACGGCGATCGGCAAGGATGGTGACTTGCGCGTCAGCGAGTAATTCGATCTCACGAATGAGTCCATCGCCGCCGCGAAAACGGCCTGCGCCTCCAGAACCAGGGCGATAGCTGTAGCGACGCACCCGAAACGGATAAGCGTACTCTAGCGCTTCGACAGGAGTGTTCAGCGAGTTGGTCATGTGCGTGTGGACGCCGGAGACGCCGTCTCCAGTTGGGCGAGCGCCAGAACCGCCGGCGATGGTTTCGTAATAGGCGTATGGCTGACCGTTGCGCGGATCTATGCCGCCAATGGTGAGGTTGTTCATGGTGCCGGAACTGGCGGCGGGGATGCGCTCGGGTAGGATCTGCACGAAGGCTTTGAGGAGCGTGTCTACGATGCGCTGGGAGGTTTCAACGTTGCCTCCTGCCACGGCTGCGGGCGGTTCGGCGTTGACGATGGACGCGTCTGGCAGGACGAGATCGACAGGGCGCATCAAGCCTGCGGTGGGCGCAGCTTCTTCCGGTAGAAGGCAACGGAGAACGTAAAAGGTGGCGGAATAGGTGATGGCGGCGACAGCGTTCAAAGCGCCCGCAACTTGAGGAGAAGAGCCGCTGAAATCGACGCGCAGTTTGCGCTCTTTGGGATTCGTCGTGATGGTGACGGCGATGCGAACGGGACTGGAGGTAACGCCGTCGTCATCAAGAAAGTCTTCAGCGCTGAAGCTACCCTCGGGTAGTTCGGCGAGTTCTGTGCGAATCAGTTCCTCCGAATAATCGAGCAAGGCTTTGGCATTCGCTTCAACACGGGAGAGGCCGTACTTGGCGACCAACTCTTGTACACGTTCGACACCGATGCGACACGCACCGATTTGCGCAGTGAGATCGCCTTCGCGCTCGCGGGGTGTACGGACGTTGTTGAGGATCAGTTTGAGCACGTTGTCGTCGAGCTTCAGAGGAGGGATGCGAATGCCCTCCTGATAGATCTCGCGGCAAGGGCCCATAGAGCCTGGATACATACCGCCCACATCGGCATGATGTGCCCGGTTAGCAACGAAGAACGCAGCTGTGTCTGCTCCTGGGACGAGGACGGGCATGACGAGAGTGATATCGGGCAAGTGCGTGCCGCCGTCGTAGGGGTCGTTCAAAATGGCGATATCGCCAGATTCGAGTGTGAGCCGATCAAGGGCTGCGCGCACGGACATGGGCATGGAACCGAGATGGACAGGCATGTCATCTCCCATGGCGATGACTTGCCCTTGGCGATCGAAGACGGCACTGGAGTAGTCACGGCGTTCTTTGATGTTGGGTGAGAAGGCGGTGCGGCGCAGGGCGACTCCCATCTCTTCGGCGATGGAGTGGAAAGTGCTTTTGAAAACGGCTAATTCGACGGGGTCGGTCATAGTTCGATCACCAAATTGCGGTAAGCATCGACGTTGACGCGAGTTTGGGGCTCGACGAGTGTGGTGGCGCTGTATTCGACGATAACTGCAGGCCCGGGAAAACCGTCGCCCGGCTGCAAGCGATCACGCGTATAAACTTTGCTATTGCGCCATGCACCTTCGAAGTAGACCTGCTTAGAACGAGTGACGGCTTGTTCGCCATTGCCGGGCTTGAGTGGTTCGGGACGTTGGGCAACGTTCGGTGTAGCGACAATTTTGCGGACCCGCGCGTTGACGATTTCGACGGTCCGCTTGGGGTCGGAATAACCGTAGCGCTGGCGATGGAGTTGGTGGAAGTGAGAGACGAAATCAGGGCGCCAGGGAACGTTGAGTTCAAAGCCTTGGCCTGCGTAGCGGAGGTCGAGCGAACGTTCGCCCTCTCCCAGTGCGGCGAAGTGACTGGCTAAACGCTCGTCAGTAGGCGAGAGCATCACAGTTCGCGATGAGTCTCTTACGACGTCGGAAATCAGAATGCCATAAGCTGACAAGGCGCCCGGCATGCGGGGAATGAGAACTTTGGGAATGCGCAGGGCTTTGGCTAATGCGCAGGAGTGGAGCGGACCGGCACCGCCGAAGCTGACTAGAACAAAATCGCGCGGGTCGTGCCCTTGTTCGACAGAGATCTTGCGGAGGGCTTGCACCATGTTGGCATCGACGACGCGGATGATGCCTTCGGCAAGCGCTTCGGATGTGGGGATTTTGCCTTTGCTGCGGGCCATGTATTCGCGAGTGCGCACTTCATCTAGGCGCATGCCGCCGCCGAGGAAACCATCTGGCTCAATTCTGCCAAGAAGAAGATTGGCATCGGTGACGGTGGGGGATTCGCCATTGCCGTAACAGATAGGGCCGGGTTCGGCGCCGGCGGACTGCGGACCAACTTTGAGCGCACCGCCGCGATCAAAGCTTGCGAGAGATCCGCCGCCTGCGCCGACGGTGTGAATGTCGAGCATGGGAACGGCGACGGGCAGCCCGAGAATTTGGAATTCGGAGGTGGTGCGGAGACCGGTTTCGGAAGTGAGGAGGGCAACGTCTGTGGAGGTGCCTCCCATATCGAAGGTCAGGATTTTCGGGAAGCCGGCGGTTTTGGCGACGTGCAGTGCGCCCACTACGCCGCCGGCGGGGCCAGACAAAATGGTGCGGACCGGTTCGCGTGCGGCTACGGCCGCTTCGGTGATGCCCCCAGAGGATTGCATGACGAAGAGCTTGGAGCCGCGCGCGTGCAGAGCTTGGTCGAGCGAGTTCAGATAGCTTGCCATCTTAGGGGCGAGGTAGGCGTTGATGAGCACCGTGCAGCCGCGTTCGTATTCGCGAAATTCGGGGAGGATTTCGTGGGAAATGGAAATGGGCACGCCGAGGCTGGCCAGTGTTTGTGCAACCGCCTTTTCGTTAGCAGGATTTGCGAAGCCGAACAAGAGAGAGATGGCGATAGCTTCGGGTTTGGCATTTTCGACTGCGGTGCGGAGGCGATTTAGTTCGGCAGGATTGGCGGCGAGCAGGATGGTGCCATCGGCAGAGACTCGTTCGGCGACGCCGAAACGGAGATTGGCGGGGGCCAAGGGTTCTTCTTTTTGAAAGAAGAGATCGTACAGTTTGGGGCGGGCTTGCCGCCCGATGGCGATGGTGTCTTCAAAGCCTGCAGTGGTGATAAAGGCGACGCGGGCGCCTTTGCGTTCGAGCAAGGCATTGGTGCCGACTGTGGTGCCGTGGCGGATTTCGGATTGCTCGGCGCCGGCAAGTTGAGTTACAGCGCTTAAGACAGCGACGCCGGGATCGGAGGGCGTGGAGCGGACTTTGAGGACTTGGAGAGTTTGATCTCGCCAATAAACGCAGTCGGTAAACGTGCCGCCGGTATCAATTGCGATTTGCATTCTCTATCCTATTGTCTTGGACGCCTCTACCGCTGTTCTTTCCTTCCGCTGGAGCAACACTTCCTCTGCGCAACGCCGCACCGTGGTGGCTGCCGGTTTGGGATGGATGCTCGATTCGTTCGACGTCATGTTGTATTCCATTGTCCTCGCCACACTGATGCGCGAGTTTGGCATGACGAAATCCACGGCTGGCTCTTTGAATACTCTCACGCTGATCGCCTCGGCGTTAGGCGGATTCTTGTTTGGCTTCTTTTCAGACAAGCTCGGACGGCGGCGCACGATGAGCATGTGCATTCTGACGTACTCGCTTTTCACCTTTGCCTGTGGATTTTCGACGAGTGTGACGATGCTGGCATGTTTCCGATTTTTGTTGGGGCTGGGCATGGGCGGCCAGTGGAATGCGGGCGCAACGCTGGTAGCTGAAACGTGGCCGAGCGCTTGGCGTGGGCGCGCGCTGGCGATGGTGCAAAGCAGTTGGGCGATCGGATACGCGCTGGCGGTGCTAGTGGCGAATTTTGTATTGGCGCACACAAGCTGGCGTTGGGTGTTCTATGTCGGAGTGTTGCCGGCGCTGGTGACGTTTTGGATTCAGAAAGGTGTGCCGGAACCGGAGCTGTGGCGCCGATCGCAGGCCGCGCCTGTGAGCGAGGAAGTCAAGCGCGGACTGTGGCGAGCGGCGACGCCGAAATTGCTGGGGTTGTTGCTGATGAATGTTTTCGGTATGTTCGGGTGGTGGGGGCTGTTTACCTGGCTGCCGGCATATCTATCCTTGCCGATTGAGCGCGGAGGCAGAGGGTTCGGATTGTTGAGCAGTTCGGGATTTATGATCGTGCTGAATCTGTGCGGCATGTTCCCCGGGTACTTATTGTTCGGGGCTATTTCAGACAAATTCGGGCGCAAACGGGCAACGATTTTGTATTTGGCGCTGGCCGCGCTGGCGGTACCGCCGTTCGCACTAGCGCGCGAGCCTTGGCTCATTTTGGTGACGGCATCGATTACGGCGTTCTTCGGGACAGGTTTCTTTGTGGGATCGGCATTGCTGGGCAGTGAATTGTTTCCAACACCGATCCGGGCGACGGCACTTGGGCTTTCGTACAACACGGCGCGCGGAATTAGTGCGCTGGCGCCGTTTCTGATTGGCGCGATTGGCGAGAAGCACGGATTGGGATGGGGATTCGCTTCGTGCGGGATTGCGTTCGCTTTGGCAGCGGCTGCGGCATCACGAGTGCCCGAAACGATGGGGCGCGAACTTAGTTAGTCGACTTATGCGGAGTGGCTCGGGCTTTTGCGACCATTTCACGAACTTCTTTGGCTAGGGTGGTCGCGTGGTACACATAGCCGTCTTTGATGGTCCATTCGACGCCGGTGATTTGGCCGGGTTCGACGGCTGGATACAGCACCTTCATGTTTTCGAGCGGGTTGCCGTTGACGACGATAAGATCGGCCAAATAGCCGACGCGGAGGCTGCCGATTTTATCTTCCATGCCGAGGATGCGCGCGTTGTTGCCGGTGACATGCTGAATCACTTTGATTGGATTGAAGCCGGCTTCTTCGTGCAACTCTAGCTCGCGGAGCAGGCCGAAGCCATAGATCTGATATATGAATCCGGCGTCGTCACCGGCACCGATGGTGCCGCCCAAACGGTCGAACTCGCGTAGGGCGCTCATCCAGATACGGTAGTTTTCTTTCCAGAAGACTTCGTCGTTCGAAGTCCACGCTGAGAAATAGGACCCGTGATTCTTGGGGTTTGGCTTGAAGAATTCTTCGAGCGTGGGATGCAGATATTCTTTGAACCAGACTTGGTTCTGCGCACGCTGTAGATCGCGGCTGGCTTCATAAATGTCCATCGTAGGGATCCAGGCGACGTTAGCCTTCACCATGGCAGTGAGAACTTCAGTCAACCGCTTCGGATCGGTTTCGCGCCACAAGTGGCCGGCATAGCGGAATCGGTCGGTCTCATTGTTGTAGTTGAACGAAGGTGGGAAGTTCTGGACGCCTGCGGGAAGGGCCGCGTCGGGAATGCCGTACCAGTGTTCAATGCTGCGAGTGCCGAATTTGATGTCGTCCCAGGCGTTGGTTTCCTCCACACCGGCGTGATGGGCAACCGGAAGGCCGAGCTTGTGCGCTTCATCTTCGCCGGCTTCCATAACGTCGCGGTAGACGCCCATCAGTTTTACGCCGTCAGCGCCCATGGCTTTGTATTCGCGAATACGGGCACGGGCTTGTTCGGCGTTGGCGGGCACCGGGTGTTGGGCGTTGAACATCGGATAGACAAGAATGCGCGGCGCTGCAACTTCACCGGTGGCGCTTTTGGCACGAAGTTCGAGAGTCTTCTTGGTGTCGCTACCAACATCGCGCACGGTAGTGATGCCGCAGGCCAGCCAGATTTTCAATTCGTAATCGAGCGGTTGAGAAATGCCACCGCGCTCGTCTTGCGTGTGGGCGTGGGCATTGATGAGGCCGGGCAAGACGTACTTTCCAGTAGCGTCAATTTCGACGTCGGCCTTGGGGCGGTTGGGACGGCCGAATTCGAGTGAAGGGCCGTCGACACCGACGATGGAAACGATTTTGTTGTTTTCGATGATGATGTCTTTAGGACCGGCGGCAGGAGTGCCGTTGCCGTCGATGAGAATGGCGTTGCGAATAGCCAGGCGGGGATAGCGCTTGCCACTTTCCGGTCGCGATTGCGCAAAGAGGCTGGCGGCAGTGAACACAGCTATGGCGATTGCGCGTGTTTTCATTGTTGGCTCCATCTTCCGGCAATTCTTTTAATGCGTTTAGCGGCTTCGAGCAGATTTTCAATGGAGTTCGCGAAGCTGAAGCGCAGATAACCTTCGCCTTGCGCACCGAAAGAACCGCCGTTCAAGCAGGCGACGCCGGCTTCTTCTAAGAGAAGGTCCGCCAAATCCTTTGATGCCATGCGCGTGCCTTTCACATTCGCGAAGGCGTAGAATGCGCCCGCGGGAAGGCGGCAACTGAAACCGGGAATCTCATTTAGCGCCGCGCAGAATGCCGTGCGCCGCTGGCGAAACTGCTCGACCATTTGATCGACCTCGGTTTGCGGCCCGGTCAACGCCGCGATGGCAGCCCGTTGCGTGAAACTGGCCGCGCACGAATTGGAATTGACCATGAGTTTGTTGACGCCTTCGACAAGCCACGAAGGCATGACACCATAGCCCAGACGCCAGCCTGTCATGGCATATGTTTTCGAAAAGCCATCGAGGATGATTGTCTTCTCGATCATGCCAGGCAGGCTGGCGATGGACATGGGCGCTTCGGCCGTGTAGTAGAGCCGCGAATAGATCTCGTCGGAAAGAACGATCAGATCGCGCTCGCGCACCATATCGGCGATTTCGCGCATGTCGTCATCAGGGATAACGCCTCCGGTGGGATTCTCGGGCGAATTGAGAATCAGCATTTTGGTCTTGGGGGTGAGACTGGCGCGCAGAATGTTGAGATCGAACGAGAAGCCGCGATCTTCCACGAGCGGCACAGGCACGCCCCTGGCACCCAAGAACTGGATCATGGACCGGTAGATAGGAAAGCCGGGGTCGGGATAGATGACTTCATCGCCTGGCTCGATGAGAGCAAGCATGGGGAAGAAGATGATGGGCTTGCCGCCGGGGACGATGCAGACGTGATTGCCGGTGACGTTGATGCCGCGGGTGCGCGAAATATAGGCGGCGACGGCCTCGCGCAGATCGGGCAGACCTTGTGGTGGGCCATAGTGGGTCCAGCCTTCGTCGAGCGCGCGTTTGGCGGCTTCAATGACGTGAGGAGGGGAAGGGAAATCGGGCTCGCCAATTTCGAGATGCACGACGCTTCGGCCTTTGGCTTCGAGCGCGCGCGCTTTGACCAGGACATCGAAAGCGGATTCAATTTCCAGGCGGTTCATGCGGTCAGCAAGGCGCATGAGTGCAGTGTAGCGGACGGAGTCGTAACTAGAAAGCGAAAGGGGAACCTTTCGGCTCCCCTTAGTCGCGTCGATCGGAATCGACCCTAGAATTGTGACGTTCTTGTCCCCTTCTAATCGGGGTCATTTCAGTATAGCGCGCTAGTGTTTGCCGAAGATTTCTTTAAGCAGCGGCGTGACCTGGGCCGCCGGGTTGGTGCGAATCTTCTTTTCTTCTTCGCCGAGGACCAGAAACAAGCCGTCGAGGCTTTTCGTGACAACGTAATCGTTGATGTTAAACATTTCCTTCTTGGCGAAGGGCAGTGAGGAGAACTGCTTGGTGAGCGCGTCATATTTTTGGACAACGCCAACTTGACTCATGCTCGATTCCACAACGGGCGTGAAGGCGGTGCGCAGAGGGGCAGACGTTTTTTCTTTGAAGTAGACAGTGGCGGCGGTATCCCCGCCGGTAAGAATGCCTCGGGCGTCTTCAAAGGTCATTTGCGTGATGGCGTTCAGAAAAATACTGCGAGCACCAGGCGCGGCTTTTTCCGCGGCGCGATTCATGGCAAGAACAAAAGCGTCGATCTCGGGGCCTTTGCCGATCATGCGGAGACCCTTTTCGAGCGGGCGCAGTTTTTCGGGCATAAGTATTTTGATGGCGGCGTTGGCGAAGTAGCCATCGGTGACGCCGACCTTGGAGACAGTGTTTTTGGTGCCGACTTCGAGGGCTTGTTTCAAGCCGGAGGCGATCTTCGGCGTATCAGCCGACTTGGGTTTGCCGATGCCTTTTAGGATTTGATCGAGTTGCGCTGGGGCGGAAGACGATCCGACCAGAAGCAGGAGCGCGGCAATGGCGGCAGGAGACGGACACATGTCAAGTTAACTATATAACTATGCGCACTAATCGGTCTGCGCCTAATCAAGGATCTCCCCTGGGATCTCCTCAGACATTGTTGCTTTCCAGAGCTGGCGCAACAATCGACGGAAGGTGGCGAGTGCTAGTTCGAACGGAAGAGTATATTCAAGCGTTGGTGGATTAAATTCGAGGTTGTTATTACCGTAAGCGACGCGAACTTCGTTTTCAGGATGAAATTCGACAGTCACGCGGGGCTCGTCGCGGAGGCCGTGATGGTCAAGGGTCGAAAATATGATGTGGTGCATGGCTTGGCCAGCTCGGAAATAATGGTTCAGGCCGAGCTTCATGCCCTCATCAATAAATCTATTTACAAGTGTCTTCCACGGCTTGCACTGAGCATTGTCAGGAAACTCATCAATAAATTCACGAACGACTTTCCACGATTGGATGTTTTTAGCTTGGTGATCGGGTGACACGCAACTTTATTGTAGCCACGCTGACACGTCTTCTAACTTCCGTGGGCTGCGCCGATCATTTCTTTGACTAAAGCGGCAGCCGCTTCTTTCTCGCCGCGAGCGAGCATCGCCAGAACTTCAGAATCCACGATGCGATACCACAATGCCCGCCGCGCGGCGAAGTCTGCAATTTGCGTTGTGATCTGCGGCCTAGCAGCTTTCAGAAGTTCAAGAAAATCGGCATATTCGGGCCCGATCTCGCGCTGAAACTTTTCCTTCAACCGTACAGCGACGGCTGGAGCCCAACCATTCGTAGAGATCGCAATGGTCAGTTCGCCGCGCCGGTGGATGGAGCCGAAACTGAAGCGACAGTGTTCGGGATCGTCGACGGAATTGCAGAGAATCTTTCGCTCTTCGGCGAGGCGGAAGATTTGGGAGTTGTCTTCAAGATCGCTGATGATCAAGAATAAACCGTCGAGATCCGTCGGAAGAAAATGGCGTTTTTCCCAGTGAATGAGCCCAGCCGCAGCCATTGATTCGATTGTAGGCTCGGCCTGCGGATTGACGTAGGTGACATTGGCTGATGCGTCGACAAGCGCTTGCACCTTTGATGCCACCTCATACCCTTCGCCTGTGACGAGGCATTTCTTGCCGGACAGATCGAGGAAAACGGGGAAGCGAAAATTCATAAAGCGCTTATGCTGGTAGATTGCCAGTACCACGTTTATACCTGATTGACACTTTCGGTTTTATTTTCCGTGCTTATCACGCGCGGGCACGGAGTGGCGCGCCTCCCATGCGGACGGCGACGGGTCTGTCGACCGAGGCCGTGTTCATCTTCCATAACATGCTGCGCAAGTTGATGGCTTCATCGAAGCCGGATTACATCGCCGCGATTTTTGAAAGCAGCGAGCCCACTTTTCGCTCGGAAAAATTTGCGGAGTATAAGGCTAACCGTACAGAGATGCCTCCCGATCTAGCTCTACAGATTCCCTTTATACGGCGCCTGATTGAGACCATGCGGATTTCGATTCTGGAATTCCAAGGCTATGAAGCGGACGACGTTATTGGGGCCATCGCCTGGCGTGAACCCGTCAAGCCGCTAGAAGTAGTGATTGTTTCGAGCGATAAGGACATGCTGCAGTTGGTGAACAAGCGCGTCTTTATGCTCAATCCCATGAAAGACGACGAGTGGTACGACGAGGCCAAGGTCGAAGAATTCATGGGTGTGAAACCTTCGCAGGTGGCGGACCTGCTGGCGCTGAAAGGCGATTCCATCGACAACATTCCGGGCGCTCCGGGCATTGGCGATAAAGGTGCGCGCGATATTGTCG
>Ga0209698_10003349_pt1 | contig 17928 bp, 18 predicted proteins | sample LitLauG_LLR_2012_FD_187203 | JGI IMG/M metagenome (GOLD analysis project Ga0209698, IMG submission 187203) | Freshwater sediment microbial communities from Pennsylvania, USA - Little Laurel Run_MetaG_LLR_2012 (SPAdes) (version 2) | ecosystem: Environmental > Aquatic > Freshwater > Creek >...
CGCGCCGGTAAACCGCTCACGGACCCGGGCCGTAAGCCGATCGAGGGCCGGCCTCAGCCCGGCGCGTTCCACTGTCGAAGGATTCAGCTCATAGCTGTACTCGCGCACCTCTTCCATCATGGTTTCCAGCATCCTCTGGATGGCAGAAATCCTTTCGCAAGTTTCCGGAGAAAGGGTTTCCAGATCCATGCGGACTAAATCCAGTTGCAGCCCCAGGGCGGTGAGGTTTTGTCCCACGGAATCGTGCAGGAACTTAGAGGCCATTTTGCGCTCGAATTCCTGGGCCTTTAGGGCGCCGAGCACGGTTTGCCGAAGTTCCTGCTCAGCGGTGCTCCAGGGAGTAATCTCGCGCGCCAATCCGCCGGCATAGGCAATTTGCCTTCCGCGCCGGATGGGGAAAAGCGTGATGTACCAGGTGGCGTTGCCGTGGCGTTCGCGCAGCATCAGGGTCTCACCGGCCAAAGCTTGCAGAAACCGGCTGGTCCACACCTTGGAAATAGTACGGCCCTTTAACTCGGCTGGGCCCTTGCCGAAGACCGGGGAGGGATCTCCATAGACTTCGTGAATTACGCCTTCCGCGCCGGCAATCCACAGACACGCTGGACACTGCTCCAGGAAAGCCTTGGGCAGCCAGGAATCGTCAGACATGCCGGGCCTCAGCGGCGCTTGCGTGCCAGCACCTTTCGCGCGGCCGCGATCACGTCGCGGGCCAACAGGCCGTACTTGTCGAGGAGTTGTTCGGGGGTGGCTGACTCCGCGTAGGCGTCTCGAATGCCCACGAACTCCATGGGGCAAGGCTGCGTTTCGGCGACGACCTGCGCCACCCGCACGCCCATGCCGCCGTCGGTCAGGTGTTCCTCGGCCGCCACAATGGCGCCGGTCTCGGCCGCCGCGCGCCGGATCGCGTCGCGGTCCAGAGGTTTCACCGTGTGCATGTCGATGACCCGCGCCGAGACGCCGTCGGCCTCCAACGCTTCGGCGGCGCGGATGGCTTCCGCCACCAGCAGGCCGTTGGCGATGATCGTCAGATCCGAGCCCGGCAACAGCTCCATCGATCTGCCGATTTCCAGGTTGGCGTCGCCGTTGTAGATAATCGGGACTTTCGGTCGGCCCGTGCGAATGAAAACCGGCCCCACGTAGGCGGCCGCCGCACGCACCAGGGCCTTCGTTGAAACCTCATCGGCCGGCGTCAACACGACGAAACCCGGCAGCGAACAGGCCAGCCCGGTCTCTTCCACGCTCATTTGCGAGGGTCCGTCTTCCCCAATCGAAATCCCGCTATGCGTGCCTACCAGTTTCACATTGGTGCGTGGATAGGCCACACACACGCGAAGCTGTTCGAAGCCTTTGTTGACGGCGAAGGCGGAAAAGCTGGCGGCGAACGGAATCTTGCCGCCGTAAGCCATGCCGGCGGCTTGCGCCACCATATTCGCCTCGGCGATGCCGAAGGAAAAAAAGCGTGCGGGAAACTCCTTGGCGAAGTAGGCGGTCATGGTGGATTTGGAAAGGTCCGCGTCGCACACCACGATGTCCTTGTTTTCGCGGCCCAGTTCCACCAGGGCGCGGCCGAAGGCTTCGCGCGTGGCGACCCCGGGCTTGAGCTCATATTTAGTCTTGGCCGGCATTACTGCAGCTCCTGAAGTGCCAGTTTCATCTCGGCCGGCGTGGGTGCCGTGCCGTGGAACTTGGGATTGTTTTCCATAAACGAGACGCCCTTGCCCTTGACGGTGTGCGCCACGATGCAGGTGGGCCGTCCCTTGGTCGCCTCCGCCTCCTCCAGCGCCTTGCGTATGGCCGCCAAATCGTGCCCGTCAATCTCGATCGCGTGCCAGTTGAAGGCCCGCCACTTGTCCACCAGCGGCGCCACATCCATGATGTCTTTGACGAATCCATCGAGCTGGATTCCGTTGTAGTCCACGATGGCCACCACGTTATCCACCCTATGGAATGGCCCCGACATAGCTGCTTCCCAGATCTGCCCTTCCTGGATCTCACCATCGCCGAGCATCACGTAAGTGCGGTTGGGCCGCCCATCGAGCCGGTCGGCCAGCCCCATCCCGAGCCCCAGGGAAAGCCCCTCGCCGAGCGAGCCCGTGGAGGCATCCAGGCTGGGGAGAAACCGCACGTCTGGGTGTCCCTGGTAAATCGATCCCAGCTTCCGCAAGGTGTTCAATTGGTCCTTCGGGCTGATGCCGGCTTCGGCCATCACGGAATACAGCACGGGAGCGGCGTGGCCTTTCGAGAGGATGAAGCGGTCGCGCTCGGCCCATTGCGGGTTCTTGGGATCGATCCGCATGTAATCGAAATACAGCTCGACCAGAATTTCAACGGCGGAGAGCGAGCCTCCGGGATGACCCGAGCCGGCAGTCCCGATCATCTCGATAATGTCGCGACGGACACGCTTGGCGATGGCCTGGAGTTCTTCGAGGGATTTCGGCATGGAGAATCTTAATTCTAACGGATTTCCGGCGGAGCGGCTGTATGCTTTGCCACTCTGGGGATTTGCTCGTATGCTGGAACTATGCAGGTCGAACTACCCGATACACCGACTCGCGCCGATTGGCGGTGCCGGAGCCGCCCGCGGCATCGAGCATTCCGATTCTGAACCAGTGAGGTTCCGGGCCACCTCACAGCGCTGGTTGATTGGTTACAGGAGGGGAAGACGCTGCGGGCCGTGCCGCCTGAAATTCAGATGGGTTAGAATTCTACGCATCATGGTGACACGCAGGAACGTCCTTCTTTCATTACCGGCCTTGGCCGCGGCCACGAGGCTCAAAGCGCAGTCCGCCAAGCCCCAGATCGCGGTTCGCTCCCTGAGCCACATGACGCTCACCGTCTCCGACCGGAAGCGGTCGCTCGAGTTCTACCAGGGGCTGTTCGGCCTGCCGGTGCAGCATCGCCAGGGAGTTTCGATTGGTCTCCGCATCGGGTCGGGTCCGCAATATATCAGCCTGGCGCAGGGCGGCTCGAACGCCAAGGCGGCCATCGCCCACTTCTGCATGACCATCGACAATTTCAATGCCGACCGGATCACGAACATCCTTGCCGGGCATGGCGTGACCAAGGGCGAACCGGGTCCCCTGAAGATGTGGGTCCGAATGCGCGGCCCGGATGCCGGGGGAGCCAGGGAAGGAACGCCGGAATTCTATCTCGGCGATCCCGACGGGATCGCCGTCCAGCTCCAGGATGTCAGCTATTGCGGAGGGGCAGGCGTGTTGGGAAACGTGTGCCAGCCGCCTGAGCCTGCACCCGCCAAAGGCCTCCTCGCCCTGCGCGACCTCAGCCACTTCACACTCAGCGTGTCCAATGGGCAGCGCTCCACGTCCTTTTATCAAGAGCTGTTCAACATGCCCGTGCAGGTTCACCAGGGAGCCGCGGCTCTTCTGGCGGTTGGCTCCCACCGGCAATTCGTTACGATGGGCGGGGGGAATGCAACTGGGATGCCCAACATCGCTCATGGCTGCTTCACCATGGACGGCTTCAACCCCGACAAGGTGTTGAAGATTCTTGCCGATTACGGCATCAAGCCGCGCGGGGATGCGCGTGGGCCCGCGCCGCCGCTGGTTTCCTATGTGAGCATGCGCATGGAAAACCGTGGGGGCGCGAAGGGAGGCACCCCCGAGCTTTACTTCACCGACCCGGACGGCATTCTCATGCAGATTCAGGACTCCACCTACTGTGGCGGCGCCGGCTATCTGGGCGAGGTCTGCTCGTGAGGCGCTGCCGGCGGAATTCGCCGCAGCTTTTGACTGAGTCCCTGCAATCGCACCCTTCTTGGCCGGCCTTCACCCCAGCAGCCGCGCCGCCGGCTTGGAAAAATACGTCAGAATGATCCCCGCCCCGGCCCGCGTGATCGAGGTCAGGGTCTCCATCATGGCCCGCTCATATTCCAGCCAGCCATTGCGCACCGCCGCCATGATCATCGAATACTCGCCGCTCACCTGGTAGGCGGCGATCGGCACATCGAAGCGCTCCCGTGCCTGGCAGATCAGGTCCAGGTAGGGCAGCGCCGGCTTCACCATGATCATGTCGGCGCCTTCTTCCAAATCGAAGGCGATCTCCTTCATGGCCTCGCGCCCGTTGGCCGGGTCCATCTGGTAGCTGCGGCGATCGCCGAATTGCGGGGTCGATTCCGCGGCTTCCCGGAACGGGCCGTAAAATACCGAGGCGAATTTCGCGGCATAAGCCAGGATGGCGGTCTTCTCGAACCCATTCGCATCCAGCGTCTGCCGGATGGCCCCCACCCGGCCGTCCATCATGTCGGACGGCGCCACGATGTCGGCTCCGGCGCGCGCGTGGGAGAGCGCCGTCTTGGCCAGCCATTGCAGGGTGGTGTCGTTGTCCACATCGCCATCCTTGACGAAGCCGCAATGGCCGTGGCTGGTGTATTCGCAGTTGCATACGTCCGTCACGATCAGCAGCTTGGGCGTCTCCCGACGAATCGCGCGCAGGGCCGTTTGCACGATTCCGTCCTCCCCATAGGCCCCCGAGGCCGCCTCGTCCTTGGCCTCCGGCAGGCCGAACAGGATCACCCCGCCGATCCCCAAAGATTGTACTTCGGCGCACTCCTTCACTACCTGGTCCACGGACATCTGGTAGTTATCGGGCATCGACCCGATCTCCCGTTTGATCCCTTCCCCCGGACACACGAACAGGGGCAGGATGAATTGCGCCGGATCGAGCCGGGTTTCACGCACCAGCCGGCGCATGGCTTCCGACGCCCGCAGGCGCCGGGGACGGTGTATTGGAAAGGGCATCTTCATCCGGATTGTAACCCCTGGGAGGTCTGCGCATGGAACGCATGGAACCCGCTGGAACCAGAATTTTGACGGGGGGGCTTGACAAGCGATTGCACATGGTTAGAATGAATCTCAATAAAGCGCTGTTTATGCAGACCGCCTGTGATCACAACCGCACACAAATAATCGCTCGCCGGGATGGCGTGGATTATGTGGAATGTCTCGATTGCCGCCAGATTTTCGAAGCCGAAGACCTTGAACCAGTGAAGGTCGAAGACGACGACGAGTAGCTGCCCTCCGTGCGTTAGCATGGACGCGGGTGCACGATCTCACCACGGGTAAGGTGGTTTGATCACATTAGCTTAGATGCTGTCAAAAGGGTTGTGTGCCAAATCTTCGCCATCCCGCTATCGTTTGGTAGCGGCCACATCCGTTACCGGCTTGATCTCAATCCGGTGTGCCTGATACAGATACGTCCCTGTATTCAGCAGCGTATGGATTGGCTGCGCGAAATTCTCGAATGTCACCTGCTGTTGCGTCAATTCCGGACGATCGACGGGCGGCTTTCCATCCGCGGTCCCACGCCTCGAAGACGGCAACCGGTAGTAGTACACCACAGAGGGCCAGGTATGCGTGTGCGGCGGTTCGGATTCCCCCGGTTTCACTTCGATCTCCAGTACCCGCACGTATTCGTTTTCAAAGGGCACCTTGATCGTGGGATCGTGAATCACCACGCCATCGGTCGGTGGCAGCGGAGGATTCTTCACCGCGGCGCAATCGCCCTTCTTCAAATCAATCTCGAGGTAATGGATGGGGCTCTTGCCGTTCTTGCCATCCTGGTCTGACGCCCGCGGTTCTTGCCAGCGTGACTCGAAATTGCGAACTTCCGAAGGCGCACCCGGCCTCGGCGTATCCAGGATGAGGATGGCCGGCCAAACGTGCGAGTGCGCCGGTTCTTTCGATCCGGCCGGAAGATTGACGTCGAGGATGCGAATCGTATCGTTCTCGATCAGCACCTTGTGCGTGGCAGGCGCGACTGCCGCGGCGTCCCGGGCATCCGCTTGAGTGGCGCCGCATCCGGCAGCGCGGAGCGCAGCCGGCCCCGGCAGTGTGCACGTGGCGACAAAAACAGCAAGAGATCGGATCATCGCTTCGTCTCCTGGAACCCAGTCATTATCGCGTAGTTTAGCCCCTGGCCAAAATCCCGTTCCCCGGAGGCGCTCGTAGTACAATCCCCGTGTGCACCGAGGAGGAAGGATGCTCAACAGGCGTCGATTTGTAGGCAGCATGGCTGCGTTTACCACCACACCGCTTACCCTGTTGCGGGCCTCGGCTGCGGCGACGCAAAAGAGCACGGCGTTGCCGCCCCGCAGAGAGTTCGTTCTCCGGAATGCCTACGTCATGACCATGGATCCGGCACTGGGCGATATTCCGGGAGGCGATGTGCACATCAAGAATGGCGCTATCGTGGCCGTCGGCAAAGCGCTCCAGTCTCCCGGAGCGGCCGTGCTGGACGGGCAGCGCACGATCGTGCTTCCCGGCCTGGTCGATACCCATTGGCACATGTGGAATACCCTGCTGCGGAGCCTCGCGGGCGAACGGCCGGATCAGGGATATTTTCCGTTGACTACCGCGTTCGGCAAAATCATGACGCCGGACGACATGTATCACGGGGCCCGGCTTGCCGCGGCCGAAGCTTTGCACTCCGGCATCACGACGGTCCACGACTTCTGCCACAACGCGCGCGGCCGCGCCCACGCAGAAGCCGACATACGTGCTTTGCAGGAAGCGGGACTGCGCGCCCGCTGGTCGTATGGTTGGCCGCAGGGTCTGGCAGACACTCAGATCAGCAACATGGCCGATCTGGAAGGGCTACATCGCGATTGGGCGAGTTTCACCACGGAAGGACTGCTTTCCCTCGGGTTTGCCTGGCGTGGCATGTTTCGCAACACCGCGTTACCGCCGGAAGTCTATCGTCCGGAATTCGAGACAGCGCGCCGGTTGGGCATTCCCATTTCCGCGCACGTCGGCAGTAGCGAGGAAGCAAAAGGCCAGATTGCCGCTCATGCCAAGGAGAATCTGCTGGGGAAGGATGTACAGATCGTGCATGCGCTCTCGGCATCCCCGGCCGAGATGGAGATGCTGGCGAAGGCCGGCTCGCCGGTTAGTGTCTCGCCCGGCACCGAAATGCGCATTGGGTACGGCCTTCCGAAAGTAGGCGAATTTCTGGCGGCCGGCGTCCGCCTGGGCATCTCGGTGGACAACACGGTGCTGGCAGGCGACGCCAACTTATTCGCCCTCCTGAAGATGGTAAGAAACGTCGAGAACGCCAAGAGTCACGACGAATTTAAGATGTCCGCCCGGCGCGCACTGGAACTGGGCACCATCGAGGGGGCGCGTTCGCTGGGAATCGACGACCGCGTGGGATCGCTCAAACCAGGCAAACGCGCGGACGTGCTCATGGTCTCCACGCAGCATTGGAATATGGGAGTTTTCACCGATCCGGCGCATATGCTGGTTGAATCGGCGCAGCCGGAGAATGTGGATACCGTGATCGTCGATGGTAGAGTTCTGAAACGCGGCGGCACACTGACCGGCCTTTCCATGGATCACGTGTTGGAAGACGCCCAAAATTCGCTGGATGCCATGCGCAAGAGGGCCAAGTAAGGCTACGGCCCCGACAAGCGAGTTAGCCTCGCGATCGAGACGGTTTGTTTGGCTTCGTTTAGTTTCGAGTCGCCGGGCCCATGCCCATAATCTCGATGGTGGCACCCTCGGGCCCCGTTCCGTCGTAGTGCATCTGGTTTGCGAAATCCTTGATCACGCTGCCTGGCCCCAGCGCCACCGTGTTATTGCGATCAAACTTTGCGCCGGTGCCGATCAAAAAGGTGCCTGCCAAAACTGTGATGATCCGGTCGTTCGGATGAGAGTGGGGCTGGCTCCAATCGTTAGGCACCCGCTTGAGAATTTCGGCATATAGTCCCGGCTTGGCAGGATCCCCAAACAAGTTCGCCGTTTGCCCGGTGTTTCCGGGCCTGGGTTTCCACACAAATTGATCGGGCATTTTGAAGTCTCTCGCATTGCGGTCAATGGAAACGACCTCTGCGCCGTAGAGGGCCATCAGGCTTCGTGCGCCTCCAGGCGCCGCGCCGGTTCGACGGTTGGTCGCCGCGGGATCGGAACAGACCGCCACGGCCAGGATTCCCAATGCCAGGACCGCTCCGGCCCTGCGCGGGTTAGCCAGTTTGGACAGTATCACAGGAGTCTCCTTTTCACTCCCGAAAGTATATACTTGCAGGGGACCCTACGCCACCGGGATGGAGGAACATATGAGCCATCGGTGTTTCCCTTCAGCGGCTGCTCTTGCAGCCATGGTTGTGGTCGCGTTTCTGTCGCAGGCGCCCGTCGCGGCCCAGGCCTTATCGCCTTCGGCGAAAGCAAAAGTTGTCACCCCGAAGTGGACTCCGCCACGTACGCCGGACGGCCAGCCGGACCTGCAAGGTTTCTGGACCAACGCTACAACGACGCCATTGGAGCGTCCCAGCCAGTTCGCCGGAAAACAGACCCTGACCGAGCGGGAAGCCGCCGAATTTCAAGAGCGGGCCCTCCGGCCAGCCGGTGAGGGCCCTCCCGGACTTCAGGCCGGCAGCTCCATCGACGCGTTCTGGTTCGAGCGCGGGGACGTCGTTGCGGACAGACGCTCTTCGCTGATTGTGGATCCGCCCGACGGTAAGGTTCCTCCCCTGACGCCGGCTGCCCGGGAGCGAATTGCCGCTCGCGAGCCGGACCGGAGACTGCACCCCGCGGACGGTCCGCAGGATCGATCCTTGCCGGAGCGTTGTCTCCTCTGGCCGAGCGCCGGACCGCCAATGCTTCCCACCGGATACAACAACAATTACCAGATCGTGGAGACTCCTGCCTATGTCGTGATTCTCGTCGAGATGATCCACGATGCCCGTATCATCCCCCTGGACGGCCGTCCCCATCCCGGGCCAGGCATCCGCCAGTGGCTGGGAAACTCGCGGGGCCATTGGGAGGGCAATACCCTGGTGGTCGACACCACCAATTTCACCGCCAACACCGCTTTCCGGGGAGCGGACGAAAACTTGCATTTGATCGAACGCTTCACTCGCACGGACCCGGACACGATCCGCTATGAATTCACGGTGGACGATCCGACGGCGTTTACCAGGCCCTGGAGCGCCGAGATTCCCATGCGCAAGACGAACGGTCCGATCTATGAGTACGCTTGCAACGAGGGGAATTACGCCTTGGCGGACATTCTCGCCGGGGCTCGAGCGGAAGAGAAGCGTGCCGCCTCCAAGCAAGGATCGAGATGAGCCCACGCATGCCCCATCGACCGCCACAAGGAGGGTGATCACAATGACTCCAACCATCTCGCGCCGCAAGGCCATCGCGACCGTCGCGTTCTCCGCTTTGGCGGGCAAACTTGCGTCGGAAACGATGCAAGCGCAGAGCCTGCCCCTGCGCGGCATACGGGACGACTACCAGGAAGATTTCTTCTATAGAGAAGACTGGTTGGGCGAACCCTGGCGGAAGCCGGAGCCCGCGGTTTTGATCCATGGCAACGACGAATCCAGCGTGGAATGGTATGCGTGGGTGCCGCGCATGGCGCAGGAGTATCGCCTGATCCGGCCGGACCTGCCCGGACTCGGGCATTCCAACATCCCCCGCGGCTTCCAATATTCGCTGGCCAATCTAGCCTCCTTCGTCGCCCAGGTGATGGACAAAGCCGGCGTCGTTTCGGCGCATATCATCGGAGCGAAAACGGGCGGGGCCGTTGCGATGCGTTTTGCAGCCGACTATCCGAAGCGCACTCGCGCACTCGTTGTGGTGGGTGGGCCGGCGTCGCCGCTGATGATCCCCGACCCCTCGCCCATTCCCCAGCGCGACCGCCTCGGTTCGAACGCGTCCCAGGAGATGATCGCCTATTGGAACACCCTCTTCAGCCGGGGGGATCGCGAGGGCGTAAAGGGCCTCAATAAAGCCCTCTCGAACTTCGATCTTGCCAAGGAGGGCGTCTTGCAGCGCATCACCGCCCCTACGTTGGTGATCACGGCCGACCGCACCAAAATGCATTCGGTCGAAAAAGCGCGGGCCTACCAGGTCCAAATTCCAAATTCCAGACTCGTCGTCATCCGCAGCGACGCCTACCACCTCGCCGCGGCGAATGCGGACGAGTGCGTCACCCACACGTTGGCTTTTCTCAAGGAGCAGAAAACATGATCCGGACGCTCAAGAAGACACTCTGCATTCCCCTGGCCGCTGTGGGGTTGGCGTTGACCATCCCCGGGGCGGCCAGCGCACAATGGGACCCATATCCGTGGAAGAGAGTGCCGCGCACCGCCGACGGCAAGGTCGATTTGAATGCCCCCGCGCCGCGCACGCCTTATGGCAAGCCCGATCTGTCCGGCTTCTGGATGCCGGAAGATCCCGTCAAGCACCTGCTGAACCTCGCCGCCGACCTGCAGCCGGACAACGTTCCCCTCCAGCCCTGGGCCCGGGACCTCTACAATGAGCGCATCGCCAACAACGGCAAGGATCACCCCGGCGCGTCCTGTCTGCCGTCCGGCATTCCGGAAAAGGACAACATCCCGGACGGCCTCAAGCTGGTGCAGACCGAAGACCTGGTGCTGCTCCTGCACGAATCCCGCACGATCTACCGGCAGATTTTCACGGACGGACGGCCCTTGCCCAGGAATCCGCAGCCGACCTGGATGGGGTATTCCATCGGTCATTGGGACAAGGACACGTTTGTCGTAGAGACGATCGGACAAAACGGCAAGACCTGGCTCGACATGCGGGGGCTACCCGGAACCGAAGCCCTGCGCGTCACCGAACGTTTTTCCCGGCCCAAGACCGGGCACATGGACATCCAGGTCATCATCGACGATCCGCAGGCGTATACCAAGCCGTGGACCGTCCAGTTAGCCTGGCGCCTGCTTCCGGATACGGATCTGATCGAGAGCATCTGCGAAGAGAACAATCGGGACCCGGCGCACATGATCGGAAAATGACCGCTGGGATCGGGCGAAGGGTGGAAATTCGGGGACTGCCTCCGAAATTCCGGCCACGCCAGTTGCTCCAACCAAAACCGGGCTCGTTAAGGAATTTCGGTGGCTGTCCCCGAATTTGCCGTCCCCGAATTTGCCTACGGGCACTGGCGTGCATTTGGCGTTTGTGTTAGCTAAAATCTTGTTGTCGGAAGATATGCCCCAATGGCTCGGGCGCGACCGGAAATGCATCGCGCGGTCGGGCTTGCATTCTGGGATGATAGTTGGAGCAGCTTTTGGAACCAAATAGCGGTCGATCTTCGCTAGAGTCGGACGTTCGAATAGTTCCTCAGGAGGAAGGCAGATGAGAGCCAAGTTGATAGCCCTGCATGGGAATTCTGTGGGTGTCATGCTGAGCCCATTGATCATTTTGTTCGCACAGATAGCCGGCACCGGGACGGCCGGCGCGGAACCCACTAACGCCACGTCGCCGGAACCAGTCACGTTCTCCAAGAACGTCGCGCCGATTTTTCAAGCCAAATGCCAGGAGTGCCATCAACCGAATTCCATCGCGCCGATGTCGCTTATTACCTATAAGGAAGTGCGTCCGTGGGCGCGTTCTATCAAGGAACGGGTCGCCACCCGTCAGATGCCGCCGTGGCATATCGATCCGAGCGTGGGGGTGCAAAAATTCAAGAATGACATGTCTCTGACGAATGACCAGGTGAGCACGATTGTTCGCTGGGTCGACGGCGGAGCGTTGGAGGGCGATCCCAAGGATCTGCCGGATCCCAAGCCGCTCGTGACCGACAACGAGTGGAAAGGCGTGCGCGATGGTTTCGGACCTCCCGACCTCGTCATCCGGTCGCCCGAATACACCATGGCTGCCGAGCATCAGGATGTCTGGTTCCGCCCCATGTCCGACATTCCGATCACCGAGCCGCGCTGGGCCAAAATGGTGGAAATTCGTCCGACCAACTTGAAAGGCCGCAAGGTCCTTCATCACTCCATCGCCTATCTGGTGCTGAAAGACGATCCCGATGCGGTCAGTACGGGTACCGCCACTGGACCCAACCGCCGCGGCGATAACGCCGCCGATCTCGTGAACCGCCGGCCGCAACTGATGGAGTGGGCCATCGGTAAGGGCTACGACCTGTTCCGCCCCGGAACGGGAAAGTTGATTCTGCCGGGCGAGAAGATTTCCTGGGACCAGCATATCCATGCTGTTGGCGAGGAGATTACGGCCGGCTCGGAAGTGGGTATCTGGCTCTACAAGAAAGGCGAGGAGCCGAAGAAGCGAAGCTATTTGATCGGCTTCACCGGGCTCCGCAACGGGCAATCGCTCGACATCCCGCCGAACTCTTTGTCGCAGACCGAGGGCTTCACCGTCCTGAAGGAGAACACGCTCATCGAGAACTTCCAACCGCATTTTCACTTGCGCGGGAAATCGATGCAGGTCGAGGCGATTCTGCCGGATGGAAGCAACCAAATCGTGAGCTACGTCGGAAATTTCAATTTCAACTGGATGACGAACTACATCTATGCCGACGATGCCGCTCCTGTGTTCCCGAAAGGAACGGTCATTCATGTCTCGGCGTGGTATGACAACACCAAGAACAACAAGAACAATCCGGATCCCGACCAGTGGGTTGGCTACGGTGATCGGACGGTCGACGAGATGGCGCACGCCTGGATGAACGTCGTCTACTTGAATGACGATGAGTATAAAACGATGCTCGCTGAGCGCAAGGGGAAGGTGACGCAGGCAGCCGCCGGCCAAAATCTGCCATGAGCCGGTTAGCGAGTCTTTGCGCCGCCGGCGCTCTCGCCGGCGGCGTGCTCTTGTTGGCCCAAACGGCAATCCCAGAACCCCGCAAGCAGTTCGGCGCCAGCATTACCGGCGCCTTTGAGGGTTGGTTCACCAGCCAGAGCGACAAGGATACCCGCACATTCCTGATCGGGTATTTCAATCGCAACACCCAACAGGAACTCGACATTCCGATCGGGCCTTATAACCACATCGATCCCGGCGGCCCTGACCTGGGACAGCCGACCCATTTCTTGCCTGGCCGCAAGTACGGAATGTTCGCGATTCCGGTTCCTAAGGATTTCACTCCGCAGGACAAGTTGACGTGGACCATCTTTGCTAACGGTCAGTACAACAGCATTCCTCTTCGCCTGAACCGCGACTACGTCGTCAGCCCGTTCAGCGAGATCGCGGTAAACAATACCCCTCCGGTCATTCGCTTTGAACCGAACGGGGATGCCGTTCAGGGCCCCATCGCAATGCTCGCTCATGCCCCTGTCCGTACGACTTCGCTGTCCAAGCCGCTGGTCTTGACGCTTTGGGTCACCGACGATATGAAGTACACAAGCGGCACGGGTGCGCCGAGAACTGGCGACCGGCCGCCCGTGACGCTCCTCTGGTCAAAATACCGCGGACCGGGCGCGGTGAAATTTGACAAAGCCAACCCGCCTGCTGAGCCGTTGGGGACGCCAGGCAAGGAAACCGAAGAGTTTAGCGGGAAGGCCACCACCAACGTTACGTTCAGCGAAGCTGGCGATTACGTGCTCCATGTGACCGTGAATGATTACTCCGGCGATGGGGGCGGCGGCTTCCAGTGCTGCTGGACAACGAGCTTGGTTAAGGTTTCGGTCACGCCATAACCGGGAACCAACGCAAAACTGCGCCGCGAAATTATCCAAGCCGCAAGCGGCCCGCCTCGTCGACCGTCGAACCAGGACAAGGCCGGTTTGGCCGGTAGCGTAAAATGGACCTTAAGAATGCACGATCTCGCCTACTTCCGGGCCAACTTGGATCCGATTGCCGCGCGCCTGTCAACCCGCGGCAATGCGCTGAACCTCGACCAATTTCGCGAGCTTGACGCCCGCCGCCGCGCCGCCATCTCCCAATCGGAAAAGCTCAAAGCGCAACGCAACCAGGAGAGCGCCCAGATCGCCCAACGGAAGCGCCAGGGCGAGGACACCAGCGGGCAGCAGGCGAAGGTACGCGCCATCGGCGACGAAATCGCCTCCTGCGACGAGCAGGTGAAGACGCTCGATGAAGAGTTCCGCCTGTTGCTGGCCGGAATCCCCAATATCCCCCATGAGTCGGTTCCCGTAGGCAAAGAAGCCGCCGACAACGTCGAGATTCGACGCGTGGGTGAGCCGCCCCCCTTCGATTTCGAACCCAAGGCGCATTGGGATCTTGCAGAGGATCTGGGCATCCTCGATCTCGAGCGCGCAGCCAAAATCACGGGCGCCCGATTCGCCCTTTATTGGGGCCTCGGGGCCCGTCTCGAGCGCGCCCTCATCAATTTCATGCTGGATGTCCACACCCGGCATCACGGCTACCTGGAGGTTCTGCCGCCCTTCCTGGTCAATTCCCAGAGCCTGTACGGCACAGCCCAACTGCCCAAATTCGCCGACGACCTCTTCAAGTGCGAAAAGCACGACTTCTGGCTGATTCCCACGGCCGAAGTGCCCGTCACCAATATCTACCGCGACGAGACCCTGGACGGCGATGACCTGCCCATCAAGCTGTGCGCCTATACGCCCTGCTTTCGGAGCGAAGCCGGCTCGTACGGGCGCGACGTCCGCGGCATCATCCGCCAGCACCAGTTTCAGAAGGTCGAGCTGGTCAAGTTCACCCGTCCCGAACAGAGCTACGACGAGCTCGAAAAACTCACCGCCGATGCCGAAGATATTTTGGTGCGCCTGGGCCTGCCATTCCGCACGGTGGTATTATGCACGGGCGATCTGGGCGCCAACTCCGCCAAAACCTACGACATCGAAGTCTGGCTGCCGGGGCAGAACGCCTACAAGGAAATCTCCTCCTGCTCGAATTACGAGGCGTTTCAGGCGCGCCGCGCCGGCATCCGCTTCCGCGGCGGCAAGAAATCCGAATTTGCCCACACGCTCAATGGCAGCGGCCTGGCCGTGGGACGCACCTGGGTAGCCATCGTCGAGAACTACCAGCAGAAGGATGGAAGCGTGATCGTTCCCGAGGCTCTGCGGCCCTACCTCGGCGAAGAGGTCATCCGCGGCCGGTGAAGGGCGAACACCTGCCCGCGCTGACCGGCCTGCGCTTCCTGCTGGCCCTCTGGGTGATCCTGAATCATCTGACGGCCGCCGGACCGGAGCCCTCGTTCCTTCCCCATCCGCTTTACGCACTGATCCGGGGCGGCTATCTCGCCGTCACCACGTTTTTCGTCCTCTCCGGCTTCGTGCTGGCGCGCAGCTATGGATCGGGCGGCTGGAATACCGGAAAGCTCCGATGTTATGCCGCTGCCCGGTTCGCTAGAGTCTACCCGGTTTACGCCTTGAGCCTGGCGCTCGTGGCGCCGTTTGTGATCGCCGACCGTACGCCCGGCAAATCGGCGCTCGTCGCCTCCTACGGTCTGCTGTTGCAAGGTTGGACCGGCCACTTGCCGGTCGGATGGAACACTCCGGCGTGGACGCTCTCCTGCGAAGTCTTCTTTTACATCTGTTTCCCCCTGGCGCTTTTGGCCGTGCGGCGTGTCCATCCCCTCGCTTGGGCCGCCGCCGCCTGCCTGCTTACGCGAGTCCTGTTCCATTTCGGCTTGCACGACGAATGGAAGCCCCTGGTGCACTTCGCCGATTTTCTGATGGGGATTGCCGCCTCGTCCCTGTATCTGCGCCTCCGCGGCCGTCTCGCGGGCTACTGGCTCTATTTTCCCAGCGCGGCTCTGGGCGCGGCGCTCATCATTTGGCCGCGGCTATTGCCCGCGGGCCTGGATCTCAACACCGCGTTACGCCCGCTCAATGCCGCCTTGCTGGTGGGCTTCGCCTTGGGAGCTCCCCTGCTCTCCGCCCCCTGGGCTGTGTATCTGGGCAAGTCGAGTTATGCCATGTACATTTTGCACGTGCCGGTCTTGTGGTGGATGAGGCGCTGGTCGCCGCACATGCCGGCCGCCCTCTACGTGGCCCTGGTGATCCTCATTTCCGCCGCCGTCTACCGCTTCTTCGAAGAGCCCGCCAACCGCTATCTGCGTGGGCGCTCCCCTCACTCTACAGCGACCCCTTGATCCCCAGTTCTTCGGCCTTCGCCTGCATCGATTTGATGCAGAAATCGATGTGATCGTCGAGCGGCACGCCCAGCTCCTGGGCGCCCTCGATAATATCCTGCCGGTTCACTGACCGCGCAAAGGCCTTGTCCTTCATCTTCTTCTTTACCGAAGACACGTCCACTTCAAAGACGCTGCGGTGCGGCTTGACATACGAAATTGCAGTAATGAATCCCGCCAGTTCGTCGCAAGCAAAAAGAGTCTTCTCCAGGCTCGTGACTCTCGCCACACCACTGTAGCTGGCGTGGGAAAGGATGGCGCGGCGAATCTCCTCGTCCACCCCGCGCTCCGCCAGGATGGCCTCGCCTTTCATGGGATGATCCGGCGCCTGCGGATGAATCTCCCAGTCGAAATCGTGCAGCAGCGCGGTCACCGACCATTTCTGTTCCTCTTCGCCGAACCGTCTGGCATACGCGATCACGCACGCCTCCACCGCCAGTGCGTGCTTGCGAAGGCTTTCCGATTGCGTAAACTCGCAGAGAATGTTCCAGGCCTGCACTCGTTCGGGCATGAATTCCATCATACCCGTGGCGCCGGCTCTGCGACGGCGCCATCCCTCCTGTGTGCCCCCCTCTCATCCCCCGAACTCTCCTCCCCATACCGCCTTCCGTGCGGCGGGGAACTTCTCGCGGTCGCGTTTGGACGTCCGCACCGTCTGCACCCCGTCCGGAGTACAGGTTTCGAGCACAATCAGTCCCGGCTGATGGCGCGGGCGGCGGATAATGCGCGCGTCCGCCGGCGACCCCGGTTGCCGCGCCACCGCCACATAACTGAACTTCTCGTCCTCGTAGTTGAGTTCCGCTTCTTTGAGGCGGCGGTGCAGGGAAGTACGCTCCACGCGCGCCGCGAAGTGGCACCAATCGCGCCCGCTCATGGGGCAGTCCTGGGCGCCGGGACACGGCGCAACCATGTGAGCGCCCGAATCCAGCAGACGCCTCCGGATCGCGCGAATCCGCGCAAAGCCTTGAGGCGTGCCGGGCTCGATCACAATCAAAGCCACACGTGCCGCAGCCCATAACCGCAAAACCACCTCGGGCCGCTCCGCTTCGCACAGCGCATAAGACGCGATCACCAGGTCGTGAGGATCAAGAGCTTCCGGGCGCGCGAAATCCTCCCGGCGAATCTCCACCTTGGGCAAGAATTCCCGGGCCACCTCCGCCATGGCCGCGTTCCGTTCTATGAGCGTAATGCGGCTCGGTTCAAACCAGCCCTGTGCCGCCAACGTCGAGGCCCCGGAACCGGCCCCTACGTCCAGCACGGAGGTTATGGCCACGTTTTCCAGGCGCCCGCGAACTTCTTCAAACACCCTATCGGCAGCCGCATAGGTTGCCGGCATGCGCGTGATCAGATAGGCCGCCACCCGTTCGGCGGTCCCGAGATCCGGAACGCCGCCCTCACGGTACGCCCGCGAAATTTCTGCGGCGGCCCGCTTCAGTTGGGCGAACTCCAGGGTGGCCGCCCGCTTCTCGATGCCCCTTTGAATTCGATCTGGCAGTTGCACTCTTTTATCATGCCGGAACTCCCGCTCTGATCCGATTCGGAAATGCCCGGAAGCTGCCGGCCGATCTGGCTTCTTGGTTTAGCCCTGGCCTTTCGAGTCCGGGCGTCACACTTGCTATCGCGGAACCACGCGGTCGGCCGCCCCCGGACGCGGTTGGTGTCTTGCAGGCGCTCTAGGGCTCCAATGGCGGCATCCAAGCGGGCCAGATATTCCCGCAAATCCGCCAGAACCTTCAGGTAATCCATATTCGTCTCCTTTAGTCGGATACCGTGTCCGCTGCCAATGCCTAACAGTGCCGCTCACGTGAGTCATTTCTCATGGAATTTTCGGGCCGCCCGCCCAAGCCGGGATCCCACGCCGGCCCGGATGCGCTAGCCTCGCCGGTCCACAGGTGTCCCGCGAGTTCATAGATAGAAATGCGCTTGCTGACAATACCCTTCTTGTCGGCATATCAATACCCTCAAAATTTCGCCGGGCTCTTTCCACTTTTTGTGATAAATGTTAATTCCTGCCCGAAGGTTGGTTTGGAGAGTCGATCGGCTGCAAGAATGTCGATAAAGGGTGCCGTAAAGCACATGGATCTTCGG
>Ga0209698_10003350_pt1 | contig 17927 bp, 21 predicted proteins | sample LitLauG_LLR_2012_FD_187203 | JGI IMG/M metagenome (GOLD analysis project Ga0209698, IMG submission 187203) | Freshwater sediment microbial communities from Pennsylvania, USA - Little Laurel Run_MetaG_LLR_2012 (SPAdes) (version 2) | ecosystem: Environmental > Aquatic > Freshwater > Creek >...
CCGTCAATGCCGAATCCCTCTTCGAACGAAGCCTCGGTCAATTGATCGATCGGGTAGGAGACGTGGTGCCAGAGGCCGGGGATATCGGTGAAGCGCAGGTCGAGTATTTTCGCCTCCTGCTGGCGGGCGAACTCGAGAACGGTTTTAGGATCTGACATGCGAAGGTGCTTTCCTTAGTCAAAAAGTGTCGGCATGGAAACGAGATCGTCGAAAGACATGAAAATCCCCACCCTCGCGCAGAGACGCAATCAGGATGGGGCACACGGCTGCTACAATCGGTCGCGTTAATGCAGGACGGACGAGTTTAATGGGCCAGGTTCAACCTGGCAATTCGATTGTTTTTATAACAGCGATAACGCGACTTTATACTTAGCCTGTCGGTTCCCAGCCATCAGCTTCCAGCAATTCCGAAATTCCGGAGGCTGGACCGTTTTACTGACGGCTGGCTGATAGCCCCCTATGGACTTCGACCAGCTCGAAACCTTCCTCGAAGTAGCACGGCACGCGTCCTTCTCGCGGGCGGCGGAGAAGCGTTTCCGCACCCAGCCGGCGATCTCGTCGCAGATCCGCGGCCTGGAAGAGGAAGTCGGAGCCAAGCTTTTCGATCGCTCCGGAGGCAAGGTCTCTCTCACCGCTGCGGGTAAGGCCTTCCTCAAATACGTCGAAGACACACTCGACGCTCGCAAGACCATGCTGGTTTCGATCGCCGAAATGGAGCGGGTTCCGCGGGGCGAGATCATCGTCGGCGCAAACGAAGGAACGTGCCTGCACATCCTGCCGTACGTTTTTTCCGACTTCAAGAAGCAGTATCCGGATGTGTCGGTCAATATCAAACGCGCCGACTACGCCAAGATTCTCGAGTCCGTGATCGACAATTCGGTCGACTTCGGCGTGGTGTCGCTCCCTGTCACCGATCCCCGGCTGACCGTCGTGCTGATTCATCGGGATGAATTGATCGTCATAGCCCCACCACATCACCCCCTGGGCAAGCTGAAGTCGGCGACGATTGCCGACATTTCCAAGTTCCCGCTGGTCGTCCCGAAGGCTGGCCACACGCGCGACGCGATCGAGCAACTGTTCCACGAGCGGCGGCTAAAGCCGAACTTCACCATGGAATTGGATTCGAGCGAATTACTGAAGCGATTCGTCGCCGCCGAGGTCGGCGTGGGGTTCGTCGCGCGGTCGAACGTGGAGGAAGACGTCCGCGCCCGCGTGCTGTCGGCCGTTCCGATTTCAGATGCACAGGTGCGTCGCGATCTAGCCCTCGTCTTCCGCAAAGACAAGGCGCTCAGCCGCGCTGCCTTGGCGTTCATCGACATTGCAGTGAAGCACAAATCTACGCAAGAATTAGTGCAGACACCCACCCGATGATGAGGTTCCCTTCCAGATTGCTGGTCGTCTTCATGGCAGTCCTCGCGCTTTGCAGTTTGGGGCTGGCCCAACAGAAGCCGCTCGACCAGTTGTCAGCGTCGACGCGAAAGCTGGTTGCCATCACCGTAACCGGCAGCAAGCGATTTGCCGAGGCCGACGTCGCAGCCGCAACCGGGCTGCAACTCGGAACCACCATCGTTGAGGAGGACTTCAAGCGAGCCGCGCGAAACCTGGGCGCCACCGGCGCCTTCACCAACATCGAGTACACGTACTCTTACTCCTCGGCCGGAACCAAGCTGGAGCTGCACGTCACCGATTTCGATAAATTCGTCCCGGCACGCTTTGAGGATTTCGTCTGGTTCTCCGATGCCGATCTGCGCAAACGCATCAAGGAGCACGTCCCAATGTTCGATGGCGAGTTGCCGTTGGCGGGGCGAATGGCTGACGAGGTGTCGGACGTGCTCCAGGCCATGCTCGTCGAAAATGCCATTCCAGGCCACGTGGATTTTTTGCGCGCGGGTAAGCAAGACGGCCCGATCGAGGCCATTGAGTACCACGTTTCCGACGTTCTCATTCATATCCGCAAGTTCGAGTTCTCAGGTGCCAGCGAGGCTGAATTGCCCGCTCTCGAAGCTGCCGCGAACCGGATGCCGGACCGCGCATACTCCCGCGCTCGCTTGGACTTCCTTGTCCAGCGCCAGCTTCTGCCGGTGTACTACGCTCGCGGATATTTGAAAGCCGCCTTTGGCGAACCGCAGCCCAAGATGATCAAGGAACCTGGCCAGGAGAGCGACGAAGGCCCGCGGAACCAAAGTGTCGTCGACGTGGTCTTCCCAGTCACTCCTGGCCGCCAGTACACCTTGAAGAGCCTGGATTGGTCCGGCAATCAGGCATTCCCGACCGACACACTGCAGAAGATGGTTCACGCTCAGACGGGGCAGCCAGCCAATACAGTACGGTTAAGCGATGATCTCAAGGGCGTTCAGGTGCTTTACGCCTCACGGGGCTTCGTGAAAGCAAGCATCCGTCCGGCGGCGCAGATGGACGATGCTGCCGGCACGGTTGCAATACGCCTCCAAGTCGACGAGGGTCCGGTCTTCCACATGGGAGAGCTGGAATACCGCGGCCTCGACAATAGCCTGACTGCCAAGCTGCGCGCTTTATGGAAGCTGCGAGCAGGCGACGTCTACAACGCCAGTTATTTAGAAGATTACCTCCCAGCCGCGCAAAAACTGCTGCCATCCAACTTCGATTGGGAAGTCTCTCCCCACGTAACCGCCAATACGCGCGAAAAGACGGTGGATGTCGATCTGATCTACTCCGTGAAAGCTACGAAATAGGTTCGTTTCAGTTTTGTTCGGTTTTTGGAACAAGCGAAGAATTCTGTTTGCGAAACACCCAAGAAGCATTACTCTTTGCGCGCCTAGTTGTTTATTGCCCGGGCCCTCCCCCATTTGATCCGGGCATCCACGGGGATACGCGCCAGCATATCCCCGTATTTTTTTGGCCAATCTGTAACTTCCCGAACTGGTCAATGCTCTTGATTCCAGAGAGGCCTTGCCCTCACAATGGCAAGCAGAGATTGCCCTCAAACCCCAAAAGGAGAAGTGCTGATGAATTTTCGTGTAAAGAAGTTTGCATTCGCGCTGCTGACTTTGATTGCAGCTACAAGCCTTGCCGTTTCCGCATTCGCAGCCAAAGCCGAGACCTTCACCGGAACCGTGAGCGACTCCATGTGCGGAGCTAAGCACATGGGCGACGCTGCGACCTGTACGCGGGCTTGCGTAGGAAAGGGCTCGAAATACGCGCTCGTGGTCGGCGACAAGGTTTACACGCTCGACACCACCGACAAGGCCGCGCTCGACACTCTCGACAAACAGGCGGGTGGCAAGGTCACCGTCACCGGAACGGAGAAGGACAAGACGATCGAAGTGAGCAAAGTCGCAGCTGCGAAGTAGCGCAGTGAATGGATCCCCGGACGCAGCTTGCCCTGAGCGCAGCCGAAGGGTCCGGGGAAAGGGTGCGGCGGACGAGGGCGTCCGCCGTTCCGCTTTTGCCGCGAACTTTTTTGATTCCTTCCTGGAAATTCATATTTCCTTTACAAAGCATTGTGTTAGGCTGTGCATTCTCAATCCACTTTTTCTGCCGGAGGATGATGCAAATTGGGCAAAGACATGGTTCCCAAGCGGATTTTCTTCACGAAGGGAGTCGGAAAACACCGCGAGCGCCTGACTTCCTTTGAGTTGGCGCTGCGCGACGCAGGAATCGCCGCCCAGAATCTGGTACGCGTCTCATCCATCTTTCCGCCCAACTGCAAACTGCTGGCCCGCAAGGAAGGCGTGAAGTACCTGCATCCCGGTGAAGTGGTTTTTGCCGTCGTCGCCGAAAACTCCACGCGCGAACCACATCGCCTGCTGGCGTCATCGATCGGCGTGGCGATCCCCGCCGACCGCAATACCTACGGTTACCTCAGCGAGCATCATTCTTTCGGCGAAACCGAAGATGCGGCTGGCGAGTATGCCGAAGAACTCGCAGCCGAAATGCTGGCCACCACGCTCAACGTGGAGTTCGATCCCGACCGCTCCTGGGACGAAAAGAAGCAGATCTATCGCCTCTCGAACAAGATCGTGCGCACCGCCAACGTGACGCAGTCGGCCGTCGGCGACAAGCGTGGTCTTTGGACCACCGTGATCGCGTCGGCTGTACTGATTTTCGATTAGGCTGGACCCACCTGAAGAGTAGCCGGCGTTATCGCACGCTACTGTCGTAAATCCACCGCGAGATCATGGTACGGAGACTTCCCTTCCATTTTCGTGCCAGCTCGCGGTATGCCCCATCCCGAATCGCCACCACCGCTCCGATCGCGGTCACCGTGAAGAACAATCCGTAGTATCGAGGTTCGTAGCCGGGAAACATGAGAAAGCGCGCGGCGGAAAAGACGAGGGTGACGCCCAGGATCCATTGCATGCTCTCCTCCACAAAAGGAAAGCAAACCATCCAGAGAATGACGAACAGCGGGACGGCGCTTCGCAGGGCATTGGTGACCGACTTGGCCAGCGATGACCAGTAGTTCACAAACGTCGAAGCATCACCCGTGCCCGGGGCCGCGCCCAGAAAATGGCCGTACATCTCCTCCCATGGATAGCCGTAGTGGTTGATGGCCCACACGCTGGCGAAACTCAAAACCACCAAAATGGCAGCCTTGATCCAGTCCACTCGTCCCTGGACGAACATCGCCACGACCACCAGTGCGGTCAAAAGTGCATTCTCCGGCCGCACCCAGATCGCAACTAGTAGCGGCAACAACCCCATGTCGACTCTCTTGACGAAAACCAGCCACAGGCCAAGCAGCAGCAGAAGGCACGACATCCCATCGGGGTCGTGAGTCTGGCCGAGCAACAGGGTTTCCGGCAGGATTAATGGGATCAACGCCAGCAGCGATCGTGTGTAGATCCAAAACATGATCGCAATGCCGAACAGTGAAAGTGCCGACACGGCACGGACCGAGTCGATGGCGCTGAGCCCGAACCTGTGAACCACCTGCAGAGTCGAGATGTAGAGGGGCTTGATCGCGAAGTATGGAAAATGCATTGCGGCCAGGTACGGATCGGCCGCGCGGCGCCTCATATCGCGCGCCTGGACTGTATCCCCGTCCAATCCGCGAAGATGAGCATTCAGGGGGTGGCTATAAAGGATGTCGTGCACCTTCACGACATTCCCCGTGTCGTTCAGCGCAACAATGCCGGCATAGCCGAGCACGTCGATGCCCAGGACGCTACTCCGGTAGCAATGGGCGGAGATTCCGGCCGACACCGCCAAAAACACTACGAACGACGCGATGGAGTACCAGGGTCTTCGGGTTGCGGAGATCAACTACACCTTCCTCGTTTGGGTCTCCGGCAGTACTCCGCGAGAGCGATCTGCCGTTCAGGAGGCACGAAGTATTTCTTAATCTGGAATGAGTAAGATAGCACAGGATTCATGTCAAAACGCTCGAACTTAAAGCTGAAAACGCGACTGGGCTTACGGTATGATGCTCAAACACGGGCAAGCTGGTCAGCCTTCGAGACGGAATCGTTCCCAGAACACTCGGCGGTTTTGTGTCGTTTGCAGACCCACCCAAGAGGTCGAGCGGGATGCTGAAGGGCAGCGGGTTCTCAAAAGACGTTCAGGTTCTGGCACGCGGGTTGTCAGTCGTGATCCCGGTGTATCGCAGCGAGTCGATCCTGCCCGACCTGGTCCGCCGGTTGGAACCGGTGCTGGAATCGGCGGCCGACAACTTCGAACTGATTCTCGTCAATGACTGCAGCCCCGACAGAAGCTGGACCGTTATCTCTGCCCTCGCCCGGCAGCATCCCTGGATCCACGCCGTCAATCTGATGCGGAATTATGGCCAGCACAATGCGCTGCTGTGCGGCATCCGTGCGGCCCGGTACGACATGATCATCACCATGGATGACGACCTGCAGCATCCGCCGGAGGAGATTCCGAAGTTACTGGCTAAGCTGGCGGAAGGCTTCGACGTTGTGTACGGGGCGCCGGAGCAGGAACAGCACGGAATTGGCCGGGACTTCGCCTCCTGGATCACGAAGCTGGCCTTGCAGAATGTCATGGGCGCGGAGATTGCCCGAAAGGTCAGCGCATTTCGCGCCTTTCGGTCGGAAGTAGCGAAGGCTTTCGCCCATTACAGCGGCGCGTTCGTCTCCATCGATGTCCTGTTGACTTGGGGCACGAACCGCTTCTCGGTGATCCCGGTGCATCACGAGCAAAGAAAGTCGGGGGGATCGGGCTACACGATCCGCAAGCTCGTCACCCATGCCATGAACATGATGACCGGCTTCAGCACGGTGCCACTCCAGTTTGCCAGTGTGGTGGGTTTCTTCTTTACGCTGTTTGGCGTCGGAGTATTGGCTTACGTAGTCGGAAGGTTCTTCTATCTGGGTGGAAGTGTGCCCGGGTTTCCCTTCCTGGCTTCGATCATCGCAATATTCTCCGGAGCCCAGCTCTTCGCCCTCGGCATCATCGGGGAATATCTGGCGCGCATGCATTTCCGCATGATGGAACGTCCAAGCTATGTGGTGCGAGACAATTCTGTAACGGAGACTGAGGCGATGTCTCCTGTATTCGAAGAAATTCAGGCTGGACAGCGGCGGGTCGTCAATCGCTAGTCAGCTCGGGGCAGCCGGATGGTGAATACTTTAGAGGCAGGAGTCGCGACATTTTCACAACTGGACAGCGAGCGCTTCGGAGTGCGCGCCGCGCGGGCTAACATTCTCCCGGAGACTCTGGCTCGCGTGCTGGACTTCTGCTCTTCCGAAAAAATCGATCTGCTGATCGCGCGCTGCGCCACACGTGAAATTTCACTCGTGCAACGGATGGAGTCCCACGGTTTCCAGTTAATGGATACGTTGATCTATTACTCGTTCGACCTCTCCAAGAAGGAAATCCCCGAGGACTGCGACGGTTTTGCGGTTCGCTCCATGAGGAGCGCCGACAAGGATCGGGTTCGCGCCCTTGCGGCAGCGGCTTTTCAGGGATACATCGGCCACTACCACGCCGACGCTCGGCTGGACCGGCAGAAGTGCGACGAAACTTATACGTCGTGGGCTGAACGCTCGGTGACCTCGAAATCAGCGGCGGACGAAGTACTCGTAGCCGAAGATGACTCCAACCTCGCCGGGTTCGCGACGCTACGCTTGAATTCCCCCGAAGAAGGCGAAGGCCTTCTTTATGCCGTTGCTCCTGAATATCAGAGGCGCGGCGTGTGCCCTGCCCTGATGATCCACAGCTTGCGTTGGTGTCGAGCCCAAGGCACTGGACGAATGCTGATTTCGACGCAACTGACGAACATTTCCATGCAAAAGGTCTGGTGCCGGGTAGGATTCGAGCCCAGCCATTCGTATTACACATTTCACAAATGGTTTGACTGATGACCTATCGGATCCCGTTTAACCGGCCCTGCCTCGCAGGCAACGAATACAAATACATCGCCGATGCCATCGCCTACGGGCACGCGTCGGGCGATGGCCCCTTCACGCGCAAAGTTCACCACTTCCTCGAAACGGAGTTGGGCGTGCCCAGGGTGCTGCTCACCACTTCCTGCACGCACGCGCTGGAGATGGCTGCTCTGCTGTTGGATTGCGGTCCCGATGACGAAGTGATCGTCCCTTCGTTCACGTTTGTCTCCACCGCGAATGCATTTGCTCTGCGAGGGTCGCGGCTGGTGTTCGCCGATATCCGCCCCGACACCCTGAATCTCGACGAGAGCCGTCTCGAATCCCTGATCACACCAAGAACCAAGGCCATCGTGGTCGTCCACTACGCGGGAGTTCCCTGCGAAATGGATACGATCCTTGCGATTGCAGCGCGTCACGGGGTTCAGGTTATCGAGGACAACGCCCACGGCCTTTTCTCCCGCTATAAAGGGGTCTACGCGGGCACGATGGGCTGCCTGTCGACCCAGAGCTTTCATGAGACCAAGAATTTCACTTGCGGAGAAGGCGGGGCGCTCATCATCAACGATGCTGCCTTGCTGGAGCGAGCTCAGGTCATCCGCGACAAAGGAACAAACCGGAGCCGGTTCTTCCGGGGTGAGGTCGACAAATACACCTGGGTTGACTTGGGATCGAGCTACTTGCCGTCCGATCTTCTGGCTGCGTTCTTATACGCTCAGCTGGAAGCCCGCGAGATGATCCAGGAAAAGAGGAGGCGCATCTGGCAGCGATACTACGACTCCCTTGCCGACTGGGCCGAAGCCAATGACGTCAGACTTCCCGTCGTCCCGCCGGAATGTGAGCAGGCATACCACATGTTCTACATGCTCCTGCCCTCGGCAGAACATCGCGAGGCCCTGATTGCGCACCTTAAAGCACGGAGCATTCTCAGCGTGTTCCACTACACGCCGCTGCATCTTTCTGAGGCAGGCAGGAAGTTCGGGGTTCGTGCATCTCATTGCCCGGTCACCGAAGAGATCAGCGAGCGCCTTCTCCGGCTGCCCTTCTATACAGATCTCACTGAAACCGACCTGGACCAGGTGATTGGTGGGGTGTTGGAACTTGCAACCCAAACGCTGAGCCAGAGAGCAAGCTGACGTCGAGCGCCAGCGCTAGCAGTGCGATAGCCCGGAAACTGCCATTCCTCGTAAGTCGCATATCTGCAATAGTTTACATCTGGCTTCATGATGTAACTTTGGTAACCCTTCTACCCCTGCCTTATGTCACACTTCGTTAACAAGAATCGTCTATGATGGAAGTGAATCAAACACTTAGTAGACTTTAAGGAGCAACAGTGGACATCGAGACCCTAAGGCAGAAGCAGCAGGCCTTGATGGTGCAGTTAGTCGAGCGCCGGGTGCGCTCGCGGGCGCAGCAACTCTACGAAAACCGTGGAGAGATGGAGGGCCAAGACCTGCAGGATTGGTTTCAAGCTGAATCGGAAGTGCTGGATAGTACTATTCTTGCCCCGCTCTATCGCAGACTTCGGAACACCACGCAAAACAAGCCACGAAGGGGTTCGTCGACTCAGAACTCAGAACCTACCAAGGTCCTGGCATAGGACTGTTACTTCTTCCGGGCTGATTCCCTCTTTGCCTTCCTTGCGCCTTTCTGATTCTTATCCAACCGCTCCAAAACAGCCGCCACGATGATCGGCAGCCCAACCGTGGCATCGACGAAGACTTCCCCGAACTTACCCCCTTCGGCTGGCGGAACGAATTTGCCCCACGACACCGCCTCGCTGTAGGGGCTGCCGGACAGTCCGCCCCAATACACCGGCTCTGGGCAAATGCGCAACCCATAGTGGTAGCGCTTCAGGGGAACGTTCTCTCCGAGCCTGCGATGCCGCAGTTCGCAGAATGGACCGAACTGCTGCGACCAATTCCGCGGAACGCCGCCACCAATGGTGAAAATTCCCAGCTTCTTCTGGCGGAGCAACGTGGCGGCGAAGTGCTCCAGGTCTTCGAAGGGATCGAAGCGGATCTTGTGCCGCCCGGTCGACTCGCGCAGGCGGTTGTTCAGTGCCGTGTCGAGGCCGAGTTCTGAGTCGCTGAAGGCGGGGACGAACACCGGCACACCCTTCTCGTAAGCCGACTTCAGAATCCCGCGCTGTCCCGCGGCATTCTTCGAGAGGTAGGCGCCGATTGCGTGGTTGAGCTTGTAGGAACACATAACCTCGTTGTGGTCCCACGACTCCAGCACCGCCGACATGACTTCTTCCACGTCGTCGAGGTTCTGCTCGGGCTCCAGCGTGTCGTACACCCGGTTGTAGCCCTGCTCGTACAACTCTTCGTCGGAAACTTCAGGATTCGCCCGAAAATGCGCGCGGCCGGTGGCTTCCACCAGTCCGTGAGCCATGAGCGCACCCGTGGAAACGATGGCATTTACGATCCCGCGGTCAATTAATTCGGTGATGATCAGCCCTTGCTTGGCAACGGTCATTGCGCCGGCGAGCGTCATTACGACAAAACAATCTTCATCGAGGGCCATCGCCTCCAGAACGTCGGCGGCTTCGCCGAGCTGGCGCCCGGTGAAGGCGGTTTTCGCCATGGCGCGAACCAGATCGTCGATCGAGGCCACCTTGGTCAGGTCGAGCGGTTCCAGCGGAATCAGGCGGTCCTCGATCGGGTTGTGCAGCTTCCGATCCACTCCCTCGCCGCCACCGTTGGGTCCGGCCCCGGCAGGGTTCTTAGAATTTCCGTGATTGCCGTGTTTCACCGCGAACCTCCAAGCATGAATTGCTCCCGAAACAGATACTCTACAGGAACCACCGGAGTGGACGCCATGTAGCGCTGCCGTCGATGAACGAATACCGGCGCTAAGGTACACTTCCGAGCATGGCGGGCAAGCTAGCGTTCGAGGCCCAGATCGCCGCATTGGAGGCGCTGCGGCAACAGCCAGAGGACGTACGCCCTGCTCCCCTGCGCAAAGCCCTGTCCGCGAAGAACAACTTCCTTGTCGCCAAGGCCGCGGACCTTGTTCGCGAATTCAATCTCACCGCGCTGACGCCCGATCTGCTCGCCGCATTCGAGCGCTTCTTCGAAAATCCGGAGAAAACTGATCCGCAGTGCTGGGCCAAGAATGCCATCAGCCGCGCGCTGGCTGCGTTCGAGCATCAGGAAGCCGACGTCTTCCTCAGGGGCATGCGACACCATCAATTCGAACCGGTCTGGGGAGGCCGCTCCGATACCGCCGGCACCCTCCGTTCCACCTGTGCCTTTGCGCTGGTGCAATGCCGCAGCGTAATCGAACCTGACCTGTTGGCACATCTGCTTGAACTCATCGCCGACAACGATAAGGCGGTGCGGGCCGAGATCGTTCGCGCGATTGAACAGGTCGGATCGAACTCCGCCTCGCTCCTGCTGCGGATGCGAGCCCTGATCGGCAACGACGAACCCGAAATCCCGGGCGCGTGCTACGGCGGTGTTCTGCACCTTGAAGGCGTGCGAGCCATCCCCTGGATCAGCCGTTTCCTCGACCCTGGCGACGACGCGGCAGCCGAAGCTGCCTTGGCGATTTCGGCCACCCACTCGCCGGAAGGATTCGAAGCTCTGCGCACTGCGCTGGAGAACGCAAGCGATCCCTGGTTCCGCTCGGTACTCTTGTCAGCGATTGCCCTGACACGCCAGGACGCCGCGACCGACTTCCTGCTGGAGCAGGTGCGGAAAGAATCGATGGACGCCGAAAGTGCCATTGAAGCTCTTCTGCGCTCTGCCCCCTCCGAAGAAATAGTCCGACGTCTCGAGGGAGTGGTTCAAGGGAATCCGCGACTGGAGCGCGCCTTTGCAGCTCAAAAACCTCCCCAGAGATGAGAGTCTCTGTGTATCCCCGTGTACTCTGTGGTCAACGCTCTTTTTGAACTACAGAGGACACAGGGGACACAGAGACTGCCAGCTCACAGCTCGAATGCTATATTGATCCCCGGAGGTCGTAAGCGCGTGTCCCCTGAGAAATTTCGTGTGGCGCTGGTGCAGATGTCGTGCGGGCCGGAGCCAGAACAGAATCTCGACAAGGCACTTGGCCGAATTGCCGATGCCGCTGGGCGTGGCGCAAAGGTCATCTGCCTGCCCGAACTGTTTCAGACGCAATATTTTTGCCAGCGTGAGGACCACGCCCTATTCGATCTCGCCGAACCCATTCCGGGGCCGAGTTCGGAGAAGCTTGCTGCCGCCGCACGTAATCACCATATCGTTCTGATCGCATCTTTGTTCGAGAAGCGTGCGCCCGGCGTTTACCACAACACGGCAGCCGTTTTCGACACCGACGGTTCTCTGAGCGGGCTCTACCGCAAGATGCACATCCCGGACGATCCCCTATACTACGAAAAGTTCTACTTCACGCCCGGCGATCTGGGCTTTCGCGCCCTCGACACCAGCCTCGGACGCCTCGGCACGCTGATTTGCTGGGACCAATGGTACCCAGAAGGCGCGCGCTTGACCGCATTACAAGGGGCGAATGTACTGTTCTACCCCACGGCCATCGGCTGGCATCCGGCGGAGAAGGCGGAATTCGGAGTCGCGCAGCACGACGCCTGGCGCACCATTCAGCGTGCGCACGCGATCGCAAATGGCGTGTACGTTGCGGTGGTGAATCGGGTCGGATTTGAAACCGGCAATATCCGCGGCCAGTCCGCTCCTGGACAAGGCCTCGAGTTCTGGGGCGGATCGTTTTTCTGCGATCCCTTCGGCCGCGTGCTCGCCGAGGCCTCGCATGATCGCGAGGAGATTCTGGTTGGCGATGTCGATCTGAAGGCCATGGAAGACATTCGGCGCAATTGGCCCTTCTTGCGCGACCGCCGCATCGATAGCTACGCTCCGATCACGAACCGGTTGATCGACTGACGCTCATGACCAAGCTAAAAAAAACGTTGCAGGTGTCTGTGGCTGTTGCCGCGTTCGCGCTCACCTGCATTGCCAAAACGCCCGTGCTGACTGGCAAGATGGTCGCTTACGATCCTCTCTTGCATGCCTCCAAACCCTCCACGATGCAGCCGAACAAAGAGGTCATTGTTCTGGAAACCTCGGGCCACAAAACGAAATACGTGAAACTGGTCTTTGTGAGTTTTGGCACGAAGCAGGTCGACGAAAAGTTTTTTGATGGGACCACCCCTATGAGCGTGCCAGCGCTCCGCAATCAAGAATGCGACGAAGGTTCTCCGAGATTCGTTACGCAAGTGAGCCTCGGTCAGAAATCTGGAAGCTATCTGCTGACCGATGCCTTCAACGCTGCGCCGCCTCCTCACCTCAAGAAATTAGAGTGCTATGACGCGACCGGGAAGAAATAAAACCAAGGCCAGTACAACAGATCCCCTTCCCGCGTCTCTCGGCTACCGCATGCCCGCCGAGTGGGAACCTCACGCGGCAACATGGCTCGCGTGGCCGCACTATCAGGGCGACTGGCCGGGAAAGTTTGAGCCGATCGCCTGGGTGTATGCCGAGATCATTCGCAACCTGGCAAGGCAGGAGCGGGTCGAGTTGATCGTCAACAACGCGGCGGCGGCAAGGAAAGCACGCAGGATTCTGGAACGCGCGGATGCCTTCTCCTCGAATATCCGCTTTCATCGCTGGCCCACGAACCGGGTGTGGCTGCGCGACTCCGGCTGCATTTTTCTGTGTGGCGCGGGCACTCCTGCCCGTGAAACGCCAACATCAGCGATAGCCGTAAAGTTCCGATTTAACGCCTGGGCCAAATATTCCAATTGGCGCCTGGATGAAAAGATTGGCTCGCTGATGTCCAAAGCTGCCCAAACGAAAGAGGTCCAACCGCTCTCCGTCGGCAAGCGCATCGTCCTCGAAGGCGGCTCCATCGACGTCAACGGCGCTGGCACGATTCTCACCACCGAAGAATGCCTGCTGAGCAAGCTGCAGGAGCGCAATCCGCACATGACGCGCGTGCACTACGAGAAGGCTTTCGACGACTACCTCGGTGCGACACACACCATCTGGCTCGGACGCGGCATCTACGGTGATGACACCCACGGCCATGTTGACGACCTCTCCCGCTTCGTCCGCAAAGACACCGTCGTCACCATGGTTGAGCACAACTCAAAAGACGTAAACCACGCTCCCCTGCGCGCCAACCTGCGGCGTTTGCAAGCGGCGCGCGATCAGGATGGCAAGCAACTGACGGTCGTCGAACTTCCCATGCCCCAACCCGTGGCATTCGAAGGTCGTCGCCTGCCCGCCAGCTATGCGAATTTCTACATCGCCAACAGAGTCGTGCTCGCGCCGGTGTTCAATCGTCCCAACGACCGCATCGCGCTGAACACGCTGGCCGAACTGTTCCCTACCCGCGAGATTGTTCCGATCTATTCCGGAGACTTCATCTGGGGCCTGGGTGCGATGCACTGCATGACGCAACAACAACCGGCGTAGCAGTTCTCAGTTCTCAGGCAAAATCAAACGGGGGAAAATGAGAACTGGGAAGCGGTCTCATAATGAACCGGACTGGTAACACTCACTTCACCTCAGGGGGTAAAGCCCGCGTCATTGTTAGAGCTCGGCGGCACGGCTGAAGCCGTGCCCTTCCACGGAGCCATTTGTGAGATGGCTTCTGAGAACTGAGAACTGCACTGCATGGTAGATTCGTACCGCATGGCCCACTCCGAGATGACCACCGGCCGCCTGGAAGCCTTCAGCGACGGCGTGATCGCCATCATCGTGACGATCATGGTGTTGGAGCTGCGTCCCCCGGCGCAGCCCACGTGGCCCGCGCTGCTGCGAGTGGCGCCCAGTTTCATTAGCTACGGACTCAGTTTCTTGGTAGCCGCCATCATGTGGGTGAACCATCACCATTTGATTCATGCCGTCCGACACGTGACCGCGCGCCTGCTGTGGTCGAACCTGAACCTGTTGTTCTGGATGTCTCTCGTTCCCTTCGTCACCGACTTTGCCGGCAAGAACTATCGACAGCCGCTGGCCGTCGCTCTTTATGGTCTCGATTTGGGGTTGTGTGGACTGGCGTTTTTTATCCTGCGGACCGTGCTGGTCACACAAGATCGCGACATCCCACACCTCGCGGAATATCACCAGAAAGTTCAGAACAAGAATCTGATGTCGACGGCCCTTTATTTGCTTTCCGCTCCACTGGCCTACGTTTCGATCTACGCCTCATTCTTCATCTTCGCGCTGATTCCCGCGCTGTATTTTCTTCCAGAAAAGAGGCTGGCGTCGCCGCAGGAGACTTAGTTCACTCCGAAAAGAAAAAGGACCCATGTGGGTCCGCATCGACATTTACTCGTCAGCCCACTACGGCCACGGTGGTACATTTCCGGCGGGCACGGTCCCCGGGTGGGAATACGGGTGAATTCCGAAGAGAAACTACCGCTTGTACTGGGTAGGCTGAGGGCCTTTTTCCAGCGTTTCGCGATCCCAGATCCAGCCCTGGCGCGTGTAGCTGGCGAGTTCGAAGTCCTGCGTGAGTTCCAGCGCGTCCGTGGGACACGCGTCCTCGCACAGCCCGCAGAACATGCAGCGGCTCAGATCGTAGGTGAAGTTGGTGAGTTCCTTGCGGCGGGTCTTTTCGTTGCGCTCACTCGAGACCACGATCAGATGTTCGGGACACGCCAGCGCGCACAGATCGCACGCGATGCACATCGTTTCGTCAGTGTCAGGATTCACGTTGAGCCGCGGCGCTCCACGATAACGCTCGGCCACCTGCGGCCGCTCCAGCGGATACTGCTCCGTATAAATCTCTTTGGGATCCTGGTAGCGGAACGTGACCTTCAACCCCTGAAACAGGTCGACCAGAAAGACTTTCCGGAGCAAGTTTGGCATGCCCATGACGCCGTTAGCATATCATCATCCGCGCCCAGCCGAAACCCTGCAGCCCTGTGTACCTCTGGGACCCCCGTAGTGAATAAAACTCTGGAAATCTGGCAACAGGTGTCCGATGCTTTTCTCAAGCGTCTAAGCCAGCGACCCGGTCTTAACGGGCAAGAGGGAATACCAATCATCTTGCAGCCGCAAGAAGCGCGACACGATGGCAGGCATATCTAAATTCCGCAAACTGATCCTCAATCTCCACCTCTGGATCGGTCTCGCTGCCGCTATTCTGCTGCTGCTCGTCGGAGCTTCCGGCGCTCTTCTCGTTTTCGAAGACCAGATTGACCAGGCGCTGAATCCGAAACTGTCGCGCGTAGTGCCAACAGGCAAGGTCCTGTCATTGGCAGAACTGCAACGGTCGTTGGAAAGCCAATATTCCGGCGCGCACGTCCTTGGTTTTGAGTTGTCGAACAGCGCTGACATTTCCTACGGCGCCTACGTGCAGCCTGCAGCTGGCGACGGCCTGGGAGTTGCGGTCGATCAATACTCCGGCAAAGCTCTCGGCGTCTGGGACGACAATCGCTTCGCCCGCAAACTGCACGGATTCCACACGCACCTGCTCGCGGGTGAAGTCGGCTCCGCAATCGTAGGCTGGGGATCGGTTGTATTGCTGTTCTTGTCGATCACCGGATTGATTCTCTGGTGGCGCACCAAGGCCGTCCGCGTGAACTTCCACAGTTCAGGACCGAAATTTCAATACGACCTGCACAGCACCGTTGGAATTTTCTCGTCTCTATTCTTGCTGGCCTTTGCCCTCACTGGCATCGTCGTGCACTGGGAGCGTCCCGCGCAGAAGTGGGCCAACTCCGTCAGCCACGCCCCGCAACCGCCGCAGCCCAAACCCAATCTGCCCGGGCCCGGCGCAACGCCTCTCGACACCGATCACCTGCTTGCGGCGGCGCAGGCCGCAGTTCCCGGAGCGCGTGCAACCGTCGTCAATCTTCCCGAGAGCCCCGGTAGCCCCGCGATGGTCATCTTCAAGTTTCCCGAGGACCATACCCCGGCCGGGCGAACGCGCGTTTTTCTCGATGCATATTCCGGAAAGGTTTTGTCGCTGACCAGCTCTCGCGAAGCTCCCGCGGCCGTAGCCTTCGTGACGCGATTGAACCGCGAGATCCATACCGGCGACGTCGGCGGATGGCCCACCCGCATTGTGGCCGCTATCTCCAGTCTTTGCTTGCCCTTACTGGCTATTACAGGGCCTTTACTTTGGTGGCAGCGAAGGCAGCGCCGGGCCAGCCCGTAGCCTTTGAGTTGAAACTTTTTCCGCAGCAGTTGCGTATTTATTCATAAGGAGCAGTACATGAAGGCCTACATCAACAACCTGCCGACGAAGATCTGGGTGCTCTTGGTCGTTCCGGCCGTGCTGGTTGCGTATCCGGTCGTCCGGGTCGTCGTACCCGTTGTCCTGCACGCTGTGGTTCCCGATGTCGTGAGAACGGTTCTGAGCGTAATTTGAGGAAACCTCCACCGCTTTGGGCGGCCTACTTCGCAAATGAACGCTGCACCGACGTGATCAACTCGTTCAGCCATCTGTGCACTCCGTCAGAGGTCATCCCCGCCTCCAAGAACTTTCGTAGGACCCGTCTGATCGGTAGCGCACGGTCCTCTGGGTATTTCGCATAGAATTCCGTCACCTTAGCGGAATACTCCTGTGAGGTTAGATGCGATGTTGGAATGTGGACCATACACTCGTCCTCAAGCTGCGGTAGGGAGGGAGCGATTATCTGAGCTTGCGTACAGGCATCGAAGTAACCCCAATAACTCCCATCAGCCCATCCCTGGACATATCCCAGTTGATGATCAGCCGACCAATGCAGCCAGACATGCCCTTCCGCATTCTCAGGGCCACCGTTGACCTTCGCATCTGCTAATGGCAGGGAACGTATGGGAGGCAAGTCTTGCGCAAAACCTTGATCGACCGTAAGCAGGATTGCTGCCGCCAGACCGATCTTGCTCAGAGCGGATGTGATTCGCATGATTAATCTCGAGTTTAATAGACACCGCTACAATATCGGGCGGCCCCCCCTTTGTAAGGTCACGAACTCGCCGACTATCTAAATGACCAACGACCAACCACCATCAACCAACGACTCTCCCGACGAACTCTGGATGGAAGAAGCCCTCCGCTGCGCCCAGCGCGCCCTCGAAGCCGGAGAAGTTCCCGTCGGCGCCATCGTCATTCACGCCGGCCGCATCGTCGGCCGCGGATGGAATCGCAACATCACCGACTCCGATCCCAGCGCCCACGCGGAGATTATCGCAATGCGCGAAGCTGGTGCAACCCTTGGTAACCACCGCCTCGGAGACTGCGAGCTGTTTGTTACAATTGAACCTTGCGCGATGTGCGCCGGCGCAATGGTCCACGCGCGGATCAAGCGTCTGGTCTACGGTGCCGACGATCCAAAAGCCGGGGCGGTGCATTCAGTTTTGCCAGTGCTGAACCATCCGCAACTAAACCACCGCGTGGAAGTCCAAGGCGGGGTCTTAGCCGGCCGCAGCGCAGAGTTGCTGCAAACGTTCTTTAAAAATCGTCGTTTGTAGTTTGTCGTTCTGATAGTTTGTCAATCCCTAAACCTCAGCGTTGTCATTCCGAGCAAAGCGAGGAATCTGGGGGTTCGCTGACTGCTGACGATGGACTTTGTCCGACGCGGAGAGGTGCGTGAGTGGTTGAAACGATCCGCCTCGAAAGCGGACATACCTTAACGGGTATCGGGGGTTCGAATCCCTCCCTCTCCGC
>Ga0209698_10003352_pt1 | contig 17915 bp, 19 predicted proteins | sample LitLauG_LLR_2012_FD_187203 | JGI IMG/M metagenome (GOLD analysis project Ga0209698, IMG submission 187203) | Freshwater sediment microbial communities from Pennsylvania, USA - Little Laurel Run_MetaG_LLR_2012 (SPAdes) (version 2) | ecosystem: Environmental > Aquatic > Freshwater > Creek >...
GGACTATAATCAATTATTGCTCCGGATCACTGGACGCCGTTCTTGTCCCACCTGTGGACGGATCTATAACGTCCACTTCCAGCCGCCCCGTACGGATGAGATATGCGATGAAGCTCACGGGACGAAGCTGGTGACCCGCAATGACGATCGGTTGGAAGTTATTCAGCCAAGATTGACGGCTTACCAGGAGCAGACACGGCCAGTCGCGGATTATTATCAGCGCACCGGCCGGCTGATTTCGGTGAACGGCGATCTGCCCATGGATGACGTGACGGAGCAGATTTTCCGGGTCCTTGAGGATCATCACGCGTAAGCATGGCGATTGTGTGCAAATCAGCGAGTGAGATTGAGAAGATGCGGCACAGCGGCCGCATCGTGCGTCAGGTTCTCGATCATGTGAAGTCGATTGTAGCGCCCGGCGTCACCACGATGGATCTGGAGAAGGCGGCCGAGAAGAAGATCAAGGAACTCGGAGCGAAGCCGGCGTTCAAAGGGTATTACGATTATCCCTGTGTGTTGTGCACGTCGGTGAATGAAGAGATTGTGCACGGCATCCCGTCGGAGAAGCGGGTGCTCAAAGAAGGCGATATCGTTTCGATCGATTGCGGCGTCGTGCTCGATGGTTACTACGGCGACTCTGCAATTACCGTTCCAGTGGGCAAGGCGCTGACGCCGGAGTTAAAGAAGTTGCTGGAAGTGACCGAGGCGTCGTTGTATCGCGGCATCGAGCAGGCGCGGATCGGCAACTCGGTGGGCGACGTGGGCGCGGCGGTACAGGAGCATGTCGAGGCGGCCGGATTCAGCGTGGTGCGCGAGTTCGTGGGGCACGGCATCGGCACGCGGTTGCACGAGGAGCCGCAGGTTCCGAACTTCGGCAATCGAGGACACGGCGCCCGATTGCGCGAAGGTATGGTGATCGCGATCGAGCCCATGGTGAATTATGGGAAGCCGGACGCGAGGGTGCTCGGCGATAAGTGGACGGCAGTCACGGTCGACGGAAGTTTCAGCGCGCACTTCGAGCATTGCGTGGCGGTGACGAAAGACGGGCCGGTGATTTTGACGCAGTGAGCTTCTAGCTGCTAGCTCCTAGCTTCTGGCTAGTCGAGCTGGCGGTAAGGCTAGAAGCTAGTAGCTAGAAGCTAGGAGCTAATGAGCAAAGAAGACGCGATTGAAGTGATGGCGGTAGTTTTGGAACCGCTGCCCAATGCTATGTTCCGCGTGGAACTGGAGAACAAGCACCAGGTGCTGGCGCACGTTTCGGGCAAGATGCGCAAGAATTTCATTCGCATTCTGCCCGGAGACAAGGTCGCGGTAGAGCTTTCGCCGTACGACCTGAATCGCGGACGCATTGTGTATCGATACAAATGATGCTGTTTGGCTGGAGCGTCGCCCGGTCGGCGTCATCCTGAGCGGAGCCGTTGCTCAGGCGGAGCGAAGGATCTCAGGATTATCTGCTATTGAGGGATTGAAAGTTTATGAAGGTAAGGGCATCGGTAAAGAAGATTTGCGACAAGTGCAAGGTCATCCACCGCAAAGGTGTGGTGCGGGTGATCTGCGTCAACTCGAAACACAAACAGCGCCAGGGCTAAGCAGCTCTTGGCCTTTGGCTCTTGGCTAGAGACCAAAAGCCAAAAGCCAAAAGCAAGGAGAGGTTAAGAACAATGGCACGTATTGCAGGCGTCGATCTTCCGCGCGGAAAGCACATCAACATCGCGCTGACGTACATCTACGGCATCGGTCAGCCGCGCGCAGGCCGCATCCTTGACGAGGCCAAGGTCGAGCCGATGAAGAAGGTGCAGGATCTGAGCGAAGAAGAGGTCAACCGGATCCGTACGGTCATCGAGTCCGAAGGTCTGGTGGAAGGCGACCTGCGCAAGGAAGTTTCGATGAACATCAAGCGTCTCATCGAAATCGGCTCCTATCGCGGGTTCCGCCACCGCCGCAACCTGCCGGTCCGCGGCCAGCGTACGCATACGAATGCCCGTACCCGCAAGGGTCCGCGCAAGGGAACGGTCGCGCAGAAGAAGAAGGCGACGGCGAAGACATAAAAGCAGCTTCTAGCTCCTGGCCAGAAGCTAGAAGCTAGGAGCTAGGAGCTAAGAGCTACTATGGCAAAACCAGCAGCAGCGGGCGGCGCAGCAGCCGCACCGGAGAAAAAAGGCAAGAAGAAAACCTTCAAGAAGAAGGAGCGCAAGCACGTGCCACATGGCTTGTGTCATGTGCAGGCGTCCTTCAATAACACGATCGTCACGATCACCGACATGAACGGTAACGTTCTGTCGTGGAAGAGTTCGGGATCGCTCGGTTTCCGCGGATCGCGCAAGGGCACGCCGTTCGCGGCCCAGCAGGCCGCGTCCAACGCCGCGAACATGGCACGCGATCACGGTGTCCGCAGCGTGGATGTGCGGGTCAGCGGGCCCGGTTCCGGCCGCGAGTCGGCGGTACGCGCGCTGGCTGCTTCCGGGATCGAAGTGCGGTCCATTCGCGATACGACGCCGATTCCACACAACGGCTGCCGTCCGCCGAAGCGCCGTCGCGTTTAAGACAACTGCTGAGTGCTCAGCGAGGCTAGGTTTAGCTAAGAGCTAGAAGCTAGAGCTGATTTTTTCCGGGACGAAGGGTGAAGCCAAACCTGTAAACCGGTCATCTGAAGGAGAAGAAACTTGGCGCGTTATACCGATGCAGTCTGCCGTCTATGCCGCCGCGAGGGCATGAAGCTGTTCCTCAAAGGCGCAAAGTGCTTTAGCGATAAATGTCCTATCGAGAAGCGCAACTTCGCTCCCGGACAACATGGGAAAGACCGCAAGGCCAAAGTTGTGGGCTACGGCCTGCAACTGCGCGAGAAGCAGAAGGCCAAGCGGATCTATTTCACCCAGGAAAACCAGTTCCGTAACTACTTCGAGAAGGCGGCGCGGTCCAGGGGTGTGACTGGCGAGAAGTTGCTGCAGCAACTCGAGCGGCGTCTCGACAACGTGATTTTCCGGCTGGGATTCGCCCAGTCGCGGCGTCAGGCGCGGCAGTTGGTGCGCCACGGACACGTTGCCGTCGACAACCGCAAGGTCAACATTCCTTCGTATGAGGTGAGTGCAGGCGAAGAAGTCGCGATCCGCGAGAATAGCAAGAAGCTTACTGTGCTCGAACTGGCCAAGGAATTCGCCAGCCACGGCACGCTGCCGAGTTGGTTGGAAGTCGATCGGGATAACTACAAAGGCCGCGTTCTGTCGTTGCCCAAGCGAGAAGATATCCAGTTGCCAGTGAACGAGCAGTTGATTGTTGAGTTGTACAGCAAGTAAGTTGTCGTAGAGACGTTGCTTGCAACGTCTCTTTTGCTGGCGGAGGCAAGACGTTGCAAGCAACGTCTCTACGGCAGGTCCATACATTCGTGCCAGATCAGCCCTTTCTGACGTTGACCTGAGTTGGACCACTCAGCGAGTCAGGATCGAGCCAAACGGCCGAAGGAGAAACACATGCTTTGGAAAGGCTTTCAGAAACCGAAACGTCTCGCAGTTGACACCTCCACTCTCACCGACAAGTACGGCATCTTCTGGGCGCAGCCGTTTGAGCGCGGCTTCGGCACGACCGTGGGCAATGCCCTGCGTCGCGTGCTGTTGAGCTCGATTGAAGGCGCGGCCGTGACTGCGGTGAAGATCGAAGGCGTGCTGCACGAGTTTCAGTCCATCCCCGGTGTCGTTGAAGACGCCACTGACATCATCCTCAACCTGAAGCAGATTCCGTTCAAGCTTTCAGGCGACGCTCCAAAGGCGATCTACCTGCGCGCCGACCAGCCGGGCGTCGTGACCAGCGGCATGATCGAAGCCGACGGCGACGTCGAAGTGCTCGACAAAGACGTTTACATCGCGACGGTCAGCGAAGGCGGCAAGCTCGATATGGAAATGCGCCTGAAGCGGGGCCGCGGTTACACTTCCGCTGACAAGAATTTCGACGAGGACCTCGGCATCGGATTCATTCCGATCGATTCCGTTCACTCGCCCGTGCGCAAGTGCAACTACACGGTCGAAGCCGCGCGTCTGGGCCAGATCACCGACTACGACAAGCTCACGCTCGAAGTGTGGACCAACGGCTCCATCACGCCAGCCGATTCGATCGGCCTGGCGGCGAAGCTGCTGAAGGACCACATGAACATCTTCATCAACTTCGAGGAAGAAATTGAAACCGGCACGTCGTCCTCGGACGAGCGTAAGCCGGAGATCCACAACGAGAACCTGAACCGGTCCGTCGAGGAGCTCGAGCTTTCCGTGCGCAGCTACAACTGCCTCAAGAATGCGAACATCCAGACCATCGGCGAGCTGGTGCAAAAGACTGAAGCCGAAATGCTCAAGACCAAGAACTTCGGCCGCAAGTCGCTGAACGAGATCAAGGAGATCCTTTCCTCGATGGGCCTGAGTCTGGGCATGAAGATCGACGAGCACGGCAACGCCGTGCCTGGACCGACCTCGAATGTCCCGTTGCCCGCGTCCGCCTACGGACCGGACGACCAGTTGTAGGCTATGCGACTCAGGATTGTCATCCCGAGCGTAGCGAAGGACCTATGCATTTCGTTTGCACCGCATGAGTCGCGGCGTGAGCGAATGCAGAATGTGAGTCATAGACCTGAGAAGGGCACGGCTTCAGCCGTGCCACCCAGGGCTAAGAAAAGATCGGGGCTTTAGCCCCTGAGGTTCGACATGCGTCACAAAGTTGCAGGATATAAACTCGGACGGAACACATCGCACCGGCGCTCGCTGCTGCGCAACCTGGTCACTTCGGTGATCGTGGAAGAGCGCATCGAGACGACCGTTCCCAAGGCCAAGGCTGCTCGTCCGATCGTCGAAAAGATGATCACGCTGGGCAAGCGCGGCGATCTCGCAGCGCGCCGCCTGGCGACGTCCTACCTGATGACCGACGAAGCCGTCGTGAAGCTGTTCGACACAGTGGGCCCGCGCTTCGGTGACCGCAACGGCGGATACACACGCATCATCCGCACGCAGTGGAACAAGGGCGACGGCGCCGACAAGGCCTTCCTGGAACTGCTGGGTAGCGAGAAAATTCTCGACGAGAAGAAGGAAAAGCGCGCCGAAGCCCGCGCCAAGAAGGCTGCCGAGGCCAAGAAAGCGATGGAAGAAGCCGAGGCGCAAGCTCAGGTCGAGAAGGAGTCGGCTCCGGCCGAGGGCGGCGACAAGATTGAGTAAGTTCTCCGTTGGTTCACAAGGCACGGCCCTGCGCCGTGCCTTTTCTTACGCACTCGCGATTCCGCGTGGCGTCCTCCTGAACGAAGCCGTTCTTCAGGCGAAGTGAAGTGCCTGCCCTGAGCGAAGCCGAAGGGATCTCGCGCATCTGCCACGCTACCGCGCGAGAACTGGACCGCGGTGGGCTTCCGGATGATGCCCTCTGAGCACACAAAACTGGGCCACCACCCCCACGGCAGTTCCATTGACTTGTGCAGACGGCCCCACGTAAGATTCGCCGCGCATGCTCGACCGGACAATCTCGCACTACCGCATTCTGGAAAAACTTGGCGGCGGCGGTATGGGGGTGGTCTTCAAGGCCGAGGATACCGATCTTGGCCGCTTCGTCGCCTTGAAATTCCTGCCCGATGAGGTGGCGCACGACGAACCTATCCTGGAACGATTCCGGCGCGAGGCGCGCGCGGCATCCGCTTTGAATCATCCCAACATCTGCACGATCTACGAAATTGGAAAGCATGAAGGCCAATCCTTCATCGCGATGGAGTACCTCGAGGGCTCAACGCTGAAGCACCTGATCGGCGACCGTCCGATGGAACTGGATCCGCTGTTGGGAATCGGCATTGAAGTTGCCGATGCGCTGGATGCCGCCCACGCCAAGGGCATCGTGCACCGCGATATCAAGCCGGCGAATATTTTTGTTTCCAAGCGGGGGCACGCGAAGATTCTCGATTTCGGATTGGCCAAGATCGCGACCGGGGCGAAGTCGGTCAGCGCCGACTCGCAGACCCTGGCCGATGCGGCCAGCCTGAATCTCACCAGTCCGGGCACGGCGCTGGGCACGGTCGCCTATATGTCGCCCGAGCAGGTGCGGGGCAAAGAACTGGACGGGCGTACCGATCTGTTTTCGTTTGGCGTCGTGCTCTATGAAATGGCAACAGGAACTCTACCGTTTCGTGGCGAAACGCAAGGCGTCATCACCGAGGCGATTCTCAATCGCGCTCCCACCGCTCCCATCCGCCTGAATCCGGATCTCCCTGCGGAAATCGAGCGCATCGCGCAGAAGCTGCTCGAGAAGGACATCGAGCTTCGCTACCAGAGCGCGGCCGAGGTCAGGGCCGACCTGAGACGCCTAAAACGAGAGCGTGACTCGGCACGCATCTCTTCGTCTGTAGCCAGTGAGCCGCAAAGCGGCTCAACTGCAACGACGCCCACGGCAGCCTCCACCGGAAAAGCAGCCTCCTCCGGTATCAACGCAATTCCCCAGCGTCATTCACGCCGGACCACGATTGCTCTCGGAGCAGCACTGGTCGTGGCCCTGGCTGCAATCGCGTTGCTCCTGCTGCGACAAAGTAAACCGGTTGTCTCGCCTGCTTATCACCTTTTGACCTATCGCCGTGGCACCATCCGCATGGCCCGGTTCGCGCCTGACGGCCAGACGGTCATCTACAGTGCGGCTTGGGAAGGTGGTCCAGTTGAAATCTTCAGTACGCGCGTCGGCACTCCTGAATCTCGTTCCGTGGGAGTTCCCGGAGCTGAGATTCTGGCTATTTCCTCTACGGGTGAGATGGCGGTACTGTTGAATAGCCGGCAGGCTAAGTCCCAGGTCTACACCGGGACGCTCGCCCGCATGCCGCTCGGCGGTGGCGCACCTCGCGAGATATTGGAGAACATCCAGTGGGCCGACTGGTCTCCCGACGGCACCCAGTTCGCGATCGTACGCGACGTCAACGGAAGAAATCGTCTCGAATATCCGCCCGGCAAAGTCCTGTACGAGACCGGCGGCTGGCTCAGCCATCCCCGCATTTCCCGCAAGGGCGACATGATTGCGTTTGTGGATCACCCCATCCAGGGCGATTCGATTGGAACAGTCGCCGTCGTCGACCTGAACGGCAAGAAGCGGTCGCTGAGCCAGAGTTACGGAGGCGGCGCGGTGGGTCTGGCCTGGTCGCCGAAAGGTGACGAAGTCTGGGTGACGGCGACTCTGATTGGCATCGACCGTTCCGTGTTTGCCGTGACTCTCTCCGGTAAGGAGCGGCTGGTCGCTCGCGTGCCGGCGGATCTTACGTTGCAGGATGTTATGCCCGATGGGCGAGTTCTGCTGGCCCGCGATAGCTGGAGAAGGGGGCTGATCGTTCATCGCGAAGATGACCCGGTGGAGCATGACTTCACCTGGCTCGACTGGTCGTTCCCCGTCACGCTTTCGGCGGATGGCAGAACGCTGCTCTTTCGCGAAGAAGGCGAAGCGGGCGGACCAAGCTACGCCGTCTATGTGCGTAAGACGGACGGATCACCTGCCGTTCGGCTGGGTGATGGCCAGTCGCTGGCGTTGTCTCCGGACGGAAAATGGGCCCTGTCTTGCCGCGGCGATAAGGAGACGGACCTGTTTCTCCTGCCCACTGGCCCGGGTGAACCCCGTCCGCTGCAAGGGCACGACATCATCCACAGCGCTGCTAACTTTTTCCCTGACGGCAAGCGGGTTCTGATGGCGGGCACGGAAGCGAATCACGGTCTGCGGCTTTACGTCCAGGACCTTGACGCGGACAAAATCGAGGCTGTCACCCCAGAGGGAACCAACGGTTTTTCGTTTGCGCTGTCGCCCGACGGGCGCTCGATCGCGGCTGTAGGCCCCGACGACAAAGCGTATCTTTTCCCGGTTCCCTCTGGCGATCCGCTTCCGATCAAAGGACTGCAGCCGGGAGAAGTACCGGTGGCTTGGACAGCCGACGGCCGGTCGTTGTACATCTATCGAGGCGGGGAACTGCCCGCCAAGGTTTACCGGCTGGAACTCGCCACGGGGAACCGGGTTCTGTGGAAGCAGCTTATGCCGCCTGATCCCGCGGGCGTCGAGTTCGTTGGTCCGGTGCTTCCTACACCCGACGGCAAATCCTATGTCTATGGGTACCGGCGGCTCCTATCCGATCTCTACCTCGTCGAAGGACTGCAGTGACCTAACAGTGCGGCTGGGCCAGCATGGCGCGCACTCGTACATGTCCTCTCGCGTCTCCCGCCGGTAATCTTGCCGACGCTTTCACCATCTCCATAAACTTCCATTAATGGCCTTCACTCGCACCCAGATCGGCATTGCCGTCGGCGCCGGAGTGTTTCTGGTGCTGGTGTTTGTGGGCTACCTGTGGTGGCTGAGCAATCAGGGCCCGGTGCTGGCGCGATCGGAAGATCGCGATCCGCTCACTGGACTGCCGCTGACGATCAAGATGAATCCGCTGCGTGACCGCTCCACCGAACGCGCCGCCAACAAATTCCTGCGCGAACTCCGCGACGGCCACTGCGACGATCTGCTGCATAAGTGGGAGCACGACTATCACAAGAAATACGCCCGCTACATCTGCAAATCTGAAAGCGAGCATCCATTGCTCTCGTGGCAGTTGGTCGACTGGGAGGACGCACCGCCGCTCATCATCCTGCACTATCGCGGCAAGCGGCCCAGCAACGCGGGCCCGAGCCGGCCCGGAATTGATCAGGACCTCTTTACTCTTACACTGACACACCAGGGCGCCGACTGGGTCGTCACCAAGTACGACGCGATGTATTGAGGCAGCCGCCAGTCGCTCACTGTTAGCCCGCCCCGCAAGCTCTTCCGCTCTTACCAACAAGGCATCCTGTGCGAGCGCGCCAAACGGGTGTCTAATTAAGTATGCGGCCCCGTTGGAGCTTGATACTGTCTGCGTGCGGCCTGATCGTGTTCGTGTCAGTGAGCTACCGGTCTGTTCGTGACGCGCATCGATTTCCATATAATGATCGTTATTTCCGGTGGTCGGGCCTGCCTTTGGACCCTGACCCGCTCGGTAAGCGTTCAACGGGTTCGAAGACAGATCGGTGCAAGGACTCCGGGAGGGTTGTGTCGATCCTGAATACATTTTGGTCGAGCCGGGCTTGACGGCGAAATGCCTGGTCATCTTTGCGCTGCCTGCCTTCCTTGTCGGCTTGGCCATTGTTGTTGGGCTCGCGCGTCTGGGAGTGAATCAGGTGCTGAGTTTCATGGTCTCGATGCCGCCGCTGATTTTTGCTTGGTTCTATTTCCTTGGTTGGCTAGTTGACCGGCGGCGAGCCAAGCGTCTGGCCAACTCCTGACGGTGACCTTGCGTGCCCCGTGGTAAAACCTTTCTATGCCCGCCTCCTCCCCCGAGATAGAACCCTCCTCTGCGAGCAACATCTACGCCTTCGGCATCACATCGTTCCTGAATGACACAGCCACGGAAATGGCGTACTGGGTTCTGCCGGCGTTTCTGGTTTCACTGGGAGCGGGGCCCGCGCAACTGGGATTGATCGAGGGAGTGGCCGAGAGCGTCGCATCGTTCGCCAAGCTCTTCTCCGGATATCTGACGGATCGCCTCGACCGCCGCAAGCCTCTGGTCGTCGCCGGATATTTCGCTGCCAACGCGGTGAAGCCGGTGCTGGCCGTGGCCACGGCGTGGTGGCACGTTCTGATCATTCGCTTTACCGACCGTCTGGCCAAAGGCGTGCGCGGAACTCCGCGGGATGTGATGGTCGCGGAGTCCGTAGGGGAGAACCGGCTCGGCTCGGCCTATGGCCTCATCCAGTCGCTCGACTCGGCGGGCGCAATTGCTGGGCCACTGGCAGCACTCGTCCTGCTGGCGCGATGGGGAATGCGAAGCGTATTCTGGACTGCAGCCGCTCCCGGTGCGCTGGCCGTGCTGGTGGCGATGTTCGGTATCCACGAAACGTCGCGGCAATCGTCGAACAAGAAAGATGCGAGGAACACGAGCCAGCCGGCGCTCGCCCCACGTGCGGTGAACCATGACCTTCCCGCTTCCTTCTACTTTGTTCTCTCTGCCGTGACCCTGTTCTCGCTGGGAAATTCGAGCGACATGTTCCTGGTGATGCGGGCGCAGAACGTTGGCATCCGAGTCGCTCTGGCGCCGCTGCTGGGGCTGGTGTTCAACATCACGTATACGCTGGGCTCGTGGCCTGCCGGATGGTTCAGCGACCATTTCTCCCGCCGTTGGATTGCCGCCGCCGGATATCTCATCTTCGCCGCCGTCTACTTTGTTTTCGGGCGCGCTCCTTCCACACTCGCGATCTGGATCACGATGGCTGTCTACGGTGTGTACTACGCCCTGACTCAGCCGGTGCTGAAGGCCTTGGTGGTGGAGACGGTGGGGCAGGAAATTCGCGGCCGCGCGCTGGGTGTGTATTTCTTTGTGACCAGCGTGGCCACGCTCGCGGCCAGCCTGATCACAGGCGAGCTGTGGAAGCACTATGGGGCTGGAGTTCCTTTCTATTTTTCGGCGGGACTGGCGGTAGTCTCGGCGGCGTTGCTGCTAGTTCCTTCGAGCGGGAAGAAAGCGTGATGCTATTCCTTCGCATTGGAGGGCCGCCGCTCCGTGAAGCCCACCACAGTACACTGGCGCTGCGACTAACATCCGACTCACGACCGCCGGTTCCTGGGCGCGTTTCGTCAGCTCAGACTACAGCGAGGCAGTCCCTCCCGTTTGCGGCTCGGGCTTGGCCGTGCCGTTTTTGATCGCTTCATCGAGAAGTTCTTTCATGTGGCGCGACGCCTCTTCCGCCAGTTCTCCCTGCCGGCGGCCGAGTTCGCCCTGTTGTTCGCCCAGCTTCCCTTGTTTTTCTCCCAAGGCGCCCATTTCCTCACCCAGCTTTGATTGCTCGTCACCGGCATGAGATTGAACCTGACCGATTTTGCTTTGCAGTTCCCCAATCTCGGACTGGATCCTGCCAATCTGCTCTACGGTTGCGCCGGAAGTGAGCTGTTTCAATTCCGCGCGCAGTTTGTCGAGTTCGGCGGTCATGTCCGGAACTTTCACCTGAATCTGTTCCATTCTTTTGCCGAGCGCTTCCTGTTGCTTTCCCAGAACTTCCTGCTGCTTGCCGAGTGCTTCCTGTTTTTTCCCGAGCTCCTGTTGCGGAAGCCAGAGCTTGCAGGCGCGAGCGATCGTAGCCTGGTCACGAATGACGTAAGACTGCTCGTCGCGCTCAAACCAGATGAAATCGCCCGGGATTTGCTTTCTCAGCTTCTCGGCATGCCGGGCATCTTCGGACGAACCCGACATCATGAGCGAGTCGGTATTGCCGGTGACGATGACGAATCGCTGCTCGTCGTCGTAGCGGTAAGAGTAAGAGTAGCTGTGGCGCTGGGGCGTCCCCGATTGGCCGGCCCACGCTAAAGCTGGAGCAACCGGTGGGACCGTCGCTATCGGGGCGATTGGCGTGATCGGCGCCAACGGCATGGCAGGAGCCACTATGGGCGCCACGGGTGGACCATCCTCAGCATCGGCCGCCGTCGCCGGCGTGGCTTTCTCGGCCGGTGCGGTCGCCGGCACCGCCGGTGTAACATTTTGCGCGGGAGCCGCAGTTTGGGCTTGGGTGTGCTCCCGCTCCTGTGAGTCCTGGGCAGGACGAACGGAAGCTGCGAGGTAAACGAGGGGAATCGCAAGTGCGACGATCGCGACGGCGATGGATTTTTTCAGACCCACGGTGACAGCTCCTCTCCAAGCTAGAATTCTTTCCAGTCTTCGTTCCGCCTGACCGGCCTGGGCCATCGAAACGCCCTGCCACCAAACCCGTCCCGGCGCGGCCTGCAGCGCTTCAAAAAATCCCAGTAGAGTTCGGGCGTAATCGCCGCGGTCGGCACCGCCGGACAAGGCAGCCTCGTCGCTGGCCTGTTCCGCCAGGTTGGCGACGTGCCGATCGAGCCACCAGGCAAGCGGGCTGAACCAGAAGATCGCGCGGTGCAGAAAAGAAAGCCGTTGCGTAAGAGCATCGCGCCGGGCCACGTGCGACACCTCGTGCGCGATGACCGCATCAAGCTTAGCGTCGTCCCACTCCGGCCAGCCATTTGGCAACAGGACTGTCGAGCGGAATGCGCCGATCGTGACGGGCACGGAAATGAATTCGGATTCGGCAATTTGCGGAAGCGCTGCGAGTCCGCTGGCACATGCGCGAGAGGAAAGCTTCAGCGTAACGCGTGGATCGCGAATCGGCTGCGACGCTTGCAGGAGCCGTCGGCTGAAAACGATCCCCACGACAAAACGCACGAGAAGAAACACTACGACGGAGAGATAGATCCCAGTCGCGATTTTGCCCCAGCGGACCGGAGTCAAACGAGCGGACCAGAGATGCGAGGGCGAAGCCGCGGCCACGAGCGGCGGTGCTGTGCGCGGATTCTGAATTGTCAGCGACGAGGGTGAAATCTGGTGGGTAGTTTCGGAGGATGTTTTCTTTATTCCTGCGTCGCCTGCCAAGGAGGCTCCCGCAACGGACGTCATCGAGTTAGGCGCAGAAGACTGAATATTCGGGACCACGCCGGGTACGGGCCGCGCGCTTGCAAGCTGAAAGAGGGACGGTGTGGGAACGGAAACCGACGGCAGCATCCATCCCAGTAAAGGCATGGCAAGAGCCGCGTACAGGACCACGGTCCAGGTGAACAATTGCAAGGAAGCGGCTCTCACCCGAAACGCAGCCAGACCGAGGCCGGCGCCAACCGCCAGCGCTAGAGCGCGCGCAGCGGGATTCGCCACCTGCGTGAGAAGGCTTGGGAGCCCGTCGGCGGTAGTGAGCATCATGGTTGCCCTCCTTATGCGTGGAACTTTTTTTCAGCGGTCTTACGATCTGCGCTGTTTCCGTCGGCGGTCTTTCTTTCTGTGATCTTGCGCGCGAGGCGTTCCAGTTGTTTTCGGTCGAGCACGGCGTTGTCGACCATGCCGAGGACCAACTGCTCGGCCGACCCACCGCAGAACCTGTCGATGATGCTCTTCACGGCGCGGACGGCAACGTTCTGGCGCGCGTCCGAGGCTCTGTAAATGAAGGTTCGGCCTTCCGTCTCGTGAGTGAGATATCCCTTTCCCTCGAGCCGACGAAGAACGGTGCGGATCGTAGAGTCTTTCATCGGGCGAGAGGAGGCCAAAGCTTCGCGGCATTCTTCGGAGGTGGATGGCCCGTGGGTCCAGATGTAATCCATGACAGTCTGCTCGACCTCTCCCAGGTTCTTTAGACGGGGCTGTCTTGTGTTAGTCATTGTAGCGTTACATTGTGTAACAGTTGAAGCACAGTCTGTCAAGTCGAAAAGGAAAGACCCGACATTCTTAGCGTGGACGGTCGCCAGCCATTACGGCCAAACAGGGCAATCTTGTTGGCCTCGGAAAGCGAAAACACGGTTGTCATCCTGAGCCTGCGTCCTTGCAGGCCGTAGGACCCATGTAACTGGGCCTGGGAGTGCACGGGTCTCTTCGACAAGCTCAGGGCAGGCCCTTCGCTTGGTTCAGGATGACAAAGAGTATTCCCGCGATGTCCACAGTTTCACCCACAGAAGGAGGAGAATCTGCGCAGCGACTCCCGCGCAGGTGTCGAGGATCACGTCGCGGGCACTTCCTGTGCGTGACGGGATAAAACTCTGGTGCCACTCGTCCAGGCTCGCTACAAACGCGGTTCCAAGCACCGCAATGCTCGCCCAGCGCAGAGTCCACTTCGCGCCATTCATGACCGGCAGCGTCTCGCGCCAGGCGCGGAACAGCAGAATGCTGAGTAGGCCGTAACCGAACACGTGGCCACCTTTGCGAATAAAGAAATGCCAATGCTCGAAGCCCTCCCAGTCCAAGCCGAACAGGAAATGCAACAAGGGATAGAGAAACCGACTGGTGTTGTGGGCCGAGAGCCATGCACTCGACTCGATAGCGATGACGATCAGCCACAGGATCGCGGCGATCCAGGCTTTGAGCACATGATGTCGGTCGGAGGTCAAGCGCGCAACTGACTCACGGAAGGGGCGCTTCCTCTCGCTGCTCTGGGCCCTGGTGGAGCATTCCGCGACAGTAGCGCCGCCGTCCCGGCGGCTGTTCGGCGGGCGTCCTCGCCCGCCGCGCCGAGGGCGAGACGCCCCTTCGGCAAGCTGAGGGCAGGCTCTCGCGACAGCCGGCAAGATGCCGGCGCTACAAATTCACGACGCGAATTCCCCTTACTCGATCGCATAGTTCGGAGCCTCGCGGGTGATCATGACGTCGTGCACATGGCTCTCGCGCAGGCCAGCGCCGCTGATACGCACGAAGCGCGTCTTTTGCAGGAGTTCGGCGATGGTCGAGCAGCCGCAGTAGCCCATCCCCGATTTCAAGCCACCGACCATCTGATAGACGATCATCGCGACTGAGCCACGATATGGAACGCGACCCTCGATTCCTTCTGGGACGAGTTTGTCGAGGCGGTTCGATTCGCCATCGGGCGCGGAAGAGGCAGCCGACGAATCGCCCTCGGTGTTCTGGAAGTAGCGCTCACTCGATCCTTGAGCCATCGCGCCGAGCGATCCCATGCCGCGATACGATTTGAAGGAGCGGCCTTGATAGAGAATCAATTCGCCGGGACTCTCGTCGGTACCGGCAAAGAGCGATCCCACCATGACCGCGCTCGCGCCTGCCGCCAGCGCCTTGGTGATGTCGCCGGAATACTTGATACCGCCGTCGGCAACGATGGGCACGCCGGAATCTTTGGTGGCGCGATAGGCTTCGGCGATAGCAGTGATCTGCGGCACGCCCGCGCCGGTAACGACTCGCGTGGTGCAGATCGATCCGGGTCCGATGCCGACTTTGATGCCGTCGGCTCCGGCACGAGCGAGTTCGCAGGCACCGTCAAAAGTGGCAATGTTGCCGGCGAGCAACTCGATGTGGGGCAGTTTCGCCTTGACCAGCTTTACTGCTTCGAGGACTTTCGTGGAGTGACCGTGCGCGCTGTCGATGGCGAGCACGTCGACTTTGGCCTCAGCCAGTTCCTGTGCGCGTTCCAGAAAATCGCCGGTGGCGCCAATGGCCGCGCCGACGCGCAAGCGTCCCTGTGAGTCCTTGGCCGCGTTGGGGTATTTCAACTTCTTCTGAATGTCCTTAACTGTGATTAACCCTTTGAGGTTGTACTTGTCGTCGACTACAAGAAGTTTCTCGACGCGGTGCTGGTGAAGAATCTTTTCGGCCTCTTCGAGAGTGGTGCCGACGGGCACGGTGATGAGATTTTTCTTGGTCATCACCTTGTCGATTGGAATGTCGAAGCGGGTTTCAAAGCGCAGGTCGCGGTTGGTGAGAATGCCGACCAGTTTGCCATGCTCGGTGATGGGGACGCCCGAAATCTTGTACTTGCGCATGACTTCGAGGGCGTCCGAGACCCGGTCAGTGGGATGCATGGTGACGGGGTCGACGATCATGCCACTTTCCGAGCGCTTCACCTTGTCCACTTCGTTGGCCTGCTGGTCGATCGTCAGGTTGCGATGAACGATGCCCAGCCCGCCCTGCTGCGCCAGGGCGATGGCCATATGCGATTCGGTGACCGTGTCCATGGCGGCGCTCACGATCGGAATGTTCACGCGGATGTTGCGCGTGAGCTGCGTCTGGGTGTTGGTCTGCGTCGGAATCACGTCGGAGCGGGCGGGCAACAAAAGGACGTCGTCGAATGTGAGAGCTTCGGGAACGGGAAAATGAATCATGAGTTTCTCGGAAATTCCCCAGCAATGTGGGTGAAAGTTTCATTGTAGAGAGCGGGGGAAGATCAGGCAAATGAACGAGGCTATGGCTCTGAAACCTCAGCCGCAATTTCAGGGAAAATCTGTTGAATGCTTTGCATGGGGACGAATAGCCGATTCGGATGGCCGGGTAGAACCACAAACCCATAAGAACGATAGAACGCGACAGCCTTTTCATCTTTCGCGTCGACTAAGACAGCGAGCGAAGCAATGTGGCGGCTGTGTATGAGCGAGCGCCGTAAGGCGTCCACCAAGAGCATTTCTCCGATGCCCATTCCTCTGAATTCCCGGCTCCGAGCCAGCCGTCCAAGCAGTGTCGCGGGAAGCTTTTCATACTTTGGAACATGTAGTTTGCGAGTGGCTTCAGGAGGCAGGCTTCCGGCATCGATCGCGTATTGCGAGAGCGTGTAGTAACCGGCAACCGTCTTGCCGTCAGGAGTGAGGACGTAGACGGCGGCGACGCGTTTCTTGACGTCCTGGCTTGCCTGTTCACGCAGATATCTGTTGAGGGGTTCATGTTCGCAGAAAAAAGCCGCTCGATCGTGTTTCGTTTTGTCGAGCGGTTCGAATGTGAATGTCGGCTTTTGGGGCTTGTGGAGCGAGGGCAACTAGCCAATCTCCTGGCGATAGCGCCGCGCGGCCGCGATCAGCTTGGCATTCGGCTCCGGCGGATTGAGCAACGCTTCGACGAATACACGCCGCGACTCTTCGGATAGAGTCAGGACTTCATGCTCACGGATGGTTTTCAGAGCGGCTTCTTTGATGACCATCCTCACGAAATCCGAGGCAGAAGTGCCCCGCAGACTGGCCGCGGTTTCGATGATCTCTTTCTCTTCGCGAGTGAGGCGAGCATCCAAACGCTCACTTCGTCGGGCTGCGGTTGCAGTTGCCATAGCTACCTCAATCGTTAATGTACGGCAATCTGACACACATGTCAAGTTAGAGATGTCTAACACACGTGTAATCAATAATTTATTTCATCACGCGTTGGCGCGCCTGCGCGGGGATGGGGAACGGAGCGCGCGGGCAGCAGCAGGACGTCATCGAAAGTAAGAGCTTCGGGAACGGGAAAATGCATCATGAGTGTCTCGGAAATTCCACCAGCAATGTGGGTGAAACTTTTATTGTAGAGAGCCGCAGAAGATCAGGCAAATCCTAGCCCGCAACTGCCTCAGGGAGTAGAATCCTGGCATGAAAAACGTACTGCTGTTCGCGTCTGTCCTGCTGCAGGCGTCCGGAATAGCAGGGGCGTGTTCGCTGCGGTCATATGAACTCCAGCCAGTCCACTCGGAATTTGATGTTGTGGTGACACATCGCAGCAAACCAGTTTCAGGCGTGGCTGTGAGGGTCATCACAGGCAGTGAAGGGGCGCCACCGGTCTTTAGCACGAGTACCGACGAAGCTGGAATCGCTCGGATTGAGGGATTGTCCGTCGGCAAGTACTACCTTGTTGCGACATACAAAGACATTGAGGCGGGACGAGAGTGGATCGAAGTAAACGCCACGAACAAAAAGGCAAAGAAGCGCTTTAAGTTCCAGTGGGCCGACTACTCAGACAGCGTGAAGAGGATTGCCGGGAATCTTACGGGCCTTGAGAGGGGCAACACTGGCAACCCGCTACAAGATTTGATTCATGCCCGACAGATCCCAGAGCGAGGTGTACAAATTGAGTTGCGGAGAGCGTTTTCAGACAAGGAGCACACTTCGATTTCAGACAGCGAAGGGAAGTTCTGGTTCGATTCGCTCCCTGCTGGAACTTACATTCTGACTGTTGGCGGAGGCGCGAAATCGATAGGTGGAATCATCGCCGAGGCAACAACCTTTGTGATCGATCTTACCCCTTCGGCGAAACAGGAGTTTCTCCGCCTTGCGCTTAGGGACGGCGGTTGTGGCGGTGCGGGATATGAACTTCAGTACAAAGACTGAACTAGCCGAACGCTTTTAGGGTCTCCTCCCGGTTTGTCTTTTTCCCCTCCACGGGCGTATATTAAGTAACTGAGAACTGCTGTGTACCGGCATTTGGCGAAGCACACCAGTGGGCGCAAGCCCACTTTTTCGTTGGAGCCCGTCGGTGTTGCTGCCATAGCCTGTAAGCTACTGGATTCATGGCGCTTGACGTTGATCGCATCCGGGAGATTGCTGAGCGCGTGGCCGCGTCCAGCGGGCTCGAAGTGGTCGAGGTCGAGTTCCTCGGTGGAGGCAAGGCGCGCATGCTGCGGGTGTTTCTCGACAAGCCC
>Ga0209698_10003354_pt1 | contig 17912 bp, 17 predicted proteins | sample LitLauG_LLR_2012_FD_187203 | JGI IMG/M metagenome (GOLD analysis project Ga0209698, IMG submission 187203) | Freshwater sediment microbial communities from Pennsylvania, USA - Little Laurel Run_MetaG_LLR_2012 (SPAdes) (version 2) | ecosystem: Environmental > Aquatic > Freshwater > Creek >...
GGTTAGCGCGGGGCGGTGAGTCGGGGAAGGCGGGGGTTCGTCCCGCTCCCCGGCCAATGCTATGCAATCCGCCATGGCCAGCCCCCTTCTTTCGAGCGCGCTCGGCGTTACGTCGGCCAAAGCGCCGGGGGCGGCATGAGCGACGATCCCGCCGCGATACCCGTCCCGCGCTTCACCCGCCACGCCGAGGCGGCCCTGGCCATCAGCGCGGCCTGCGTCCTCTCGACGGCGCAGGACACCGCGATCAAATGGCTCAGCGGCGCCTATCCCTTCCCGGAAATGCAGACGATCCGTTGCGGCGTCGCGTTGACGCTGGTGGGCGCGTTCGCGGTGGGGGCGGGCGGCGTGCGTTCGCTGCTCATGCGGCAATGGCCGCTGGTCGTCGCGCGCGGACTTTTGCTGGCCCTGGCCAGCGCGCTTTTCTACCTCACCGCCGCCGCGATGCCTTATCCCGAGGCGGTCGCGCTGTATTTCACGATGCCGCTGCTGGTGGCGGCTTTGTCGGCGCCGATTTTGCGCGAGCGCGTGCCGCCATTGCGCTGGGGGGCGGTGGCGACGGGGCTCGTCGGCGTGCTGTTCATTCTGCGCCCCGGCGCCGCCGCGTTCGAGCCCGCCGCGTTCCTCGGGCTGGGCTGCGCCCTGCTCTATGCCCTCGGCAATTTGATGACCCGGCCGCTCTCGCGAAAGCTAGCGCCCGCCCCGCTCGCGTTCTGGCAAAACGCGATGTATCTCGCGGTCGCTCTCGCGCTGTCCGCTTTGTTCGGCGGTGGCGAGCGACACGTCGCCTCGCATGTCAGCCTCGACTATCTCACGCGCGGTTGGCTGTGGCCGACGCTCGACGACTTCGCGCTGATCGGCGCGCTTGGCGTCAGCACGGCGGCGCTGTTCGGGCTGTTCACTCTCGGCTATCGCCGCGCCGAAGCCAGCTTCGTCGCGCCGTTCGAATATTCGGCGATCGTCTGGGCGGTGCTGTTCAGCTTCGCGGTTTGGGGCCAATGGCCAGATGTCTTCGCGGCTTTGGGCATCGGTCTGATCGTCGGAGCGGGGCTGATCTTGGCCTTCCGCGACCGTTGAGGGAGCCCACTCACCCCGCCCCGTACACGTCGTTGGTCTGGGCGGTCACACGCACGAAGGTCGTGCGCTTGGGCACTTCCTTCAGCGTCGTCGCGCCGATGTAGGTCATCATCGAGCGCACGCCGCCCATGATTTCGCCCATCGTGCCCTCGACCGGACCGCGATAGGGCGTCAGCACCGTCTTGCCTTCGGCGGCTCGGTATTTGGCGACGCCGCCGGAATATTTCTTCATCGCCGTTTCCGACGACATGCCGTAAAACTGCATGCCGACGGCCACCTTTTTGCCCTTGCGCGTCTCGTAGACGATTTCGCCGTCGCATTCGTCGTGGCCGGCCAACATGCCGCCCAGCATGACGAAATCCGCCCCAGCGCCATAGGCCTTGGCGACGTCGCCGGGCACCGTGCAGCCGCCGTCCGCGCACACGAGCCCTTTGAGGCCATGCGCGGCGTCGGCGCATTCGATGATCGCGGATAGCTGGGGATAGCCGACGCCGGTGACGCGCCGCGTCGTGCACACCGAGCCCGGGCCGATGCCGATCTTGACGATGTCGGCGCCGGCCAGCACCAACGCCTCGGTCATGTCGCCGGTGACGACATTGCCGGCCATGATGACCGCTTTCGGGTGGGCCTCGCGCACGCGCTTGATGGTTTCGAGGAACTTTTCGGCATAGCCGTTGGCGACGTCGATGCACAGCTTGTCGAGCGGCGTTTTGGCGGCGACCTTCTCCAGCTTCTCAAGGTCGGCGTTGGTGATGCCGATGGAATAGAAGGCGTGGCGGCCGGCTTCGGAGAGGAAGAACTTCACCAGCGCCTCGAGCGGATAGTGCTTGTGCAGCGCCGTCAGCGCGCCCTGCTTGCCCAGCGCCTCGGCCATCTTCATGGTGCCTGTGACGTCCATGTTCGCCGCGATCAGCGGGAAGCCGGACCATTCGGCGCCGGTATGGAACAGGCGCAGTGTGCGATTGACATCGACGTGATTGCGCGAATTCAGCGTCGAGCGCTTGGGGCGGATGAGGACGTCTTTGAAGTCGAGCTTGACGTCGTTTTCGATGCGCATGGCGGGCCTATCGGGATCGAAGGCTTGCCGCCTTCCTTTCGCCCGTAGCATAGTCCGAGCCGTCAATAAATCGTCGTATTCACGAGAGGGAAAACGCTTGCGCCTCACAGGAAAGACCGCCGTCGTCACCGGCGCCGCCCAGGGCTTTGGCCTCGCCATCGCCGAGACCTACGCCCGCGAAGGCGCGCGCGTCGCCTGCCTCGACTTCAACCGCGAGGGCGCGCTCGCCGCCGCCGAGCGGATCGGCAAAGGCGCGATCGGCGTCGGCGCCAACGTCGCCGACCGCAGCGCGGTCGGGGGCGCGGCCCACGCCATTTTGGCGGCGTTCGGCCATGTCGACATCCTCGTCAACAACGCCGGCACCACCTATCGCAACAAGCCGATGCTGGAAGTGGACGAGGCGGAATTTGACCGGGTGATGGACGTCAACGTCAAATCGATCTTCTTGACCGCCCATGCCTTCGTGCCGGCGATGCGCAAAGCGGGCAAAGGCGGCTTCATCCTCAACATCGGCTCGACGGCCGGCATCCGGCCGAGGCCCGGCCTGACCTGGTACAACGCCTCCAAGGGCGCGGTGCACATCATGACCAAGTCGATGGCGGCCGAATTGGCGCCCGACAACATCCGCGTCGGGGCTCTGGCGCCGGTGGCGGGCGAGACGCCGCTGCTGGCGTCATTCTTGGGCGAAGATACGCCCGAGCGGCGGGCGTTGTTCAAGGCGACCGTGCCGTTGGGGCGGCTGTCCGTGCCGCAAGACGTCGCCAACGCAGCGCTTTTTTTGGCCAGCGAGGAGGCGGCGTTTTTGACGGGGGTGGTGCTGGAGGTGGATGGGGGAAGGTGTATCTAGGCGTCTCCCTGTCATCCCCGCGCAAGCGGGGATGACAAATTCGTCACGCCCCCGTCACCCGCCAGATCACGTCGCCGACATCGTCCGCCACCAACAGCGCATTGTCCGGCCCCAGCGTGACGCCGACGGGGCGCCCGTAAGAAACGCTCTCGTCGTCGCTCAAAAAGCCCGTGAGAATATCGCGCGGCGGGCCCGAAGGCCGCCCATTCGCGAAGGGCACGAACACCACGCGATAGCCGCTGAGCGTGCTGCGGTTCCATGAGCCGTGTTGCCCGATCGCCATGCCCTCGCCAAAGCCGGGCAGCGCGCCGGCCGGCACCCAGCACAGGCCGAGCGACGCGGTGTGGCCGCCCAGCGCATAATCGGGCGTGATGGCGGTGGCGACCTTGGCGGCGTCTTGCGGCACGCGATCATCCACCGTCCGGCCCCAATAGCAATACGGCCAGCCGTAGAAGCCGCCATCTTGAACGCGGGTGAGATAATCCGGCGGCGTTTCGTCGCCGATGCCGTCGCGCTCGTTGACCACCGTCCACAACTCGCCCGTGGTCGGCTCGAAGGCGAGGCCGACGGGATTGCGCAGGCCGGTGGCGAACACGCGGGTTTTGCCGGTGGCGATGGTGAACTCGTGGATCGCCGCGCGCCCCTCCTCCACTTCAAGCCCAAAATCCGCAATGTTCGATTGCGAGCCGACACCGATGTAAATCCGCTGGCCGTCCGGGCTGGTCAGCAGGCTGCGCGTCCAGTGTCCGCCGCCCGCCTTATAGGTCGCGACGCGCTCGGGCTTGGCGTCGATGCGGGTGGCGCCGCCGGCATAGGGCGCGCGCACCATCGCGTCGGTGTTGCCGACGTAAAAGTCGCTCCCCACCAGCGCCATGCCGAACGGCTGGTTGAGGCCTTCCATGAAGGCCGCGCGGGTCTCCGCCACGCCATCCCCATCGGCGTCGCGCAGCAGCGTGATTCGGTTCGGGCTGTCGCCGACGGCGGCGGCGCGGTGCATCGTGGCGAGCATCGCATAATCGAACAGGCCGCTCACCGCCCACGCCGGCTGGATCGCTTCGGCGACGACCACGTCGCGGTTGGGCAGCGTCGCGATCCAGCGGGGATGCTTCAATCCGGCGGCGAACGCGTTGACCTTCAGGCCGGGCCCCGCGACCGGCGTGCGACCGGCCTGCCACCCGCGCGCGGTCGGCATTTTCAGCGTCGGCAGCGCGCCCTGCGGCTTGGCCTCGGGGATTTCAGGACTGGCGCCGATGGCCTGGATTTTCGGCGCCTGCGCGCGGCGGAGCAGCACGAGGACGGCGCCGACGAGGGCGACGAGGCGGGCGAATATCCAGGTCATGTCCAGCGAATTTCCTTACGCGCGGCGAAGCGGCGACGTGAAGCAGATGCGTGGCGTGGGCGCAAGCGATCAGCCGGTGAAAGCCTTGCGCCCTTCCGGCATCGCCAGCCCGCGCGGGGCGAACACGTCGCGGCTGAGGAAAAACCCGGTGAGCGCGAAGGCGTCGGCGATGTCGCCTTCGCCAGGCGTCACATCCGCGTCGACGAGGAAGCGCGGCAGTTTGAGCAGCCGATGGCGCCACGGCTCGCCCGCCTCGGCGCTGACCGCGCGGCCCGAGCGGGGCGAGACGTAGATTAGGTTTTCGGTCGATCCGGTCGCGGCGCATCGGCTGAGATCGAGCGTAAAGCCGCATTCGCCGAGCGAGAGAAACTCGAATGCCGCGAGCGCGGCGGCGGCGCGCGGTGTTTCTAGGGCGTCGAGGGTTTCGAGGGCGCGCGAAAACCAGAGCGGATGCGGATCGCGTTCGGGCGCCAAGCGCAAGAGCGCGGTGATGACATTGAGCCCGGCAAGCGATTTTGAATCGTCGATCAAGCGCCCAGCGCGCATGTCGAGCGCCTCGGCCTGATACGCGCCAAGATGCTCGTCGAGCCGCGCGCGCCAGACGAGGCTCAAGATATTGCCGGGCTGATGCACCGCGCCGCCTTTCAGCGAGCGCGCGCCGCGCACGAGGCCGAAATGGCGCCCATGCGCTTGGGTCATCGCCTCCAGCACGCCCGAGCCTTCGCCCTGCCGCCGCACGCCCAAGACGATGCCGACGTCGCGCCACTCCATGTCAGGGCCGCGGCCGCAAATGCGCGGGCGGCGGAATTTTTGACAGGCGCAGCGCGATCAGGAAGCCGGCGCTGGTCATTGCGAACAAAAACGCCGCCACGCCCGGCCAAGCATAGGCACCATAAATCGTGCCGACGAACGTGCCCACGACGCTCGACCCGGCATAATAGAAAAACAGATAGAGCGCGCTCGCCTCCGTGCGCCCGCTCTCGGCGCGCAGGCCCACCCAGCTCGACGCGATCGAGTGCCCGCCGAAAAAGCCCAGCGTGATCAGCGCCACGCCCGCGACAATGCACGGCGCGCTGTCGGGCAGCGTCACCAGCACGCCGACGGGCATGAGCGCGCTGGCGATCCACAGCACCTTGCGCCGTCCAAAGCGCCCGGCGAGCGAACCCATCAACGTCGAGGACACCGCGCCCAGCAAATACAGGGTGAAGAGAAAGCCGATCGCCGTCTGGCTGTAGCCGAACGGCGCGCGCGACAAACGGAAGCCGACGTAATTGTAGGTGCTCACGAACGCGCCCATCAACACGAAGCCCTCGGCGAACAGCCAGCGCAATCCGGGATCGGCCAGATGCGCCTTGAGCGTGGCGAGCAGAGGGCGCGGCGGCGGCGCGGCGTGCAGCGCGCCACGGCCGTTGGGCAACGAAAATTGCAGCCACAGCGCGCCAAGCGCCGCCATGGCGCTGACCGCCACCACCGCCACGCGCCAATCGAAAGCGTCCGCGAGCAGCGCGGCGGCGAGCCGCCCGGTGAGCCCGCCAATGACCGATCCGGAGATATAAAGGCCCATCGCCGTGCCGACGGCGGCGGGTTCGATCTCTTCGATCAGATAGGCCATCGCCACGGCGGGCACGCCCGCCAGCACGATTCCGACCAGGGCGCGCGACGCGACGAATTGGGTAAAGTCGGCCGTCGCGGCGCCCAACGCCGTGGCCAAAAACGTCGCGAGGAGCGAGGCCACCATCAGCCGCTTGCGCCCGACCCGGCGCGCGAGGGAGCCCGAAGCGAAATTGGAGAGCGCCAGCGCGCCGGTGGTCGCGGACAGCGTCAAGCTCGCCGCCGCCGGCGAGACGTCGAAACTCTTGGCGAAGGCCGGCATCAGCGGCTGCACGCCATAGAGCGCGCCGAAGATCGCAAAGCCCGCGAAGAACATCGCGCCCGAGACGCGGGCGAACAAAGGGTCCTCGCGCGCGATGCGCCCGTCCAGCGGCACCGCCGTCATCGCGCTTGTCTTACAGGCCGAGCCGCGCCCGAAGGGCGCCGCGCTGGAGATAGATGACCGCAATCAAGATCGCGGCGATCGGCAGCGGATGGATCCAATCGTCATGGATCGCCGTCAGTTGCGCGATCAAAGCGCCGATGTCGACGCACAGCAGCAACAGCGCGGCCAACGCGGAATAGGCGGGCGCCAGGATCAGCACGCCGCCCACCAGCTCCAATACGCCGGTGAACACGCGGAACCAATCGCCCAGCCCGACCTTGCCGAACTCCATGACCATCTGCGGATTGCCAGACAGCTTCATAAAGGCCGCGAACAGGAACAGCGCGGCCATCAACGCGCGCAGCGCCCAGAGAACGATGTTGAGGACGCCATTGTTTTCGACGGCGGTGGGCATGGAATGCGCTCCTAACCTTTGGCAAATCACGCGCGAAGCTTTGCCGCCAAGCGCCGTGGCGCGTCAACTTGGCGAGGCTACTTGACCGTCCGCAAAAACGCCCGCGCGTCCTTCGCCACGCGCCGCGCGCCAATGCCGATTTCGCGCAATTGCCCGGTCGCCGCCGCGCGGGCGCCGACGAAATAGAGCCCCGGCGCGCTCGTGCGGCGGTCCGTGATCACAGGCATCCCCCGCGCGTCGAGCGTCTCGGGCGCGTCGGGCAGCAGCGCGCGGTAGTCGGGCTTAAAGCCGGTGGCGAATATCACCGCGTCGAAATCGGCGCGTCGCGCGTCGACGAACGAGACGCCGCTCGAGTCGAATTTGGCGATTCCCGGATAGGTCTTGATCTCCCCGGCGCGGATCTTGGCCACCGTCCCGACGTCGAGCACGGGAATTTTTCCGTCTTCTTCGACCATCTGCGCCGGCCCCTTGGCCGATTGCACGAGGCCGATGTCTTCGGGCGCTCCCAGCGCCAATCGGATGATCGGCGCGTTGATCGCATCGGCGAGCTTGGCCGGCAGCGCCTTCTGCATCAGCGCGAAATTGACGATCGGCGCGCCGAATAGGTCACGCGGCAGGATGCGCACGGGCGAGCGCACGCTCAAGGCGGCTTGCGCGCCGGATTCGCAAAGATCGAGCGCGATTTCGGCGCCGGAGTTGCCGAAGCCGACCACCAGCACGCGCTTGCCCTTGAACTCAGAGCCGTTGCGATAGGCGCTGGAGTGAAACGACGCGCCGACGAAGCGCTCTTGCCCGGGAAAGAACGCCAGGTTGGGAAACGAAGCCCAGCCGACCGCGACCACGACGATTCGCGCCTCGAACGTCAGCGCTCCCGCCTCGACCCGCCATCCCTCGCCCGCGCGCCGCACGGCGCCCACGCGCACGTCAAAGCGCGGCTTCAGGCGGAAGGTCGCCGCGTAAGTTTCTAGATAGGCGACGACTTGGTCGCGCGAGGGATAGCGGCCAAAACTGCGCGGCATCCACAGGCCCGGCAGCGACGACGACGCGCGCGGCGTGTGCAAATGGAGGCGGTCGTAATGGCCGCGCCACACCGCGCCGACATTGTCGGCCTTTTCCAGGATCGTCGCGTGAACGCCGAGCGCGCCCAAACATTGCGCGCTCGCCAACCCGGCGGGCCCCGCCCCGATCACCAACGCTTCGACCCGTTCCACACCGCCCCCCGGCGTCATATTACGTAAGGTTGATGCGTAAACAATCTTCACAGGTCGCGCCAGCGTTATTATGGTCGCCGATCGGACCCCTGCGGCTCTCGCGCCCAGACGGCCTCCGCGATCGCCCCCGCGCTCGTCAACCAAACCTCGGCGCGGCGCTCGGCGACATGGGCGAGCGCGCGCCGGAGGTGGCGCAGGCGATGCGGCTGGCCCATGACGTAGGGATGGAGCGCGATCCCCATCACCAACGGCTCGGCGCGCGCCTGCTGGAGCATTTCGTCGAACTGGTCGACGATCAAGTCGGCGAAAGCCGGCGCCTCGATCTTGCGCGCGACGATCTGCGGGATGTCGTTGATCTCCTGGGGATAGGGCACGGCGAGAATCCTCCCGGCGCGGGTGTCCATGAACACCGGCTGGTCGTCCATCGCCCAGTCGAGCAGATAGGTGTAGCCGCGCTCGGCGAGCAAATCCGGCGTCACGCGGCTCTCGGAAATCCACGGTCCGAGCCAGCCCTTGGGCGCCTTGCCCTCCTCGCGCATCAGGATTTTTGTCGCCTCGTCAATCAGCGCCGCCTCGTCGGCCTCGCCCAAGACGCCTTGCCGCTCCGAATTGGTGCGGCCATGCCCGACGATCTCGTCGCCGCGCGCGCGAAAAGCCTCCACCAGACCAGGACACTCGGCGTAGAGGTCCGAATTGACCAGCACGGAGGCCGGAAGATTTAGCGCATCGAGCAGTTCGATCATTCGCCATGCGCCGACCCGGTTGCCGTAGTCGCGCCAGGCATAGTTCAGCACATCCGGCTGCGGCCCGCCCGGCGCCAGCTCCGCGCCAAGCCCCTCGCCGAAGGCGAAAACTTCGAGGTTGATCGCGACATAGACCGCCAGGCCCGCTCCATTGGGCCAGCGATAGGTCGGGCGGCCTTGGATCGGCGAATAGGGATAGCGGTCGTGGCGGGCGCTCATGACAGAGACCTCTCGCCTATGACCGATGCCATCATGATCAAATAACCGTCGGGGTCTTGCACGAACACTTCGCGCATCCCCAATTGGCGGTCACCTACGTTTCGCCAGACTTCGCGAGGGCCCACGTAGGGCCGGAGTCCTTTGCGCTCCAATGCCGCGAGAACGGACGCGGGATCGTCCATCCTCACTTGAAACATGACGCCGCGCCCAAAGGGCGCCTCAAGCGGGCCGGTCTCCCATTTCCCGCTGCGTTGGCAAAGCATGACCTGAGCGCCCTCGGGCCGTTCAAGATAGGCGAACTTTTCCGCAGGGCGCGCGTAGGCGACGCAGAAGCCGAGAATATCGATCCAAAACGCCAAGCTCGCGTCAATATCGGCGACCAGGATCTCGGGCGCCAAGGGAGCCCAGCCGGTCTTGGGAGGTTTTCCGTAGTTCATGTCCATGCTCCCGCCGGCTGTTCAGACGGCGCTCAAGCGAACCGCCGAGCCCTCGGAATTACATATCATGTGAATCGCGCGACCCGCCGCAGGCTGCTTTTTGCGACGGTCTATATTCAATAAAAAACAATTGCCCACAAATTTTCGCTGAACTAACTTGGATGTTGGCGGCCACAAAACATCCGCCAAGCGACGCGCGAAAAGCGCGGCATCGAACATCCAATTGGAGGAAGCCCATGAAGTCCCACGCCCAAGGCGTCGCGCTCACCGTGCTCGCCGTCGCCCTACTCTCGGCGCCCGCCCTCGCCGACACCAGCAAGATGAAAATCGCGTTCTCCAACAATTACGCCGGCAATTCCTGGCGCCAGGCGATGCTTAAGAGCTACGAGGCCGTCACCAAGAAGGCCGTCGCCGACAAAGTCGTCGCCGCCTCGGACATCTTCACCACGGCCGATAAAGAGGTCCCCACCCAAGCCGCGCAAATCCAAAACCTGATACTGCAAGGCTATAACGCCATCGTCATCAACGCCGGCTCGCCCGACGCGCTCAACGGCGCGGTCAAGCAGGCCTGCGACGCCGGCATCGTCGTAGTGTCGTTCGACGGCATCGTCACCGAGCCTTGCGCCTACCGCGTCGTCGTCGACTTCAAGGCGATGGGCAAGGAAGAGGTCGAGCAAATGGCGAAGTTCCAGCCCAAGGGCGGCAACTTGCTTGAAATACGCGGCCTGGCCGGCACCTCGATCGACGACGCCATCCACAATGGCATTCTGGACGGCGTGAAGGCGCATCCGGAGTTCAAGATCGTCGGCTCGGTCACCGGCGATTGGGACCAGACCACCGCCCAAAAGGCGGTCGCCACCGTCATTCCCTCGCTTCCTCCCATCGTCGGCGTGGTCGACCAGGGCGGCGACGGCTACGGCGCCGCGCAGGCGATCGCAGCCGCCGGCAAGCCGCGCCCGACCATCATCATGGGCAACCGCCAGGACGAGCTGCAATATTGGAAGGAGCAAAAGGCCAAGGACGGCTATCAGACTTGGTCCGCCTCCATCGCCCCGGGCGTCTCCAGCTTGGCGTTCTGGGTGGCGCAACAGGTGCTCGACGGGCGCAAGGACATCCCGCACGACTTGCTCGTGCCGTATCTCGCCTTCGACCAGAACAACTTCGAAGCGGTGCTGCCGACGATCGAAAAGGGCAGCGTCGCCAGCCACGAATATACCCTCGACGAATCGCTCGCCGCGATCAAGGCGAACATCAAGTAAGGCAAAGGCCCGCTTCGGGAATTGAAGAGCATGCCTGAAGCGGGCGCTCCGCTAGTGGCGTTGGACGGCGTCGAAAAGTCTTTCGGCGCCGTGCGCGCGCTCGGCGGCGTGAGCGCACGCATATCGGCCGGCGAATGCGTCGGCATCGTCGGCCACAACGGCGCGGGCAAATCGACGCTGATGCACGTGCTGTCGGGCGGCGTGCGCGCCGACGCGGGCGGATTGACGATTTCGGGAGAGACGCAAGACGCCTATTCGGCGGCGCGGGCCAAGGCGCTCGGCATCCGCTGCGTCTTCCAAGAATTGTCGCTTTGCCCCAACCTGACGGTCGCGGAAAACGCGCGGGTTTTCCACCCCGCCATTCACGGGTTCCATTGGCGCCGCCGGGCGGGCGACTTGATCGGGCGAAAGCTCGACGAGATTTTTCCCGGCCACGGCATCGCCGCCAACGCGCGGGTGCAGGACCTCTCGATCGGCCGACGGCAAATGGTCGAGATCGCACGCGCCTTCACCGTCACCGACGCGCCCGCGCGCCTTATCATTTTGGACGAGCCGACCTCGTCGCTCGACGAAGACACGTCGGCGCAGCTCCTTGCCTATGTCCGAAGCAGCGTCGCGCAAGGCGCGGCCTGCGTGCTGATCACCCACATCCTGGGCGAGGTCCTGCGCGCCTGCGACCGCATCCTGGTGATGCGCGACGGCCGCGTGACGGTCGAAGATTCCGCTGCCAATTTCACGCGCGACCGGCTTGTCGGCGCCATGGGCGGCGTCGAGGCCCGCGCGTCCGCCGAGGCGCTGACCCATGCCGCAAGCGAGGCCCCGATCCGCGTGCGCATCCGCCCACAAAAACAGAAAGACGCGCGGGAACTGGTCGCGCGCGAGGGAGAGATCGTCGGCTTGGCGGGGCTCGCCGGCCACGGCCAGACCGATCTGCTGCTGGCGACCTTTGACGGTCGCGGAATTGTCGGCGCGCCCGTCGCGCTGGTGGCGGGCGACCGCCAAAGCGACGGCGTGTTTCCGCACTGGTCGATTTCGCGCAACATCGGCGTGCGCTCGCTGAAGAAGCTCAAGGCGGGCGGCTTGATCTCCGCGCGGCTCGAAGCCGCGCTGGCCAATTCCTGGCGCGAGCGCATCAAGATCCGCACGCCCGACATCAATCAGCCGATCTTGTCGCTGTCGGGCGGCAACCAACAAAAGGCGTTGTTCGCGCGCGCGCTCGGCTCGGACGCGAAGATCGTGCTGATGGACGACCCGATGCGCGGCGTCGACTACGCGACCAAGTTGGAAGTGTATGCTTTGGTGCGCGAGGAGGCGAGGTCGGGGCGCACGTTCCTGTGGTACACCACCGAAACCGAAGAGCTGAAAACCTGCGACCGCGCCTATGTCTTCCGCGACGGCGCCATCGTCGCCGAGCTCGGACCGGACGAGCTGACCGAGGAGCGGCTGATCCACGCCTCTTTCGCGGGGGCGCATTGACGGACGCCTCCGCATCCGCCATCCCCGTGAAAGCGGGGATGACAACCTTCCCATGACCGACCTGCGCGCGACCCTCCGCGCCCTCCTCCCGGCCCTTTCCTTCGCGCTCGTGCTCGCCGCCATCGCCGCGCTCAACCCGCGCGTCATCTCCTATTTCGGCTTCACGCTGATGCTGAACTACGCCGTGCCGATCGCGCTGGCGACGTTGGCGCAGATGTTCGTGATGACCGCCAACGACATCGACCTCTCCATCGGCGCGTTCGTCGGGTTCGTCACCTGCGTCGCCGCGACCTGGCTGCATGACGATCCCTTGTTCGGCGCCGCCGCGCTCGCCGCCTGCGTCGCGCTTTACGCCGGCCTGGGCGCGCTGATTTATTGGCGCAACCTGCCTTCCATCGTCGTCACGCTCGGCATGGGTTTTGTCTGGCAGGGCCTGGCTGTGTTGCTGCTGCCAAAGCCCGGCGGCAAGGCGCCAGATTGGCTGCAGGCGATCATGGGGTTCAAGCCGCCCTACGTGCCGCTGCCGATCCTCGCCGCCCTCCTCATCGCGGCGGTGGCCTATGTCGGCTTGATGCGCACCTCCTACGGCGCGATCCTGCGCGGCGCCGGAGGCAATTCCGTCGCCATCCGGCGCGCGGGATGGTCGATGCTGAAGGTGAAGGCCAGTCTGTTCGCGCTCACCGGCTGTTTTGGCGTGCTCGCCGGGCTGGCGCTGGTGGGCGTGACGCGTTCGGCCGACGCCAATATCGGCAACGGCTACACCCTGCTCTCCATCGCCGGCGTGATATTGGGCGGCGGCGAATTCGTCGGCGGCATCGTCTCGCCGGTGGGCGCGGTGATCGGCGCGCTGACCCTGACGCTCGCTTCGACGCAATTGCTCGGTTTCTTGCGCATCCCGCCCGACTGGCAAGTGGGCGCCAACGGCGCGATCTTGGTGCTGGTGCTCGCCGCTCGCGTGCTGCTGGGGAGGGGCAAGGCGCAATGAACGCCCTCCTTCTCGCCCTCGCCCGCCGTCCCTGGAGCTTTTCCTTCCTCGGCGCCGCGCTGGTTTGGCTCGGCGCGGTGCTGTTCACGGGGGGGATGGGGGGCGGCGGAATGCTGACCGCCGCGATGGCGCTCAGCGTTTTCGCAGTCATCGTCGGCGTCGGGCAAATGTTCGTCATCACGCTCGGCCCCGGCAACGTCGACCTCTCGTTGCCCGCCAATATCGGCCTGGCCAGCGCGGTGGCGATGAAAGTGATGAACGGCGACGATTCGCTCGTCGCGCTCGGGCTCGCCGCCGCCGTGGCCGCGGGGCTGGCGGTGGGCGCAGCCAACGCCCTGCTGATCTGGGCGCTGCGCATCCCGCCGATCATCGCGACGCTCAGCGCCAGTTTCGTCATCCAATCGATCGACATCGCCTATGGCCGCGGTTTGCAGATCAAGCCGCCGCCCGGATTCGCCGATTTCACCAACCTCCAGCTGCTTGGCGTGCCGCTGCTGGCGGTCCTGGCGGTCGCCTTCACCGGGCTAGCCGCCGTCGCGCTCGAACGCACGGTTTACGGCCGCTCGATCTCCGCCATCGGCCAAAACATCCGCGCGGCGCGGCTCGCGGGAATCGCCGTTCAGCCGGTCCGCCTTTTCACCTACGCGCTGTGCGGCGCGTTCGGCGGCCTCGACGGCGCGTTGCTGGCCGGCTATTTCCGCGGCGCCAACGTCGACATCGGCAACGAATATCTCCTGCTGTCCATCGCCGTCGTCGTCATCGGCGGCACGTCGGTCGCGGGCGGACGCGCCAACGTGCCGGGAATATGGGGCGGCGCGTTGTTCCTGGTGCTGCTGCAGACCATGCTCAACACGTTCGGCGTCGAGGCGGGCGTTAGGCTGCTGCTCACGGGCTTGATCATCGTCGCGGTGATCACCGCGGCGGGCGGCGAAAAGCCGACGGGCTAGTCGGCGCCGCGCGCCTCGCCACGACGCGACCGGCGTGCGATGACCCGTCGACCTCCGCGCTCCAGGACGCCCCTTTGCCCCAAGACTTCCCCTACTCCCGCGCCGCAGTCGCCGCCCCGCATGCGCTGGCCGCCGAAGCGGGCCGCGACGTTCTCTTGCAGGGCGGCGACGCGATCGAGGCGATGATCGCGATGGCGGCGGCGATCGCGGTGGTCTACCCCCACATGAATTCCATCGGCGGCGACGGGTTTTGGCTGATCCGCGACGCCAGAGGGAAAGTACGCGCCATCGAAGCCTGTGGATACGCGGGCGAGAGCGCCACGGCCGAGTCCTATCGCAAACTCGGCGGGATTCCCTCGCGCGGCCCCAAGGCCGCGCTCACGGCGCCCGGCACGGTCGGCGGGTGGAAGTTGGCGCGCGAACTGTCGAAGGCGCTCGGCGGGCGACTTCCGCTCAAAGACCTGCTGGCGCGCGCCGAAAGTCTCGCGCGCGCAGGAGTCGCGGTCTCGCCCTCCGAGGCGCGTTTCGACCCGCTCAAACACCCCGACCTCGTCGCCGCTCCGGGCTTCGCCAAGACTTTCTTTCTCGACGGCAAGCCCGCCCCGGCGGGCGCGACGCGAAAGCTGCCGCGCCTCGCCGACACGCTCGAACGCCTCGGCCATGCCGGGCTCGACGATTTCTATCGCGGCGACATCGCGCGCGAGATCGCGGGAGAGTTGGAGGAACTCGGCTCGCCCGTGACGCGCGCGGACCTAAAAAACTATGAAGCCAATTGGCGCCGGCCGTTGTCGCTGCGCGTGAAAAACGCGACGCTCTTCAACACCCCCGCCCCGACCCAAGGCCTGGCGTCGCTGATGATGCTCGGCCTCTATGAGCGCATAGCGCCGCGCGCCGTCGAAGGGTTCGCCCATGCTCATGCCCTGGTGGAGGGCTTTAAGCGGGCGGCCAAATGGCGCGACGAGACGTGCGTCGATTTCGCGCACGCCACCGCCGATTTCGACAAGATGCTTTCGCCCGATTTTCTCGAAGCCGAGTGCGAAAGGATCGACAAACAACGCGCCGCCGCCTGGCCGCTCAAAGCCGATGGCGGCGACACGGTCTGGATGGGCGCGATCGATTCCAACGGAATCGCCGTGTCGTTCATCCAGTCGGTCTATTGGGAATATGGCTCGGGCTGCGTGTTGGAGCGCACCGGGATCACCATGCCCAATCGCGGCCTGGCGTTTTCGCTGGAGCCCGGCGCGCCCAACCCGTTGATGCCCGGGCGCCGCCCGTTCCACACCCTCAACCCCGCGCTCGCGGTCTTTAACGACGGCCGGGTGATGCCCTACGGCTCGATGGGCGGCGACGGTCAGCCGCAATTCCAGGCGCAGGTGTTCACCCGCATCAACGCCGGCGCGTCGCTGGACGAGGCGGTCGCCGCGCCGCGCCATTTGTTCGGGCGGGCGTGGGGCGATTCCAGCGTCACGTTGAAACTTGAGGAAGGCTACGACGATTCCACGGCCTCGGCGCTGGCGCGCGCCGGACACGAGATCGAATGGCGCGCCGGAAATCGCGATCTCTTCGGCCACGCGGGCGCGCTCGTGCGCAAGCCGGATGGGCGCGTCGCCGCCGCGCACGATCCCCGCTCGGATGGCGGGGCGATGGGGTTTTAGCGCGGGCGCGCGAGGCTAGTTCGCAGGGCTCGGCGAAGCGGCGGGAGCGGGCGCATCGGCGGCGGAGAAGGTCTTGAGATAGGCGATTACGTCGTCGATGTCCGTGTCCTTGGGCAGGCCGGGGAACGACATCTTCGTGCCGGGCACTTTGGCCTGCGGGTTCTTGAGATAGACCTTCAGCGTCGCTTCATCCCAGGTGAGGCCGGATTTCTTGTTGGCGTCGGAGTAATTGTAGTCCGGCGCCGTGCCCGCCTTGCGCCCGACGACGCCCGTCAAGTTCGGCCCGACCGCGTTATGCGCGCCCGGCCCGATCTGATGACAGGCCTTGCACTTCTTGAACACCTGTTCGCCCGCGCTCGCGTCTTGGGCGTGTGCGGGGGCCAGGGCGAAGCCGGAGGCCAGCAAAGCAAACGCGAACAATCCTCGACGCATTTCATCCTCCCGGAAATTGACGATCCATAGCGCGCGGCCCGGCGGGGCGCATCGGCGCCAAAGTCCTAACCGCCTCACGCCTTCTTCAAAAACATCGTCTTCAACACCAGGCCCTTCACTTTGGCGGTGTTGCATTCCACCTCGCCCTCGTCGGCGGTGAGGCGGATGTTCTTGACCAGCGTTCCGCGTTTCAGGGTTTCGGACGTGCCTTTGACCTTGAGGTCCTTGATGACCGTGACGGAATCGCCATCGGCGAGTTTCACGCCGTTGCTGTCTTTGACGATCAATTCGTCGCTCACGATCGCGCCTCCACCATATCCGGCGCGCGCGCCTCCATGCGCAGCGCCTCGATCGCCTCGGCGAGCGGCACGACTTTGTTTTCCTGCGATCCCAGGCGGCGGATCGCGACGCTGGCGCCCTCCGCCTCCTTGCGCCCGACCACCAGCAGCACCGGAACCTTCGCCATCGAGTGCTCGCGCACTTTGTAAGGGATTTTTTCGTTGCGCAGATCCGCCTCGACGCGGAAACCCGCCTTGCGCAAATCGGCGACCACCTTCATCGCGTAATCGTCCGCGTCCTGCGTGATCGTCGCCACCACGATCTGCGTCGGCGCCAGCCACAGCGGCAGATGGCCCGCGTGGTGCTCGAGGAGGATGCCGGTGAAGCGCTCCATCGAGCCGCAGATGGCGCGGTGGATCATGACGGGATGGGTCTTGGCCGAGTGCGAGTCGATGTAAAACGCGCCAAAACGCTCGGGCAGATTGAAGTCGACCTGCGTCGTGCCGCATTGCCAATCGCGCCCGATCGCGTCGCGCAGGACATATTCGAATTTCGGCCCGTAGAAAGCGCCCTCGCCGGGATTGAGCTCGGTCGTCACGACGTCGCCGTGGCGCGCCTTGATCTCCTCCAGCACCTTCGTCATGACAGCCTCGGCGTGGTCCCATGCCTCGTCGGCGCCGACGCGCTTTTCCGGCCGCGTCGACAGCTTCACGACGATCTTGTCGAAACCGAAATCCTTGTACACCGACAAGATCAGCTCGTTGATCTTGTGGCACTCCTCGGCCATCTGCTCCTCGGTGCAGAACACGTGGGCGTCGTCCTGCGTGAAGGCGCGCACGCGCATCAACCCGTGCAACGCGCCCGAGGGCTCATAGCGATGCACGATGCCGAATTCGGCGAAGCGGATCGGCAGTTCGCGATAGCTGCGCAGGCCGTGTTTGAAGATCTGGACATGGCCGGGGCAGTTCATGGGTTTGAGCGCATAGATGCGCTCGTCCTCGCCCTCGGCGACGTCGCCCGCCGGGCGCGCCATGAACATGTTCTCGCGATACCAGCCCCAATGGCCCGAGGTCTCCCACAGGTTCTTGTCGAGCACCTGGGGCGCGTTGACCTCTTGATAGTCGGCGGCCAGACGTCGGCGCATATAGGCGACGAGAACTTGGAACAGCGTCCAGCCCTTGGGATGCCAGAAGATCGTGCCCGGCCCTTCCTCCTGGAAATGGAACAAGTCCATCTCGCGGCCCAGCTTTCGATGGTCGCGCTTTTCCGCCTCCTCAAGCTGCTTGAGATAGGCGTCCAACTCTTCCTTTTTGGCGAAGGCGGTGGCGTAGATGCGTGACAGCATCGGACGATTGGAATCGCCGCGCCAATAGGCGCCCGCCACCTTCATCAGCTTGAACGCGTCGCCGATCTTGCCGGTCGAGGTCATGTGCGGCCCGCGGCACAGATCCGTCCACTCGCCCTGGGAATAGAGTTTTACGCTCTGGTCGGCGGGGATCATGTCGACCAGCTCGACCTTGAACGCCTCGCCCTTTTTCTCGAACATGTCTTTCGCGTCGTCG
>Ga0209698_10003355_pt1 | contig 17912 bp, 13 predicted proteins | sample LitLauG_LLR_2012_FD_187203 | JGI IMG/M metagenome (GOLD analysis project Ga0209698, IMG submission 187203) | Freshwater sediment microbial communities from Pennsylvania, USA - Little Laurel Run_MetaG_LLR_2012 (SPAdes) (version 2) | ecosystem: Environmental > Aquatic > Freshwater > Creek >...
GGATTTCCGAGGTTCGCTGGAATAGCGGAAGTAGAGTCGCCGCTGCTCCGCGGACTCTCCGTAGGCCGCACCAGCATGGCGCAGCACGAGCACGCCGCCAAGCAGCTCCTTCTGAAATTCCTCATGGAACTGCGTGTTGGCCTTCGTGCCCAGGTTCAAGGCCACATCTTTCAGAGCCACGCCGTCCGGCTGGTCGATTTGTTCCAGACAGTAGACCAGCGGGCCGCGCTGCACAGCAACTCGGCCATTGTTTTCGATGACTTGTGCGTTGGACTCCAGAAGCTGCGGTTGCATATTGAATTGTACGCGGACGGTATCACCACCGGACCAGTGGCGTCGGATCGGAAGATACTGGCCGGGAGTGGCGCCGGAGACTGGCTTTCCGTTGACGGTCACTTGGGCGTTGTCCGTCCACCCGGGGATTCGCATGAAGAAAGTAAACTCGGCGGGTTCAGAGGGCGTAACGGCAATTTCCACGCTGCCGTCCCAGGGATAATTTGTTTTCTGGCGGACCTTCAAACCGACACCGTTTTCGAGGTGCCAGTCGAGTTCCGAATTGTCGTAAAGATGGAGATAGAGGCCTTCGCTGCTGGTGCTGTAGAAATATCCCGGCAGCGAAGCAAAAGTGCGTTCCAGATTCGGCGGGCAGCAGGTGGTGTCGTACCAATCGTTGCGAATCTTGTCGCCCCCGGAAGGATCGAACGCCAAGGGATTGCGGTAGCAGTAGAGCGTGCCGTCGAGCGACATTCCGGAATTGATGCCGTTGTAAAGCGCGCGCTCGATCACATCCGCGAATTTACCTTCGCCCGTTGCGGCGAGCATGCGCCAGTTCCACATCATGTTCCCGATGGCGGCGCAGCTTTCGCCGTAAGCACGGGCGTTGGGCAGTTCGTAGGGATCACCGAAAGCTTCGCCGTCGCTCCGCGCGCCGACTCCCCCAGTGACGTACATTTGTGAGTTAACGAGATCGCTCCACAACACGTCGAGAGTCTTGCGATAAGTGGGATCGCCGGTTTCCAGGTAATAGTCGGTGGCGCCGCAGCATGCATACATGGCGCGAACGGCGTGACCCTCGAGGTGCTTCCGCGAAGTGAAAGGTGTCCCGCAGAAATGATAGACATCATCCCAAGGCCCCTGCGCGTGAATCCGCGAGTCGCCGGCGAGTAGGTAGCCCGCAAGGTCGAGCTGTCGCTTGTCGCCGGTCATGCGATATAACTCGACCAAAGCCAATTCCATTTCCGGGTGACCTGAGTACAGGGGCTTCTTGTCCGCGCCGGGCCCAAAAGTGGGTAACAGGAAGTCATTTACAAAACGGATTCCCGCGTTGAGTAAAGTCCGGTCGCCAGTAGCCCGGTAGTAGGCCGTGGCGCCTTGCAGAAAGTGGCCCATGTTGTAAAGTTCGTGTCCCCACTCTTGGGTCTTCGGCTCCATTCGTTGAGAGGCACGATCGAGGACGAAGTAGGTATTCAAGTATCCGTCCGGCTGCTGAACGGCTACAACGTCCTTCGTGATTTTCTCGACGGCAGCGCGAAGCTCGGGCCGCTCACCGGATTGCAAAGCAAACCCGGCCGCTTCCGTCCACTTGTAAACGTCAGAATCGGAATACACCGGACCGCGCTGCGCAGCGGTGCTCTTTCCGACTAGCCGGCGGAAGTTGTCCATGCGGCCGTTGGCTTCCAGAAGTTTTTCCATCGAAGGAATGCTCTTGTTGACGTTGACTTCGCGCCGCTGCGCCCAGAAACCATCCTGGATGGTGACGGCATGCACCGGCACATTGCGCAATTTGGCGTAGGGCGACTTCGCGAGATTGAGGATGCCCTGATCACGCCATGGCGGAGTGCTCGTCAAAGCAACCGAAGATTGCGCGGTTTTTTCGTCAGCACCAAACCTTGCAGCGGTGAAACCTGAAAGAAGTTCACGACCCGGCTTGAAGCAGGTAATCGTAGCGGCAGAGATCGCTGAGGAAACAAATTGCCGGCGTGAAAAGCCTGGTGTCTTGGTCATGAGTAGTTCGCTCCTTGCCACATCCCGGTGATTCGGTTGGGGTGGAGATCATAACTCGACGACTGGCCGTCAGTCCCCATTGAAAGAACAAGGTCAGCCAACTTCTAGGCGTCTCCTTTACACTACGCGCCGGAATTAGTTCACAATTCCACGCCAAAATTGCCTGCCAGGCCATCGAAAATCTTCGAAATTCTACTCCGTCCGGGGGGGCGGGAGGCCCAAAAAATGTGCTTCCCAAAGGGGGCCCTTTTTGGTAGTCTTCTTGACTAAGCGGTGTCCCCCCCGTGGTCGGTTTGCAATGCAACGAACTGATCTCGACACACTCCTACCCAACAATCCCTCGTACCTCGCGAGGCATTCCTCCCATTTTGTCAAACTAACCTGCTCTGGAATTCTGATCATCTCTTGTACTATTTTTGGCTTTTCGCAGTGTTACGCGCAAGATGTTGCCGAGGCCGCACGGCAGGAGCAGGCCCGCAAGCAGAATCAGCAAAAAAAACAGAAGCACGTCTATACCGATGAAGATCTAAAGCGCGCGCAGATTCTCACGCCGGAAGATCGCGCCGAGGTGGAAGCGCGGAAAGCGCAGCAACCACGGCCGGGCATGCAGGACGCACAAGACCCGCTCGATGCCGAGGCCCTTCCTCTGGACGCTCCACTCGGTGACGTCGCGCGCCGTTACCGCAGACTAAGGGAGCTACAGCGACTGCAGCAGTCCGCACAGTTCCATCTTCCTTTCACGGAAGAGCAGGTGCACGCTAGGCCCAAGCCCTCGGTACTTGTTCCCATTGAGTCTCCGGTTCTCGTTTCCCCCAAGCCACCGGCGATGCCGCTGCGAACGGTGATTTCGATCCCGGCCCCACCGCCGCGGGAAGAGCCTTTCCAACCGCCGGCGAAGCGCTCTCCCTTTGCGCGTCCGCGAGTTTTTGTGGCACCACGGCACGTTGCGCCAACGCAACCGCCTGCGAATCGCGTGGCACTTCCTCAACCGCCCGGGGTGAGCGCGATTCCGGCGCACCCGTCAACCATTCTGGTCGCGCCCGCGCAGCCAGCCGCGCCACCTCCGATGGTTCAGTTGATGCCGCCAAACCGGACTGCCCCACACGTGACGCCAGGGCAACCGGCTGCCCCGGTAGTTCACGAGACGCCCTCACACGCGTCCGCTCTGTCTTTGACGCCTTCTAAACCGGCGGCTCCGGCACGCGACTTTAGCGTGGCGCCTGCTCCCTTGCCCGCTACGCGCGTGGCCCCCGCCCAACCTGTGGCGCCCGTTTTTCAAGGGGCGCCCTCACATGCGCCCACCGTTCCTGTGGTACCTACGAAACCGGCGGCCCCCAAGCCTGACTTGAGTGTGATGCCCTCTCCGGCACCTGCCGTGCGCTTGGCACCGACACAACCCGCGGCCCCGGTTGTGGACGCGATGCCTGGGCGCCAGTACCCTCTAGCTTTGAAATCCGTGGAACCGGCGGCCCCCAAGCCTGACTTGAGCGTGATGCCTTCTCCGGCACATACCGTTCGCGTCTCGCCAAAGCAACCAGCAACGCCCGCGATCGCTGCGACACCCGCGAAGCCATCCGTCCTTAGCGTTGTTCCTTCGCAACCTGCTGCGCCTATGATTCCGGCAGCGCCGCCCCGAGTGACCGCGCCCGCGCGTACTGCGCCTGCAGGTCCGGCCAAATTGAATGTGCTAACGGTGCAGCCGGGCGATTCCCTGTGGAAGCTCGCGCAGAAGAATCTAGACGACGGTCTTCGCTGGCACGAGTTGCTCGCCGCCAATCCGGCTATTGTGGACCCCAACCATATCGTGGCGGGCTCCCACATTTTCCTACCCTCGATAAGCTCTCGTTTCCGCACAGCCACAAGCATCATCGTTCGAAAAGGCGATACGCTCTCCGGCATTGCACGTACCCAGCTCGGCCGTGCGTCCCATTGGGCTTGCATTGCCCAGGCAAATCCCGCCATCCAAGATGCCAACCTGATTTACGAGGGCCAGTCTCTGCTCCTGCCGACCAGTTGCAAGCAATAGACGTTTCGCTCGCCGTACCGAACACCTCGGCTTCCCCCGAACTAAATTTCATATAAACGTCTTCGATATTTCGGAGGCTGCCTTCTGTTTTTGGAAGTCCACCCCCGCTTCGCTTTCGCCATTGCGGCAGGTAAACCGATAAGAAACTGATATGGCTCGCTTTCCAGCCACAGAAATGCAGTTCCATTCTGGCACGGTGATTGCGTAGTCAACAGGGGGACACTTCGAGCAGTCCCCATGGGTATCTACTGAGGAGGAGTTGAAAATGGAAGTTGCATCAGAAAATTCGATGGGCCATCGCATTTTTTTCGTTCGAGCACTGGTGTTGGCTGTGTTCTCGCTCGTCCTTGGAAGCAACGTTTTCGCGCAGTCCACAGCGACTTTGAACGGTACGGTAACGGATGCGACGGGGGCTGTCGTTGCAAACGCGAAGGTGGTAGCAACGAACCAAGCCACGGGAGTCGAAACCGCAACGCAGACGGATACGGCTGGGGCTTACCTACTTCCATCGCTGCCAATTGGGATTTATCGCATCCAGGTCACTGTATCTGGTTTCCAATCCTCGATCGTTTCCGGCATAAAACTGGAAGTGGCAACAACTGTGACGCAGAACGTTCAGCTGAAGATCGGTGAGGCGGCAGAAAAAATCGAAATTGTGGCCGACGCGGCGCTGGTGGACACCACCACCACCGGAGTGGGACAAGTTATCAACGATAAGGTCGTGCAGGAGATCCCTTTGAACGGGCGACACTTCACGGATCTCAGCTTGCTGACAACAGGGACGGTTACGCCGCCCGCAAACGGATTCTTGTCCGCACCGCTGCGGGGGCAAGGATCGTTTGGGATCAATACGGCGGGCCAGCGCGAGGATACGACCAATTGGCTGGTCAATGGGATCAACTTGAACGATAACGTCCAGAATCAGATTACTTTCCAGCCGCCGATCGATACCCTCGCAGAGTACAAAATCGACAACTCAACATTCCCGGCACAGTATGGAAGGAACGCGGGCGCGATCGTAAACTTGGCCACCCGCTCGGGGACCAGTGAATATCACGGCGAGCTATTTGAGTTCATCAGAAACAACGCATTGGATGCCCGCAATTTTTTCAATCCCACTTTCAAGAGCGGTGTTTTCAATCCACAGGCTCCTTTCAAGCGCAACGATTTCGGCGCGACATTTGGCGGTCCCATCAAGAAGAACAAGGTTTTCTTCTTCCTAGCCTACGAAGGACTCCGCCAGCACCAGAGCCTGACGGTAGCTTCCAGCCGAGTTCCCAGCCAGAATGAAAGAGCCGCCGTAACTTCGGGCACGATTCAGAAGATTCTTGCGCTTATTCCCGCCGCCAACCTGGTGGGTTCGGGCACCGCGACAGATCCCACCACTTTTAACGCATTTACTGGCGCCACCTTGGCCAACGTTTCTCTCAATCAGGGCTCGGCCGACTTGGACATTCAACTTTCCGACAAAGACCGCATTCACGGCTACTACGTCGTGCAGAAAGATCTCCGCCAGGAGCCGACTGCTGGTGGCGCAATTAGTGCGAATCTCCCAGGGTATGGAGATACCCGCGACGGGCTCCGGCACCTGATGACCCTGAGCGAAGACCACGTTTTTGGCCCCTCGCTTACGAACACCGTCCGCCTAGGGTTCAACCGCATCCATCTGACGTTTACGCCAAACGCGCTGCTTGATCCCACAGCATTCAATATCACTTTGCCGACGGGCGCTCCGGCGGCTTCAGGAGTCCCCTTCTTCAACATAGGAAATGCGCTCGGCTTTGGTGGTCCAACCGGCGAGCCACAGGGCCGCGGCGACACCACGGGGGTGTTGAATGATGACGTGAGCTGGTTGAGGGGACGTCATACCTTCTACTTCGGTGGGGAAGTACGCAGAGCTTACAACAACAACATCGCGTTCAATATTGGAAGCTTTACCTTCAACCAGACGGGCGCCGGAGCTACTCTCCAGACTGCGATGCAAAACTTCCTGAATGGGAGCGCTCAAGCGTTCACAGTCCAACTCGGCTCGGGAAATGACAAGATTCTCCAGCCCTCGTACGACGCATTTGCGCAAGACAGCTTCAAGTGGAAGCCCAACTTCACATTTAATATTGGGTTGCGATATGCCTGGAACTCCTCGCCGTCCGAAAGTGCCGGTCAATTCACGCAGTTCGATCCCACGACGGGAACTCTTGTTTCAGCTCCCCAGCCCTATCACACCAACAACAAGAACTTCCAACCTCGTGTGGGCTTTGCTTGGGACCCCTTTAAGAACGGAAAGACGTCGGTTAGGGCTGCCTATGCCATCATGACCCAGGACCCCACGACCAACATTGTCACGGGGTTGAGCGGGAACCCACCGTTCGCTATCCCCATTTCGATCAGCAGCGGTGCTATTGCTGTTGGCAATCCTGGAGGTTCCCTTGGTGTAACAAGTTTGGGTCCTGCGGCCATCAACCCCAATTTCAATGACATGTATGCCCAGGACTGGAACCTTACGATCGATCGCCAGCTGACCTCAAGCATGAGTCTCAGCGTTGCCTATGTTGGGTTGAAGGGCACGCACCTCCAATTGAATCAGAATATCAATCAGCCACTAGTTACGAACGGTGTCTATGGTGCGACGCGGCCCTTCCCGACGCTTCCGGCCACGAGCCCAGTTCTGCCGGCCCAGTGCACGACTCCTCATCCAGCTTGCACTCTTGGCACTATCAATCAGGTGAATAGTGGCGGGAACTCGAACTACAATGCCCTGTGGGTCACTCTCAACAAACACTTTTCCCACGGACTGCAGTTCCTGACCTCCTACACCTATTCCAAGTCACTGGATTACAACTCTTTGTCCACAGGCGAAACTTACATCATTCAGAACGCCTATAATCCTCGCGGTGATTACGGCCCGTCCGAGTTTGATGTCCGCCACCGCTTCGTGCTGAGCGGCTTCTACCAACTGCCGTTCAAGGCCAATCGAGTCGTTGCCGGGTGGGAAGTAGGCACCGTGTTCCAGGCGCAAACCGGCAACCCACTGAATCCAACCATGTCAATCAGTCCGGGTGTCAGCCTGACCGTTCGGCCGAACGTAACCGGGACCATCAAGACCACTGGAGATCCTGCGGATTGGTTCGGACCGTTTGCGACAGCTACAACACCCGCATTCTTTGCCTCGGAGTTCTCGTCCCCCTGCGCTGTTGGAACTACGGGGACATGCCATCCCGGCAATCTGAGCCGCAACGCCGTCACCGGGCCGGGCTTCGTCAATACCGACTTCTCCGTCATCAAGAACACCAAGATTACGGAGCGGTTGAATGTGCAATTCCGCGGAGAACTGTTTGACATTTTCAACCACCCGAATTTCGGCAATCCGGGACTCACGTTCACTCCCACAAGCACGACGTTCGGCGTGATCAACAGCACACGCTTCCCGACGGGCGATTTCGGCTCCTCTCGGCAGATCCAGTTCTCACTCAAGGTGGGATTCTAAAAACCTATCAACCCGAATTGGCGACGAGGGCGGACCGGAGTCCGCCCTTATTGTTTTTTGTGCTCGCCGACTGTCGCCGGAGATTCACCTGTCCGGCCCAAAACAAGGATTTCGGATACAATAGAAAGCAGTTGCGAGCTCATTTCGCGAGGCATAGGTGATTCACCAGAACGTCTTCCATAACGACGCCCTGCTGCCCATCGAGAAAGTTCGTCTTTCTCCCGGGCAGGCTGGTCTGATCTGTGGCTGGGGCATCTTTACCACCCTGCGCATTTCGCGCGGCGAGGCGTTCGCCTACGAGCGCCACTGGCGTCGATTGGAGAAGGACGCAGGGCTCACGCGTCTTCCCATGCCCTACACGGCAGCGAAAGTAAGGGTGCATCTCCACGAAGTGATTCGAGCCAATCAGGTTACCGAAGGCTGCGCACGGATCTACCTGGTCTACAACACCGTGGGTTTCTGGCAGAGCGAGGAAAAACAGCCGCAAGTAGACCTCATTATCTACTCGGCGGGGCTTCCCGCACATCGTGAAGTCGTGCGCCTGGCTTTGCGCGAGCACGGCCGCCATGCCGCTTCCCCCATGGCTGGGGTAAAGAGCATCTCGTGGCTCAATAATGTCTGGGCTGTGGCCGAGGCTGTAAAGGACGGCTTCGACGAAGTAGTGATGCTAAACGAGCGCGGCGAAGTGGCCGAATGTACTTCCGCGAATATCTTTGCTGTGAAGGACGGGAAAATTCTCACGCCACCACTCAGCTCCGGCTGCCTGGAAGGCGTCACTCGCGGCATCCTGATGGAAATTGCACCGGAGGCCGGGGTTTCGGTTGTCGAACAGACGCTACGTCCGGAAGATCTCTACAACGCCGAGGAAGTTTTCATCTCTTCCACGAATCGCAATCTCATCAGCGTCGGCGAAATCGCAGGCAACAAGATTCCAACTCCCGGCCCCGTTTGCGAGCGCCTCAACCAACTTTTCGACGCGTACGTCGACGAGTATGTCTCGCGCCGGCTCGCCTCGGCCGCAAGGTAGATGGCTAGCGACACAAACTTGAGTGCAGTTGGGACTTTGGCTCCCTCTGATACTGGCGCAAAGACCGCCTTCAAGATTCTTCTCACCATCAGCTTCTGCCACCTGCTGAACGACACGATTCAGTCGTTAATGCCGCCGATCTATCCGCTCCTGCAGAAAACCTTTCATTTCAATTACTGGCAAGTAGGACGCATCGCGCTTACTTCGCAACTAACCGCATCGATTCTCCAGCCCGTCGTCGGTTTCTATACCGACCGGCGCCCCAAGCCTTACTCCCTGGCAATCGGAATGTGCGTCACGATGGTCGGACTGCTGGCCTTCGCCATGGCCCCCAGTTACGCCACTATTCTGGCCGCTGCGGCCCTTGTGGGCATTGGCTCCGCTGTTTTTCATCCGGAGTCCTCGCGCATCGCGCGCATGGCCTCCGGTGGACAACACGGCATGGCACAGTCGTTGTTTCAGGTGGGTGGCAATGCCGGTTCTGCGCTGGGCCCTTTGTTGGCCTGGGCGTTCATCACCGGGCAATCGAGCATTGCGTGGTTTTCGCTCTTAGCTTTAGTCGCGATCGTGCTGCTCACCAACATTGGCACATGGTTTCGCAATCATCCCATGCATCTGCCGAAGCCGATCACCTTTGATCCCGCGAGTCCGGCCTCTAAACATCCCGTTGCGCCCCGCTCGACGCTGGCTCCCAAGAAAGTGGCCGTCGCTCTGGCTATTCTTGGAGCGCTGATGTTTTCAAAGTTTTTTTATCTCGCCAGTCTGACGAACTACTACACGTTTTATCTCATGGGAAAATTTCACCTCACCATCCAGAATGCGCAGTTGCATCTCTTCCTCTTTTTGGCCGCCGCCGCTGCTGGAACCTACATCGGCGGCCCGGTGGGCGATAAAATTGGCCGCAAATACGTCATCTGGGTTTCCATTCTTGGCGTCCTGCCATTCAGCTTGCTGCTGCCCTATTCCAATCTTTTCTGGACCAGCGTCCTCAGCGTGGTGATCGGGTTCATCATCGCGTCCGCTTTTTCCGCCATTCTCGTGTACGCGCAGGAACTGATGCCCGGAAGAATCGGCCTGGTATCAGGGTTGTTTTTTGGGTTGGCCTTTGGCATGGGTGGAATTGGCGCTGCCCTGCTCGGCAAACTTGCCGACCTTACCGACATCAATTTTGTCTACCGAGTGTGCTCGTTTCTCCCCGTCATCGGCATTCTGACCGCATTCCTTCCAAACCTCGAATCCGCTCGAAACAAAACTCCTGCGCCTCAACCGGCCGGCACTTAACGAGAGCGATTTAGGATCCGAACGGCTTCGGTGTGATCGCTATCAACCAGCACCTTGTGGCGAAACGGTGTACGAGACTTGACTAGACAGATGACTAGTCTTAGAATTCAACAGAGGAGAACTCTAATGGCTTCCTGGCAACTGCAAGAGGCAAAGGCGCGTTTCAGTGAGTTCCTGGACGCCACTCTTAAAGACGGTCCCCAGGTCGTCACCCGCCGAGGCGTGGAGACAGCTGTCCTCGTCCCCATCGACGAATGGCGCCGCCTCCAGCATGCCGCTCGCCCCAGTTTAAGAGCTCTCCTTCTTGGATCTGCCGCGCCGCGTTTTGAGGACTCGGTTCCGGAACGGGGCAAACTGCGGCGCCGGCGGCCTATAGACTTAACGTGAAACGCTATCTACTGGACACGAATGTTGTTTCTGAACTGCGCAAGCACAAGCCGCACGGCGCCGTAGTCGCGTGGCTGAAACACTTGCGCGACGAGCAACTCTTCCTGTCCGCCGTCACCCTAGGTGAGCTGCAGGCCGGGATTGAGCGGACCCGGGTGCAAGATACACAAAAAGCGCTGGAAATCGAGTCTTGCGTAAATCAGCTGGCGGACTCCATTCAGGTCTTGGCGATGGATGCGCTGTGCTTTCGCGAATGGGCGCGTCTCATGAATGGCAAGTCGGATACTCTTCTCGAAGATGCGATGATCGCCGCCACCGCTCGAGTTCATGGTCTTACAGTGGCCACTCGCAATGAACGCGATTTCGCCAAACTCGGAGTGACGCTCCTGAATCCTTTCTCACTCACGAAATAGTCTCTGGACCGGCCCATCGACGCCCATTCCAGGCACCTCGGGGCCTCAGACTTCCGTGTCATCCTCCAAGCTGCCCGTTCACGTGTTACAATTCCCCGCCAAGTGGCCCATGCCTGATACCGTACCTCTAGCCGGTGAAGCGGTTCTCGAAGTCGTTTCCCCTGACGGCGCGCGCCGCTACGCCCGCGTCACTCAGACACCCTTTATGATTGGCCGGGGTGCTGAGACCGGCAATCACTTGCAGCTTTCCGACCGCCGCATCTCACGCAACTGCGCGGCTGTCGTTATCGAAGCCAATCGCTTCTATGTCGAGGATCGCGGCCAGCGCCGCGGACTCTTCGTCAACGGAGAAAAAGTCGAAAGTCGCGAATTGCAGGACGGCGACTCCATCACCTTCGGCCTCGACGACTCTTACGAAATCATCTTCCGCTCCGGCAAGACCTCCGACGAGGACTCCCTCCCGCATCTCCTCACGCGCATGGAGCACATCACCAGTTCCGAGCAGACCGGCGGCGGCCTGGTCAAGCTCAAGCGCCTGCTGGAAGCAACTTCATTGCTGCACTCCCAGCTCCCGCTCGATGTCGTGTTGGGTCACATGCTCGATCATGCTGTCTCCGTCACCGACGCCGACCGCGGATTGCTCCTGGAAGCCGATGCCACGGGCGCGCTCAAAGTAAAGCTAGCGCGGCGCAGCGGGGGACTTCGTCTTCCTCCCGAGAGCCTGACGCCCAGCCAAACCGCCATCCAGCTTGCGATGAAACAGCAGTCTCCTGTAATCACCGAGGATCTGGCGCAGGCAGACGTGGATTTGCAGGCGGCGCAGAGCATCGTGGCGCAGCGCCTGCGGGCCGTAGTGGTCATACCGCTTTTCGGGATGTCTCGCGCGAACACGCAGGAATCCATGATCAACATCAAGCGCGGGGATTTTCTCGGCATTCTTTACCTGGATTCGCGACGCCCCGCCGCATTCTCCAAGCTCGACCGCCAGATTCTCGACGCCCTTGCCGCCGACGCGGCCAGCATCCTTGACAATGCCCGCCTCGTCGAACGAGAACGCGAACGCCAGCGCCTCGAGCAGGAAATCAACATCGCCCGAGACATTCAGCAGGCGCTGCTTCCGCGCGACTTCCGCGAATACCCGCATCTAGCGGTTACGGGTTTCAATCTTCCCTGTTTATCCGTCGGCGGAGATTACTTCGACGTGTTTCCGCTCAGCGAGGGCCGCACCGCTTTTCTCATCGCTGACGTATCCGGCAAAGGACTGGGCGCCGCGATTCTCACCACCATGCTTCAGGGCGCGCTCTCCGGCATGACCCTGGGCATCGACCCCGCGCGCGTCGTCAATCATGTCAATCAGTTCCTGTGCTCCCATTCCGAAGTCGGCCGCTACGCCACCATGTTCTTTGGCATTCTCGATCAGGAAGGCCATCTGGAATTCATCAACGCCGGCCACCCCTCTCCCATCCTGATTCGCAAGGGTGTTGCCGAAGAAGCCTTCACCGAAGGCTCCTTTCCTGTCGGCCTGGTTCCGGAAGCACAATACACCGCGGTGTGCTTGAAGCTCGAACCCGGCGATACCCTGGTGCTCTTCAGCGATGGCGTTACGGAAGCCGCGGATCCCGATGAGCAGATGTTTGGCACCACACGCCTGAAAGAACTACTCACCGGCCAGCCCGAGTGCCCTCTCGAGCAGCTACAGAAGTGCGTGCTCGAAGCTGTCGAAAACTTTGCCCGCGGAGCCCACCAGGCTGACGATCTGACGCTTCTCATCGTGCGCTACCGGGCGACCGCTGCCACCACGGACACCGATATTCCTTTATCTTCTTCGTCCTCCGCTTCCGCGGTTTCCGTCTAAATGCAATTCTGCTGCACTTGTCTCACGATTTTTTGTGACGACTCAGGAATTCAAAAAATAAGGGCGAAAGCCATGATCTTTGGCCTTCGCCTTCATTTCATCCTTCGGCGTTTTCGATTCTCGTCAGAGAATCTCGTTCAACCGCATTGTTTCCCGGTCTCAGTCTTACGCGCCGAGATCCTTGAGGTCGTCCTTGGCCTGCTGCTCGGCGTTCTTTGCGCCGCCTTTGGCATCCGCGCTGGGATTCAGTTCATGGATGGCCTTGTTCAGATTTTGGGCCTTGTCGCCGACCGAGCCTTTGCATCCGGAAAGGTCAGCGTTGGTTTGCACGCCCGTCACTTTCGCGCGCAGGCAGTTGAATTCCAGCCCAAGATTGTGGCTGGCGTGAAGAGCGGCAAGGCACTCGTTCAGCGCCGTGAAGGGCGCGCAAGCATCCGTGGCGTTCGCATCGGCCGCCAACAATCCTTGAGCCTGCAATTTCGGCGTCAGCTTCTTTTCGATGTCGCTGCGGCTGCCATTCGAATCGGTGGAATTCTTGTCTTTCTTCACCCATTTGATGGGGTTAAGCGAGTGAGAACTCTTCGAGCCCGACGAACCCGAACTTCCCTGCGCTGCTCCGGAGGCGCCTGCGCCCGCGGGGCCTTGTGCCCCAGCGCGCTCCGCGCCCACAGTCAATAAGAAACAACCGCTGACAATCAGGACTGCCAATGCCAAAAATGGTTTTTTCATGTGACTCCTCAGTGGAAATCTTCGGTCAAGGCCGGGGTGGGCCGCCTCAACCTCAGTAGGCCACAGCGAGGAGGCGAGCGAGCGCCTCCGAAGGGCGGGTACTCCCCCAATCAGTCACGCTGGCCGATGGGACAGGTTTCCGGATAGCTTCACTTATTTTATGTGATCGGGGTGTGTGGCTGGTGCGCATCGGCCGGTCCAGCCTTTGGAGCGGGGATCAGGATTTGGCCTTGAGAACGAGGCCGTAAACAGCGAATCCCAGGCCGCCGAGGAACAGGAGCGGAGTGAGATATTGCGTCACCAATGGCATCACTGGCGCGGGCAAAGGAATCTGAAAAACAGGAGCGCCGTATCCGCCGGCAAAATAGTGAATTACGCCACCGAGCAGCATATATAGGAGGCCACGCCGGATCTGGTTGCCTCCGTCAGAAGCAGACTTGTTACGCAGAGGCGAGAATTGCACCTGCGGCACCGCTTCGCGGCAGAAGGGGCATTGCGTCAAACGTGCCGCCATGCTCTTGCCGCAAAACGAGCAGCGGCGCATCTCTTCGGCCGTTCTTCCCATGGCGCTCATACAGCTCCCACTTTGCCTCTCCTCTAGGCTAGGGTCGCACTCAGTCCATCGTCAAGGGCCATCATGCCGAAGAGTAAAGCCGGGATTCGAATGTGGCGTTAAGGAGTTGGACAAGGCTCCGGCTCAAAATATGCGATTTGACGCCGGCCTGGACGAGAAGCTCCTGCTGGCAATGAAACTCGAGTCATTATGCCCCTTCGGGCAGGTACCTTTTTGCAAACGGCTGCCTTCGCCGCGGCCTTCACTTCCTGCGGAACTGTGTTACAAAAAAGTGTCGCAGCGAAATCTCAGGTGAACTCATATGCTCGCGGAACAAAGTTCGCGCGAGCCAAGGAGAATCGATGGCATTCCTGTTCCACAGAACGATCCGGCCCCTCCTCGCCCTGGTTTTTGTTTTCTTCCTCGCCGGTGTGGCGGTCGCGCCGGCTTCGGCACAAGAGAAGAAAGCCGCGCAAAAGAACGGCGTGGATATTTCCAAAATGGGAGCTTACCGCGCCCTTGCTCAGCACATCTATGGAGATTTCCAAAAAGGCGATCTCGCCGCCGCTGCCGAACTCGGGACCGTGCTGGAGAGACTGTGGGACAAAGCGGAAGAGTATGGTGGCGATACCGCTCTCGCGAAGACCAACCGCCAGCTGTTCGATGAAATCGATAAAGCCATGGATCAGTTCATCACACCCATAACGGAATCAAAGGGCAAGGCACCAGACCCCGCGCGTGTGAAGGCTGCCTTCAACACCTACCTGGAGAAATTGAAACTAGCTGATTAATCTGGTTCTGGAAAATTTTGAAGCCAAGAGAGGCCCAATCCCGGGCCTCTTTTTGTTTTGAAAAACTCTTTCGGCAAGCGGTAGAAACGAGAAGCCCTTGCGGATGCGCTTCCTTCTATCCTCTACAGTTCGCGGAGAGCCGTCGCTACAGGAAGCAAAGCGGCGCGAATGGCTGGCAGGATGCCACCCAGAAAACCCATAACCAATGCGAAACAGATTCCTCCCAGGAGCAGCGCCGGCGTGATCTTGAAGGCAAACGCCAGGTTGGAGAAAGTCTGAAAGTTCATCGTGCTGGTCGTCAGCCCATTTAGCCGCAGAACGGCAAGGCAGCCGATGAGTCCGCCGATGAGGGAGATCATCAACGCTTCAAACACAAAAGACAGAACGACGTTTGCACCGCCAAAGCCCAAGGCGCGTAACGTGGCGATTTCGCGGCCTCGCTCTGCAACTGCTGAATACATGGTATTCAGCGCTCCAAACACGGCCCCGATGGCCATGATTCCCGCCACGAATCCGCCGAGTATGGTGATGAGCTGGGTCATGCGCGTGGACTGCTTGGCGTAATAGTCCACTTCTCGCGTTACGTCCACATTCAGACGCGGATCGCTGGTGAGACTGTCTCGAAGCTGTTGCAGTGCATCTGGCGATGTAAGGTGCACCGTAACGGACTGCGAAAAAGTGTCGGGTCGCGTGTAGGCGCCGTTGATCAGATGGGGGTCGCCCCAGATTTCGGAATCGAAAGCGCTCCCGCCGGCGTCAAAGATGCCCACTACTTGCCAATGTCCGCTCCCAAGATCGATCTTGCTTCCCAGCGTCAAGCCCGCATAAGTCGCCTTGGCATTTTTGCCGACGATGATCTCCGATAGACCATGCGTGAACATGCGGCCTTCGATGATTTTAACTGTATTGCGGATGGTCAGTACGTTTGGCGCGACACCGCGAAACACAACATTGGCATCCGTGCCGGTGGAGCGAAGCGGAATCGGCGCCATCAGAACAGCTTCCGGTGTCAGCAAGGGCCCTTCGGGTCCGCGCGCAATGCCCGGAGCATCCTGGATGATTTTGACGGCGTCGATCGACACTCCACTGGTCATTTCCGAGGTGGCTCCCGCGCGAGTGACGAGTGCGTTGTCCGCCGAGCCGGAAGAAACCAGCGTGGCCCGGAACCCTTGTGCCAGCGACAGCATGGCAACGAATACACCGACGGTGCCTGCGATGCCCAGGACGGCGACGACTGCCGAAGCCCAACGGATGCGGATACTGCGGAAGTTATACGTAATAGGAACGGAATTGAAAATTGGCGAGACCAGTCCAGTGATAATCCCCAACGCCAGGATCACCGCAACAACAAGCAGAATTATTCCAATGACCGCTGCCATTTCAGACCCTCCGGAGGGCGTTGACGACACGCAGCCGCATCGCGCTGATTCCTGGCAATAAGCCGCTCACAGCGCCGACAAATAGTGCAAAAAAGAGCCCAAACGTGAGCAGCGACTTTGAAAGGAGAAGCGGCGGCAGCAAGCCGGTGAGAGCTATACCGATAACCGGGATAGCCAGGTAGGCGAGCGCCAGGCCCAAGAGGCCGCCAACGAGCGAGATGATGATGGCCTCCACCAGAACGAAGAGAAGAACCGCCCGGTCGGAAAAGCCGATGGCTTTCAAGACCGCCAGTTCCGAGGTGCGTTCTCGTACAGAAATAGCCATGGTGTTGCCGGTGACCAATAGTAACGTAAAGAAAACGACGCTCCCAATGCTGATGATGATGAGTTCGATGTTGCCGAATTGCTTGGCGAAACCGGCGGCAAAGGCGGATTCCGTCTCAGTCTTTGTTTCAAACGAGGAGTTGGCAAACTTCTCGTCAATGGCGTTAGCGACGCGCACCGCGTCATCGGGGCTATTCAGTTTCACCACGTACCATCCGGCCGTGCTTTTGACGACGGCAGGCACATTTTCGTCAAAGTACTTCCATTGCAGCCAGAACTGGCTTTCGTCGCCGCCGGGGCGATCGCTATGGTAAATGCCGTCGAGATTGAACTCCGAAGAGCCGCCACCATAAAGAGTGGTCTTGATGGGGATCCGGTCGCCAACTTTCCAATGAAAGCGCGCCGCCGTGCGGGCACCGGCAATAGCGCCCATGCGATCTTTCAAGAAATTGTTCCACTGGTCCTCAGGCACCACCAACTCCGTCATCACCTTGCGCTGGTTCTCGGGGTCAATGACAAACTGTGGAAAGAAGTTTTTTTCATCCTGGTAGGTGCCGCCAAACCAGTGATTGTGCGTGACAGCCTTGACGCCCGGGATGGCCAGGATTTTGTCGTCGTGGGAAATCGGCAGGAGTTGCATCAGCCCGATGCGGCTGTGAACTATCAGGCGGTCTGCGCCGGCGATTTCCGTGCCGCGGCTGAACGCGCTCTTGACCACAGCAAGAAAGGTGAAAAGGAGCAAGGCGATGGCGAACGAACCAACCGTCAGGATCAAGCGCGCTTTCTTGCGAAAGAGGTTCGCGAAAATCAATCGGCTGAATTTCATGCGACACCTCCGGCCATCACCGGCTGGCCCTGTTTGCCGCCTTCAATCAGCACGCCTTTTTCCAGATGAAGAGTAGTGTGCGCGCGCGCGGCGATCACCGGGTCGTGCGTGACCATCAAGATGGTCTTGTTGTACTTGCCTACAAGTTCCTCGATGATGGCCATGATTTCATCCGCGCTTTTGCGGTCCAGATCGCCGGTGGGCTCGTCGCAAAGCAGGAAGGTCGGGTCGGAAACAATCGCGCGGGCGATGGTCACGCGCTGTTCCTGTCCGCCGGAAAGCTGTCGCGGATAGTGATTCATGCGATCGCTTAGGCCCACAACCCCGAGAGCCGTCTCAACATGTTTGCGGCGCTCAGCTTTGGAAAGCTTGGTCAGCAACAGCGGAAGCTCTACGTTCTGGAACGCCGTCAACACCGGAATCAGGTTGTACATCTGAAAGATGAAACCCACGTGCCGCGCGCGCCACTGCGTCAATTTGCTGGCCGACATATGCGTGACTTCATCCCCATCCACGGTGATGCTGCCAGCCGAGGGTACGTCCAGTCCTCCCAATAGATTCAGCAACGTCGTCTTGCCGGAGCCGCTCGGCCCCATAAACGCGACAAAGTCACCCTTGTCCACGTCCAGATTGAGGCCCTGCAACACCTGGATCTGCTCGCCGCCGCGGCTGTACGTCTTATTCAGCCCGCGCACTTTGATGAGACTCGAAGAATCGCCACGCCCATCGACACGAATCATGCTTTTCTCCTACTGCCGGATTTCGACTTTGTCACCATCACGCAGACTTTCGGGCCCCTTTACCACCAGCGAGTCGCCGGGAGAAATTCCCGC
>Ga0209698_10003356_pt1 | contig 17912 bp, 14 predicted proteins | sample LitLauG_LLR_2012_FD_187203 | JGI IMG/M metagenome (GOLD analysis project Ga0209698, IMG submission 187203) | Freshwater sediment microbial communities from Pennsylvania, USA - Little Laurel Run_MetaG_LLR_2012 (SPAdes) (version 2) | ecosystem: Environmental > Aquatic > Freshwater > Creek >...
GAATCGGGCTGCCCCGGAAGGCTCAGCCGGAGCTTATTCCGCGCTTGTGGGATCGATGAGTCGGCGCACGGCGGAGATGCGGTTGGCAGGCAGGCCGGCGCGCCGGGCGTGTTCCTGGATGGTCGCTTCGTCGGGAGCGAGGTAGACGCAGTACACTTTGTCCCCGGTTATGTAGCTATGGAGCCACTGGATGCCCGGACCCATTTCCTTGAGAACCATGACCGACTTTTGGGAGATCTCCCGCACTTGGGCGTCGGATAAATTTCCGACTCCGGGGACTTCGCGTTCGATCACGAATTTGGGCATAGGCATCCCCCTGAAGTGCACAGATGCTAGCATGCACATAGAGCGGCTTCAAGACGGCTTGGGTAAAGTTGTCCCAGTCAGCGAAGGGTAGCTAAGACTATAAAGAACGAGGGTGCCATGGATCTTCGATCGCTTCAGAAGCCGCTGAAAGAGCAATACCGCAATGACCCAAATGCCTCGCAAATCACCATCCGGGCGAAAGGCGGGCAGACCGATGTGCCGGTGGCGTGCTCGGTTGATATCGGACGTGCCATCTACCAGGCCGAGGCCCACAAAGGAGTCGGAGGCGGTGGTGCCGGCGCCTGTTCCGGTGACCTTTTGCTTGGGGCTCTGGCGGCTTGCGCGCAGATCACATGTCAGATGGTGGCAGCGGCTATGGGCATTCCAACCCAGCGTATCGAGGTCACGGTGGAGGGAGATTTGGATCTCCGAGGCACGCTCGGCATCTCGAAAGACGTGCCCGTCGGCTTTGAGAGCATTCAGCTCAGTTTTAATGTTGCTGCGCCCAAAGCAACGCCGGAACAAATGCGCGGATTGCGAGAGAAAACAGAGCAGTATTGCGTGGTGATGCAGACCTTAATGCAGCCTCCGGCCCTCAAAACCGAGTGGGTCGGTCACGATTGAACATCTGCCCCTCAATAGGTCTCTTACGAGCGCCAGCCGTCGTGATGAGAGCCTGAACGTTTCAGAACTACTTCCGGTTTGCGCTCCATCCCTGGTCGACCGAACTAGATAGAGGGCACTCTCACCCCGACGTACTGCGATAATTTTACAAGCTCTTTACAACTTCAAAGCCACGACCAGTCGTATGATTTGCTCTCCTCCCTTTTTGTATTTCGGTTGAGAAGTGATCCCCCGGATTCGAGTATGCAATAGCCAGTGCCTAACTGGCTGCCCGGCATGGTTGCCGAGGAGACCGACGAAGGGGCAGTCATGAAGAATCTGTACGAAGTTCTGCGCGGGAAAGAAGAGAGGGTTCACCAGTTGCGCCGGGAGACTGCGGTGCTTCGGTTCGTGATCGGGCTGCTTGATCGAGAAGACGGGGCAGACGCATCTCCAGCCCACGCTCCGAGCGGACGACCAGCCGTTTACCTTCTGACTAACTCGGGACGACTAGAGGTTGTTGTCGGAGGTACGCCGCGCCTCCGCTTTGCTGGCCGGATGCGCTGGCCCTTGGAAGTCATGAGAATTGGAAATGAATTCCATATTTTCGTTTCAACTCCCCAGCCCACTTGCGTTTCTTCTGGACTACTGGAAGAGGGGGCAGCATAACAATTCCTTGGCGACGGAGGACATCGGCGACCAGGGAGCGGGAAGCACGGTCTAAATCGCGGTTCCTGGACGCGTTTGTAGCGTGCGCCGCCAATGAGCCGAAAAATCCTCCTGATTTCCAGCTTACGAAAAGGTTTGCTGGCCCTTTAGCGCCGGGTGCTGCTCACGGGATTCTTGGATACGTCGTATCGAAAACTTGAAGCTGGCCCTGTTGAAGACTTCTGGGCGCTGGTTGATGGCGCTGCACACCACCAGCTTTGCGGGGTGGTCCCGGAACCTGGGGGTCCGGAGCTATCGCCTTTTCGATTTCTTCCCTTAGCCAGCGGCTCGCCGGATCATTCTCCACACTCTCGTGCCAGTACAAGTGTGCTTCGAGGCGGGGCCCTCGGAGGGGAAGGGGATAGACCTGGTTCATTAAACTCGTGTTCAGCAGATGCGCATGGCGTTCCGGCAGGGTCAGCAGCATGTCGGTCTTGCTCACCACCATGCAGGCGGTGTGGTTGTGTTGGCTGCGCAAAAACACCTGCCGGCAAAGTCCCCGCCGGCTGAGTTCGACATCGACCACGCTGGGACCGTGGCGCCGGGAGGAGACCTGAATATGACGCTGCGCAAGATAAGTATCGAGGTCCAGTTTGTCCCCGATTGCAGGGTGCTCTCGCCGGGCGATGACCACGAATGGTTCATTCAGGAGCCATGAATGGCGAATGCGCTCGCTCGTCGTCATGGGGATGTCGATGGCCAAATCGAACGAACCACTCGCCAGTTCGGTCTCCAGATCTCTGCGCTTGACCCGCGAAGTCGTGATCGACATTCCCGGGGCGGCATGCGTCAGGCGCTGCAGCAACGATGGAAGAATCAGGGCTTCGGCGTATTCCCACAACGATAAGTGAAAATTCCGGTGCGCATTTTCTGGAACGAAATTGCGACTTGCCCTGAGATTGACTTCCAGGATTTGCAGCGCGTGTCGCACTTCTTCAATCATGTTCCGTGTGAACGGGGTGGGTACCATATGCGGCCCCTGGCGGACAAACAGTGGGTCCTGCAAAAGATCGCGCAGTCTCTTCAACGCATGACTGATCGCGGGTTGGGTGAGGTTGAGTTGTTGGCCAGCGCGAGTGACGTTGCCCTCGCGATAGATGGCTTCCAGCACCACGAACAGGTTCAGGTCAACTTGGCTCAAATGCACGCTGCATATATTACAGGATTCACAGGATTCATTAGGAGAATTCTGTTGAAATCGCTAGGCTAGGGTGCCTGCGGGGTCAGCGCTGACCAATGGACTTTTCTCTGTCATCGAGAGCGCAAAGCTATGTCGAACGCCTCTGGGCGTTCATGCGGGAGCATGTCTTGCCGGCGGAGCCCGAATACTGCGCGCAGTTGCAGAATCTTCCCGACTGGCGCGGCTGGAAGCAGCCTCCAATCATGGAGACTTTGAAGGCTAAGGCGCGGGCGGCCGGCCTGTGGAACTTGTTCCTTCCCGAACTGGAGTATGGCGCCGGTCTCACCAATCTGGAATACGCTCCCTTGGCGGAAATCACCGGGCGCTCCTCGATTGCCCCCGAGGTTTTCAACTGCAATGCACCCGATACCGGCAACATGGAAGTGCTGGTGAAGTATGGTTCGGATGCGCAGAAGTCGCGTTGGCTCAAACCGCTGCTGGCCGGCGAGATTCGGTCCGCGTTCTGCATGACCGAACCCGATGTGGCCTCTTCGGATGCTACGAACATGCAAGCCACGGCTCTGATCGAGGGGAACCACGTCGTCCTGAACGGCCTGAAATGGTGGAGTTCCGGAGTCGGCCATCCCCATTGCCGGCTGCTCATCTTCATGGGCCTAACCGATCGCTCCGTCTCCAAATACCAGCGTCACTCCATGGTTCTAGTGCCGCTTGAGACCCCGGGGGTCAAGATCGAACGCATGGTACCCGTGTTTGGCTCCTATGACTCGCCCTTCGGTCACGGCGAGGTGAGCTTCACCAACGTCCAGGTACCGCTCGACCACATCATCGCAGGGCCAGGCCGTGGTTTCGAAATCGCGCAGGGACGGCTGGGCCCCGGTCGCATTCATCATTGCATGCGCACCTTGGGAGCGGCAGAACGCGCGCTTGAACTTTTGTGCCGCCGCTCGCTCCATCGCGTCGCCTTCGGCAAGCCTCTGGCCGAACTGGGCGCCAACTCCGATGTCATCGCCAACGCCCGCATCATGCTGGAGCAGGCCCGTCTTCTTACCCTTAAGGCCGCCTGGATGCTCGATCAAGTCGGCGCCAAAGGCGCCCGGAGCGAAATCTCCCAGATCAAAGTCGCCGTTCCCAACATTGCCTTGGAGATTATCGACCAGGCAATTCAAATCCACGGCGGCGCAGGCGTGTCTGATGACGTTCCGCTGGCCCAGTTGTATACCACGATCCGGACGCTGCGCATCGCGGACGGCCCCGACGAAGTGCATCGCGCCTTGATTGCCAAGTTGGAACTGAAGAAGTACCGCGCTAAGATCACGGCCTCGGCCTGACCGCTGGCGAAGCCGAACGGAATGGCCGAAGGCTCGTCCCAGGGAAGCGCCTGCCTCAGAACGTGAAGCGTAGGCCCAATTGGATCTGGCGTTTGGGGAAGGCGGAGGTGAAGGCCAGCGGCGTACTGGATGTCGCCGCTCCGCCGCCCGCAAGATGCGTTCCCGGTTTCATCCCACGCACGTTGAACGTCGTGAACCCTGGTTCAAAACCGAAAAGGGGGCTTACCTCGTTGTTCACACTGGCATAGTTTGTCCGGTTCGCGAGGTTGAATCCCTCCGCCGTAAACTGCACGTTCGTTTTCTCACCCAGTTTGTGCGCCCAGGTCAAGCGAATGTCGAAGTTGATGTAGTCGGGACCCAGACCGGTGTCGCGTGGAGCTCCGATGGGACGTTCATTGGTGGTGTGATTGTTGCCGTTGACCTCTCCGCCGGCGAGCAAATTGAAAGGATGTCCGCTGTGAGCTTCGAAGATTGGGGCCAGCTGGAATCCAGACAAGATACTCTGCCTCCAGGGGCTGTCGAATACTCCCGCGATCAGCACCTTGTGCCGCTCATCAAACTCGGAAAGACTGCGATCCAAGTTGAGGTTCGTCGGATCCTGCGGCCCGTAGTCAGTGTTGTAATCCGTGGAGGTGTCGAAGCCTTTGCTAAAGGTGTAATTCCCGAACAGGGTGAAGTGCTCACTGAAGCGCTTTTTGACTTCCATGATACCGCCCTCGTAAAGAGCGTAGGCCCCGGAGCTGTATTGGTTGTTCTGAACGATCAGCGGATTCGCGAAGCATTGCTGGGTCGCACAGGGAAGGCCCTCGATACCGCCCAGCGGGTCCGTCAACGGGCTCGAATTCCAATTACGATAGGAAACCGTTTGGCCATTGGCCAGAGTAACAGGGGTAAACGGGGCTGGCAGCAGATTGGTGTCGATGGCTACGGGGAGTCTCTGGGTATGAGAATAGATGGCGCTCAGAGAAATTGAGAAGCCCTGCGAGATTTCGCGTTCAATTCCGAAGGAAGCCTGCTGCGCGATCGGGGGACGATAGCCGGGCTGGTTCACGAAAATTACCTGAAGCGGAGAGAGGGGACCGGTATGCGTGACGTCGATGCCAACTGGTTGAGGACCCAGAAACGGGCCAGCTACGGCAGCCGGAGTGACGCAGGCATTATTTCCTGCGGCGGGTCTGGTGCACTGAATCAACCCCTGTCCAAACAGTGTTTGGAAAATCGTGGCTGAGCCGGCTATGCCCAATGGCGGAACCCCGGTGAAGCCATCGGCATAGATGGAAATCTCCCGGTTGCAAGGGCTGGTGCCGCTGCCGGGGATTATGGTTACTCCGAATTGGGAGACTCCGCAGATCCCCGTGACGTTCGCGACTTGACCGGCACCGGGAGCGTTTCCGACCGCAGATTTGTTCTTGTTCACAACCCCGAGGCTCAAGTCGACGTCAGGAATTTGGGCGTCGACCGGCCCGTAGAAGATTCCGTACCCGCCTCGGATCACGGTCTTGTGGTCATTGAAGGGGTCCCAAGCGAAAGAGACACGCGGACCGAAATCCTTTTTATACGTGGTCAAAGGCGCGAATTGCGTGTCCAGTTCATAGCGGAGGCCGTAGTTCAGAGTGAAGTTGGGCGTTATCTTCCAGGAGTCCTGCGCGTAGAACGCCGTCAGGGGCCGGGCGTAATACCCATAGGTCGGATCTCCAAAACCCTGCTGGTAAATCTCCGGCAGACCCAAGCCTGCCGCCTGCAGCGAGTTGACGTTGGCACCCGAGGGGGTAGGTCCTCCGGTGCAGGGGTTCGTGCCTGTGGCAGCAAAGCACGGGCTGAGCGCAACTCCGGGGAGTGACCCGAACACAAAGCGGCCCGGGAAAAAAGTGTGCGACTCGGTGTGATTGCCGCGGAGCAGTTCGTAGCCACCCAACTTAAAAGTATGGTCGCCGCGGATCAGGGTAAAGTTATCCGCGAATTCGTAGCGGCGCAGGATGGTGATGTTGGGCAGGAAAATGTTCGTCCCCAGATTGTTGATAAAACCTGGAATCTGGAGACCCACCTGCGCTGGCTCGTTCGGAATCACGTTAAAGCTGTTGTAATCCCATTGCACCCGGGCCTCGTTCTGAGCGGTGGAGCTGAACTGGTGATACCAGGCGGCTTGCAGATTATGATCGTAGGTGTGGATCGAGCTTCCCGCCGAAAACGCGGTCAAAGATTGCAGATCCTTCGACTCCTCGAGATCGTGTCCATACCTATAGGTTACGGAGAGTGCGTTGTTCACATCAAAATGGTGATCCAGGCGGCCCGACGCGAGGTACTCCCGCGTGTTGTAGGGAAAGACTCCACCTTGGGTTTCAAACTGGCTTACGAGATACCCATCCAACGCGGCTTGGATGGGCGATACAAACGGGTTCACACCAGGAGTTGGGTTCACGGACAGAATGCTCTGGAGGGCAAAGGCGCACACCGGCGCGGGCAAATTTGGGACACCGGTGATGCAAGGTATGGGGTTCGGATTTGTCGACAGTGCTAGCGAGGTAACAATCGCTTGTTGGGCAAACCTCGGATCACTCTGCGCAAAAGGGTTCGTCGCTGCTGTGGCGGAAGGTCCGGCGAAGATCGAACTGTCCGTCAGAAGCGGAACTGAATTCTGTGAGTTCTGCCGCAGACCTTCAAAAGAGGCAAACAGGAAGGTTTTGACTTTCTGGACGGGGAAGCCGATGTTGCCGCCATACTGCTGGCGGCTGAGCAAATTCTTGATCGGATTGCCAGTCGAAGTGGTGTTGAAATTAGAGTAGGTCGGGTCCGGCGCTAGGGCCGAGCTGAAGGCGAATGGGTCGCGGGCGTCCATTGCATCGTGGCGGAAGAAACCAAAGAGCGTGCCGTGCACATTGTTGGTGCCGGACTTGGTTACAATATTGATCGACGCGCCAGTGGCTGCCCCCAAGTCGGCGCCGTAGTTGCTGCGATTGATTTGAAATTCCCGCACGTCGTCCTGGTTTACCGTCAGGCGCACGCCACCGCTATCGCCTGAGGTCTCACCACCGTCCACCGTGATGCTGTTTCCCCGGCCATTACTGCCGTAGAACGATAGCCCGCTTTGCGGTGTTTGCTTGACTCTGAAATCCTGGTCTCCCGCCAGCCGGGTGGAATCGGAGACACCGGGAGCAAGCAACGTAAACGTAAGGTAATCGCGCCGGTCAACCGGCAGGTTGGTGATGTACTGTTCTGTGATCCTGTCCGCCTGGCTTCCTCGTTCCGTTTCCACCACGGGCGGCTGATCCGTCACCTCGATCACTGTCGCCACTTGCGAGGGCTTCAGCTTGAAGTCGGAGATGACGATCTGCCCGATGGCGACGGTCACACCCTTGCGAATTTCAGTCGCAAAGCCCGGCATTTCCGCACTGACGTCGTAAGTGGCCGGCGGCAGCCCCGCGACTCGAAAGTACCCGGTATTATTCGTGATGGCTGTGCGCTTCAAACCGGTCTGTGTATCAACGACATTGACAATGGCTTTGGGAAAGGCGCCACCGGTAGGATCGGCTACCGTCCCGGCGATCTCGCCGGAGGTGCCCACGCCCTGGCCGTGGGCCATCAAGGTTGCCCATAGGAAGCACGCAAGAACACGTGCAGTGGACTGCATCGTGGAACAGACAAATGCTCGCTTCCAGGAACGCTCCCAGTGGCTTGCAGTGGCACGACCATCCAAACCGCTTTGTTCGAAACCCATATGCCCCCCTACCTTGGGATTGCCTGAATCGCGACAAGACCCCCGCCGAACAGCGTCCTCCCACGTCTTGCATCGTGCTAACTACTTGCCAAGCCGATTGTTTCGAGGGAGTTCACCAATTTTTCTGGGATCAGCTGAACGAAAACAAAAAACCACACACGCTCCTGTCGTCCGAGAGCGCCGCGTCTTCACGATGGGCGGGAGCGTATCCGCGTTCTGGAAATTCATCAAATGAATTGTTTTGATGATTATGTATGCCTGTTGGGAATGTCCAAAGGGGCTCCTTCTTGCCCTAGAAAATAGCTCATGACCTGCATGTTTCCAGGCCCAGCGATTCACCGGCCTGCGAAAAAAGAAATTGGAGTATTTCCCTGTGTGACACCTGGGTCTGATCGGTGAGAAACAGATGACTTGCGTGCTCGAGCAAGACGAGTTTGGCGCCCGGAATTCGCCTTGCGATCAATTCGCCGTTACCGGACGGCACGAGCGCATCCGTTTTTCCATGGATCACCAGCGTCGGTGCCGTGACCTGAGCGATTCGGCTGTAACTCTCCCACGCCAGAATTCCCTGTAGTTGTGCCATGTAGCCCACCAGGGAGGGGAGCCAGGGCTGGCGCAGACTGACATCTTCCTCGATTTTCTCTCGCGGCGTGGCCGCATCATAGATGTAGGGAAGGATGGCAGCGCGCGCCTGTTCCAGCGTCATGCCGCGCGCCATCAGTATGTCGATCACTTCGCTCTCCGCGCGCACTGCCAAAGGTCCACCCGGTGAGGTGCATCCCAGAATCAACGAGCGCACCCTCGCCGGATAACGCAGAGCGAATTCCTGCGCAATCATGCCACCCATCGAAACCCCGAAGACGTGGGCGCGGGCAACGCCGGCCGCATCCAGAACCCCAGCCGCGTCGGATGCCATGGTTGCAATCGAATAAGGCCCGAAGGGAACGTCACTGAGTCCCACGCCTCGATTGTCGAACGCCACGGTACGGAAATGTTGCGACAACAACGGGCGCGTACGATGCCACATGACCGACGTGTAGCCGAGGCCCATGATGAGCAGAACGGGCGTTCCGTGCCCCTGTTCGTCCCAGTAAATCCTTGCCCCTTGATTCTCCGCGAATGGCATTCGACCTACCCTGCTCAGCTCACCTTCAGCATGAGTTTCCCCGAATTTTCACCCTTGAAAAGCTTGAGCAGCGTTTCGGGAAAGGTCGCGAGTCCTTCGACAATATCCTCGCGCGACTTCAGCTTGCCCGCTGCCATCCATCCCGCCATTTCTGCTCCGGCTTGCGGGTAGCGATCGACATAGTCCAACACCCGCATGCCCCTCATGGTGGCGCGATTCGAGAGCAGTGAGAGATAGTTGCTCGGCCCCGCGATCGGACCGGTATTGTTGTATTGCGAGATCGCCCCGCAGATCACGATGCGGGCGCCGAGCCTGAGTTGTGCCAGCGCGGCCTCCAGAATCGCGCCGCCCACGTTGTCGAAGTAGACGTCAATGCCCTGCGGACAATGCTTGCGCAGGGAGCGGCTCACGTCTTCGGACTTGTAGTCGACGGCCGCGTCGAAGCTCAGTTCCTGCACAATGTAGCGGCACTTCTCGGCTCCTCCTGCGATGCCCACTACCCGGCAGTTCTTGATTTTGGCGATCTGTCCCACTAGCGCGCCTACAGCTCCCGCCGCAGCCGAGACCACTACTGTGTCTTCCGGCTTCGGCTGGCCCGTGTCGAGAAGACCGAAGTACGCGGTCATGCCCGGCATGCCCAGGACGCTGAGATACTTCGGCAGTGGAACGGCTCTCGAGTCGACCTTGGTCACTCCCCGGCCGTCAGTCAACGCATACTCCTGTACTCCGAACAGTCCGGAAACGTGATCGCCGACCGCAAAGCGCGGGTTGCGGGACGCGGTCACGATCCCTACGCCCAGGGCCCGCATCACCTCTCCGATGCCCACCGGCGGCAAATACGAACGAAAATCGTTAATCCACATGCGCATCGCGGGATCGAGCGAGATGTACAGCACCTGGACCAGCAGTTCGCCGTCTTGGGGCTCGCCGACCGGTTCTTCTGTGAAGGTCCAGTCGCTTCGCTTGGGCATTCCGACCGGGCGCGCCGCCAGCAGAAATTTGTGATTCGTGAGTGCCATGCTGCCTCCTCTGTTGTTGCCCGCCCTTCAGACGGTATAGCGTTCGTTCGCCAGCAGCCTCCCTGCAATCTGTCGCCGTAGTTCAATCGCATTCACCGGATCATGACTCGCATATGCGCGCAAGCGCGAGAGATTGCGTCGCAGTTCCTCGCCCTGGGCGCAGGCGCTCAGCACCGTTCTCGACGAGAGTTCAACCCTGCCGATGGCATCGCGTAGGTACACTGCACTGGCATCCCGGGCATTCACTCCGCCACCGGTCGCCGCCAGTTTTCGGCTGCGAAGCAGGCTCGACTCCATGGCAAACACTTCCATGATGATGTCGGATAGGTTCATGATGATTTCCTGCTGCTGTTCGAGCTGTGCGCCATGTTTCTGGTGCGCCACTCCAAGCGTCAGCAGGGCAATCTTCTTCGCGTTGTGGACCAGGGCTAGCTCCGCGTCGGCCGACTGCGCGAGGTGCGGATCGGCTTCCTGCAGGACGGCACGGGCGGCCTCGAGCAGAGGTAGAAGTCCCCGGGCCGCGCGTTTGAGCGGCATGCCGGTGATTACCAGCCGGTTGATTTCACTGGTCCCCTCAAACAGACGGTTGATCCGCGAATCGCGATAGGCGCGCTCCACGGCATAGTCCTGATGGTATCCGTAGCCACCGTGGATCTGGACACCCTCGTCGACGACGTAGTCCAACATTTCGGCGGCGTAGACCTTGACCATCGAGCACTCTGCGGCAAACTCCTCAATCGCCTTCAGTTCTCGGGCGGAGCCATCGGCGGACTCTGCGGAGGCGCCGTGCATCTGATTTTCAATCAGTCCCACCACGCGCCAAGTCATCGACTCCGCCGCGAAAATTCGGATCGCCATTTCGGCCAACTTGTGTTGAATCGCGCCGAACTCGGCAATGGCCGAACCGAATGCCTTGCGCTGTTTGGCATACTTCAAGCAAACCGCGAGAACGTTTTTTGCGGCTCCCACGGTGGCTGGACCCAGTTTCAGGCGTCCGATGTTGAGGATGTTGAAGGCGATGACGTGCCCCCGCCCAATCTCTCCCAACACGTTTCCGACCGGCACGGGAACATTGTCGAGATAGACGGCCGTGGTGGAACTGCCGGTGATGCCCATCTTGTGTTCTTCCGCACCGCTGCTCACGCCGGGAAAATTTCGTTCGACCAGAAACGCGGTGAACTTCTCTCCTCCGACTTTTGCAAACACCGTAAACAGATCGGCCGCGCCGCCGTTCGTAATCCACATCTTCTGACCATTGAGGATGTAGTGTTTTCCGTCCGGGGAAAGATCAGCGCGGGTTCGAGCCGCTAGTGCATCCGAGCCCGCCAGAGGCTCGGTCAGCGCGTAGGCGGCCAGCATCTCGACTTTGGCCAGCTTCGGCAGATACTTTCGCTTTTGTTCCTCCGTCCCAAAGTAGACCACGGGCAGCGTGCCGATGCCGGTGTGGGCTGAGTGCCAACCCCCGTAGGAACCGTCGCGTCCCATGCGCTCGGCCGTGACCATCAGCGAGGGCAGATCCATGGCCATGCCGCCGTACTCCTCCGGGATTGTCATCGCGGTCAGACCCAGCTCCACCGATTTGCGCAGTACTGCCATCGCGACGCCCGGTTTCTTTTCGCGGATCGCTGGTAGATTCGGCTCCACTTCATTGGCCCAGAATTCGTCTACCATATGGCCGACGGCGAGATGTTCTTCGCTCAGGTCCTCGGGCGTGAAAATGTCCTGGGGTGCTGAGTCTTCGATGAGAAAGGCCGTTCCCTTAGTTGTCCTGCGGGAAATGTCTGTTAATGTCGTCATGAAAAACTCCTATGCCACCCTTTGAAATTGAGAATCTGAATTCTTTGAAACAGTGCGAAGGACGCGAATTTCCGGCGACCCAATGGTTTGTTGTCACCCAGGATCAGATTCAGAGATTTGCGGACGCCACCGAGGACCGCCAGTGGATTCACCTGGACCCGGAGCGCGCCCGGCGCGAATCGCCCTTCGGCGGCACGGTTGCGCATGGCTTTCTGACCCTTTCGCTGATGAGTTCCTTGCTGAAGCAGGCAGTCCAGATCCGCTCGGGCATTGCGATGGCCGTCAACTACGGGCTGAATAAGGTCCGTTTTCCTTCGGCTGTTCGTGCTGATTCGCAGGTTCGCGCTCGCGTCACTCTGCTTTCCGCGAAGGAGTCGCCCGAGTTTGTGGACGCCGTTTTCCTCATTCACGTCGAGAGTCAGTCGTCCGACAAGCCCTGTTGCGTTGCCGAGTGGCTGGTGCGGTATTACCGGCAGTGACGTGGCACTCATATCTTCCCGCTTTCTGCGCAATACCATGAGGCGCGCAGCAGGGTATGGATTCTGCCTGGCAGGACGGCGAAGCGCTCGTCTTGCGTGAATCCCTGGGCGAACCGGTAGTAGATCTGCTGAATAATGACGGCGACTTTGAAGCGGGCAAACGTCAGGTAAAAAACCATGTCGCAGAGGTCAAGGCCCGTCGCGGCCGCGTAACGCTCGGCGAGTTGCGCCCGCGTTAGTGTGCCTGGCAGCGTGGTCGGGGCGTTGCGAATTTCCTGGAACTGTTCCGGATCTTGGGGGTCGGCCCAGTAGGCGAGGGCCGTGCCTAGATCCGTCAGCGGGTCCCCGAGCGTGCACATCTCCCAATCCAGAACGCCCACGATCTTCGTCGGGTCGGCGGGATCAAGCACGATGTTGTCGTACTTGTAGTCGTTGTGGATCAGGGCGGCCTCTTGGCTGATAGGGATTCGCGCCGAGAGCCAGGCGGAAATGCGGTCGACTTCCTGCAGGTCGTGCGTTTTCGCATTGTAGTAGCGCTCGATCCACCCCTTGACCTGCCGTTCAAGATAGCCTTGCGGTTTGCCCAAATCGGCCAGGCCGATCGCAGCATAATCGAGGCGGTGCAGACGCGCGAGGTTATCGAGGAACGTTTCACTCAGTCGCCGTGCTGTCTCGGGTGGAAAGGAAACACCAGAAGGGAGATCGCGGCGCAGGATCATTCCGCGAATCGGCTCCATCAGGTAAAAGGGTGCATTCAGAATCGACAGATCGTCGCAATAAAGGAGCGCTTGCGGCGCGATCGGATAGGCGGTATGCAGTTTCGATAGCACACGATACTCGCGCGCCATGTCGTGCGCAGACCTTACTTTGCTCCCAAAGGGCGGGCGCCGCAGCACGAGTTCGCGGCTCCCGATTCGCACCAGGTACGTCAGGTTGGAGTGGCCGCTTGGAAATTGTTCGACGGAAACGGGTAGGCTCTGGCTGAAGCGTTCCTGCAGAAACGGCTGCAGCCGGGCGAGGTCGAGTTCTTCGCCTGCCCTCACCGCTCCCGATTGATCGCAAAGCGCCACCATACTCGCAATTGTCTGTATCGGCTACCGATACGTCAGCAAACCGTCCCCATCGAGATGCGGGTGCGCGTTGAATGTGCTTAGCGTGAAGCGCTCTCCCGAAGCGAGAAAATTGCTGAACGAAGCGTTGCGCGACATCCAGGTCAGCTGCAGAGTGTCCTCGGCAGACAAATGCAGGGCCCGGCGTATCGCCGCAGCAATCGCTCCGGCCGAAGTGAAGACCACGGCGTTAGCTGCCGGAGGAGTGTCGCGCAACACTTGCGCCAGTCCTCGCTCCACCCGCAGACAAAACTCGGGCCAAGGCTCAACGCCGTCTGCCGCGATTTCTCCCGCCACCCACTTGGCAATCACTGCTTCAAACAGCTTTTGAAAAGTCTTGCGCCGCTCGCCGGATTCGGAATCCTTGTATGTGCGGTAAAGTTCCCTAACCCCTGCATTCCCCTGCAACAGTTGCGGCAGGCATTCGCGCAGCACCGCCTCGGCTTGGTATTCATCAAATTCGTTGATTACCACTGTCTCGGGAAAAACGAGTCCGGCAGCGCGATACGCCTCAGCAACGATCCGCGCCGTCTCCAATTGCCGGACGCGCGGGCCTGAATAGGCGCCGCTAAAAACCACCCCACGCCGCGACCAATATTCGCCCAGCAAGCCGGCCTGTGCCTCACCATTCGCACTGAGTTTGTCATAGTCCTGCTCCAGAAATGACGCTTGCCCATGACGTACTAGGATGATATGGCTCATGCGCGTCAGCCGCCCTCAGGACAGCCGGCAGCATCCCGGCTTGCTACACTCGTACGGTCACGGCGTTACGCAGCCGCGACTTGCTCCTTGTCGAACTCGGCGAACGTCTTACCCGCTTTCGCCAGCCGCTGCAACAGAGGAGCGGGCGCCCAGAGCTCTCCGTGCTGCTGCTGGAATTCGCAGATACGCTGGTAGACCTTCTGCAATCCCACCGTGTCGGCGTGCCACATCGGCCCACCCCGGTAGGCGGGGAATCCGTAGCCGTTGAGATAGATGATATCGATGTCGACCGCCCGTAGCGCATATCCCTCTTCGAGAATGCGCGCTCCCTCATTCACCAACGCGTAGATACAACGATTGACGATCTCCTCGGCCGCGATCTGCCGCTGCTGGATTCCTGCTTCCGCGCTCCACTTCCGCACCAGGGCGGTCACCTCGGGATCCGCGCTCGCCCGCCGGTTCTCGTCGTACCGATACCATCCCTTCAGGGTTTTCTGGCCGTACCGTCCCAGTTCACAAAGACGGTCCTCGGCAAACGCCTGGCGGATTCCGGGCTTTTCCAGGTGGCGGTACTCCTTGCGAATGCGCCAGCCCACATCGAGACCGGCTAGGTCGCCCGTCGACAGCGGGCCCATGGCGTTGCCGAATTCGACGAGCGCCTGGTCTACCACTTCCGCCTCGGCCCCTTCTTCGACCAGGAACTGCGCTTCCCGCCGATACGGACCAAACATACGGTTGCCGACGAAGCCACGGCAGTTTCCCACCAGCACGCCGATCTTGCCCAGCTTCTTGGACAGTTGCATGCAAGTGGCAATCACGTCCTTGCTCGACTTTTTTCCCCGCACAATCTCGAGCAACCGCATTACGTTGGCTGGGCTGAAGAAATGTGTTCCGATCACCGCCTCCGGTCGCGAGGTGGCTCCGGCGATTTCATCGATGTTTAGCGTTGACGTGTTGCTCGCCAAGATGGCTCCGGGCCGGCAGGCGCGGTCTAACTCGGCGAACACGGCTTTCTTCAGGGCCATGCCTTCGAAGACAGCTTCCACCACCATGTCCACGCCGGAGAATGCATCGTAGGTGAGCACGGGCGTGATCATCTGCAGACGTTCGTCCACGAACGCCTGAGTGAAACGCCCGCGCTGCACCGAACTGGAGTAGTTCTTGCGGATCTTGTTCAGACCCTGTTCGAGCGTCGGTTCATCTACGTCCTTCAGGAGCACCGGAATGCCCGCGTTGGCAAACACCATCGCGATGCCTCCACCCATCGTTCCGGAGCCGACGACTGCGGCGTGGTTCACCGGCAGCACTGGAGTTTCCTTGGGGACGTCGGGAATCTTTGCCACCTCACGCTCTCCGAAGAAAACATGGATGAGCGCCTTGGACTGATCGGAGAAAAGACACTCCGTAAAAAGCTTTGCCTCCGCTTGGCAGCCTTCTTCGAATGACAATCGAGTCGCAGCCTCCACCGCCTCGATGGCCGCCAAAGGAGCCTTCACCCCTCGTTGTTTCTTGCCGGCCGCTTCGCGCGCCGCCGCAAGAATCGGCGCGGTCTCTGTGGCCGTTCCCAGCTTCTCGGTGCGCTCGCGCGTTTTGGGCGCGAGCTTGCCAGCAACTTCGCGCGCGAAAGCTACCGCCCCGGCGAGCAAGTCCCCCTCGATCAACCGGTCGATCAGCCCAAGCGCGGCAGCCTCGCGCGCGGAAACTGGTTTACCGTCCGCGCACATCTCCACCGCTTTGGCGATGCCCACCAGGCGGGGCAGACGCTGCGTTCCAGCGGCACCGGGAATAATTCCCAGCTTCACTTCCGGCTGGCCGACCTGCGCGGTGGGCGACGCAACCCGGTAGTGGCCAGCCATGGCCAGTTCCAGGCCGCCGCCAAATGCCTGGCCATGAATCGCCATCACCACCGGCTTGCCGCTGTCTTCAATATGAAGCAGAAACGGCAGCAGGCTTCGACGGGGTGAGGCCCCGGAAGTCATTTTGCCGAATTCCTTGATGTCCGCGCCGGCGACAAAAGTGCGACCCCCGCCGATTACGACTGCCGCCTTGACGGCAGGATCGCCATTCATCTCATCGATCGCCGCCCAGATCCCCTCCGGTACGCCCGGACTGAGAGCGTTCACGGGCGGGTTCTCGATCGTGATCACTGCAACATCATGATCCTTAGAAATTCTCACGAGGTTGCTCATCGAACACTCCTATCGCTGAACTGCTGTTCTTGCGCGCTCAGATTCAGATCCATCCGGCTTTCCTGACACTGCCCGCTCAACCATCCGAACCGAGCGTTGCCGGTCCCACCTGGTACTTCTTGCGCAACTCCCTTTTCAGAACCTTTCCCGTCGCGGTCTTGGGCAAGCTTTCACAGAACTCGATCGATTGCGGACACTTGTAGTGGGCCAGGCGTGCGCGGCAAAACTCAACCAATTCCAATTCGCTGAGCTTCGACCCCGGCTTCGCCACCACAATCGCCCTCGGCACCTCGCCCCATTTCTGATCGGCCACCGGAATCACCGCGGCTTCATAAACGTCGGGATGCGCGGCCAGCACTTTTTCAACATCGAGCGACGAGATGTTTTCTCCGCCGCTCACGATCATGTCCTTCTTGCGATCCACGATCCGAAGGTATCCGTTCTCCGCGATCACGGCCATGTCTCCCGTGTGAAACCATCCGCCGCGCATAGCTTCAGCCGTAGCTTCCGGCTGTTGCCAGTAGCCCGCCATCACGCCATCGCTGCGCGCAATGATTTCTCCCATCGTCAACCCATCGTGCGGCACGTCCTTGTCTTCTGCATCGACCACGCGGAGTTCACACCCTGGAAAGGCGTAACCGGTCATGGACTGCAACTCGTACCGCTCTTCAGGGGTGCACTGCATATCCGGTTTCAGTTCGGCCTTGGCCAGTGAAGGTGCGCATTCCGTCAGCCCGTATCCCGAAAAGCACTTGAACCCCAACGTCTGCTCTACATCCCGGATCAGGGTCGGGGAAGATGCCGCACCGCCGATCGTGGCCCACTCCACGCTGCTCAAATCGTACTTCGAACGCGCCGGCGAGTGCACGAGCGCGGCGGCCATCACGGGCACGAGGGTGAGCGCGCTCACGCGCTCACGCTCGATCAGTCGGAAAACCTCTTCGGGGCACAAAGCGCGGAAGCATGACATGCGTTCCACCGACGAACGTGATCGTATGAGCCCCTCCCCAGCCGTTGGCGTGAAACAAAGGAATTGTGTGCAGCAGCACGTCTTCAAAGCGAGTGTGATGGTATAAAGCGATGCTCATTGCGTGCAGGTAGACGTTCCGATGCGTGAGCATGACGCCCTTTGGGCTGGCACTGGTTCCGCTGGTGTAAAAGATTTCTGCCACGGAGTTTTCGTCAAACGCCGTCAGTTCTCCGCGCCAAGGCGTGGCGGAGACCAGCATCTGTCCGTAGGTGTGATCGGAGAGCCAAGCCGCTTGCGGCGTTCCATCGAGTTGATGAAAGGATTGCACGGTTCGCAGGTCTCGCCGGAACGAATCCACGAGGCCGACAAACTCTTGTTCCAGGAACAGCACCGCCGCCCCGGAATGATTCAGAATGTAGGTGAGCTCCGGCCCTGCCAGCCGAATGTTGAGCGGAAGCAACACGCAACCCGCTTCGAGAACTCCGAAGTAGGCTTCCAGCAGTCGATGACAATTCAGGCTGAGAAATGCCACGCGATCGCCGGGCTTCACTCCGGCGGCGCGCAACGCTCCCGCTAGACGCCCCACACGATCGCCAAACTCAGCGTAGGTAAATCGCTGCTCCCCGCACACCACCGCCGTCTTGCGCGGAAACTGCTGTTCCGAGTACCGAAGGAATCGCACCGGCGTCAGCGGAATGTTCATAAAGGCTTGTTCTTACC